>Ga0299914_10003574_pt1 | contig 11023 bp, 6 predicted proteins | sample RVTome_10_FD_201361 | JGI IMG/M metagenome (GOLD analysis project Ga0299914, IMG submission 201361) | Soil microbial communities from uranium-contaminated site in the Upper Colorado River Basin, Wyoming, United States - RVT153D57 (version 2) ... | reverse complement strand
CGGCCGGTTCGAATGAGGGCCGATTTCCTCGACGTACATCTCCGTACAGCGTGAATTGTGACACAACAAGGGCTTCTCCCCCGATGTCCTTCACCGAGAGGTTCATCTTGCCGTCATCATCCGAAAAGACTCTGAGATTCGCGCATTTACGTGCGATCCATTCCGCCTCTCGCTTCGAATCGTCACGATGTACACCCAGAAGAATCAGGAGCCCTTGGCGAATCGAACCAGCCGCGACCCTGTCGATGTTAACAGATGCATGCCGGACGCGCTGGACCAGTGCTACCATACTCCTCAGACGTGCTCGCGAAGATAGGAGGCGAAGTGGCTAAGTGCCCGGCCGCGATGGCTGACGGCGTTCTTTTCATCGACGGGCAATTCCGCGAAGGTACGGTCATATCCTTCTGGAACGAAGATCGAGTCGTAGCCAAATCCACCCGTTCCCCGCTCTTCTTCGATGATTTCGCCGGGGCAGATTCCCTCGAAATAGTGAATATTTCCTTCCCTGTCGACGAAAGCGATAACCGTACGGAAGCGGGCGGCTCGCGATGTGGCATCGGCGAGTTCCCAGAGGAGGAGCCGCCGGTTCGCGACATCGTCGGCTTGCTCGCCGGCGTAGCGTGCGGAATGAACTCCCGGGCGACCACCGAGAGCCGCTACTTCCAGGCCGGTATCGTCTGCCAGTGCTGCCAGACCTGTGTGTTCGTGCAGGGTGCGGGCCTTTTTCTCGGCGTTCTCTTCCAGAGACTCGGCATCTTCATCGATCTCGGGTGCGGTTTCGATGGCGGATGTAGAGACGAGCTCAACGTTCAGTCCGGAGAGCAATGATCGCATTTCGTGGACCTTTCCAGGATTTCTTGTCGCGAGCACAATCTTCATTACCTATCCCGCTTCGTTATCTATCCTGAATTGCCCGACAAAAACGACCGAAACAATCGACCCGGGGTCTTGTACCACGCCCACTCGCGCCGTACATTATCCGGCTATCACAATATCGCATTCAACATGTATCTGGGGGGAATTCAGTCTTGTCAGTAGGAGTTAAAGTTCGAGACAACGAATCCATTGACCGCGCTCTGCGCCGGTTCAAGCGGGCTGTCAATCGGAGCCGCGTGCTTCGCATCTATCGTTCAAACATGGCGTTTACGAAGCCCTCTGAAGAACGTCGCGTCGCTCGTGAAAAGGCGAATCGCGCCGCCCGCAAGCATTCTCGTAATTATTAGGTCATCGCGGGCCGGCTCTGCAATTCGGCCGGCCACGATGATCGACAGGCATGACGGTCGGCTTTGGGACGGCAACTACACTCGTAGCGCCGCTTGCACGATCTCGTCTTGCTCCCGTTGATGCACTTTCGCGCTTCCCGTGGCTGTGCTCGCGCTGGCAGACCGGCCGATATATTTGATGCGCTTCTCGCACGGGCCGTGCAGTTCTTCTAATATCTCGTCGAGTTGGTGGCGCAGAAAACTCCACGCCCCCATGTTCGCAGGTTCTTCCTGAACCCAGACGACCTCGTCCACTGACGCGAATCGCTCGAGCTCCTCACGAATTTCGGCGCCCGGAAGCGGGTAGTACTGTTCGAGCCGCGTGATCGCGATGCTTTCGCTGTCGTATTCGTCCTCCTGCAATTCCTGTATCAGGTCGTAATAGACCTTTCCGCTGCACAGGAGCAGGCGTTTCGTCTTCGACGGATCCGCCTCGGCCTTCATGATCTTCTGAAAACGGCCCTCGCTGAAGTCCTCGGGGCGTGAGACGACCAGTGGATGCCGTAGAAGACTCTTGGGAGCCATTATGATGAGCGGCTTTCGCACATCTCTCTTAATCTGCCGCCGCAGCGCATGGAAATAGTTCGCCGGTGTCGTGAAGTTGCCGACGATCATGTTGTCCTCGGCGCACATCTGCAGAAATCGCTCCGGGCGAGCCGACGAATGCTCCGGCCCCTGTCCTTCGTAGCCGTGCGGTAGAAGAAGCACGAGGCTGCTGCTGCGACCCCACTTCTCCTCAGCGGCCGACAAGAACTGGTCGAACACGATCTGCGCACCGTTCACGAAGTCGCCGAACTGCGCCTCCCAGAGCACGAGTGCCGCGGGATCACCGACCGTATAACCATACTCAAAGCCGGCGACGGCGTACTCCGAAAGGAGCGAGTCATAGATGAGCAGTTTCGCCTGCTCCTCGCGGATATTGTTGAGCGGGATGTACTCTTCGCCGGATTCCTGATCGTATAGGACGGCATGTCGCTGGCTGAACGTACCGCGACGGGTGTCCTGTCCGCTCATTCGCACGGTCGTTCCCTCAAGTAGCAGGGATCCGAATGCGAGAGCTTCCGCAAAGGCCCAGTCGATCTTCTTTTCGTCGTAAAAGAGTTTCCCACGCCGCTCGAACTGTCGCACGAGTTTCTTGTGAACATTAACATGCTCGGGCAGCTCCACCAGCGCCTTCACGATCGCCTCGAGATCTTCGAGACGCGCCTTGGTATCGACCTCCTTGAGCTCCGGCTTCTTCTCCTTCTTCTTCTTCTGCAGGTCGAATCTGTCGACGCTCTCGCTCGAGTCGAGCTCTTTGGTGCGATCGAACGCCTCCTGAAGCCGGTCTCTATAATCCTCGAGCAGCCTTTCGGCCTCAGCCGGCTCCATCTCGCCGCGTCGAAGAAGCTTTTCGGTGTAAAGCTTTCGAGGTGACCGCTTCTCCTCGATCTTTTTGTAGAGCAGCGGCTGCGTGTAGGTCGGCTCGTCGCCTTCGTTGTGCCCGTGCACGCGATAGCACAACATGTCGATGACGACGTCCTTGTTGAAAACGTTTCGATAATCGAGGGCGAGGCGCGCCACACGCACACACGCCTCCGGATCATCCCCATTTACGTGGATGATCGGTGCCTGAATCGTCCGGGCGACGTCAGTTGCATAGGTCGAGCTGCGGGCGTCCGAAGGCGTCGTCGTAAAGCCGATCTGATTGTTGATGATGACGTGGATCGTTCCACCCGTCTTATAGCCGCGGAGCTGGCTCAGATTGAGCGTTTCCGCGATGACGCCCTGGCCAGCGAAGGCCGCATCGCCGTGAATGAGCAGGGGGACGATGGAGTCGAGATAATCGCCTCCCGGCGTGTCCACGTTCTTCTCGCGCATCAACTCCTGCTTGGCACGAACCATTCCTTCGACGATCGGGTCGACCGCCTCGAGGTGGCTTGGATTCGATGCGAGCGTGAGTTTGACTCTGGCGCCGATTGGCGATTCGTGCTCGCCTTTCGCACCCAGGTGGTACTTGACATCGCCCGAGCCCTGCGTCGTGTTGGGATCGATGCTGCCTTCAAACTCGCTAAAGATCGCCTCGTACGGCTTGTTCAGGATATTCGCGAGCACGTTCAGGCGGCCACGGTGAGCCATGCCCATCACGATCTCTTCCGCCTCCTGTTCGGCGGCGTCCGAAATTACGGCGTCGAGCAACGGGATGAGGCTCTCGGCCCCTTCCAATGAAAACCGTTTATGCCCGATATATTTCGTGTGGATGAAGCGCTCGAAGGCCTCGGCCGCGTTCAGCTTCTGAAGGATGCGTCGTTTCGCTTCGGGCGTGATAGGTTCTTCGCACCGAACAGGCTCGATTCGCTCCTGTAGCCAGCGTTTCTCCGTCGGATCGGAGATGTGCATGTACTCGATGCCGATCTTCCGAGTGTAGGTATCCCGGACGATCTCGATGATTTCTCTCAGCGGCCGGATGTCTTTTCCGCCCAGTCCGCCGGTGACGAATTTGCGATCGAGATCCCAGACGGTCAGCGCGTACGTCGCCGGATCGAGCTCCGGATGATAGACCCAGCTATACCCGAGAGGATTGACGTCCGCCTGGAGATGGCCGCGCACGCGATAGGAGCGGATGAACTGAAGCACGCGTGCCTGCTTCTGCGTCATGCTCATCTCCTCGGACTGCTCGGCGCCGCCGAGCTGCGGAGTCGAGTCCGTGGTGAGCGAGAACGGCTGATACGGAATTGTCAGATGCTCGAAGATCTCCTGATAGAAATCGTGCCGCCCGAGCAGCAGCTCCGCCATATAGGAAAGGAAGGCGCCCGATTCGGCACCCTGGATCACGCGATGATCGTAGGTGGACGTGATCGTCATCACTTCGGAGATACCCACCTTACTAACGCTTTCGGGGGAGTACGCGTAGAATTCTGGCGGATATCCAATCGCTCCCGCCCCTACGATCACGCCTTGCCCCGGCATCAGGCGCGCGACGCTCATCGTCGTCCCGATCATTCCCGGGTTCGTGAGGGTTGCCGAAGTCCCCTCAAAGTCGGCGAGCTCGAGCTTGCCGTCGCGAGCCCGGCGTACGATGTCATTATAGATGCCCAGAATCTGGGCGAAATTCATTCGATCTGCGCCCTTGATGTTCGGCACGAGGAGCGTGCGCTTGCCCCGCCGCTCGATGTCGATGGCCAGGCCCAGATTTACCTGTTCCGGCATGACGTGCAGGGGGGTCCCGTTGTCGTGACGGAACGTCGAGTTCATATTCGGAAACTCCTTCAGCCCCTTCACCACCGCCCACGCGATAAGGTGTGTGAACGAGACTTTCTCGCCGCCAACGTAGCGCTGATAACCGTTGATGAGCTGCCGATTCTCCGACATCAACTTCACGGGGACCGTGCGAATGGAGGTCGCCGTCGGCACGCCGAGGCTCGCCTCCATGTTCTCCACGATCTTCGCCTGCGCTCCACGCACAGGTTCCGTCGCGACATCACCGTCGGCGGATGCGGGTGCAGACGCTGGAGTAATCGGCTCGGGCAGCGCGCCGTCGCCACTCTGTCGCCGGGCTTTGACGACGACCTTTTCGGCCGCCGGTCCGAGCGGTGTGCGAGCTTCCTTCGCGGCGATGAACGACTCACTCGGGAGGTAGTCGGCGAAAAAGTCACGCCAGCTCTCACTTACACTCTCCGGATCATCGAGATACTGACGGTAGAGCTCCTCTATGTAACCGCTGTTAAATCCGAGACTCACGCTGTGATAAACTTTGGTAGCTGGGGATTATGTAGAGATAACGAAACGGCTCTGCCGGAGTTCGGTTTTCGCCCCGTCACGTTCTATTTTTGATCACTGGCGGCGAGAGCGTCGCACGCGGCATCAAAGCCATCCCTTTTCTTTATACCAACTGATTGTGTCTTTGATACCTCTCTCCAGCGGCACGTGTTGTGCATAATCGAAATGTCGCTTCGCCTTCTCGATCGAACACATCTTGCATGCGTGGCGAATTTCACGCGCCTTCTCGCGATTCAGCGGAGGATAGGTTCCCGTGACGTTGCCGACCATCTCCACGGCCATGGCGACAGGCCCAATGAGAAACGGCGGCACAGCGACTGTCAGCGCCCAGCGATCCAGCGCCGATGTGGCAGCATGCTTGACATCACTCCACGAAAAGAATGTTTCGCTGCCGACAAAATAAGTCTCACCGGCCGTAGCGGACGATTCGGCTGCATCCACCATGCCGCGCACAACATCATCTACGTGAACGAGGCTCAGGGCGGGTCCATCAGTACTACCGACGATCGGGCAGATTCCCTTGCTGACCGTCTTGAAAAATGTGAAGACGTCCCGTTCCCGAGGGCCGTAAACGGAAGGCGGGCGGATTACCGTAAGAGGGACTTTATCACCGAGCTCCCCGAGCCGTCGTTCCATCAAAGCTTTGCTGCGCCCGTAGTGTGTGATCGGATTCAACGATGAGTCTTCCGTCGCCACACCGCCTTCGCACGGACCGACCGCAGCCAGGCTGCTTGTAACGATCACTCTTTTTACAGAGGCGTTTACTCTTGCCACCGTCTCGACGAGCCGAATGGTGGCGTCTACATTGATGCGCTCGAACGACGCCCAGTCTTTCGCACGCGTGATGCCGCCGACGTGGTACACATAATCGACGTCCCGCACGGCCTCAGCGACGGCATCTTCATCGAAGAGATCGGCGTGGACCTCGATGATGTCCAGACCCTCCAACCATTTACTCTGACTCCGGATGAGGCACCGGACTTCCCCGTAGTGACGACGATGCAATTCCTCGACCAGGTGGGAGCCGATGAAGCCGGTGCCGCCTGTTACGAATGCTTTTTTCATGAGATGAACGCAACGCGTTGGTGCGGCTGGAGACAGGAGACTATGGTCAGGAAACGGTACGACGTCCGACTCCCGTCGCCTTTCCCCTGTCCAATTGACCTAATGCCGTCTGAGCTTAATTACATTCTCGACGTGGTGGGTGTGGGGAAATAGATCCACCGGCTGCACGTCGTCTATCGTGTAGTGCTCGGCAAGCATCTGGAGGTCTCTCGCCTGGGTCTGCGGGTTGCAGCTCACATAGACAAGCCGCCCGGGCCCGAGTTCGGCCACCTGCTTCACAACTTTCGGGTGCATGCCTGCCCGAGGCGGATCGACGATGAGCACGTCGGGACGCCCATGGCGCTCCACGAAATCAGGTCCGAAAAGGTGCAGTATGTCGCCCACTTCGAAAACGCAGTTGGCGACATTGTTCATCTCCGCATTTCGCCTGGCGTTTTCGACGGCTTCATCGATGAGCTCGATTCCGACAACACGCCTGACGTCGGCGGACACGAAAAGCGAGATGGTCCCTGCCCCACAGTACAGGTCGTAAACCAGATCATCGTCGCGCAGCTCTGCAAAACTTCGAGCGACTTCATATAGCCGTTCGGCGCCGTGGGTATTTGTCTGAAAGAACGCATTCGGGGCGATCTCGAAGGTGTACGGCCCGATCTGGTCGTGGATGACGCCGGGTCCGAATACAGTCTTGATCTCTTCACCAAATGCCGTCTGAGCCTTACCCGTGTTGATGGTGTTGACGAATGTCGTAACGGCGGGGAATTCATCGTGAAGGTAGCCGGCGAGCAGCTCCATCCGTTCAGGATCCGACCCGTTGGTCACCAGGTTCACCATCAAATCCCCCGTCTTCTCGCCGGTTCGAATAACCAGGTGGCGGAGAAAACCGACGTGTTTTCGGATGTCCCATGGTTGCCACTCGTGTTGCTTGGCGAACGTGCGAAGGCCGTTCACGAGGGCAACGCTCAACGCTGACTGGAGATGGCATTCTTCGAGGTCGAGCACTTTATCGAAGAAGCCAGGCACGTGCAGTCCCAGCGCGAAATCGGTATCGAATCGTTCGCCGGAGTCGATCTCCTCGCGCGTCAGCCATCGGGACGCACTGAAGGAGAACTCCATCTTATTTCGATAAAAGTAGGTGCTTGCCGATCCGATTGCGGGCCGCACGACGACGTGCTCAAATCCTCCGTTGTGCACGAGGGCATCATGAACGCTTTGCGTCTTTGCCTGGAGCTGTGCGGCATAGTCGACGTGTTGCCATTTGCATCCCCCGCAGGTGCCGAAATAAAAGCACCGGGGTTCCGTGCGGAGTTTGCTCGGCTTGAGTACTTCTTCGAGAGAGGCTTCTGCATAGCTCTTCTTCGCCTTTCCGATCCGCGCTCGAATGCGGTCGCCGGGTACGGCACCTGCCACGAGAACGACGTAACCGTTCCTGCGGGCCAGCGATTTCCCGCGGTCGGCGAATTTCTCGATCTCGAGCTCTACTTCCTCTCCTCGCTTCAATTTCACAGTATCGGTGACTGAATTATGGAACGGTCGTCTCGGTCGGCATCAGCTCAATGCGAGCGGCTGCATTGTCGACCATGCGCAGAGCCTCCAGCTTACCGTCTTTCTCTATCAATACGCGGGTGAGTTCTGTTTCCATCGCAGCCAGATTACGCGCCACGGCTTCGATGATTGCTGCGCCTGAGCCGGGATGCCGCTTGATGATCGTCTTGAGATCGGGTCGAAAGAAGCCCAGCACCCGTGTTTCGGTAATGGCCTGTGCGGACTCGAGGCGCCGAAAATCACCTAGAAGGGACAGCTTACCGAAAAACTCGTGTTCGCCGATCTGGCGCAGCTCGTGCACGGATCCGGTTTCATTCTCTACCATCAATCGGATTCTCCCTCGCTGCACGATGTACATGCCGAGACCCGGATCGTGCTCGTAATACAGGAATTCGTCGCGCTTGTAATCCCGGCGATGTACGGCAGCAGCCAGATCGTGAAGGGCGCTTTTCGGGAGGTTTCGGAATATCGCAACGTGCTGGAGCGTCTGATACATTTCCAGCGTCCTTGGATCACGGCCGCCGGGGAAAAGTTGGCGCACTCGACCAGCGAGGCGATTAACAGGGTGCTGCTTTTCGGGCATGGGTAGACTATTCGATTGCCGGTTTAATCGGCCGGCCTGCTTTCCTCGGCCTCGCCGTACGCACAAGATAGCCGATGATGGTGACAACGACTGGAGGCTCCGAAATCCGCGTCAAAAAGCATGGCCGATACCGAAATGGGGCTGAATATCGCCCAACCCATCCGGCAGCAGACCCTCGGATCGCCGCCGCGGATCGTACATCTTCACTCCCAGATCGAGACGAATGATGAGGTATTCCCAGGCGATTCGCAGCCCTATCCCGGAGCCGACGCCGATCTCGCGAAAGAATGAGTCGGCACGAAAGCGGCCGTCTTCGGATCCGGATACTTCATTGCCGAATCCCGGATTTCGGGGGCCGAACCAGACGTTCCCGGCATCCATGAAGAGCACGCCGAGCCAATCGGCAGCAAGAACGTTGCGCAAGATGCCGGTGCGAACTTCGAGTCCGGCCTCCAGCTTTACGTCACCGCCGAGTATGTTCGTGACGTCGCCGGTCGGCACGACCGTCGTATCCATCTCAGTCGTATCCATCTCATCCGAAGCGGTGAACTGCGCACCACCGGGACCGAGCTCGCGCAGCCCCCATCCTCGCACGCTGGATGCACCGCCCGAATAGAAACGCCGGTCGAACGGAATAACATCTGCGGATCCGGTCGGATGTGCGAATCCACCTACCAGCTTGAGAGCGAGTACGCTCCCGCGGCCGAGGGAGAGGTAACGACGGGCATCGGCCACTAATCGTACGTACTGCCGATATGCGAGGCGGCCGGGCGTACCTTCCTCACTGAAGATCGGAAGCCCCGGGAGGCTTCCTTCGAGTGTATCCGGTGAATACACGAATCGGTCGAGCAGATACGGCAGATTATTGCCGATCTCGACACCACCTTCGTAGCTGTACCCCCTGTCGCGTCGAAGCGGATTCACGTTGGCGGAGCGAATCGTATAGCGCATCGCGGTATTGATTTGCGGCAGCGTGTAATCCTCAACGATCTGAGCCTGCTGCACCGGATCGGCGACGGACCGCAGAAGACGGTCGAGAATCTCCGATTTGAAGCCTGCGAGCGTATCTGGATTGCTTAGACTCACGTCGAGCAGGTCGACGAACGACGTTAGTGTTGGCGAATGCTGCATTTCGAGGAGGTACCGCGCATTCCCTCGTCCTCGAATGATCAGCTTTAGATCTTCTCGCCGTGCGGTTAGCAGACTCAGCGAGAAGCGGGTGCGGGCGTCGTACAGGTCGAAGGCGGATTCGAGGCCGCGGAATGGTCCAACGAGATACGGATACGTGAGGGATGCTACGATTTCTGCCTGGGTCGCAGCGAGTGAGGTTAGCTCGTTGTTCGCGGCGATAGAACCTGTCGTCTGTACGCGAAACGTCTCGCCGCGCCCCAGCAGGTTTGCGTTCTCGTAGGTGACGCCGACACCAGTGCCGAGCTCGGTCGATGAGGTCAGCAGCCCTTCACCGCTGCGCTGAAGCATGAACGTTTCGAGCCGCAGCTGATGTCGCCGGCTGGTCCGTAGCTCGGCGCGATGCGGAAGGCGGGGTGGCGCGCCGGGAAACATGCTCACCGTATCGGCAGGTTGTGCGGCGATATCCGTGAAGAGAAATACGCCGGTACCCTCGAGGCGCCGCTTGGTGGCGAGTACGGAGGCCTGTGAGTACCATCCACCCGGACGAAATTGGAGCGTCCTCGTCAGGAGGCTGGGCGACAATTTGCTTTCGCCGTCAATATGAACCGTTGCGATTCCATCCGCCAGGCTGTCGGCAGGAGATTGCAGCAGCAGCGTATCGCGACGGCTCTCGGCGGCGGGCTCAGGTCCATCTACCTGGAAGTGCACGTCACCAAAGCGAAAGCGCCGGCCGGTGTGGATCCGAAAGGTGATGTCGAAGCTGTCTGCCGACTGCGGAAATACGAGTGCTCGGATGGAGTCACGCGTGACGGAAGCATAGCCTTCGTTTCGCAGGAACGTGAGGAGGCGACGCCGCTCCTCCAGGAGGGTCGGCTCGGAGTATCGCTGATCCCGCATGTCGAGCGAAAGGGGACGATCTCGGCTGATGCGGCCCGTACGAAGCAACGTTCCACGTGCGAGCCGGTACTGCTGCTCCGGTTCCAGAGCGTCGAGACCCACGTATTCCACATCTCGGATAAATGTCGGGTCCCCCGGATTGATGATGAGCGAGACGGATACCTGGTTGGCGCTCAGGGTGTCGACGTCCGCTTCAACCTCTGCATCGCGGAAGCCTTCCTGCGTATAGAGAAGTCGAAGGCGTTCGATATCGGCGGCGAGGACGTTCCGATCCAGATAAGCCGGCGGTTCGCCCCCGGCCATCAGGGCTCCGCCGACGCGATCTCCCAGAAACCCCGATTCCCCGAGCCTGTAGAGCCACAGCCACCACGTGAGTCCACCCACTCCGAGGAAGCGACGGTTCGGCTGCGTACGGACGCGAAGAGCCAGCTCGTCGTCGCTGAAAAACACGTTGCCTTCAAACTGTACGTCCTTGACGACGGCACTCGTTTCAGTCTTATCGGACGCCCCTTCAACGCGGCCTTGCTGGGCGCGAGCGGGCAATGCGTTCGTGAGGAGGAGAAAGAAAAAAAGGCCCGTTAGGCCTGAGTTCACTAGGGGCGTTCGCCGGAGCGAAGTGGTGCAGAAGTGCTGTCTCGAGCAGGCGTGCGGGTTCGGCGAATGCGTGCTAATCCTCTTCGAAATAGAAGTCGTCATCGGCCGTCGGATAGTCGGGCCATACTTCTTCGATGCTCTCGTACGGCTCGCCATCGTCCTCCATCACGCGGAGATTCTCGATCACTTC
>Ga0299914_10003573_pt1 | contig 11023 bp, 6 predicted proteins | sample RVTome_10_FD_201361 | JGI IMG/M metagenome (GOLD analysis project Ga0299914, IMG submission 201361) | Soil microbial communities from uranium-contaminated site in the Upper Colorado River Basin, Wyoming, United States - RVT153D57 (version 2) ... | reverse complement strand
ATTGAGCATCCGGCGCATGCCCCGGGCCATGCGGCGCTGTTGATCGAGGGGCGCGGCGTTCTCGTCGCCGGCGACATGCTGTCTGACATCCTGATGCCATTCCCCGACCTGGACACCGCGAATCCGATCGAGGACTACCTCGTTGGGCTGCGGCTGCTTGAGGGCGTGGCGGACGACGTCGATGTCCTCATCCCCGGTCACGGGTCCGTCTGCGGAGCTGATCAGGTACGCGTACGGATCGAACTGGATCGCGCGTACGTGCAAGCCTTGCGTGACGGCCATGCTCCCGATGACCCGCGCATCGGGCCATCGGCCACGTTCGGCAAGGATTGGCTGCCCGGCGTGTATGAATGGCAACGACAGCAGCTCGCTCGGCGCGGGTAGCAACCGGCCCATGGCGCCGGTGTCCGGGTTCGACCACCAGGTGGTACTCGAGCCCGGCGATCACCGCGCCGAGCGGATCATCGGTGGCTGTCACCTGGCGGCGAAGCACGCTGAAGACCGACACTAGGTGTTGCGAGTCGGCGGCCACGACCTCTTCGCATGCCGCCCGCAACGCGCCTTCAAGAACATCGCCGCTGGCGTCTTCCACATCCGGTACCGTACCGGCACGGAGCGTTCCACCCGCATCGTGTCGACCAGGTACGCACGTCAGCTGTCCGTGCTCACGAGACGGCTGCAGCGGCCGTGCACCACGCCGAGCCGCCTCCGAGCGCAGCGCAGGCGACCCAGCTAATGGCTCGGCAGCGCGACCCCGCTGCTCGATCGTCAACCGCGACCACCCCGCCGAACGGTCGGCCGGTTGGGAGGTATTGCGTGCCCCCGGGTCGAGACGGACGTGCGCCGCCCTGGTTGTCGCCTACAAGACGCACCCGCGCCATCACGGGACGAGCGTCGTGTGTCCGCTCAACGACCAGGGCTTGTCCGACCATTGGTCAGTGCCGTTGGTGAGACCGTCTTCATGTGCGATAGCGGTGACGAAGGCTCGCTTCGGGAAACTCCCGCCTGACGATGTCGGACGCCGTTCGTGGAATAGGTTGAGGCGGGCACCGCGTCCGCAAACTGAGACAAGGAGCAGACATGACCGAGTACCTCATCTACTTCAACCAGCAGTGGGTGGGCGACCACACCGAGGAGTGGTTCCGCAGGCGCGGGCCGCTCGCCATGGCGGTCGTGGACGAGATGAAGGCTGCCGGCGTGTACGTGTTCGCCGGGGGGCTGGAGGAGGAAACCGACACGGCCTTCAGCGCTGACGCGACCAGCGGCACGTTGACGTTCACCGACGGGCCCTACGTCGAGACCAACGAGTTCCTGGGCGGGCTCACCGTGGTGGACGTGGCTGACGAGGACGCCGCCAGGATGTGGGCCGGCAAGATCGCCGAAGCGTGCGGCTGGCCCCAGGAGGTTCGCCGATTCAAGCCAAAGCCCGGAAACCAGTGATGAGGTCGCGACTCGTCAACGGAGGGCTGAGCCTGGTCAATAGCGGACAAGGGCGCCGTTGGGTGCCGTCTTATAGTCTTCCTCCCAGGAAATCCATGCCGCGACCCTACCGGCCTGTTCGCGGCGTCGGCGAAGCGCTGTATCCGACAAGTGGCCACTACGCCCGGGAGGGTTCACGTACTACGGCACCAGCCGGAGCACCGGCCGATGGCAGACCGTCGCGGTCGAACAGCCAGTCCGAATGTGGCCAACTGCGGGTGATGCTCCGCAGCACCCGCGCAAGGGGTCCCTCGGCTGACTCAGGGGAAGTGACGCCGTCAAGGAAGCTCGCGATCGCCCCCAAGCATGAGGGGTGGGCCAGGACGCCCACGGCAGTAGTTGACCATCGCTTTGAGTCTGTCGGTGGCGTCGGCCGAGAGGTCGACGCCTTGGGTGGCCTGTTTGAGTGGTTCCGCCACGAGCCGCACGACCTCGATCTGGACAGCCTTGCACAGCGGAAGCGTCGCCACCGACCAGTCCAGGTCGGTGGCGTGCCAGCTCACCAGGCCGGCACCGACCGCCTCCGCGGTGGACAGCAGCGTCAGGGTGGCGGGGGACAGTGAGGCCGCGAGTGTCCTGCGTGCAAGCAATAGAGTACGTCCACGTTCAACCTCGGCTGCCGTAACTGCGGAGGCGAGAAGGTGCAGGAGGGCCGCCTCCCGCTCGGCGTCCGCGTGCTGGCCGGCGCGGATGTTCCACACCGACAGTAGATAGCCGTAGCAGCCATTGCACATCAGCTGTGAGCCATCGCCGTTGACCGTAGCCAGGAGCCTCGATGTCTTCGCCTGCAGACTGACAACGCACGTGAACGCGGACGCCGCCGCCGCACGGTACTGCTGCAGGGGTCCTCGCCGCGGGTAGGGTCTTGGCGATCTCGAACCGGAACGGCGTCGCGGTGGACATCGCGCTATTGTCTCGCAGGGACCGGCTCGTGTCGCGGTTGCGGCCTCGGCAAGGAGCGCGATCGCCACCGGCTGATCGACGCTACACAGCCAGGCCCTGCCCAGGGTCGGCGGAACCGGCGGAGGAGCCATGGCACCCTCTCATCAGCAAACACATCAGGCCGGCCGGCACCTCGCCGTAGCTGAGGCACTGCTACGCGGCTACGCCGCAGAACTCCAAGGCCCTCAAACGTACATCAAGGTCAATGGACGTCCCGCTGCCGTGATGGTCGCGGGCAAAGGGGCATGGATGATCGCTGACATCGAGAAGTTCACGCAGGCGACAACCGAGATGTACGTGCTCGTCGATGTCACGGAAGCCACGCGAAGGATCTATATCGTTCCCGGCGATGAGCTACGTCGAGGGGTTCGCGAGCGCCACGAACGGTTCATGGCCCGAGTCGGCACACGCCCACGTAATCCGGACAGTAAACACTCCAGGATCGAACCGCCGGATGTTGACGAGTGGGAGCGCGGCTGGTCGCTGTTCGGCTAGGCGCCCGGCATCGACGTATGTCAGCTGGCTCGTTCGGATCGCCACGTCGCCAGCGTCAAGCGCATCGGCTCGCCGGTGACAGTCCGCCGGCACCGGCACATTCGCCCGCTGCCGTCAACCGACACCTCGACGGCATCGTCCACCTCGACCGGCTACCCGCCACCCAACGCCACGCAATCCTGACTGCCGCCGCAATAGATGAGCAAACTGCCATGCCACAGCCACGAGCGCCGGGGTCGGGGGTCGACATGGCCAGCTGGAGTGAAGGCGTCGTCGTGGCTGTAGGGACGGCGACTCTGCCGCAGAATCCGTGCCGCCATGATGTCCGGCTGTCCAGCGGTGGACACCCACGCAAGCTCCCACGACTCGCGGCATGCCCGCGCTGTGCAATGGGCTAAGCGGGCAGCTCAAACGTTCCATGAACAGGTGTGCCCCCGGCAGGATTCGAACCTGCGCTCCCGCCTCCGGAGGGCGGTGTGCATCGCACTCGCGGTGGGCCACTGACCTGCGCATACGCCGGACTCGTGGACGCCCGCGCGGCCAGCTTGGCCGCGTACTGGCCGCAGCCTCCCCTGGAACGGCGTGAGAACGTGGAGTAGCCGCCTACCCCGGACCGAGACACGGCGTGCGCGCAACCAGCCGTCACGATCGTTGCCTCCCAACCGGAGTCACGCCACCGGCGTCGGTGGCAGGGGACTGGCGCCCACGTTACCAGCGTTGGATGACGCGCACCGGTGATGCGGACCGCCTGTGACACAAGCGACGTGACTCCACCTGGCGAGCGAGCGCCTCGAGAAGCCGCGGACCCCGGTGGGTGTGCGCGCTGGTAACGTGGGCGTGCATCCGGCCACCAATGCGTGTAGGGGTGGTTGCGCCGACAGCCGCGTGTCAAGGACGCTCGATCCTGCGCTCTCCGCAGTTCCGGGCAAGGCAAGGGCATGGCGGAACAGACCGGCACGCCATCGCGGCGAACGCGTAGCGGTTGGTGTCTCGGCGCGTTCCTGAACGTTCCAGAACGTTCAGGACTCGCCCGCCGACGAGGACGGCGTCGGGACCGGCGCGGATCTCACCGAAGCGTCACCGCGCATACCCGCTCGGCATGTGCGGGAACATCCCCGTCGCTACCGGCATCTTTGCCCTGTGCTGCCACCGCAAAAGCAACCGCTGGGACCAGATCTGGCCCCATCCCAACAACCAGACCAGCCCCGCCACCGGCCGGCACCTCCAGCTCTTGGCCGCCACCGCCGCCGCCTGACCACCGGAGACCAAGATCGCGGATGCCGTGTGTCAACGGTCATCGAGAGACCATCTCCGCTGACCCGGACCCACCTGTCCGCCTACCCGGACTCTCCCGTGTCCGCTGGCACCGTGGGCGGCTGCCAGCCGGAACGCGCGGGCCAGGAACCAGGTTTCCTGGCGGAGTGTACGGATTCGTAGGTGACGAATCCGTCCAGGCAAGCGCGGGACCGCGCGGACGAACCGCGTCGGTCGAGCCAGCACGTCGACAGCTATGGCAAACTAGGGCGGGTTTACCACTTTGGACTATCGATAACCCTGTAGAGATGGCTGGGTAGTCGCGTTCGAGCCTTTCGCTCGGTCGTGACTGCTCGGGCTGACGCTGGCCCGACTGGCGGTGCGCCCGACACGCCACGCCCTCGGACGTCTGTTCGATCCACCCAGGCGATCCGGTAGGCTACCTCCCGCTAACGCAGTAAGGGGGCTCAACGTTGCGCCTAGTGGCGAACAGGTATCTCGTCAACACCGACGCTGAGCGTATCGGCGGTCAAGGCAAGGTTGTCGAGGCGATCGACGGCGAAGATAGAGCCAGGGTTGCCCTGAAGCTGATTTCCCAGAGCGAGGCGGATGAGACGCAGCGCGCCTTCTTCCGCCGCGAGGTCGATGCCCTCTACCGGCTGGACCATCCGAACATCGTGTCGTTGCGTGACTTCGGTGAAGATGAGCAGCAGGACGCCTTCTACCTGGTGATGCCGTGGTTCGACAAGAACCTCCCGCAGGCCCTGGCGGCCGAGGAGGACTTGGGCTGGGACGACTTCGCCGACCGGTATGGGCTTCCCTTGGTGGAGGCACTGGCTCACGCACATGAGCGTGACGTCGTGCACCGCGACGTCAAACCAGCGAACATCTTGATCGCCGAGGACGGCAGCCCGAAGCTCGCCGACTTCGGCATCAGCAAGATCCGCAGCCAGATGGTCACAGAGGTGACGCTTGTCGAGCATTTCTCCCGTCCGTACGCGCCGCCGGATCGGCAGGGCATGGCCAGCGCGAGCCGTGACGTGTGGGGCTTCGCCGCGACAGCGTTGCGGTGCCTGACCAGCGGCCCGTTCGACGACTACCCGGACATTCAGACCGCTCTGGCGGAGATCAATGTGCACCCGGCTGTGCATCAGCTGCTGACCCAGTGCCTCAGCTACGACCCGCAGGCTCGGCCGCAGAACGCGATCGTGCTACGCAGCCGTCTGCGGGAGATCCAGATTCCCCGACGGCGAGGGTTCTCGGATTATGTCCGGCGGGCGCAGGTGCAGGTCAGCGAAGACGCGGCCCGACGGCTTGCCGCGCCGCCAATGGACCGCGACCCCGAGGCGATCGAACAGGCCCTCACGAATGAGTTGGCCCAGGGCGCGCACTTGGTGCGCTACGTCGACGGCGCTGGCACCGTCTCGGCCGACACTCTGGAGCTGATTGGCCGGGACCGCCGACTGCGGCTCGCGGTGGTACCCAGCCGGCCCGAGCTCGTCCTGACCAAGATCAACGATGCCCCTGAATCGGTCCTCGAAGGTCTGCGCAGACGGGGCTGGCCCGTGAGCGATCAGATCGTCTGGACGTCACGTGCGCAGCCGCCCGTAACGGCGATGCAGGCCAAGGAACTGATCCTAGCCGGTGTCGACGACCATTACACCCGGCTCAACGACGAGGAGCATCGTCAGCTTGAAAACCGCATGTTCGACACGTGGGTCAACCTGCTCGACGCAAAGGAGACCCTGGAGATTGAGCGGGAGCCGCCGCTGACATACACGTCGATCGACGTGGACGGCCGACGCGTCAAATTCTTCCTAAAGGAGGCCAGCGGCTCGGACATCCTGGGAAAGGATCGGATATGCCGCGGACCCGCCGGCCGGCTCGTCGGCGGCCCCGGCGTCGTGATCAAGCAGGACGACACGACGATCACGCTCGCCTACCCGAGGAAGATCAAGACGCTGCCGGGAGCCGGCGAGCTCGTGCGAAACATCGGCCCGACAGCGGAGGCGCTGCGCCGGCAGCGTGAAGCCGTCGTCAACGTCCGGGCCGGGATCTCGGTCCGTCCGCAGCTACGCAGGCTGCTCCTCGACCCGACCCGGATCGCCCTCCCAGTCGCTCGCGCGATCGAGGCGTGGTCAGACCGGGAACTGGACGAGGATAAGAAGATCGCGGTCGCCGCGGCCATGGGAAGTCCCGACTTCTTCCTGCTGGAGGGTCCGCCGGGAACCGGTAAGACCAGGTTCATCACTGAACTGGTGCAGCAGGCGCTGAAGCGCAAGCCCGACGCGCGGGTCCTGCTGGTCAGCCAGACCCACGTGGCGGTCGACAACGCGCTGGTCCGGCTCGCCGAGGCTGGTGTGGCAGACCTCGTCCGGCTCGGCAAGGAGGACAACCCGCGCATCGCCGCCGAGGCCCGTGAACATCTGCTGGACCGGAAGATGCCCGGTATCGTCCGTCAGGTCCGGCAACGGGCCGAAGCGGAACTGAACCGCCGCGCCACCGCCGTCGGCGTCGACCCCGGGCATGTGGCGGGCGCTGCGGCGATCCTTGAGTTGATAGAGGCACTGCGTCAGCTCGGTGCTGCCCAGGCCCGACTCGACGGTGTCGACACGGCACCCGGCAGTACGGGCGGGCAGCTGCCCGACTTCGGCGGGCAGGACACCGTGGCGCAGACCGCCGCGCTCAACGACCGCATTCAGGCACTCGCCGAGCGGGCCGATGAGCTGCGCCAGCGTGTGAACCTGGCCCTGGACGGCGACCTGGAGCTGCCGCAGGACCTGACACTGCAGGGTGCCCGGGACGCGTTCGACGCCGTAGTCGGGGACGACGGACAGCTGCGCAAGCTCGTCGACCTGCTGACCCTGCAAGCAGAGTGGTTCCAGCGGATCGAATCGGGCCGCGAGCTGGAAGGCGTGGTGCTGCGCGGCTCCCGGGTGGTCGCCGGCACCTGTCTCGGATTCCTATCACACCCCGCCGTGCGTGACCTCGAGTTCGACCTGTGCATTCTGGACGAAGCATCGAAGGCGACCGCGACTGAGACGTTGGTGCCGCTGTCGAGGTCCAAACGATGGGTGCTGGTCGGCGACCCGCACCAGCTTCCGCCGATGCAGGAAGAAGTCCTCGACCGGCCCGACTTGATGCAGCGCCACAACCTGGAAACTGCCGAAATCGGGCAGAGCCTCTTCCAGAGGCTGCTGGACCACGCGCCTGCAGGCGCCCGGCATCGGTTGACTCACCAGTACCGGATGGTCCCAGGCATCGGCGACCTCGTGTCGGCTTGCTTCTACGACGGCCGGCTGGTGTCGATGTCGACACATGCCCTGCCCGGCTGGGAGGCGTTGTACAAGCCGGTCACCTGGCTGGACACGGGTTTTATGGCTGACCGGCGCGAACGGGCCGAGGGCACGAGCATGGTCAACCACTGCGAGGAACGCATCATCCGGCGCGCGATCACCTCTCTTCGCGGTGCCGTGGACAAGGGTGTGATCAAGGCTCCGGACGGCAAACCGCTGCGGGTGCTGGTGCTGACCGCCTACAGCAAGCAGATGGAGCAGCTGCGCCGCGCAGTGGCCGGACCACGGTCGCCGAACCTGGAGATCGAAGTCAACACCGTCGACGCCGTCCAGGGCCGCGAAGCCGACATCACGTTCTACTCAGTCGTCCGCAGCAACACGCAACGCCGGCTAGGGTTCCTCGGACCGCTGCACTGGCGGCGCATCAACGTCGCGTTGTCCCGGTCGCGATATGGCCTGGTCATCGTCGGTGACGCCCCCTTCTGCGAGTCGATGTCCGGCCCGTTGAGCAAAGTGCTGACCCACGTCCGGGGCAACGGCGGCACCTGCCGGATCGGAGACGCCCGCAATGGCTGACACCACCGTCATCGCGGCTCGCCGCTACAGCGACCAGCATCCCGGCTACCAGCTTGCCTACGCCGGTGAGGCAGCCGTCCCGGTATCGCTGCTTACCCTCGATGTGCTGGCGCAGGAACGGAAGAGCCTTTCCCTGGTGGACGAGTTCGTGCTGCAACTCGCAGACCACGGCATCCACAAGATCGGCAACATGGCGGCCGTTCTCGGCATCGACACGGCGACCATCTCCGCTGCCGTCACCTCCCAGATGTCGGCCGAAACGGTCGAATACCGGCCGGACAGCCTGGGTGGCTACAAGGTGCTGCTGACCCAAGGCGGCCGGCGCGCGGTCGAGGAACTCTCGATCGTCACCCCGCAACGCACCGAGTATTCGCAGGCCTTCGACCGGATGCTGTGGCAACCGATCCCGCACGGCCGAGCGGACCTGGTCACCCGCGTCGACGCCGAATCGCAGGGCATGCGAACCCTGCCGTCCTCGCGCACTGCTGATGTAGACACCAGCGATGTGTCCCCCCGACGGCTCAACTTCCTGCTGCACCAGGCCCAGCAGGACAACGGCCGCCCGGCGATCGAAGTGCTCAGCGTCGAGGCGATAACCCGCCAGCCCAGGCTCTACTTGCCCGCCGTGCTGCTGGTCTTCGCCTCCGACACAGCCGACGACCTACGCTTCAACATCGTCGTCGACGACATGCTCAGCGAGCACCACGACAACGCGCTGCACCAGGTGGGCGGCATCGAACGAACCAAGATCCACGTAGCGCCCGCCGTCGGTGAACCGGATCTCCCACCACCGCTACAGCAGCAGCGCATACCATACGACGCAGTCCGTGACCTGCAACGCCAGGCCGACAACCCACCGCCGCCCGACGACAGCAAGCCCGGCGCGGCATCGGCCGGCACCAAGGAACACGAGAGCGTCACCGCCCGCAGCGCGCTGGAAGCCCTGACCGTCCGCTCCGTACCGCTGTTTGAGCACCGGGAACTGCTGACAACCGCGCTCAACACCGCCCGCAGCAGGTTCTTGCTGGCCGCACCGTTCGTCCGCGACGCCGTCGTCAATGGCGATTTCCTGGCAAAACTAGACATCATGCTGCGCAGGTCCGGCCTGACCGCCCACATCGGCTACGGACTCGGCCAAAACCCCGCGCACAGCGACGACAACGCCCTCAGCCGGCTGTGCGCACTCGCCCGTCGATACCCCCGGCTCAAGCTGGCCTGCGTACCCGACCCCCATCCAAATCTCCTAATCTTCGACGACACGTGGGTGAACAGCGGCTTCGAATGGCTGTCGTTCCGCGATCAGCCCACACACACCTACCGCCCCGTGGAAGGCACGCTCGTACGCGACAAGACACATGTGGACGAGCGACACAACTACTACGCCGAGCTGATCAGTAGGGCCGATGCTGCAGCCAGAAACTGAGAGGGCGCAGCGCACCGCTCAGCGGCCGTGAGGAGCTGCTGGATCGGACCTTCCACGAGTGAGCACCGCGACGATCGCGTCGGACGGCGCCCTGGGTAAAGCTGCGAGCGAGACCTAAGAGTCGCCAGCTGCCGCGATCTGTCGGCGGCGGTTGAATACTGACCCGGTGTGGGCGCTTGGGTTCTAACACTCGTCGCAACACAACCTGCAAGATCAGGGGCGTGTTGATGGCGAGGAGAGGGCGCAAGCGCAGGCTTGAGATCGAGTCGGAGTACTGGCGGCTGGTGCAGGCCGGGGTGGGGACGGTGGAGGCCTGCCGAGAGGTGGGCATCGGCCGGAAGACGGGGTACCGGTGGCGGGCGGAGAACGGTGGCCTTCCACCACCGCGGCTGCCCGAGCCGGCCCGCACTGGTCGGTACCTGTCGTTGCTGGAGCGGCAGCGGATCGCCACCTTGCGCCGGGAAGGGCTGGGCGTACGGGCGATCGCCGAGTTGTTGGGCCGGGCGCCGTCGACGGTCAGCCGGGAGCTTCGCCGCAACACGTCGGCGCATGATCGCGACTACGACGGGGACCTGGCTCATGCGCGGGCTCGGGAGCGGGCTGGTCGGCCGCGCGATGGGCGGCTGTTGGCTGACCCCAAGCTGCGGGCGGAGGTTCAGGGCAAGCTGGAGCTGGAATGGAGTCCGGAGCAGATCGCCGCGTCCCTGCGTCGTCAGTGGCCGGATCGGCCAAGCTGGCACGTGTGCCACGAGACGATCTATCAGGCGCTGTATCGCGGCCGGGTTGGCTTGAGTCGTGCGCTGACGCGTCGGCTGCGGACCGGGCGGCCGCTTCGCAAGCGGCGCCGCCGCCCGGAGCAGCGCACCCCCAGGTTCGTCGCGCCGGCCAGGCTGATCCACCACCGGCCGGCGGTGGTGGAGACCCGTACCCGGGTCGGGGACTGGGAGGGCGACCTGATCGTCGGTCGCCAGAGTCGGTCGGCGGTGGCCACCCTGGTCGACCGTGCCAGCCGCCTGACCAAGTTGGTGCACCTGCCCTGCAACCATACCGCCGAGACCGTCCGGGACGCGCTGCGTGGCGTGCTCGGAGACCTGCCGGCGGCCGTCCGGCTGTCGCTTACCTGGGACCAGGGATCCGAGATGGCCTACCACGACCAGCTCACCGCCCTGCTCACCGACGGGGTGTTCTTCGCCTGCCCGGCCAGCCCATGGCAGCGCGGGTCGAACGAGAATACCAACGGGCTGCTCCGCCAATACCTTCCTAAAGGGACTGACCTGTCGGTCCACACCGCCGATGAGCTTCAGGCGATCGAGGACCGCCTCAACAACCGGCCCCGAAAGGTCCTGGGCTGGCAGACCCCGGCCGAGGTCTTCCACCTCGCTGTGGCACCATAAACCGGTCAGCGTTGCGACGATCGCTCGAATCCGCCGCGGGCGAAAACGGACCCACCTCCTGATGATCAGGAGGTGTTGAACGTGGAGGACTGGGCAGAGATCCGCCGGTTGCATCGGGCTGAGCAGATGCCGATCCGGGCGATCGCTCGCAAGCTTGGGGTGGG
>Ga0299914_10003572_pt1 | contig 11024 bp, 10 predicted proteins | sample RVTome_10_FD_201361 | JGI IMG/M metagenome (GOLD analysis project Ga0299914, IMG submission 201361) | Soil microbial communities from uranium-contaminated site in the Upper Colorado River Basin, Wyoming, United States - RVT153D57 (version 2) ... | reverse complement strand
TTGGCCAGTTCGACCGCCGCATAACTCACCGACACCGCATGGTCGTTGATGCCGGTCTCGTGACGCACCGCCTTGCCCACGCTCAGCGCCCGGTCGAACAGATGATGAAACACCGCGCCAGTGCGGCCCGCCTCACGCGCCGCCCTATACGCCGCTTTCACCTGACCGAGAATTTGTGGCTCGCCCACCACGAGCGAGTCCAAACTGGCGGCGACGCGGAACAAGTGGTGGACGGCATCCGTCTCGTGCTGCAGCAGGAGATGCGCCGCAAAGGCCGATGGCGGCACGCCGTGATATGTGGACATAAAGTCTGCGCAGGCCACTACGGCGGCGTCCGTATCGCGGGTTTCCAGATAAAATTCTACGCGATTGCACGTCGATAGAATCACCAACTCCTGCAGAGCCGGATGGTGAAACCGTGCCAGTGGCTCGGCCAACTCCGTCTCGGCGATCGCCAGTTGCTCGCGCACCGCGACCGGAGCGGTTTTATGGTTGAGACCGACACAGACAATCGCCATAGGCTCTCGCATCCTATCCTTACGACTCCCTTATGACCCGGGAGATGACGACGTATGGACCACATAAGACGCCAACACGAGTAAAAAACCCGTGACCGCCGCAAACGCCGCCTTTTTGCCTTGCCAGCCGAGCCGGTACCGCCCGCCTAAGAGCAGCACATACAGCGCCCAGGCCAAGAGGATCGGCAGCGACGTGACACTCCAATTGAGATACGACCCGCGCACGGCTTTGGCCCACACGGAGCCGGTAATCACGCCCTGCGTCAACAACGGCAAGCCCAGCACCAGGGCGCGGGCATTGAGTTCATCGAGCACCCACAGCGACGGCAACCGTTGGTACAGCACCCCGGGATGTTTCGACTTCAGTTGCCGTTCCTGAATGAGATACATCACCCCGGCACAAAACGTCAAGGCCAGCGCCGCATAGCCCAGCACCGCCAATACGATGTGGACGATGAGTAACCCATTCTGAAACGCCGATGGCAAGGGCATCACCGCCGCGACCGGCACGCTCGACACGGCGACTGCGAGGAAGACCAAGGGGATCATGAACGATCCCAGGGCTTCGATGCGGTAGCGCCACCAAGTCAGCACATAGCCGACGCCGAGGGCCCAGGCCAGGAGGGTCAAGGACACCGACACATCGCTCCAGACGCGCCACGATTGCGTCACCAGGCGGTGGCCGAGCAAAAGGGTTTGCAAGCCGAGTCCGAGCCCCACTAATCCTTGCGCCACTAGGAAGAACCAGCGGTGCCGCACCCCTAAGTAGCACCAGAAGCCCAACGTGGCGAATAAATATGCGAGTAGTATAACGTGAAAAAGAATACTATTCATGTTCTGGTGCGAGGCGCCGTGGGCCGCGCCCGAGTCCAACATTGCTGTTTTGCTAGGTTCACGAGCAGGAGTGTCGCCCGGAGTTTGTCCCCGCTCGCCCTCGGGATGGCCCGATCCCCTCCCCGTCTTCTGCCGTGATCATAATCCGGATACCGGCCGATCGCCACTGCGATGTAGTTGTTAAGTGTATATAGTTCAGGAATCTGCCGCGATTGTCAAGGTGGAGGGGGGGGTAAAAAGGTCGAAATGAAATGAGGGTCAAAGTCGCGACAAATTTAATAAACCGAAGTAAATACAGTGTATTATGAGAATTATGAGTCCTTGACACCCCCTGCTGAGTGTGGTAGGGTTAGCATCATATCCATGATACCGAGGGAGTTTCACATAGGAGAGGATCTACGAATGGAAGAGGTCCCCAAAAAAGATGAGCGCAAAGGGTTCGTCCGTGACACAATGCGCAAATTCTCAATCCATGTACCGCGCTCGGAAGGGTCATTCCAGAATAAACTCTCTCAATATGATGTTGAGCTTACCGAGTTACAGGAACAATTACGCCGTGTCGAGCATGAATCCGAGACGATTGCCCGGCATCTTGAGCAAACACTCAGTCAATACGAAGCCCTCAAACGTAAGTACTACCAAATTAATGAACAGCGGGGACAGGGTAAGAAACAAAATGAAAAACTAGTCGCCGCATTACAAGAAGCGAAAGAGCAGATTAACTCCCTCAAAAAAGAGGTGGAAAAGCTGTGTGCGCCGCCCAATAGTTATGGGGTGTTTCGGCAGCGCAACAAAGACGGCACGGTCGATATCGATCTCGATGGCCGCCGCTTAAAAGTCATGGTGCATCCGAAGTTGGAGACATACGACTTCGAGCCCGGCCAGTTGCTAGCGCTGAACGAATCGCTCAATGTCATCGATCTGAGCGACTACGAAAACCGTGGCGAAGTGGTGCGGCTGAGGGACCGGCTGGACGAGGGTCGCGTCCTGGTGACCGGCCGGGCAGACGAGGAGCGGGTGGTGGTGTTGACCGAGCCCATCCGCAATGTGCATCTCGACGTGGGCGACAATTTGCTACTTGAGCCGCGTTCGAATTACATCCTGGAAAAGCTGCCGAAGTCGCAAGTGGAAGAGGTGATGTTGGAGGAGGTTCCCGACATCAGCTACCAGGATATCGGCGGGCTCGACGCGCAAATCGTCGATTTGCGCGACGGCATTGAGCTGCCCTATCTCTACCCGGACGAATTTCGCGAGCATCAATTGCGGCCGCCCAAGGGGGTGTTGCTCTACGGCCCACCGGGCTGCGGCAAGACGCTGATTGCCAAGGCGGTGGCAAACAGTCTGGCGAAGAAATTTGCCGAACGCGCCGGGCTTGAGGAAGCCCGCAGCTACTTCCTCAATATCAAGGGGCCGGAACTGCTCAACAAATACGTCGGCGAAACGGAATCGAAGATCCGGGAAGTGTTTAAGAAGGCCCGGGAAAAGGCGAATAACACGACGCCGGTGATCGTTTTTTTCGACGAGATGGATGCGCTCTTCCGGGTGCGGGGTTCCGGGATTTCGTCGGATGTTGAGATCACCATCGTGGCACAATTTTTGTCGGAACTCGACGGCTTGGAATCCCTCGAAAATGTCATTGTCATCGGTGCCAGCAACCGGCAAGATCTGATCGATCCGGCGGTGTTGCGGCCCGGCCGCCTCGATATCAAAATCAAAGTGGATCGGCCCACGCGGGAGGCCGCTAAGGACATTTTTTCCAAGTATCTGGTGCCGGAATTGCCACTGCATGAGGAAACGCTGCAGCAGACCGATAGCGACCGGCAAGCGGCGGTGGAGTGGCTGATTGACCAGACCTGCGAACATATGTACAGTGCGCGGGAGGAAAATAAGTTCCTGGAAGTGACCTATGCGCGGGGGGATAAGGAAACGTTTTACTTCAAAGATTTCGCCAGTGGCGCCATGATCGAGAACATTGTGGCGCGGGCCAAAAAGTCGGCTTTGAAGCGCTATTTGGCCAACGACGGCAAAGGCATTAAAGTCCAAGACCTCTTTGACGCCGTGCAAGGAGAATTTCGCGAAAACGAAGATCTGCCGAATACGACCAATCCGGACGACTGGGCGCGCATCTCCGGGACCAAAGGGGAAAAGATTATCAACATTCGGACCCTGGTCGGTTCGAAGAGCCCGAACACGCAGTCGATTGAGGATATTGCGCCAGGACAGTATCTCTAAGCCCGTTCCAGAGGCCGTCGTGTCCGTCACACATGTGTATGTGGATCCGCCCCTATGCCTCGATTGCGGTCCCCGTGCAGGTCGTCTGTCGCCAGGCTCATGGAGGGCTTATGACATCGTCTATGATAATTGGTTCGGAAACGGAATATGGCCTCACCGTGCAGAATGATCCGGAGTTCGATTCGATTGCCACCGCGCTGTTGCTGGTCAATAGTTATAACGCGGATCAGTCGCTGAAGCTGTTGTGGGATTACGATCAAGAGGACCCACTGGTCGACGCCCGGGGCTTCGAGCTCGAGGACGAATACGACATTCCCGATCAGCAGGACAACATGGCCATTAATAAAGTCCTGCCCAATGGGGCGCGGTTCTACGTGGATCATGCCCACCCGGAGTTTTCGACCCCGGAATGTTCTAATGTGCTGGACCTATTGCGTTATGAAAAAGCGGGCGAGCACATCCTGAACCTGAGCCGTATCGGCGCCAATCAGCTCCTTCCCGCCGGCCGTAGCGTCATCATCTATAAAAACAATAGCGATCAAAAGGGCAACAGCTACGGCTACCACGAAAATTATCTCATGGACCGGCGCACGCCGTTTCAAACCATCGTGGAGCAGTTCACCCCGTTTTTGATCTCACGGCAAGTCTTTTGCGGCGCCGGTAAAGTGGGCTCTGAAAACGGCACGGATTACGTGCCGTATCAGATCTCGCAACGCAGCGATTTTTTCGAGACCGAAATTGGGCTTGACACGATGGTCAAACGCCCGATTATTAACACCCGTGATGAGCCCCATGCGGACCGCGAGCGCTACCGCCGCCTGCACGTCATCATCGGTGATGCCAACATGTCGGAGTACACCACTTATCTCAAAGTGGGAACGACGATGCTGATGCTGCACATGATCGAAGACGGCTTTCTCACGGAGGATTTGGAGCTGCGCAATCCGGTGCGGGCGCTGCAAGCCGTGTCGCGCGATCCGACCTGCAAGTTGCCCGTGCAACTGAAAAACGGCAAGCAACTGACGGCGGTGGAGATGCAGTGGTGTTTTCACGAAGCGGCGCAGCGCTATGTGGCGACGCATCCCGATTGCAATCCAACTTATCCGGATATTTTGGTGGAATGGGGATTGGTGCTAGAACGTTTGGCGGCGGATCCGATGCAGCTGTATCGTGAAATTGACTGGGTGATGAAATTGCATCTCCTGACCAATTATATGGATCGCCGCACCAGTGATTGGGACGATCCGCGGATTGCCATGATGGATCTGCAATACCACGATGTGCGTCCGGATAAGGGCCTGTACCATGTCCTCGAGCGCAGTGGCGCGGCGCGGCGCATGCTGACGGATGAGGACATCATGCGCTCCATGGAAGAACCGCCGGAGGCCGATTAAACGCATTCTGATGGAGGAACCCACACGCGGCACGAAACAGCACGTCGAACAGTTGCTGGAACGTTCCGAGACCGCGGCAGACCTCGTTGCCAATATTACTACGTAGCCCCTCTACAAAGGAGTAGCGGTTATGATCACGAGACGATTACACCCGAGCGAGCACGCCTGGACCGGTATTCCCGGCTGTGCCGAAGGCGGCCAACAGCAAGCCCGTCGCACCTCCGAGACGCAGACGGAAAATCGCGGCACTGATGCCGCCAATCTCTCCGAGCAAGGTGAGAAACTCCAAGATGACATGGATGCGTTGATCGACGAAATTGACGAGGTGCTGGAAGAGAACGCCGAGGAATTTGTCAAGAACTACGTGCAGCGAGGAGGAGAGTGACGTGTTGCTGCAGGGCAGCTATGACGGCTCCAGCTTCTTTGATCTGCTGCGACACGATCACCCTCATCTGCTGCCGTTTCAGCATCTTCCGCAGTTGGCTTCCGGTACGGGCAACGTCTTAGAGGCAGTCCCTTTTGCCACCACCGTGTTGGCATTGCGCTTTGCGGACGGGGTCATCATGGCGGGGGACCGGCAGGCGACGGAAGGGTTTGAAGTGTCGTCGCGGCGCATCGAAAAAGTCCACGCGGCGGACGAGCATTCCGTCATCGCCATTGCCGGTGCGGCGGGTCCGTGTCTCGAAATGGTCAAACTGTTCCAGATCGAAATGGAACATTACCAAAAGATTGAAGGGGAAATCCTCGTCTTGGAAGGCAAGGCCAACAAGCTGGCCCAGATGGTAAAACAAAATCTGCCGGCAGCATTTCAGGGGCTGATCGTCATTCCCATTTTTGCCGGCTATGACTTGCAGACGCAGAAAGGTCGTATTTTCAAATACGATGTCACCGGAGGTCGCTACGAGGAGCAGGAATTTTACGCGACGGGATCAGGTGGTAAGGAGGCGCGCAGTACATTGAAAAAACGCTATCGCAAAGGCCTAGACCGAGATGGCGCGTTGCGGCTCGCCCTGGAGGCGTTGGTGGATGCGGCGGATCAGGACGTAGGTACCGGCGGTCCGGATATTGCTCGAGGCATTTACCCGTCCGTCAAGATCGTGACTCAGGATGGCATCACGGACGTGGGCGAAGCGGAACTCAAGCCAATGAGCGCTGAGCTGCTGATGGAGCTGAAAGGATAGCGGGATGGCCATGCCGTTTTACGTCTCCCCCGATCAGGTGATGCAAGACAAGGCGGAGTACGCCCGCAAAGGCATTGCCAAAGGGCGTTCGATCGTCGTGGTGGAATTCACCCACGGCTTGCTGCTGACGGCGGAGAATCCGAGTTCGTCGCTCAGCAAAATTTCGGAAATCTACGATCGTATTGCGTTTGCCGGCGTGGGCAAGTATAGTGAATTCGAAAACCTGCGCAAAGCCGGAATCCGCTACGCCGATATGAAGGGTTACGCCTACAGCCGTCAGGACGTGACCACTAAATCGTTGGCGAATGCCTATTCCGAAGCCATCGGTACTGTGTTTACCCGCGACCCCAAGCCGCTGGAAGTGGAAATTCTCGTGGTCGAGGTCGGGCATGAGCCGGAGCACAACGAGATGTATCACGTGTCGTTTGACGGCAGTATTACGGATCACCGCAATTTTACGGTCATCGGGGGGCAGGCGGAGCGTATCCGAACGTATTTGACACAGCATTATACGCCGAGTCTGAGTTTAGATGCCGCGCTGACCCTGAGTCATCAAGCCTTGCAAGCGGGCTACGAAAAACCGCCCGAGGGGACGAGCACCTTAGAAGTGGGCGTCTTGGATCGTCAACGTTCGAATCGGACGTTCTACCGGCTCGGGCAAGACGAAGTTGCCCAGATTATGAAAGCCGCAGACGGCGCCTAAGCAGTCCGGTGGCGCCGCTGGTTCCACCCTGTCGCGATAAGAAGCCGCTATGAAAAAGCGTATTTATGGGCTGGAAAACGAATTTGGTATTGCCTTTACCTCGCACGGGCGGCGCACCTTGCCGTCGGAAAAGGTGGTTCGGTATCTGTTTGAAAAACTCATTACGACAGAAGGCTTCTTAAACGTATTCCTTGAAAACGGCGCTCGATTCTATCTGGACACGGGCTGCCATCCGGAATACGCCACGCCGGAGTGCGCCAGCCCGGAAGATGTCATGATCTACGACAAGGCGGGGGAGCGCATCCTCGAGAATCTGCTGCAGTACGCCCAGAGCAAAGTGCGCGAGGAAGGGTTCCACGGCAATCTGGCGATCTTTAAAAACAACACCGATTTTGTCGGCAACTCCTACGGCTGTCACGAGAACTATCTGGCGGAACGCACCTCCGATTTTTACTACATGGCGGAACAACTCATCCCGTTCCTGGTGACGCGTCAGATCTTTACGGGCGCCGGCAAGGTGTTTCGCACGCGCCGGGGCACCGTGTTTCACATCTCGCAGCGCGCCCAGCACATTCGGCAAAAGATCTCCGGCACCACGACGAACGAGCGCAGCATTATCAACACGCGCGACGAGCCGCATGCCATTAAGGAGAAATACCGCCGTCTGCACATCATCGTGGGGGATTCCAATATGTCGGAATACACCACGTATTTGAAGGTCGGCACCACGGCGATTATCTTGGAAATGATTGAAGATGATTTTATCACGCCGAATTTCTCCCTGCGCAATCCCGTGCGGGCGATCAAGGATATTTCGCGCGACCTAACCTGCCGGGAACAAGTGCCACTGAATAACGGCAAAAAGTATTCCGCGCTGGAACTGCAGAAGGAATACCTCGACCTGGCGCACCGCTATTACAGTACGCGCCCGATGAGTGACATGGCCAAAGATATTTTGGAAAAGTGGGAAGACGTCCTCACCAAGCTGGAAGAGGACCCCATGCAACTCGATCGCAAGGTGGATTGGGTCACGAAAATCAATCTGCTCAAGGCCTATGGAGAGCGCACCAAGTTGCCGTTGGAGAGCAGCGGTGACCGCATGCTGATGCTCGATCTGCAATACCACGATATCCGGCGGGACAAGGGTTTGTACTACTTGCTGGAGCGCAAGGGCAAAGTTGAGCGGATCACCACCGATGAACAAATCGACAAGGCAATGGTCGATCCGCCGCAAAACACGCGGGCCAAAATGCGGGGTGAGCTGATCAAGCTGGCCAAGATGAAACGCATTCCCTACGATCTGGACTGGAATTACATCCGCATCGGGTACTTGCTCAACTTGTGGGTGAAGTGTAACGATCCGTTCCAGGAAGAGAACGAGAAAGTCACCCAGCTCAAACGCCGCATTGAGCGGTCGAATTTTAAGTACGGGTACTTGTTGTAAGCGCCCTGTTGCAACCATGATCACCCAGCCCTCAAACTGTTCTGAGCGGGGCTGGGTGTCAGCCTCAGGCCGTCTTATCGTGTCAACCGCCCCTGTATCCGTTCCCGTCCGAAGGGCGTTCACGAATGCCTTAGTGGCGTAGCCGACCGACCCTGTCGGCTTTTACCCATCATTGAGATACCCAAGACGATCCGAAAATCCTTACCCTACCGGACCACAAACCGAACCAAGCAGCAGTTCGTGCCTGAGGCAGAGAAGCGTACATGCATCATTACCACTCAGCAGGGGAGTGTCCCATGAGCGTTGGCATTTTTGTCTTTTAAACCAATACGTCTGTGGATTCGGCGATTCTGGACAAGCACGCTGAAGACTTGGGCTTTGAGCCATTCTGGGTTCCGGAATATGCGATCATTCCCCTGCAAACCTCTTTTCCCTGTCCTGCCTCAGATGATGGGATCTTCCAGATGAATACGGCCGCATCGTCGATCCCTTTATCGCGTTGGCACGCGCCTCAGCCGTCACCCAGACGGTCAAAGGTGAGAGCCTTATTCCGCATGCTGAAATCCGAATTCTGCATTGGCATGTATTTCGGCCAGGTCGAATTGAAACCGGCCAGGCTGTGCCACGATAACCCACATGGTCAGCATGCGGAGCAAGTACTCGCGCGTCTCGTTGGGCAGGCGGCGGTGGTGATACAAAGTCAAAATGTCATCGGTTTTCGCCCGCCGCATGGCTCGTAGTAGATTGTTCTCACCGTAATTGTAAGCGGCTAGAACATATAGCGGAGATTGGGCGCCAAACTGCTTGTGCAAAGTCCGTAAATAGCTGGCGGCTGCCGGTGTAGCGCGCACCGGGTCGAAGCGCTCATCACTCGTCTCAGACACCTCCAGCCCATACATTCGGGCCGTCGAGTCGATCAATTGCCACAATCCGCTCGCACCGCTGTCAGGATGCTGCACGTCGGCCCGAAATGCACTCTCAACCAACGGCATATACGCATAATACGTCGGCACGCCTTTTTGCTGCAGCACGCGTTTAATCATCGGCAAATACTGATCGGCCCGCAAAAACATGGCCTGTACATCCTTGCGGTAGCGTGCGGCATACAGATAGACGCGTTGACAAAGTTCTTGCCGCAATGTCGCCGGCAACGTCGCGGGCTCCACATCAAAATGCGGTAGCACCGCATCCAATAGGACGTTGACCTCCTTCGGTTGGGGTAGCGGCGGCCGAGCCGCCAAATTGAAATTTGCCGGCCGATTCAAAATCTTGAGCAATCCCCCATACCATGCCGCAGATGAGACAGCTGGCATGTGCGGTATCGCTTCCCGCTCAGGCGGCACACTTGCTAACGGCGGTGCCAGCACGTGCCGCTCTAGCGCCCATCCCGAATCCGACAATAGGACTGCGCTGCAGACGCTGAGCAACCAAAGCGCCATGCGGGACCAGATATCTCTACTCGCACTACCCCACCTCACGCTATGGGTGTACTGTCGACGAGGGCTTAACGCCATACAGACATCCTTTTATGACACACTAGCTCAACGGCAATCTGTCTCTGTCGATTCCGACACAACATCTCGAGTCCATTTCATACGCACCTGAACACAACATGAGACGTCATCAGATTAAATCTGATGAGAAATGATTGTAGTATCAATAGAAATACTATCGTATTTCTAGATAACAAAAAAGACGATATCGTATGAACTATTAAGAAAATATATTGAGTTTATATAGGTTGAGTATCGGAATTCAGAGGCAATAACATGATTAGAACTTTATTCCAATTTCTATCGGCTGAATCAAAACTCTCATGCAAGCATCTGCCGTAGATATGGAATCTCTAGTTAGGCAGTCTTCTAGCAAGCTAATATATGCCGCAGAGACATCCCATCGGTGTCTCATGACATTGGGTGAGGAGGGAAAACCAGGGTCAGGGCCGACGTTATCGCTTATGATCAGGCTGGGATAGCATGCAAAGCTATTCTACAACCAAGGGGCCATTCCTCGACCGCTACGGTGGTCTGTGCAGAGCCACAGGGGATGCCATGGCTCTATGCCGCCAGGCCAAAAACACGGCGCACATTGGCGGCTGTCACCGCTTGCACCTCGGCAAGCGACACGCCTTTTAGGCGAGCGACCTCCTGTGCGACGCGCGCCACCCAAGCAGGTGTTGTGCGCTGTCCGGCAAATTCACCGTCATAGGCCCAAGGACCATCACTTTCTAAGAGCAGATGGCGTAAGGGCACCGACTGCACCAATTGGCGGTCACGTTCCCGATAGCACACCTCCGGCGTCACGGAAATATAATATCCGGCCTCGCAGATTGCCACCGTGGTCTCCGGTGAGCTTTTATGCCAGTGAAACACGGCTCCCGGCGGTTCGTAACGTTTGACGATCTCCAGCGCCATTGCGGCCGTGGCATGCGGCGCATGTAGGACCACCGGCAGCGTCAGGCGCGCCGCTGCTTGAACCAGGATATGCAGCCGAGCTTCCTGCTGCCGCGCCTGAGCGTCACTCATGCGCCCATCGAGCCGGGTATAATGCGGCAAGCCAATCTCTCCCATCGCCACTATGCGATCGCGATACGTGCCGATCTGCTCCAGCACTTGTTCCAGCTCCGTCCACGAGGCGTCCAAGCGTTCGGGATGGAAACCCAACGCGGCCCACACCTGGGCGGGAAAGCGTTGTTGCAAGGCCTAAATCTGCAGGTTT
>Ga0299914_10003571_pt1 | contig 11024 bp, 4 predicted proteins | sample RVTome_10_FD_201361 | JGI IMG/M metagenome (GOLD analysis project Ga0299914, IMG submission 201361) | Soil microbial communities from uranium-contaminated site in the Upper Colorado River Basin, Wyoming, United States - RVT153D57 (version 2) ... | reverse complement strand
TATTTCCTGGGTAGAAACGCGAGGATGCTCGGACTGTGAGACGGAGGGACCGATGAAGGTTGGATTGGTAGGGATCGGGCATGTGGGGCTGCCCACCGCCGCCGCGCTCGCGCACATCGGGCATGACGTAGTGGCGATGGATGCCGACAGAGAGAGGGTGGCGCAACTCTCCGAGGGCCTGATGCCCTTCTACGAGCCTGGGATGGAGGAGCTCGTGGATGAAGGCCTCAAGTCCGGTCGGCTGCGATTCACGCAGGAGATGAGGGACGTAACGGATGGGGCCGAGGTGGTGTTCATCTGTGTCGGTACGCCGCCTCGAGCCACCGGCGAGGCGAATCTCGTCGCGATCGAGCAGGCCGCGCAACAGGTCGCGCAGGAAGCGGTCAATCCGTTCGTCCTCGTGCAGAAGTCGACAGTTCCGGCGGGCACGGCGACGAGGTTGCTCGACGCGATGTCACGCTACCGCTCGGAGGTCCAATTCCTGGTGGTATCGAATCCGGAGTTCCTCCGCGAGGGAAGCGCGATCGAGGACTCGCTGAATCCGACTCGGATCTTGGTGGGCTCCGACACGCCGGCAGCGTTGGAGGTCATGAAGAAGCTCTATCAACCCCTGATCGACGGGGGCGCGCTGTGGCTGGCCACGGACGTGCGGACGGCCGAACTCGCCAAACACGCATGCAACGCGTTCCTGTCGATGAAGATCTCGTTCGCGAACGCGATGGCGCGCTTGTGCGAACTGGCGGACGCCGATGTTGTGGCTGTCGCCGAGGCCATGGGCTCGGACCCTAGGATCGGACATGCATTCCTGGGCGCCGGCCTCGGTTATGGGGGGTACTGCTTCCCGAAGGACCTCTCGGCGTTCAACGCTCTATCGAATCGACTCGGGTACGACTTCACGCTGCTGAAGGAGATCGCGAGGATCAACGACGAGGCAGTGACGTCAACCTTTCGCAAGATCGAAGAAGCGATGTGGAACCTCGAGGAGAAGCGGGTGGCTCTCCTGGGGCTCGCTTTCAAGCCGGGGACCGACGATACGCGTCTCTCCCCATCTCTGGCACTCGCGCGTGTCCTGCTCGATTCGGGCGCGGCGGTGGTCGGATACGACCCCCAGGCCAATTCGAACGCGAAACAGGACGTACCCGGCCTGGAGGTTGCTCCGGATGCCTACGAGGCTCTGCGGGGGGCCCACTGCCTGGTCATCGCCACCGAGTGGGAGGAGTTCAAGGATCTCGACCTCCAACGTGTACACGACGAGATGTCCTTCCCCATCGTGGTGGACGCCCGGAACCTGCTCGACGGTCCCGCGGTAGCGGCAGCGGGATTCACGTACATACCCACGGGAAGACCGGTTCTTCGACCTGCCTATCCACACCAGGAGATCTCGTGACACACGCAGTTGTCACGGGCGGGTCGGGCTTCCTCGGATCCCATCTGTGCCGGAGATTGCTCGGCGAGGGCTGGCGCGTTACGGCTCTCGATTCGTTCCTAACCGGGAATCCCGACAACACTGCCGATCTCCTGGAGAACGAGGACTTCCGCCTCGTCAACTACGACGTGACTAACTATCTCTACGTCGCCGGCGATGTCGATTGGGTTTTCCATCTCGCCTCGCCGGCATCCCCGGTCGATTACCTCGAGCATCCGATCCACACGCTCAAGGTTGGCGCGCTCGGGACCTTGGGTGCGCTCGGTTTCGCCAAGGCGAAGGGCGCGAGGTTCTTCCTCACCTCGACATCGGAGGTCTATGGAGACCCTCTCGTGCATCCCCAACCGGAGACCTACTGGGGGAACGTGAACCCGATCGGGCCGCGCGGCGTTTACGACGAGGCCAAACGCTACGCGGAGGCGCTGACGATGGCGTACCACCGAGCGCACGGCATGGACGTCAGGATCGTTCGAATCTTCAACACCTTCGGACCCAACATGCGGCGCGCCGACGGCCGCGCAGTTCCGAACTTCATCGATCAGTCGCTCCTCGGTCGGCCCCTGACGGTTCACGGCGACGGGAGCCAGACGAGATCCCTCTGCTACGTGGACGATCTCATCGAGGGATTCTGGAGACTCGCCGCCTCAGGCCTGAACGAGCCCATCAACATCGGGAACCCGGAAGAGGTGAGCGTCCTCGAGCTGGCCAAGCTGATCCGCGACCTGGCGGGCGGAGATTCGGAGATCACGTTCGTGGACCGGCCGGTCAACGACCCCGAGGTGCGCAAACCGGACATCACCAGAGCGAGCAAGGAGCTGGGCTGGACGCCTCAGGTCTCCCTCCGGCAGGGCCTGGAGCGAACGATCGACTGGGCCCGGCGAGCCTGGCTCTAACCAGGCCTCTTTCTGGTGCAGAAGTACCGGCTATCTCGCCGGGGATCCGACTAGAAAATGGGGGTGGGGAAGGGAAGTTACACGTTGGTCGTTTAGGCTGGAGATGCCCATGCCAGCCACAGCAGACCAAGATCGCCTCGTCGTACGGGGCGCCCGCGAGCACAACCTCAAGAACGTCAGTCTCGAGCTGCCGAGGGATTCCCTGATCGTCTTCACCGGCATCTCGGGCTCGGGCAAGTCGTCCCTCGCCTTCGACACGATCTATGCCGAGGGGCAGCGGCGCTACGTCGAATCCCTCTCCTCTTACGCCCGCCAGTTCCTCGGCCAGATGGACAAGCCGGACGTGGATTTCATCGAGGGGCTGTCGCCGGCCATCTCGATAGACCAGAAATCGGCTCCGAAGAACCCTCGGTCCACGGTCGGGACGATCACCGAGATCTACGACTACCTCCGTTTGCTCTATGCACGGATAGGTCGTCCCCATTGTCATAACTGTGGACGGGCCATCGCACGGCAGACCCCCGAGCAGATCGTAGATCAGGTCCTGAGCCTCCCGGAGGGGACCCGCTTCCAGGTGCTGGCCCCGATCGTGCGCGGTCGGAAGGGGGAGTTCGCCAACCTGTTCGAGGATCTGGCGCGCCGCGGATTCGTGAGAGCGCGCGTTGACGGCGAGGTTAAGGAGCTGTCCGAGAAGATCAAGCTGGACCGCTACTTCCAACACGATATCGATGTGATCGTCGACCGCCTGGTCATCAAGGAGGGCATCGGAAGTCGTTTGACCGACTCGATAGAGACCGCACTCAAACTCGCCGAAGGAACCGCGGCTATCGACCTCGTCGATGACGATGCGGAGGATGTCCTCTTCTCTCAGTTCTTTGCCTGTACGGAGTGCGGCATCTCGTTCGACGAGCTCGCGCCACGTAACTTCTCGTTCAACTCTCCTTACGGTGCCTGTGAGCGGTGCGATGGGCTCGGGACTCATCTCGAGGTCGATATCGAACTCGTGATCCCCAACGAAGACCTCTCACTCAAGGAAGGTGCGATCGCTCCGTGGTCGGGTCGGACGCTCGAGTACTTCGAGCGTCTGCTCGACTCCGCGTCGAAAGCGTTCGGCTTCAAGACCGACGTTCCGTTCAAGCGACTGTCGAAGAAGGCGCGCGAGCTGATCCTCTACGGGTCGGAGGATGAAGAGATCCACGTCCGGTACAAGAACAGGTTCAATCGGATCCGCTCTTACTGGACGGTGTTCGAGGGTGTCGTTCCCTGGCTCGAGCGGAGGCATTCGGAGACCGATTCGGAGTTCGCTCGCGATCGCTACGAGCAGTATTTCCGCCAGGTGCCGTGCCCGGAGTGCGGGGGAGCGCGCCTCGGCCCGGAATCTCTGGCGGTACGCCTTGGCGACTTCAACATCCACGAGCTGACCTCTCTGGCCATCGGGGATACGGACAAGTTCCTTAGGAACCTGGAGTTGACGGACAGGGAGACCACGATCGCCGAGCGTGTGCTGAAGGAGATCCATGCGCGTCTCGGCTTCCTGCTGGATGTCGGTCTCGATTACCTCACGCTCGCTCGTGGGTCCGCGACGCTCGCCGGCGGCGAGGCGCAGCGCATCCGTCTCGCGACGCAGATCGGATCGGGTTTGGTCGGTGTTCTCTACGTGCTCGACGAGCCCTCCATCGGCCTGCATCAACGAGACAACAGGAGGCTCATCGACACGCTCATCCGCTTGCGCGACCTGGGGAACACCCTCATCGTGGTCGAGCACGACGAGGACACGATCAGGACGGCCGACCATGTCGTGGACATTGGCCCCGGCGCAGGAGAGGCCGGGGGGGACATCGTGTACGACGGGCCGTTGCCCGGACTCCTGAAGAAGGGCGCGTCGATCACGGGGGACTACCTCTCCGGGCGAAAGAGCATCCCGGTTCCCTCTACACGGCGAGCCCCCGACCGCGGCGAGCTCGTCGTCAGCGGGGCTCGCCAGCACAACCTTCAGGAGCTGGACGTCGCTTTCCCGCTCGGCCGTTTCATCGCGGTCACGGGCGTGTCGGGCTCGGGCAAGTCCACGCTGGTGAACGAGGTCCTCTACCGGGCGGTCAACCAGAGGCTCAACAGGAACTCCCGCCTGGTGCCCGGCAAGCACAGGTCAGTGGAGGGCCTGGACCTGATCGATAAGGTCATCGAGATCGACCAGTCGCCCATCGGGCGAACCCCCCGTTCCAACGCCGCCACCTATACAGGCGTCTTCGACCACGTTCGGAAGCTGTTCGCCAAGACGCAGGACGCCAAACGCCGCGGGTACCAACCGGGTCGCTTCTCGTTCAACGTCAGGGGGGGCCGCTGCGAGGCGTGCTCCGGTGACGGGACGATCAAGATCGAGATGCACTTCCTCCCGGACGTCTACGTCCCCTGCGAGGTGTGCAAAGGAAAGAGGTACAACCGCGAGACGCTCGAGGTCAGGTTCAAGGGGAAGAACATCTCCGAGGTGCTCGCCATGAGCGTCGAGGAAGCCGCCGAGTTCTTCTCGGCGATCCCTCCGATAGCCCGGCATATGAACACGCTCAACGATGTGGGCCTCGGTTACATAAAGCTGGGGCAGCCGGCCCCAACCCTTTCCGGAGGCGAGGCTCAGCGGGTCAAGCTCTCGACCGAGCTGTCGAAACGGTCCACGGGGAAGACCCTGTACATCCTCGACGAGCCAACCACGGGCCTCCATTTCGACGATGTCTCGAAGCTGCTGGGTGTGCTCCATCGCCTGGTGGACGGCGGCAACACGGTTGTCGTGATCGAGCACAACCTGGACGTCATCAAGACGGCGGACCACCTGATCGATCTCGGTCCGGAGGGGGGGTCCGGAGGAGGGCGGATCGTGGCCCAAGGCACGCCCGAGGAGGTCGCCGCGACGACCGCTTCCTATACGGGTCAGTTCCTGTCCGAGATCTTGGCGCCCGGCCGTCGGGCCGGCGTCAAACCCACGCGCCGGCCCGCCAAGAAGCGGACGGCAGCAGCGGCGCGCCGGAACACGACCGGAACCTCGAGGAGCAGGGCAGCGGGCTAGCGCATCTTCGTGCGTCCGGCGGGGGAGTCGGCGTCCTCTGCTTCGGCACCGGCCCCTTCGATGAACCTCGGCTCCGATCCCTCGATGATCGACTGCAGCTGATCGATCAGGAGGTCGCGGCTGATCTTGATCCCGTGGCGCCCCAGCACCTTCTTGTATTCGGGGAAGCGTGTTACGAGATCGATCGAGACGCTCTCGAACGCATGCCTCGCGATGCGTTCTCTGGATGCGTAATCCATCAGGTTGAAAACGAACAGGTGCTCGTCGTCGCGACGGGGCTCGATCAGGATGATGTCGACGTCGGGATGCGCGTGAGCGATGACCTCGAGCTCTTTCTCCACCTGCGACTGGGCCATGATCCGGAACGCCTGTGCGGCGATATGAGGGAACCCCTTCTGCGATATGTGACGTGAAGGAAGCCCGGTGGCGGACGGCAGCAGGTGACGGATGTCGTGAACGTACGGCACCAGCGGGTTGATGCACACGACGAGCTTCGCACCGTGCGCGATCGCCACGTCGATGTTCGTAGTCGATCGCAGACCACCGTCCATGTACACGCGCCCATTGATCTCCCGCGGTGCATAAAGGAGAGGTATCGCGGTCGACGCGGCCGCGGCTTCGGAGATCGAGACCGAATCACCGTCGCGGCGGTTGAAGACCCGGCGCTCGGCGGTGTCGAAGTCGGTAGCGGTGATCAGCAGGCGTCGTTTGGTTCCGTCGAACCTGTTGGAGCGGCCGGGTTGATCGAGCAGTTCTCGGAGGTAGCGCTCCATCCCATCCGTCGTATAGAAGGCCTGGGGAAGCCCTTCGGCGAGTCCCCCGAGACCGTCGATCAACGACGTGGTGAACGGGTGTCCCGCGTATCTCCGCAGGACGCCGAGCACGCTCAGGGGCCAGCGCACCAGCGAGCGCATGAGACCCCGGCGGTCGGGGAGCATGATCTCGTCGGCGCCGATCGTGGGGACCGAGGCCGATGGATGTCCAAGGTTCGCCAGCATCAGATCCTCGGGGGTGATCCCGTTGGCGAGCGAGGCGGCGATGACCGACCCGGCCGAGGTTCCGACGTAGATGTCGAACTCGTTGACGGAGGCCTTCTCGGTCATGGCGTTCATGGCCGTGAGGACGCCCAGGTGGTAGGCGGCTCCGGTTATCCCTCCGCCCCCCAGGACCAGGGCGACCCGTCCGGACGACTCGGAGCGCTTCCCGGCGCCCCGCGGCTGCCGGGTGCGGCCCTTGGAGAGGTGGATGACGGTGCCCATCGACGGTCAGCCTAAGCCGGATAACTAGCCCGTTGGGGCCAAAAAGATGGTTTTTCTTCCCGCTCAGGCGGGTCCTACGGCCTGCCGATGGAATCAGGACACCCACTAAGCGACGGGTTGCTCCGGACGGGAAGGACCAACTGGTGAGATTGAGAAGTCGACGGAGACGGCAGACCTTGTCTGCCCTCCTGCTCGGCCCCATCCTCATCGCGCTGGCGGCGCTCTGGGCGCCGGTGCGCGCTTTCGCGCGTTCCCTCGCACATCATGCATCGGCCAAGTCCGGCAGTGCCTACCGCAAGCCGGGAGCCGTTCTCTTGTCGACCATGTTCTTCTTCGGTTCCCTCGTGTGGGGCGGAGCCACTCCGGCCGCCGCGGCGATCGCGTATCAGGGCCACATCGGAAGCGCCTTGAGCTATGGCTGTCCGACGCCATGGTCCATCGTTCAGTCGAACGACGACAACTTCGTCGACCAGAATGAGCCGAACACGGTGCAGGATCCGTCACACGCCGACGTGCATGTGAAGTCAAAGGTGGGGGATGCGGAACGCGCGTTCATCAAGTTCCCGATGCCGTCCGTACCGGAAGGCTGTGAAGTGCAGACGGCGTGGCTGGACCTCGAAACTCAGACGTACAGCTCCGGCCGGACGATCCAGGCGGCCCGCGCCGCTTCCGCGTGGACCGAGTCGACGGTCACGTGGAACAACCAGCCGGCAACGACCGGCACCGTGACCTCGGCTCTCAGCGACTCTCCTGACATGGCGATCGGCGTCACCCCGCAGGTGAACGAGATCTACTCCGGATCGACAAACCACGGATTCATCCTCCGGGATGCCGTTGAGACCGATGGGGATAAGAAGAACCACTACTTCAGCAGCGAGAGGGCGGGGGAGGAGCCCCAACTCATCATCTGGTGGCAGCCGATCGACCGGACTTATGTCACGATCACCGTCGGCGGGTCGGGCGTTCCCGCCGGGAACAGCGTCATCCTTTCTTTCGGGATGATCGACGCGGCCGGGGCCATAACCGCAACCGACAGTGCCGGCAACGTTTACTCGCTGGATCGCGACATCACCAATGGTGGGGACGTCCGAGGAGCGATCCTCTCGGCACACGATGTGGAAGCGCTGAGCCCCGGCGACACGATCACGGTGACCCATCCGGAATCCGACGCGCGGGGCGTGGCCGTGTTCTCGTTCTCGGGGATATCTCCGACCGCTCCTCTAGATGCCACCGGTGCCGGGCAAGGGACCAGCTCAACCCCCTCGTCCTCCGCGGCCGCGACCAGCCAGGCTGATGAGCTCGTTTTCGGATCGATAACTGCCGGTGGCAGCTCCTTCACGCCTGGTGCCGGCTTCACGAGCCTTCCCCGGGTCGGGACGAACGGTGGCATCAATTCCGAGTACAAGATCGTTTCCTCGGCCGGCTCTTACGTCGCCAACGGAACCCTGGGTTCGTCCACGGTTTGGACGGCGCTCGTCGCGACCTACCGGATGGACATGGATGCACCCACGGTGGCTGTTACGGATCCCGCTGACAGCAGCTCGACGAACGACACCACACCGACCATCGCCGGCACCGCCGGCAGCTTCAACAGCGATTCCCAGACCGTTACCGCTCGCGTCTACCTCGGTGTTGGAACCGGCGGCCCGCTACTGCAGTCGCTCAACGCCACGCGTGCAGAGAACGGGGACTGGTCCGTCGACGCGGCCGAACTCGCCGAGGGGATCTATACCGTCCAGGCATCCCAGACCGATAGTGCAGGCAACACGGGGACGAGCGCCGCAGTCACATTCACAGTCGATACCGGCGGCCCTCCGGCCCCCACGTTCGACTCGACCCCTCCCGACGGCTCGTCCACGACCCCGTCCTGGTCGTTCAGCGGCGAAGCCGGGTCGACGTTCGAGTGCCGCCTGGACAAGGGGGCAGCGCAGATCTCGGACTGGGCGACGTGCACGAGCCCGAAGTCCTACGCGCTCGTGGATGGAGACGGCACCTATACGATCGGTGTCAGGCAAACGGACCCTGCGCTGAACGTATCGCCGGTCGCGACAGACGACTATCTGCTCGACACGACGGCTCCGGACACGACGATCAACAGTGGCCCAAGCGGCCCCACTGCTAACCCGGACGCCACTTTCACGTTCTCTTCCGCAGACCCCACCGCCGTCTTCGAGTGCCAGTTCGACGGCGGCGGCTACAGCTCGTGTACGTCGCCGTCCACATACCCTGGGCTCGCCGACGGTCCACACACCTTCCAGGTGCGCGCCGTCGACCCCGTAGGGAACGTCGACCCGACACCCGCGGAGCGGAATTTCGAAGTGAATGCCACCCTGCCCCCGCAACCGAACCTGTCGGGACCGGCCACGGATCCCGACGATGACGACACGCCGACGTGGACGTTCTCGGGCGAGGCCACGGCTACTTTCGAGTGCAGGCTGGAGAGGGACGGCGTCGTGGAGAGCGATTGGGCCGCGTGCGTTTCGCCCCAGGAGCCGACGCTCACGGTCGATGGCGCCTACACGTTCAAGGTCCGGCAGACCACGATCGCCGGCACCTCCGAAGCCGCCAGCGACGATTACGTGTTCGACTCGACCGACCCGAGTGCACCGTCCCTCAACGGACCCACTCCGGACCCCGGCTCGGACACCGATCCTCAGTGGACCTTCTCGGGCGAAGCGGGCGCGACGTTCGAATGCAGGCTGGAGAAAGACGCGCTGGTCATCTCCGATTGGGCGACATGCACGAGCCCCGAGTCGCACACGCTCGTGGATGGTGACGGCGTCTATACCTTCAGCGTCCGCCAGACCGACCCGGCAGGCAATATGTCTCCGGCCGGATCGGACACCTACGAGCTAGACGCCACTGTTCCGGAGACGACGATCGACTCCGGTCCGTCCGGCAGCGTGCAGACACCAGATGTAACGTTCACTTTCTCGTCGGACGATCCCTCCGCGGTTTTCGAATGCCTGTTGGACGGCGGAAGCTACTCGCCCTGCACGTCTCCACACGACATCAACGGCCTGTCGGAGGCCGCTCACACGTTCTCGGTGCGCGCCATAGACGCGGTGGGCAATCCGGATCCGACCCCCGATACGAGAGCCTTCACGGTCGACGCCGAAGCCCCTGCGGCTCCTACGGTCGAAGATCCCAACCCGAACCCCGGGAACGACGACATGCCGTCGTGGACCTTCACGGGCGAGGTCGGGGCGACCTTCGATTGCAAGCTCGAGAAGGACGGCGTCATCCTCTCCGACTGGCTCAGCTGTGCCTCTCCCGTGACGTACACGATGACCGACGGTGATGGGATCTATACGCTTTCCGTGCGCCAGATAGACGAAGCAGGGAACCCTTCACCGCCATCTACGAGCAACTACGAGTACGACACCACCGCTCCCGACGCGCCTACGATCGTCTCGCCGGATCCGAACCCCGGCAACCTTACGGTGCCTATGTGGGACTTTTCCGGGGAGCAGGGCGCGAACTTCGACTGCAAGCTGGAGAAGGACGGTGTCGAGATCGCGCCCTGGTCGGATTGCGTCCCGCCGGAACTGTACGCTCTCTCGGACGGCGACGGCGATTACGATTTCTCGGTGCGCCAGATCGACAACGCCGGGAACCTCTCTCCGGTTGCGTCGGACACGTACACCCTCGATACCGTGGCTGCGGAGACGACGATCGACTCCGGTCCTACAGGCACCGTGGCGACGGCCGATGTCACTTTCATGTTCTCTTCGGATGATCCCGCGGCGACCTTCGAGTGTGATCTCGACGGTTCCGGGTTCACTACGTGCGCATCGCCCCAGGACTACACGTCGCTCTCGGACGGCGACCACACGTTCAAGGTGCGCTCTATCGACCGGGCGGGGAACATCGACGACACGCCGGCGGAGCAGACGTTCACCAGCGATACGCAGGCGCCGTCGCTCACCATCGACTCCCAACCGGCGGATCCGGGCAGCGACCCGAACCCGGTGTGGACATTCTCGTCCGGGGAACCCGGCGTGACCTTCGAGTGTCAGCTGGGCGGCCCCGGAGCGCCGGTCGTTCCCTGGGAGGCGTGTGACTCACTGACTTTCACGCACGATCTGTCGGCCCTCCCCGACGACTCTTATACGTTCCGGGTCAGGGTGAGCGACGCCGTCGGGAACACCGCGGTCAAGACCGACACCTATCTTTACGACACCACCGATCCGACGTCAGCGGCGATCGCGCCCGCGCTCTCGGGAGCCACGACGTTCACGGTCAACTACTCGAGCGACGACGGCAGCGGCTCCGGCATCGAAGAGGTCGAGCTGTGGGTGCGGGGTCCGAACGACGCCGACTTCAACCTCTTCGGAACCGATGGAACGCCGAACTCTCCATCGTTCGAATACACGGCCGACCAGGGC
>Ga0299914_10003570_pt1 | contig 11024 bp, 9 predicted proteins | sample RVTome_10_FD_201361 | JGI IMG/M metagenome (GOLD analysis project Ga0299914, IMG submission 201361) | Soil microbial communities from uranium-contaminated site in the Upper Colorado River Basin, Wyoming, United States - RVT153D57 (version 2) ... | reverse complement strand
TCGGCGACGACGGTGAAGAGGCTGTACCGGGAGCCGCCGAGGAGGCTGGGGAGGACGATCTTCGCCTTCCAGCCGGGGCCGTACTCGGGCATGACCGTGCGGATGGCGGCGTCGCGGCGCTCGTAGCAGCCGGCCGCCTCGAGCAGGCCCGTGATGTCCTCGAGGACGGTCTCGATCCCGGCTGCCTCGGCCGCGACCTGCGAGAGGTCGAGCGTGTCGGAGGCCGACTCGCCCTCGGGCATCAGGACGCCGAGCACGCGCTCGGGCCCGAAGGCCCGCGCGCAGAGGAAGGCGCAGAGGCTCGAGTCGACGCCGCCGGAGATGCCGACGACGGCGCCCCGGCGGCGCAGGTCGCGGTAGACGGACTCGCGCAGGCGCCCGGCGATCTCGTCGACCGTTCCCGCCGGGTCGTCGAGCCGGAGGGAGTCGGCGGTCAGCGGCTCAGCCGGCACCGTTCGAGGCGGCGGTCTTCTCGCCGACGAAGCGGGTGATATTGCCGATCGAGTCGAGGTTCTCGGGGAGGACTTCCTCGTCGGCGATCTGGACCTCGTAGCGCTCCTCGATGAAGCCGATCAGCTCGAGGACGCCCGTCGAGTCGATGACGCCCACCTCGATCAGGGAGTCGTCGCGCTCGAGGACGACGCCGTCCGCGCTCAGCGGGAAGTTGTCCTTGAGAAACTGGCGGACTTCCTGCTCGATGGCGTCGGGGCTCTGCATGGCGGGCAAAAGGAAGTCGCCCGGAAACCGCACGGGGCGACCGTCTGAGAGTAGCAGCGATCCCTTCGGCTTTCGACCAGTTTTTCGGGAGCCCGATACTGCCCTTGCCGGAGGTCCGGCTCGCCCGTATCGTCAGGTGGATGTGCGGCATCGCCGGGATCTACGCGCGTCCTGACTCGGCCGCGCCCGAGGGGCTCCTGCTCGCCATGGCGGGCGAGCTTCGCCACCGCGGGCCCGACGGCACCGGGCTCTACCGGGACGGCCGCTTCGGGATGACGAACAACCGCCTGGCGATCGTCGACCTCGAGGGCGGCGACCAGCCGCTCGCGAGCGAGGACGGCCGCTTCTGGGTGATGCAGAACGGCGAGATCTACAACTACGTCGAGCTACGCGCCGAGCTCGAGAGCCTCGGCCGGCGGTTCGTCACGACGAGCGACACCGAGGTGATCGCCCAGGCCTACGGCGAGTGGGGCCCGGCCTGCCTCGACCGGCTGAACGGGGACTTCGCCTTCGCCGTCTGGGACCGGAGGGAGCAGGAGCTCTTCCTGGCCCGCGATCGCTTCGGCGTCCGTCCGCTCTTCGTGGCCGAGCTGGACGGGGAGCTCGTCTTCGCCTCGGAGCAGAAGGCGATCCTGCGCCACCCTGCCGCCCGGCGCGAGCTCGACCCGGCCGGGCTCGTCGAGAGCTTCACGACCTGGTGCATCTCGCCGGACGCGTCCTCCTTCCCCGGGATCCGCGAGCTCGCGCCGGCGCACTACCTGCGCGCCGGCCCGGACGGGATCCGCGAGGAGCGGCGCTGGTGGGACCTCCGCTTCTCCGACGCGCCCGACGCCTCCCCGGTGGCGCGCGCAGCCCTCGCCGAGGAGCTCGACGCGCTCCTGGCCGACGCCACGCGCCTGCGCCTGCGGGCCGACGTGCCGGTGGCTGCGTACCTGAGCGGCGGGCTCGACTCGTCGGCGATCGTCGCGCACGCGCTCGAGCAGATGGACGAGACGCTCTACGCCTTCGGCATCGGCTTCGAGGACGCCCGCTTCGACGAGAGCGCCTACCAGGACCTCTTCACGGGTGCGCGCGGCCTCGACCTCACCCGCGTCACGATCGGCGCGCGGGAGATCGCCGAGCTCCTGCCGCTGACCGTGGAGCTGGCCGAGAAGCCGACGCTCCGCACCGCCCCGTCGCCGCTCCTGCGGCTCTCGGGCGCCGTGCAGGACGCGGGGCTCAAGGTGGTCACGACCGGCGAGGGTGCCGACGAGCTCTTCGGCGGCTACGACCTCTTCCGCGAGAACGCCGTCCGCCACTTCTGGGCCCGCGAGCCCGACTCGCAGATCCGGCCGCTCCTGCTCACCCGCCTGAACGCGTTCATCGGCAAGGACCTCAAGCGCTCGGGGGCGTTCCTGGTCGGCTTCTACCGCAAGGGCCTCACCGAGACCGACGACCCGCTCTACAGCCACCGGCTGCGCTTCGCCAACACGTCGCGGCTCCTCTCGCTTCTCGACGGCGGCGTGCGGGAACGGGCCGGCGGGCGCGGCGACCCGGCCGAGCGCCTGGAAGCGCGGCTGCCCTCCTGGTTCGGCGAGATGACGCCGCTCGGGAAGGTGCAGTACCTCGAGATCGCCACGTTCCTCGAGGGCTACCTGCTGCACACGCAGGGCGACCGGATGCTGATGGGCCACTCGATCGAGGGCCGGTTCCCGTTCCTCGACTACCGCGTGGCGGAGTTCGCGGCGGCGCTGCCCGACCAGCTCCGGCTGCGCGGGCTCACGGAGAAGTACCTCCTGCGCAAGGCGGAGGAGCCGCGGCTCCCGGCCGAGATCGCCTCCCGCAAGAAGCGGCCGTACCGGGCGCCGATCGTCGGTGCCTTCGTCGGCCCGCACGCGCCCGCGTACGTGGCCGAGCTGCTCGACGAGCGGAGGCTCGCCGACGTCGGCCTCTTCGCGCCGGACGCCGTGTCCCGGCTCGTGCGCAAATGCGAGGCGGGCGCCCCGCGCGACGCCGTGAGCGAGACGGACGAGATGGCCCTCGTCGGCGTCCTCTCCGTCATGCTCCTGCACGACCGGTTCGTCGCGAGCCCGCGGCCGGCCGAGCCGCTCGTCCCCGACCGGGTCGTCGTGGGAGACCAGGTGCGCGCCCCGCAGGCTCCGACGCCCGCCGCCGCATGAACGTCCGCCTCCTTCACGAGACCCTGCTGGCCTCCACGGAGCGCGTCCCGGAGCGCGAGGCCGTCGTGGCCGGCGCGGTCCGCCTCTCCTATGCCGAGCTCCTCGACCGCTCGCTCCGGTTGGCCCGCGGCCTGCAGGACCTCGGCGTCGGCCGCGGCGATCGCGTCGCGATCTACATGGACAACTCGGCGGGGTGCGCGACCGCGCTCTACGCGACCGTGCTCGTCGGCGGCGTCTTCGTGGTCGTCAACCCGCAGACGAAGGAGGACAAGCTCCTCTACGTCCTCGACGACTGCGAGGCGACCGTGGTGCTCACCGAGGGCAGCCTGTCGCGGACGGCGCTCGCGGCGGCCGCCTCGGCCCCGAGCGTCAAGGCCGTCGTCGCCGACTCTGCGCCCGAGGGCGTGGACGGCGCGCTCTCCTTCGAGGACGTCGTCGCCGGGTCCGAGCCGGAGCCGCTGGCGCCCGGGACGATCCCGCTCGACCTGGCGGCGCTCATCTACACGTCGGGGTCGACCGGCTTCCCCAAGGGCGTGATGATGACCCACCAGAGCATGGTCTTCGCCGCCGGGTCGATCGCGCAGTACCTGCGGCTCGGGCCCGACGAGCGCATCCTCGGCCTGCTCCCGCTCGCCTTCGACTACGGCCTCTACCAGCTGCTCATGAACGTCCTCAAAGGCGGGACGCTCGTCCTCGAGCGCTCGTTCGCCTTCCCGGCCCAGATCGTCAAGCGGGTGCAGGAGGAGGACGCGACCGTGTTCCCCGGCGTGCCCACCGTCTACGCGACGCTCCTCTCCATGCGGCGCGGGATGGAGTTCGAGCTGCCGAGCGTCCGCCGCGTGACGAACACGGCGGCCGCGCTTCCGGCGACGTTCCACGCCGAGCTGGCGCGGATCTTCCCGAACGCGCTCGTCTTCGCCATGTATGGGCTCACCGAGTGCAAGCGTGTCTCGTACCTCGAGCCCGAGCTCCTGGCCGAGAGGCCGACGTCGGTGGGGAAGGCGATCCCGGGGACGGAGACCATGGTGCTCCGGGAGGACCTGACGCCGGTCGAGCCGGGGGAGACGGGCGTCCTCTACGTGCGCGGCCCGCACGTCATGGTCGGCTACTGGCAGAAGCCGGAGCAGACCGCCGAGATGATCGTCGAGGGGCCGCTCCCCGGCGAGCGGATGCTCTGCGCCCAGGACCATTTCACGGTCGACGAGGAGGGCTTCCTCTACTTCGTCGGGCGCAGCGACGACATCATCAAGACGCGCGGCGAGAAGGTCAGTCCCATCGAGGTCGAGAACGTCCTCTTCGACATCGAGGGCATCAAGGAGGCAGCCGTGATCGGCGTCCCGGACGAGGTCCTCGGCGAGACGATCAAGGCGTTCGTCGTCCTGGACGAGGGCGCGGAGCTGACGGCGCAGGAGATCATCGCCGCCTGCCGCACGCGCGTGGAGAACTTCATGGTGCCGGCCGAGGTCGAGTTCCTCGACGCCCTCCCGACGACGGCCACCGGCAAGGTCCGGCGCAAGAGCCTCAAGGATCCCGCCGAGGTCTAGTCTGCTCGGGCCACCTGGCCTGTCCCCGGCAGACGTGCCCCGGGGTCAGACCCCGGGACGTGGCCGGAGGGGACGTGGCCGGCGCATGGTTGCGCGCCTCGCGGCGCTTCCTCCTGGCAGGAACCGCCGCGAGCGGCCATGGCCCCGGGGCATGGCCGGAAAGGACGTCAGCGCCGGCGGACGCCGCCGCTGTAGGGGAACTTCTCGCAGAGGTTGTCCTCGAACACGACGTTCTGCGCGGTCGGGTCGACGTTGCACGCGGAGACGCCGAAGTTGCAAAGGCCGACCTCGCCGGTGGCCAGCTGCTCCTCCCGCTCGGCCGGGTTCCCCGAGCGGAAGAGCCCGTCGACGACCCTTACGTTCTCGGACTCGCCGACGTTGATCGCCCGCCGGCAGGCGACGACCCTGCAGCGGATGCACTGGTAGTCGGCGGGAACGAGCCCGGCGGCGCCGCCCAGCGAGATGTCGATGCCGGCAGAGGCTCCCGTGCACGTCGAGCGCTGCTCGTCCCAGTCGCCGACCTCGAGGTCGACGAAGGCGATGTCGTTCGCGCCCAGCGCCTGGATCCCGTCCTGGTGGGCGCCCACCCCGCGCGGCCCGCAGTCGATCGAGCCGGTGATGTCGATGTCGGTCGCCTCGATCTTCACCGCCAGGGCGTCGCCGGTGCCGCCGACGGTGCGCCCGTCGCCCTGGATGTCGAGGATGAGGTCGATCGCCTCGGTGCCGTCGCCCGTGCAGCCGCTCGTCAGGTCGACGATGCCGGCGACCGTCTCCACGGGCCTCGTGAAGCGCGCGGTCACCTTGAGCGGGAGCTCGCCGCCCAGCGAGCGCGCGTAGGCGGCCAGCGGCTGGTCGCACGTCCACTCGCCGTCGTTCAGGACGAGCTCCGCGCCCGGGACGCAGCCGCTCGTGTCCTCGTAATCGCATGCGCCGCCGCCCGTCTCGAGTTCGCGCTCCACGCTCACCTGGCGCACGCCCTCGCTGTCGCCGCCCTCGTCGTCCTCGTCGAGGACGAGAACGGTCGCGCTGACGCCAACGGCGGCGCCGACGACCAACAGGGCGAGGGCTGCGAGTGCCTTCTTCATCGAGGATGGACCCGAGGCGACGTCCCCGGTCGCCGAGCGGCCAACGGTACCGGAAGGCCGCGCCTCAGCGGCGCACGACCATCAGGCTCTTCGTCAGACCGAGGAACGTCTCGCGGTGGATCTCGCCGTCGGGGAAGAGCCGCCGCAGATCGCCGGCGGAGAGCAGGTTGGCCTCCTCCCAGGAGCCCTTCTCCCGCCAGCCGAGCGTGAAGTGCGCGTTGAGCCACCGCTGGACCCGCTCGGGGAAGAACTGGAAGAAGGGGAACTGGTAGTGCGGCTCGATCGGGAACCACTTGTTCGGCGTCTGCACGTAGTAGCGCTCGGCGACGCGGCTGATCTCGCTCGCAAACGCCGGCTGGAGCTCCTTCGGGATGTGCTCGATCACCGAGCTCGAGAACGCCAGCGGGAACTCACGGTCGCCGTAGGGCAGCTTCGTCGCGTCGGCCACGGCCACTGTCACGTTCTCCTGCTCGAGCCACTCGCTGTCGAGCGGGTTCAGGTCGACGGCGACGATCTCGTTCGTCCGGTTGAACCGCTCCAGGGCCGCGCCGGCGCCGGCGCCGACGTCGAGGATGCGCTCCCCGGGATCGACCCGGCAGAGCTCGAGGAAGCGCGCGTAGCGGTTCTCGCGCCAGCGGCGGACGCGGTCGCTCGTGCGCGCCCAGTTGCGCGTGCGCGCGTAGATGAACCCGGCCATTGGCTCTTCTTAGCACGGATTTCCGCCGGGAGGCGCACACGCGCCCAAGACTGGCCGAACGGTCAGCGGCGCTCGTCCTCGTTCCGGTTTCCCAGTCGCCGAACTCGAAGTCGACGGTGTCCGCCCTGGATCTGAGCGCCGTCCTGGTGGGCGTCGTCGCCCGACCGTCCTCGGGGATGCCGTTCGCGCCCACGCCGTGCGGGCCGCAGTTCGTCCGTGATCGGCTCGGTCCCGGTCCACGTCCCCGGGCTCGCCGTTAGCGTCTCGCCGGCGCGAAGCGCGCCGGCGATCGTCGGGGGCGAGAGCGGGGCCGGCGGGTCGCCCACCTCGAGCACGAGCTCGGGGGCGTGGCCGGCCTCCTTCGTCGAGCGCCAGCTCGCTGCCGCGGTCGGGATCGTGACCATGAAGGAGACGGGCCCGGCGCCCGTGACCGCGCTCGTCACGTCGATCTCGATCCACGAACCGGCCTGCGCGAACGGGTCCACCCCGGGCCGGTGTCGCGCGCCGCCCACGTAGGCGGCGCGCGGTTGTTGGCGTGGCTACCCGCCGTCCCCGCAGGGCCGGGGGCGGGTCTGCGGCGGCGGAGAGAGTGCGTCGCGTCGGCTCACACCTGCTCGCATCGGCCGCGGGCGCGCCGCCGCTGACCCAGGGATCCCTCACGCGAGGGCTGGAGAGGCACCGTTGCCGGCCAGGATTCCCCGAGCCGGGGACGGGGACCTCGCCCGGGGCCTACTAGCGGCCGCTGCGGCGGTGACGGCCGTTGTACGGCCAGCGGTCGCAGAACTGGCCGGAGATCCGGTTCCCGCTCGACTCGCCTGGCGGGACCAGGCAGGGCGGCGAGCCGTGGTTGCAGAGGCCGGTCTGGCCGTTGGCGAGGATGCCGCGCCGCTCGGCAGGGTTGCCGGAGCGCCACCACGAGTTTCGGACGACCGTTCCCTGCGCGCGGCTGATGAGCATGCCGTGGTTGCAGGAGACGCTCCGGCAGCGGATGCAGGCCATGCCCACCACCGGCCAGTTGTTCACGCTGCCGGGGACGAAGGTGCCGGCGGCGCCCTGGCAGGTCGACCGCCGCTTCGCCCAGTTCCCCCACCTGAAGTCGATGAAGTGGATGTTCCTGCCGCCCTGGATCTGGGCGCCGTCCTGATGCTGGTCGTCCCGCGTGTCCGGGCGCCCGTCCGGGCCGACGCCCTGCGGGCCGCAGTTCGCGTAGCCGGTGATCTGGATGCCGTGGGGATCCTCGCGGATCTTGATCGCGTCGACGGTGCCGCCCCTCGAGCGTCCGTTCCCGCCGATCCGGAGGATCAGGTCGATCGTGTTGCGGTTCCCGTCGCCGCGGCAGCCCCGGCGAATCTCGACCGTGCCGGGCGCGATGTTGACGTAGCGCGTGAACTTCAGCTGGACGAGGAGAGGCAGGCGCCCGCCACGGCTGCGGGCGATCTGGGCCAGGGGCCGCCTGCAGGAGAAGCCCCGGTTCGTCCGCACGATCCGCGAGCGGGGGCGCTGGGCGCGGACCTGCGCGCGCGTCAGCGAGGGCGGAACGGCGACGGCTGCGGCGACCCGTGCCGTGCCAACCTCCGCCGGCGCTGCGGCGGCCTGGCTCGCGAGCACGAGCGCGACGGCGGCGGCGATGACGAGTGCGGAAAGACGCTGGGCGGCGGCACTCACGGCGGGCGACCTTAGCAGGGCCGCAAGAAGGCCCGCCGCACGCCTGGCGCGATTCTCCGCCGGCCCGCAGGCGGCCGACCGCGCCTTGAGCAGGGAAAACGCGGAGCCTGTAAGGATTTCCTGAAGCTTCCTGCTACTCGAGGTAGCCCAGCCCGCGGAGCCGCCGCTCGACCTCCGCGGCGCCCTCCTCCTCGAGCTCGGCGCGCTCGGGGGCGAACTCGGCGGGGGTCTCGTCGTCGTAGGCGGGCGGGCGCTCATCGAGAAGCTCGGGCCGCAGCGCCTCCAGGAGGATGCGGCCCTCGAGGTCGGCCGGGATCGCCTCGCCGAGCAGGTAGAGCATCGTCGGCGCGACGTCCACGAGCTCGCCGGCGACGGGCGCCCCCGCCGCGACGGCCGGGCCCGCGAGGACGATCACGCCCTCGTGCCGGTGGCTGCCGACGTAGGAGTGCTCGGCGCCGCCCTCGATCTCGATCGTGTCCCAGAGTGAGTCCGGCCGGGTCTTCAGGTTGCCCTTCCCGAGCCAGGCGTACCGGTCGAACTCGACGAGCAGGTCCGGCACCTTGGCGAGCTCGGGCCCGTGGAAGAGGTCCTCGCGCTCATGGACGCGGGCGACGATCTGCTCGCCGTCCGGGCCGCGCAGCTCGAGCAGCCGCGCGGCGATCTCGTCGCGGACGCGCTCGTAGTCCTCGCCGGGCTCGACGATTCCGTGCTCCTCGCGGCCGCGCACGTTGAGGACGATGTTCCCGAAGGTGCCGTAGGAGAACGCGCGCGTCCGCTCCCAGTCCAGGACCGTGTAGTCGCCGCGCTCGATCGCGCGCTCGCGGAGGCCCGGGAGCCGCTGCTTGGCGGCGGTGCGCAGGCTCTGGGGCAGGTACCGGCGCAGGCCGAGCACCTCGCCGAGGAGCTTGCGGCCGGCGACCCCGCCGCCCGTGGCGTAGGCGAGGAAGCCCTCCGCCGCGAGCCAGGCGTTCAGGTTGACGACGCCGTGGAGCGGGCCCGCGCCGTGGTCAGAGAGGACGAGCACGTTCCCGTCGCGGGCGAGGTCGACGAGCGCCCCGGTCGCCTCGTCGAGGATGCGGTAGACCTCGGCCACCGGGCTCGCCAGGCCGTCGGCCTCCCAGTCGGTCCAGCACAGGTGGTGGATGTGGTCGGCAGCCATGAAGACGACGAAGAGGAGCTCGGGCTCGAACCGCTCGGCGAGCCAGGTGACGATCTCCACCTTCTGCGCGGCCGCCCGCCGGACGCGGTCGAGGTCGAGCCTCCCCTCCGTGAGCGGGAACTTGTTGTCGAGCTCGAGCGAGCCGAAGCGCTGCCGCAGCTCGTTGCGCAGCTCCTCCGGGTAGGTGAGCCCCTGCTCGCGCGCCGCGGCGTCGAAGCCGGCGAAAGCGAAGCCGTCCACCTCCGGCGCCGGCCAGGTGAAGGGGATGTTCACGATGCCGGTGCGCCGGCCCGAGCGGCGGAGCCGGTCCCAGACGGCCGGGGCGCGCCGGAAGCTGCCGTTCACGAGCCGCAGCTGGTACCCGGTCTCGTCGCGCTCGGTGAAGTCCCAGATCCCGTGCCGGCCGGCGTTCACGCCGGTCACGATCGTCGCCCACGCGTGCGGCGTCAGCGGATGCGTCGTCGAGCGGAGCACGCCGCGGGCTCCCGAGTCGCACAGGCGGGCGAGGTTGGGGAGCTCCCCGGCGGCCAGCATGGGGTCGACGACGTCGAACGTCGCCGAGTCGAGGCCGATGACGGTCAGGTCTGGACTGGACACCCGGGGGGACGGCAGCTACAAGTTAGGAACCACCCTACTGAAGCACACTCATGGGAATGCGGCTGGAGGAGTCGCGGGGAAGCTTCCCATCCGGTGTCTGTGAGAACCTGTCCTAACTGCGGCCAATCCACGCGCGACGACGATCGCTTCTGCTCCAGCTGCGGTCAGCCGACCGACCCGCGCCGGGCGAGCTCCATCGCGCCTGACGAGCGCGGCCGCCGCACGGTCGCCGCGAGCGCAACGGCCAACGTCGCCGGCTACGCGCACGCGATCCGCCGCTTCTGGTGGGTACTCGCCGTGGGGGCGGTCTTCGCGCTCCTCGCCGCGCTCTCCGCGCGCTTCTCGATCAGCGTCCTTCCGCCGGGGCTCGAGGAGAAGGAGGAGATCAGCTACACGGCCGAGTCGCGCCTCCTGATCACGAGCGCCGACAACCCGCACTTCCGGAGCCAGAAGACGATCGAGGTCCCGGTCGGCCCAGCGGACGCAGGCGGCGACGAGGAGACTAGCGGCGAGGGCGATGAGTCGACCGGGGGCCAGCGAACGACCACGTTCTCCTCGGCACCCGACCTGAACACCATCGTCCGGAACGCGAACACCTACCCGTACATCATCGAGTCCGACAAGGTGGCGGACTACCGGCGGCAGGTGTTCGGTGACCTGCCCGGCAGCGTCACCGCCCTCGGCGCCACGTCCGTCGTGACCGCGAACCGCGTCGAGCTCTCGGAGATCCCCGTCATCCGCCTGATCGCGGTCGCCGGGACGCCCGAGGACGCCGTCGAGCTCGCCGACAAGACGGGCAAGGCGTTCATCGGCTGGCTCGAGGAGTTCCAGGCCGAGAACGAGATCGGCCGGGGCGATCGGATCATCGTCGACCAGCTGAACACCCCGCGTGGGGCGTTCGCCTCGGCGGGGCCGTCGACCACGCTGCCGGTCCTCGTCTTCATCGTCGTCCTCGCCGCGTTCTGCGTCCTCGCCATCCTCCTCGACCGGCTCCTGCCGCCGCGCCAGCCGCGCCCGGCCCAGGCGTCCGACGTCGAGCCGCTCGAGCCCGTCAAGGTCAAGAAGACGGCGTAGGTCGGGTCGGTTTGGCTCACGTCGAGCCGCAGTCCGAGCGCCGACCCGCCGCCGTCGCCCTGGCGGCCTTCGGCGGCCTCTCGCTCCTGATCGGAACGCTCCTCGGCCCGAACGAGGCGGTCGCCGGCGCGGCGGTGTTCATCGTCGCCGCCCTCCTGGCCATGCGGGAGATGTCCACGCCGACCGTGACGTGGCCGAACGCGATCGCCGGCTTCGCCCTCGTCATCTGGCTGATCCCGGCGCGGGGCTACCGCCTCCCGATCACGCTGCCGTTCAACCTCGAGCCGTACCGGCTCGTGCTCGGCGGCCTGGTCCTCGCGCTCCTCG
>Ga0299914_10003569_pt1 | contig 11025 bp, 10 predicted proteins | sample RVTome_10_FD_201361 | JGI IMG/M metagenome (GOLD analysis project Ga0299914, IMG submission 201361) | Soil microbial communities from uranium-contaminated site in the Upper Colorado River Basin, Wyoming, United States - RVT153D57 (version 2) ... | reverse complement strand
CGACGAGGACGCCGGCCGCAGCGATCTCGTCCCGGATCCTGTCTGCCGCCGCGAAGTCACGGCGGGCGCGGGCCTGCTGGCGCTCGGCGAGCAGTCGCTCGACCCAGCGGGCGAACTCCCCATCTACGTTCGCCTCCTCCCTATACGCGAGCGAGATGATGCCGAGGACAGCGTCCATGGCATCGATCGCAGTACGGGCGGCGTCCAGCTCGGCCGGCGGCACGGCCCTCGCAGCGTCGAGCGCAGCATTGACCTCGCGGACGAACGGGAACACGACAGCGAACGCGTTGGGCGTGTTGAGGTCGTCGTCGAGCGCATCGTCGAATGCACGGAGCGCCGCGTCAGCCACCTCCTTCAGCCGCGTCGGCGCCGCATCCTCGGCGGTGGGTGTCTCGTCGAGGCGGCGGCGGAAGTCCGTGAGACGCTGGACTGCCGTCTTCGCATCAGCCAACCCATCGAACGAGAAGTTCAGCTCGCTGCGGTAGTGTGCCTGCAGCAGCAGGTACCTCATGGCGGCCGCCGAGTACCCCATCTCGAGGAGCTGCCCTACCGTGAAGTCGTTGCCCTTCGACTTCGACATCTTCTCGCCGTTGACCTTGAGGTGCGTGACGTGCAGCCAGTAACGCACGAATGGTTCGCCGGTCGCGCCTTCGGACTGCGCGATCTCGTCCTCATGGTGCGGGAACTTCAGGTCCTCACCGCCGGTGTGGATGTCGAAGGTCTCGCCGAGCTCGGCCATGCTCATGGCGGAGCACTCGATGTGCCAGCCGGGTCGTCCCTCGCCCCACGGCGTCAGCCACGCAGCTCCGGTCCGACCGTCACCGTCCTTCGATGCCTTCCAGAGCGCGAAGTCGCGCGCATCCTCCTTGCCGTACTCATCCGCGTCGATGGCGCGGCGCGATGCGAGGCCCGCGCCGGCGCGCGTATCGACGTGCTCGAGCCGTGACAGCTTTCCGTATGCGGGGAACGACGTGATGTCGAAGTACACGGATCCATCACTGACGTAGGCGTGGCCGCGCTCGATCAGGCGCTGCACGAGACCGACCATCTCGTCGATGTGCTCGGTCGCGCGCGGGTACGCATCGGCGGGCTGTATGCCGAGCGCGTCGAGGTCGTGGAAGAACGCATCGATCTGCGGACCCGTGATTGCATCGATCGATGCGCCGCGCTCGCGCGCGGCCTCGATGATCTTGTCCTCGACGTCCGTCAGATTCATCACGAACCGGACGGCCCAGCCCTTCCGCTCGAGAAACCGGTGCAGGACGTCGTTGAACACGAACGTCCGGAAGTTGCCGATGTGCGGTGCGCGGTAGACGGTGGGGCCACAGGCGTAGATCCCGACGCGGCCGTCGTGAACGGGGCGGAACTCCTGAAGCGAGGCGTCGAGCGTGTTGTAGAGCCGGAGCGTCATGTTCTCGTCGCGTCGGCCGGCGCGATCGCCGGCGGTGTACGGTGCGCCGCGCTGTCCGGGGACTTCAGGGCGGACGCCTGCTCATCACCCCAGTAGAACGTGAGGTGCGGGAACGGGATCTCGATGCCATCCGCATCGAAGCGCTTCTTGATGCGCCGGCGCAGCTCACGCGACACATCCCACTGCTTCAACGGCAGCGTCTTTGCGATCATCCGGATGATGACGGCGGAGTCGGCGAAGTCCTCCACGCCCGGCACGGTCGGCTCCTCGAGGATGAGCGCACCCCATTCGGGATCCTGGTGAAACTCGCGTCCGATCTCGTGGAGCACGGCAATAACCTCGTCGACATCCTGCTTGTATGCGACGCCGATGTCGAGCACCGCGCGTGACCACGTCTTGGTCAGGTTGCTCACCCGTGTGATCTCGCCGTTGGGTATGATGTGCACGACACCGCGCAGGTCGCGCAGGATGGTGGTACGCAGGGTGATCTTCTCCACCATCCCGGCGACGTCTCCGATCCGCACGACGTCGCCGATCCCGAACTGTCCTTCGAGCAGCATGAAGGTACCGGTAATGACATCCTTGACGAGCGCCTGCGCACCGAACGAGACGGCGAGACCGAGCACACCGACGCTGGCGAGGAGCGGGCCGATGTCGAAGAAGAGGCCCAGGACCGTCAGGACGGTGACGGCGACGACGACAATGAGTGCGACGTTGCCGAGCAGGCTGGCCATGGTCTGGGCCCGCTGCTCGCGCAGGCGCTTGACGATCGGGTCTTCCTCGTCGAGCTCGCGCGCGACGATGCGGCGAATGACGAACTTGAAGAGTGCATACGCGCCGAACGCGACCGTGAGTACCGCGGCGACTTCGAGGATCTTCGGGATGAGAACGGGTGCGAGCGTGTCCCACGTGAGGAGGTCGCGGCCGGTGGTGACGGCGCGTTCGAGCTGGCCGATGAGACTGTCGCCGACCGCACCCGTTTCCTGGGCGAGCAGCGATGGAGCGGTCATCGCATGACGCGGATCTCGGTGATCCTCCAGCGGTCGTCCTCGCGGACGAGCGCGATGAACACGCTGGACCGCTCAGGGATCGAAGTGCCACGAACGCGGGCGGTCCAGCTGATCTCGCCAAAACCCTTTTCGGGCGAACCGCCGACGACCTTCGCTCGGCCGGTGGTGGCGTTGACGGTTTCGTGATTGTCGAAGAGGCGACGCAGGACGGCAGCGGCCTGGCGCGTTCCGAGCGGGCCGACGGGATCACCGTCGACGTCGAGCGAAACGCCGGATCGGGCAGCGAAGGCGACGATGCCGTTCGCATCGCCGCGGCCCCACGCGGCAGCGACGCGATCCACGACGCTGGGCAGCTCCTGCGCCTTCGCGCTGGTCGCGAGCGCGACCGCGAAGACGGCAGCGACGGAGAGCACCCGTGTCATCCTGTAGCCTGCGGCACGCCCTCGACCTCGCTTCGGATCGCTTCGGCGGCAGCCCTGCGGTCGGGCGCATTGAGGATGGGTCTGCCGATAACGAGGTAGTCGGCGCCGGCACGCACGGCCCCGGCGGGCGTGGCGGTTCGGGCCTGGTCGCCGGGTGCCTCGTCCTCGAGCCTGATGCCGGGCGTGACGATGAGGAAGTCCGGGCCGTGGCGGCGACGCAGCGCCTCGGCCTCGAGCGGTGAGGTGACGACGCCCTGGAGTCCGGCCTCGGCCGCGAGTGCAGCCAGACGAACGACCTCGTCGCGCACCGAACGGACCTCCTTGTCCCAGACGGCCTCGACCTCGGCGGGCGTGAACGACGTCAGAATCGTCACACCGAGCAGCTTCGGGCCACCGCCACCGGCGGCCTGCACGGCGGCCTTCATCATGGCGGTACCACCCCCCGCATGCAGCGTCACGAGCTGGACGTCGAGGGTCGCGGCCGCTTCCACGGCACGAGCGACGGTGCTGGGAATGTCGTGGAACTTGAGGTCGAGGAACACATCCTTGCCGCGTTCGCGCAGCTCGTGGATGACGCCGGGACCGGCAAGCGTGTAGAGCGGCGAGCCGACCTTGTAGAACGAGATGACATCGCCGAGCTCATCGACGAGGTCGATCGCGTCCGTGGAGGATGGCAGGTCGAGTGCGACGATGATGCCGGACATAGTGTTCGGCGCTGGCCCCTACGCCGGGTGACCGGCGCCAACGAGTTCACGGATATCCGCGACGCCGTTCGCCTCTCCGAAGCGCCGCAGACCGAACAATACACGCAGCGCGGCGCGAGGGTCCGCGAAGCTGGCGGTCCCGATCTGCACGAGTGACGCGCCGGCGAGCAGGTACTGGACCGCATCATCGGCGGTGCGGATTCCACCGATTCCGATGATTGGAACGTCGACACGGCCGCGAGCCTGCCAGACGGCGTGTACGCCCATCGGCAGGATGCCCGGTCCGCTGACACCGCCGCTCACCGCACCCAGCACGGGCCGCCGGGTGACGACGTCGAACAGCAGCCCCGGGAACGTGTTGACGAGACTGAGCGCATCGGCACCGGCGGCGACGGCGACCTCGGCCATGCGGCCGATGTCCGGAACGTTGGGCGCCAGCTTCACGATGATCGGCCTGATCGTCGCACCGCGCGCGGCACGCACCACCTCATCGAGGAGGCTTTCCCGGGCCGAGAACACCGCGCCACCTTCCTTGACGTTGGGGCAGGAGACGTTGAGCTCGAATCCCACGAAGCCGTCGGCGGCATCCAGAGTGCGGACGATACAGGCGTACTCGTCGGGCGAACGGCCCGCGACGTTCACGAGGACCCGGGCCCGTTTCAGCCGGTTCGCGAGCCACGGCAGCTTTTCCTGGCGGAACGCCTCGAGCCCGACGTTCGCGAGTCCGATCGAGTTGAGCATGACGCCGTCGAACTCGGCTACGCGGGGCGACGCATTGCCCGCGCGTGGCTCCACGGTGACGGCTTTCGTGACGAGGCCGCCGAGCCCGTCGATGTCGAGCAACCGGTCGAACTCTTCGCCGTAACCGCAGGTGCCGCTCGCGAGGAGGACCGGGTTCTGGAACGTTGCGCCGAACAGCTCCTGATCGAGCTTCACGGTGACCGGCGGCCGGTGGAGTGATCGATGCGGCCGCTCGGTACCGGCGACGCACCGATAGGCGCTGCAGCACTGTCGCGACCGGACACGGTATCGGCAGCTGGCTGTGCCGCGACGTTGCTGCGTAGTGCGGCGAGCTCGCGGGCCAGGCGTCGTTCCGCATTGTCGAAGGCAGCCGTATCGTTCGACTCGCCGCGCCAGGCGGCAACGTAAGGGTTGCCGGAGAACGCGTCGAAGATACGCGCGAGCGTATCCGCCGGCAGCGGCCGGATGAGCGCGGCAGCGAGCAGCGCCTTGGGCGCCCAGACGGCCGACGAATCGAGGGCGGCGTACTCGCGGAACAGCCAGTGCGCGAGACCGGGCGAAGCGAGCTCATCACGAGCAATCTCGGCGGCAGCGAAGAGTCCCAACGGTTGGCGACCCCGGCGGCCTCCTTCACGCAGCGACTCGATTGCGTCGATCGACGCGATCAACGCATCGGCGTCGGGCGAGCCCGCGATGAGCAGCAGCAGCGCGCGGACCGGCTCGAGCCGATCCGGCTGCTCCATCGTGCGGAGCTTCCACCGCGCAGCGTCGAGCCGGGCGGCGGCAGCGATGGCCGGTACGGCGCGATCGGCGAGCGCGACCGCGTCCGCGATTCCGGCTCGGGTGTCGATCCGGGCAGCGAGCCGGGCGCGGACCAGCAGAACGGAGTCGCGGACGGGAGCAGCCCAACGCGCGTCCGCTGCGCCCGCGAGCATCTCGAGCGCCGCAGCGGCACCCCAGGCATCCGCTGCCGCGAGCGCGGCGACTGCGACGTCCGATGCGTAACGGGCGCCGCGTTCGTCGCCGAACAGGCCGTGAAGCGCCACTTTCGTCCGAGCGGAGTCGGCCATCGCCACGGCCCACCGCGCAGCGGTCGCACGAGCGGCCGGCGCGACGTCGCCACCGGCTTCCATGGCGGCGGCGAGGTCGGTCCAGCCGTCCTGATCGCCAGCCGCGAGCCGGGCGCGACCGCGCCAGAGCCGTGCACGCGCCGCGTGTTCGCCGTCGAGGGACAGGATGGCGCTGTCGAGGTGCGGCCGCGCGGCCTCTGCGTCGCCCAGGTCAACCAGCGCACCGCCCAGCGCCGCATGGGCGCGCGCGCGCAACGCCGCTTCCCTGCTCACCTCTAGAACCCTGCGATGGGCCGCAGCGGCCGCCGCAAATTCGTGCAGACCCTGGCGGCCCCGGCCGATCAGGTAGAGGGCCTCACCGGCACCCCGCGCCGCAGGATCCTCGCGGTACCGCTTCGCGGCTTTCTCGATGGCGTCGAGGTACGCGACGCGCGCGGCCACGGTGTCGCCCCGCGCAGCGGCCCGGTCGGCGTCTCCCAGCCGAAGATGCGCGTTGTACAGTGCATTGGAGAAGCCACATCCCGCCACGAGCAAGAGCGTGAGCGGGACGAGGCGTCCGGCGGAGGCCGTCATCGCGTGCCGGCTGTGAGCAGGTGCTCGTTGCTCTCGAAGAAGCGGTCGACCGCTCCAGCCATGCCCTGGACCAGCTTCTGCTGGAATGCGGACGTACCGAGCAGCGTCGCCTCTTCCGGGTTCGAGATGAAGCCGACCTCGACCAGGACGGCAGGCATGAGCGCCCCGACGAGCACGTGGAAGCCCGCGCGCTTCACGCCGCGGTTCGGTCCGGTGTGAAACGTCGCGAGCTCGTTCTGCACGTGCTCGGCGAGCTCGCCCGAAGCGCGAACGTAGAAGTCGTTGCGCAGGCCGGACAGGATCTGGTCCAGCTCCGAGCCGTGGTCATCGGGCACATCCTCGAAGGCGATTGCCGAGTTCTCCATCTGCGCGACCCGCCGTTCGTCCTCCGTCCGGGCATCGGCCAGGAAGAAGGTCTCGAAGCCCTGAGCATCGCCGCGTGCAACGGAGTTCGCGTGGATCGAGAGGAAGAGCGCGGAGGGCCGGCCGTCCTTCCACTCGTTCGCCAGCCGGGGACGGTCGGCGAGTGCGACGAGCGTGTCGCTGGCCCGCGTCAGACGCACCTCGTACCCGCGGTCGGCGAGAATGTCGGCGAGCTGTGTCGCGAGCTGTAGCGTAACGTCCTTCTCCCTCAATCCGTTCGGTCCGATCTTGCCGGGGTCGCGGCCGCCATGGCCCGCGTCGATGACGACGACGCGCGTGACGTCGCGTGGCGGCGCCGGCTGCGCGTTCGCGGGCGGCGACTCCGCGGGCGGCGTCGTGCGTGCCGGCGGGGACTCCGTTGGCGGCGTCGTGCGTGCCGGCGAGGACTCCGCTGGCGGCGTCGTGCGTCCGGCCGGGGGCGGTGACTGTGTCGTCGCGGCGGCCGGGGGACCGGCCCTGTCGGAGTCCGGGACGGCCGGCGGCGCGGCTGCCCCCGTGCCACTCGGTGTCCGCCGGGGCGGTGCCTCTTCGCGGTCGGCGGTCGCAGCGACCGGGATGTCTTCTGCCGGGCGGGGTCGGGGCGGTGGCAGCTCGGTACGCACAACCGAAGCGAGCGCTGGCGCCCGGCCATGCAGCACGCCGGCAGCGTAGCGAACGCGCTCCGGGTGGCGCTTCGGCAGCCACTCGATGAAGAACTGCTCGGGCAGATACAGCGCGCCAGCGTGGCGCGTAACGGGGAATGCGAGCTGGTCGAGGCGGCCGCGCAGGTGCAGCACGGGCGAGGTTGCGTAGACGCGAATGGTATCCCCGAACAGGACGATGCGGCCGCCGGCCGCATCGGGCAGGAACCGTCCGCCGAGCGCCTCGACGGCGGTGGCCGGGTACGCGACCGAACCGGCGATGATGCCGTGGACGGCGGTGTCCCGCCCCGCATCGTCGATGCGCAGGTCGACCGGTTGGCCGTACAGCACGGCCGGGAGGCACAGCAGCAGGGTCGCGACCAGCTTCATCCCGACGTCCGGACTGCGCGCTCGATTTCCCGCTGCGCCGTACGGCGCTTCAGGTCCTCGCGCTTGTCGTGCAACTTCTTTCCTCGTGCGAGCGCGACCGTGACCTTCACGTAGCCGCCTCGCAGGTAAAGGTCGAGCGGAACGAGCGTCAGTCCCTTTTCCTGGGTCGCACCGATCAGCTTGCGGATCTGGCGCCGATGGAGCAGCAGCTTGCGGGGTCGAACGGGATCCCGGTTCCAGAGGCTGGCGGGGCCGTACGGCGTGATGTGCATGCCGTGCAACCAGACCTCGCCGCGATCGACGCGCGCGAACGCCTCGTTGAGGCTGACCTTGCCGTCGCGGATCGACTTCACCTCCGGCCCTGCGAGCACCACGCCCGCCTCGTACGATTCGAGGACGTGGTATTCGTGCAGCGCTTTTTTGTTCCGGGCCACGACCTTCCGCCCGTCTGCCGCAGGTTTCGACATGGCTTGAAGATAGGCTGAAGGCTGAGGCTGAGGCCAGGCGTTGCAGCGGTCTTCCTGTTCGTCGCTCTCCGGACGTTCTCGGTTGGTTCCCTAGTGCAGCCGCTCCTTCTGGCGTTTCCGAACGCGTTGCAGCGCGGCGACCTGGCCGACCTCACCGCCGATGACGAAGATCACGGCCATGTAGTAGACCCAGAGGAACAGCACGATGATCGTAGCGAAGTTGCCGTACGCGGACGTGTAGTTGGCTACGCTGCCGACGTACCAGGTGAACCCGGCTTTGCTCAGCTCGAAGAAGACCCCCGTGAAGGTGGCCGCGATCATCGCGATCCGCCACTGGATGCGGCGGGCTGGCAGATAGCGGTAGATGAGCACGAACATGAACCAGATCGAGAGGAACGCGACGGCGCTGGCGTAGAGCCGGTCGAACCGCCGGAGCAGACCCGCCTCGATGCCGATGACGTTGATGCCGTAGTTGGCGACGATGCCGAGCACGACGGTGAGCGCGATGTTGACGGCGAGCAGGGTACCGGCGGCGATCACCATCTTGATGTCGAAGATCTTGCCGCGGATGATGCCGCGGTCCTGCTGGATGTCGAAGATCTCGCGCAGTGCCGTCCGCAGCGTGCCGACCAACCGCGTGGCGACCCAGATGAAGAAGAGCGTGGAGAGGGAGAGCAGGCCGGAGGATTGCTCGAAGAGCTCGTTCAGGCCGTTCCGGATGTTCGCGACGAAGCCCTGGTCGACGGCAGAGAGTGCACCGGGCAGCGCCTCGTTGACGTAGCCGAGGATGAAGCTGCCGGGATCGGCGTATCGACTCCTGATGACGAGGCCTGCAACGCCGAGCGCGGCGAGCGCAAAAGGCACGATCGCGACGAGGATGTTGAATGCAATGGCACCGCCCATGAAGAAGATGTTGTCGCCCTCGGCGTGCTGATAGACCCGCCGGACGAAGTCGCGCGCTTCACGGAGGACGCCCGCGTGGCGGGCGGCGGGCCGATGCCGACCGCCCCCGCGCTCCGTGCGGACGGTGGGCGCGGGGGCGGTCGCTGCGGTCGGCGTCGACGGGTTTCCGCCCTCCGGCTCATGATCGGTCACTGAAAGACGCGATCAGATGCCGACGTCGGACTCCGTCCCGGCGGTCGGCTCCGTCGTGGCCTCCGCGACGGGTGCGGTCCTGCGTGACTCCGCGGACGCCCTTACGCGCTCGCGTGTCTCGCGCACGCGACGCTCGAGGTCCTCGCGGGTCTCGCGGGCGGCATCGCGGCCGGCATCGAACGCGTCGCGCGCCGAATCGATGCGGTCGGTCACCTCGCCGCGCAGGTTGTCCACCGTGTCCGCGACGCTGTCCTGGAGCGAACGGACGGTATCCTCGGCCCGTCCCTTCAGACGGAGCGCGCCGGTGCGAAGCTCTTCACGCGTCTGCTCGCCGGCGCGTGGTGCGTACAGCAGCGCGACGCCGGCCCCGATGATCGCGCCCCATAGGAACGCGCCCATCCCGCCGCTCCTCCGCTCGATGACGATGTACGGCGTGTCGTCGTGGTCAGACATTCGGTCTCCTCGCAGGTGACGACGCCGGTGGCGCCGATGTGTTGAAGACAAAGCCGCGCGAGGCACAGGACTCGGACGCGGCCTCGTGGTCAGGATGCAGCGACGGTCGCATTCTCGTCCAGGTACGAAAGCAACCGGGTCCGCAAATCCTTCTCCTTCACGCCGAGGATGCGAGCGGTCTTCTTGTGATCGCCCGCCGTGAACGCGAAGGTCTTGAGTGTGAGCTGCCGCTCGGTATCCTCGAGCGACGTTCCCACCTGGATCCGCAGCTCGGACTCCTCGATCCCGGCGTTGCGCGGCTGCAGATCGGTGACCTCGATGACCGTGGCCCGGGCCAGGATGACGGCCCGCTCGATCGCGTTCTTCAGCTCGCGCACGTTGCCGGGCCAGCGGTAGATCTCGATGAATTCGAGCGCGCCCTCGCTGAATCCGTCGATCTCCTTCTCCTGCTGTTCCGCGAACCGGCGGAGGAACTCCTGTGCGAGCAGTCGAACATCGCCGGTGCGATCCCGGAGCGGAGGCAGGTGGAGGGGGATGACGGCAAGGCGGTGGTACAGGTCCTCGCGCAGCTTTCCTTCCTTGAGCGCATCCTCGATGTGCTTGTTGGTCGCGGCAACGACACGAATGTCGACCTCGACCTCCTTCTTGCCGCCGAGCCGACGGAAAGCGCGCTGCTCGAGCGCACGCAGGAACTTCACCTGGATGTCGGGCTCCATCTCCGCGACCTCGTCCAGGAAGAGCGTACCGCCATCGGCCTGCTCGAACGCGCCCGGCTTCTCGTTGATGGCTCCGGTGAATGCGCCCTTCTCGTGGCCGAACAGCTCGTTCTCGAGGATCTCGCGCGGGAACGCGCCGCAGTTCAACGCCACGAAGGGCCCCTTCTTGCGCGGCGACTTGTTGTGGATGGCGCGCGCGACCAGCTCCTTACCGGTACCGCTCTCGCCCACGATCAGCACACTCGCATTGGACGGCGCGACGGCTTCGATGATGTTGTAGATCTGAAGCATCTCCTCGGACTGCCCGAGCATCTCGCCGTACCGCGTGAGGCTCTCGAGCCGCTTCTGGAGCTGCCGGTTCGCCGACCTGACCTGATACTTCTCGAGCGCTCTCGGAATGAGCGCCTTGAGCCGGTCGAGGTCGAGCGGCTTGGCGAGGTAGTCGTAGGCGCCGTTGCGCATCGCCTCGACAGCCGATGCGACCGTTCCCTTGCCGGTGATGATGATGATCTCGCTGTCGAGGCCCTCCTCACGCATCCGCGCGAACAGCTCGAGACCATCCAGCTTCGGCATCTTGAGGTCGGCGAGGACGAGGCCGTACTCACCGGACTTCAGCTTGTCGAACGCCTGCTTCCCATCGGTGGCCGTATCGGCTTCGTAGCCCTCCTCCTGGAGGAGGAGCTGGAGGCCTTCGGCGATGTGGCGCTCGTCATCGGCAATGAGCAATTTGCCCAAGCCCATGTCCTGCTTTTTCTTGGGCGAATCGGCGCGACTGGTGGTCCGCCTGGATCGGGTCAACTTTGTCCGCTCCGCTCGAAGGGGTCAAGCGCCACTGGCACGTGGCAGGGTGATACGGAACGCCGTTCGCGAATCGGCGTCGACAGCGTCCAGGGTAGCGCGACCGCCGGACTCGCGTAACATCGCATCGGC
>Ga0299914_10003568_pt1 | contig 11025 bp, 9 predicted proteins | sample RVTome_10_FD_201361 | JGI IMG/M metagenome (GOLD analysis project Ga0299914, IMG submission 201361) | Soil microbial communities from uranium-contaminated site in the Upper Colorado River Basin, Wyoming, United States - RVT153D57 (version 2) ... | reverse complement strand
TGGCGCCGCCCACGGCCGGGGACGTTCCCTGCTCGAGTGACCTTCTTGGCGATCAGGTACGCGGTAGCCAACGCGAGCGCGCCACCCGCCGCGTCGAGGACGAAGTGGTTCCCCGTCGCGACGATGGCGAGCAGCATGAGACATGGGTACGCGATCGCGAGACGCTTCATCGTGCGAGATCTCACATGGGAGTACACGGCGCACGCGCTGAAGAGCGCCCAACCGAAATGAAGGCTCGGCATCGCGGCATATGGATTGCCGACGTGCTTGACCGGGCCGGTCGTGAACGACCACGCGTTGGGGAACAGCTCGAGCGCATCCCTGAAGCGGAACTGGAGGTCCCAGTTCAAGGGATACGCGTCGAGTAAGCGCGGCGGCATCAGCGGGTAGAAGATGTAACCGACGAGGGCGATCGCGCACATGAACGCGAACACGTTGCGCCAGAAGGGGTAGTCGTTGGTACACCTCCGATACAGCCAGACGATCACGGCGATCGTGACGACGAAGTGGAAGATGCCGTAGAAGTAGTTGAGCCCGATGATGAGCGGCCGGATGGACATGACGATCCGTTGGATCGTGAGCTCGTGGTAGATGCCGACAGCTTTCTCCCACTCGATGATCTGCTGGGCGTTGTCCCATGCCTTGGTGGCCCCACCCGTCGCGCGGCCGCGACTCCAGGAGTACACCTGGTAGAAGATCCATACGCCGATGAGCTCACGCCACCAATACAGGCGCGTTCCGTCGGCGAGCTGTCGCCCACCCCAGCGCACCTTGGAGATGGGCTCGGCGTCCATCGCCGCGGACTGTGTCAGTGCACTGCCACCTTCTCCTGGCGAGCTGGTCGTCGTCCGGCTCGCGTGACTGCCCTCGCCACCGCGTATCCGACCCCGAGGATCGCGAACCCGCCCACGGCGTCGAGGAGGTAGTGGTTGCCCGTCAGGACGATGGCAACCACGGTGAGCACAGGATAGGCGACGGCGAACGCCCTGATGCCCGGGTTCCGCGCTCGCGGGTAGAGCACGCACGCGACCCAGAGCGCCCATGCGCAGTGCAGGCTCGGCATGGCCGCGTACTGGTTCGAGATCTCCGAGACGGCGCCCGAGTTGAACGACCAGAACGTCGGATACTGGGCGAGCGTGTCGACGAAGCCATAGCTCGCCGGGAGAAGGCGCGGTGGCATGAGCGGCCAGGCGATGAAGCCCACGAGCGCGCCAGCCGTGGTCACGAGCAGCGTGTTCCGCCACAGCGGATAGTCGTCGGTGTGCTTGCGGAACAGCCAGATGCCCACGAGGGCTGTCAGGATCAGGTGGAACGAACCGTAGAAGTAGTTCATGGTGACGACGAGCGGTTGGACGTTCAACGCCCACCGCTGCATCAGCTCCTCGTGGTAGATGCCCAGGGAGCGCTCGAGCCGGATGAGATAACGCGCGTTCGTGAACGCGGTCGCAGTGGCTCCTTCGGTACTGTTGCGAATCGCGGAATAGAGGCCATAGAACGCACCGACCATGAGCAGTTCGAGCCACCAGATCACGCGGTAGCCATTGCTCAGCACGCGCTCACCCGGCCATCGCGGTCGGGCGAGCGTCCCCGGTTCCTGGCTCATCACTTCGGTCCCAACCTGGCCGTTCCCTCACGTTGCTTGGAGCCGGCGGCAAACGCGGGGGCTCCGAGCACGCTGATCACCAAGATCATGCCGTACCAGAGCAGGCCGAGCGCTACAGCCTGGGTCTCGTTCACACCGAAGGGACCCAGGAACAGGACCAGGAGTCCCTCCCTGATGCCCAAGCCGCCCACGGTCACCGGCACGACCTGTGCGATCGCGACCACAGGGACGAAGGCGAACAGCGCTGCGGTCGGTGTCGAGATGTCGAGGGCACGGGCGGCGAAGTAGACGGAGATGACGACCGTGACCTGGTAGACAACCGCGGTCGCGAGAATCGCCGTGACCGAGGCCGGCCTGCGGCGGAGCCGGTGCACGCCGACGTGGACGGCACCCACGAAGCGAGTCCAGTTGTCGCGCTCCGCATAGCGCCCGGCTGCACGCGGGTGAGCGGCGAGGTAGAGGATCACGACGAGCATGGCAAGCGTGGCGGCGTCGATCGCGAGCGCCAACCAGGATCGTCGCCACGTCATGATGGACGGCGTGAACAGGAAACCGACGATCGAGATGAGCGGCAGCGCGACGAATCCTGTGAGGCGTTCGAGCGCGACGGACGCGAACGCCGTCTCGTTGGAACCGATCGTGCGACCGCTGTGCGAGATGCGAACGACGTCGCCACCGACCGTCGAGGGAAGGACGTTGCCGACGAACTGGCCTGCGAGGTAGTAGCGGGTCAGGACTGTGAGGCCCAATCGAGCGTCGAAGGTCACGAGGACGCGTTGCCACCGCCAGGCAGACGCCACGATCCCGGCGAAGGTGGTCGCGAGGCCGAGGGCGAGGAACATGAGATGCGTCCCGTCGCGGGTCGCTGGGAGCAACTCCTCCGGGTCGACTCGCGAGAGCAAGACCACCAGGAGGCCGACGCTGACCGCCAGTCGTGCCCAGAGCTTCCAGCCGGGCCGACGCGGCAACTCGTCCATCTCCCGTAGCCTAGGAGGCCGCGGGAACCGGCCGACTTGGCAGTTGCGCGGGGGGACAGGGATGCGAATCACCGCAGACGACGGCGTGCAGCTCGAGGTGAAGGAGTGCGGATCCGGACCTGGTCTCGTGCTCGTCCACGGTTTCGGTGGTGCCAAGGAGGACTTCGCCGACCACGTCGACGCGCTCGGCGAGCACCACCGTGTCGTCGTCTTCGACCATCGCGGGCACGGCGAGAGCGACAAGCCGGACGAGTCCGGCGCGTACTCGCTCGATCGACTCGCCATGGACACGCGCCAGGTCGCCGATGCGCTCGGCCTGGATCGGTTCCGGCTGCTCGGACACTCGATGGGCGGCATGGTGGCGCGCCGCCTTGTGCTCGCCGAACCAGCATCGGTCGACGCGTTGGTGCTCATGAATACGTCGGCGGGCCCGGTTCCCGGGATCGATCCGGACCTCGTTGATCTGGGTGCAGAGATCGCACTCACCGAAGGGATGCCGCGCCTCAAGCAGGTGCAGGACGAGCTCGATCCCCTTGCAACCCCCGCCTATCGCCGTCTCCTCGAGGAACGTCCGGGCTACGCGCAGTACCAGGAGCGGAAGTGGGCCGCGCTGTCGCCGGTGATGTGGGCGACGCTCGCTCGCGAGATCGCTCGCCAGCCGGAACAGCTCCCTGCCCTTGCAGGGTTGACCATGCCCGTCCTCGTCATCGTCGGGGAGCAGGACGAGCAGTTCTTCACGTGCTGCGAAGCGATCGCCGCGACCATCCCCGACGCGCGCTGCGTCGTGATCCCCGATGCCGGGCACTCCCCGCAGTTCGAAGCGCCGCACGCGTGGTTCGAGGCGCTCGACGGCTTCCTGCGCGAGCTGCCGGTCGCGCTTGCCTAGGCACGTCGTCCAACAAGGGATGCGAGGGCGACCATGAACAACGACGCGGGCTGGCTCGCAGCCGAGATGCTTGCACGGCACGGCATCGACACGATCTTCACCTTGTCGGGCGGACATCTCTTCCCCCTCTACGACGGCTGCGTCCGCCACGAACAGCGGCTCGTCGACGTGCGGCATGAGCAGACGGCGACCTTCGCAGCCGAAGGCTGGGCGAAGGTCACTCGCCGCGTGGGTGTCGCTGCGCTCACCGCAGGGCCCGGTGTCACGAACGGCGTGAGCGCGATCACCGGCGCGAGGATGACCGGGTCACCGATGCTGATCGTCGGTGGGCGAGCGCCCCAGCAGCGATGGGGCTCCGGTTCGCTCCAGGAGCTCGATCACATCCCGATCGTCGCGTCGGTGACCAAGGACGCATTCACCATCCCCGCAGCTGCCGACGTGCCCGGCGCCATCGACCGTGCGCTGGTAACGGCTGCCGAGGCGCATCGAGGTCCGGTCTTCGTCGACGTCCCGCTCGACGCCTGGGGCCCCGCCGACGTCGACGTTCCCGAGGCGACACGACCGTCGAACGGACAGCCACCCGATCCCGACGCGATCACAGCGGTGGCGACGCTCGTCGCCGAGTCGGCTCGTCCGGTGCTCCTCGTCGGTGCCGATGCCTACTTCGCTCGTGCGGAGGAGCCACTGCGGGCCTTCGCGTCCGACGCGCGCGTTCCGGTCTTCGCGAATGGCCTCGGACGCGGCATGGTCCCTGCCGACGACGAGGTCGCGTTCGCCCGGGCGCGTTCGGTCGCGTTTCGTGACGCAGACCTCGTGCTCGTCGCCGGGTCGCCGCTCGACTTCCGTCTCAACTTCGGTCGCTTTGGTGACGCGGCGGTCGTCCATCTGACCGATTCGCCCGCCCAGGTCGCGAGCCACGTCGACCTGGCCGCGTCGTCGGCGGGAGATATCGCAGCGACCTTCGACGGGCTGGCCGAGCGCTCGGCCACCAACCCGGCGCACGACGATTGGCTCACCTCACTGCGCACCGTCGAGTCGGAGCGACGCGCCGCCGAACAGGTGGATCTCGATGCGGACGTCTCCCCGATCAAGCCGACACGCATCTACGGGGAGCTCCGAGCGCGCCTCGCCCGCGATGCGATCGTCATCGGCGACGGCGGCGATTTCGTCTCCTACGCCGGCAAGCTCATCGATACGTACACACCAGGGTGCTTCCTCGATCCGGGCCCGTTCGGATGCCTCGGGACCGGGATGGGCTACGCGCTCGCCGCCGGGCTCGCACATCCCGATCGTCAGGTCGTCGTCATGCTCGGCGACGGCGCTCTCGGCTTCTCGCTGGGTGACCTCGACACGCTCGTGCGATGGGGTGTGAACGTCGTCTTGATCGTCGGCAACAACGGCATCTGGGGCCTCGAGAAGCACCCCATGCAGCTCATCTTCGGCTACGACGTGGTTGCGGAGCTCACGCCCGGTACCCGCTACGACCAGGTCGCCACTGCCCTCGGCGCGCACGGTGAGCTGGTCGTCGACCCGGCAGACATCGGCCCCGCGCTCGACCGCGCGTTCTCGACGGCGGGTCCCTCGCTCGTCAACGTGCTGACCGATCCTGCCGACGCCTACCCCCGCTCGAGCAACCTCGGCTGAGCCCGCCATCGGGACGCGCGTGCGCGCGAACTCCGACAGTTGCGTCGCGTCCCCACGGCGCGTGGCGGAGCCTAGGGTGGTGATCCCCACCCGGAAGGGACGCAGTTGATCGACGAAGGCGTGTTGACGCGCACGCTCCAGACCGCGCTTCGACGTGGCGGTGACTTCGCAGAGGTGTTCGCCGAGGACCGGCGCAGCTCGTCCGCGCGTCTCGACGACCGAAAGGTCGAGGAGCTCGTCTCGGGTCGCGAGCGCGGCGCCGGTGTTCGCGTCGTGCGCGGGGAGACGACGGGGTACGCCCACACGGCCGACCTCTCGGAGCAGGCGCTGCGCGAAGCGGCCGAAGCCGCTGCGGCTGCCACCCGCGGCGAGGACGGTGCCGCCCGTGTCGTCGCGCTCGACCGAGCCACACCTGTCGCGACGCACGACGTGCGGGACGTGCCGGAGGCTGTCGAGAAGGCACGCAAGGCAGAGGTGCTCGTCCGCGCCGACGATGCAGCTCGCAGCACCGGGACCGCGATCTCACAGGTGAGCGCAACGTATGCCGACGCGCATCGACGGATCCTCGTCGCCAACTCCGACGGGCTCCTCGTCGAGGACGACCAGGTGCGCACTCGGTTCGTCGTGCAGGCCGTGGCGGTCGGTGACACCGGTTTCCAGACGGGGACAGAGGCGCCCGGCCTGACCGTGGGCTTCGAGCTGTTCGACGAGATCGATCCCGCCGACGTCGCTCGCACGGCCGCGCGCCGTGCGCTCACGCTGCTGGACGCGCGGCCCGCGCCCTCGGGTCGGCTTCCTGTCGTCCTGCGCAAGGGTGCGGGTGGGGTCCTCTTCCACGAGGCGTGCGGTCACGGACTCGAGGCGGACCTCGTCGCAAGGGACGCATCGGTGTTCCGTGGCCGCGTCGGTGAGGCCGCGGCGTCGCCGCTCGTCACGCTCGTCGACGATGGCACGTACGCGAGGGAGTGGGGGACGTACGCAATCGACGACGAGGGTGCCCCAGCCCAGCGCAACACCCTGATCGAACGCGGTGTGCTCACCGACTACATGTGGGATCACCTTCGTGCCCGCAAAGAGAACCGTCGCTCGAGCGGCAACGGACGACGCGAGACCTACCAGCACCTCCCGATGGTTCGGATGACGAACACGTACCTGCTCCCCGGCGAGACGGATCCCGAGGCGATCGTTGCCGACACGGACTACGGCATCTACTGCACGCAGCTCGGCGGCGGGCAGGTCAACACCGCGACCGGCGACTTCGTGTTCGGGATGACCGAGGCATACCTCATCGAGCACGGTGCGATCACGCATCCGCTGCGCGCCGCGAACCTCATCGGGAACGGTCCCGAGACGCTGATGCTCATCGACGCCGTCGGCAACGACTTCGGGACCTGGCCCGGCACCTGCGGGAAGATGGGCCAGGGTGTGCCCGTCTCGGCGGGTCAGCCGACGTTGCGCGTCGCGGAGCTCACGGTCGGCGGGACCGCAGAGTGAGCGTCGCGAGGCGGGTATCCCGCCGAGCAGCGAGCGTGGCCGGAGCGGCCCGCCCCGTTGGGGCGAGAGCGGGAGAATCTGAGTGAACGCGAGCGACCTCGGCGACCTCGCGCGAGACCTCGCCGCGCGGGCGCGCGGCACCGAGCAGGTCGAGGCGTACGTCGTCCGCTCGCGTGACACGGAGATCGAGGTGTTCGACGGCGACGTCGAATCGCTCTCGGTCGCCAGCGTCGAAGGCGTGGGGGTCCGCGTCGTGGTCGACCACCGGGAGGGCTACGCGTGGTGCGGGTCGCTCGACGCAGACGCCGCTGCCGAGACACTCGCCGAGGCTCGTGACAACGCGGGCTTCGCGGTTGCGGACGAGTGGGCGGGTCTCCCTGAACGGGACGACTTCGATTGGCCGACGCCCCACGTCGACCCGTACAGCGCGCAGCTCGCCTCGGTGCCGACCGACGAGAAGGTCGCTATCGCGCTTGCCGTCGAACGAGCGACACGATCGGCAGATCCGCGTGTGCGCGGCGTCGAGGCAGCGGGTTATGGCGACTCCATGGTCGAGGCCGCCATCGCGAGCTCGTTCGGCATCGTCGCAGACATGCGGCGCACGACATGCTCTGCGCACGCGTTCGCCATGGCCGGTGAGGGCGTCGAGACGCAGACGGGTGCAGGGTTCGTTGTCGGGCGCACCATCGAGGACCTCGACGTTGACCGAGTTGCGCGGGACGCGTCGTCGCGTGCAGTACGGCTTCTCGGTGCGACGCAGCCACGCTCCCAGCGTGTCCCCGTGATCTTCGATCCCCTCGTGACGAGGTCCCTCGTCGGTCTCGTTGGTGCCGCGGTCTCGGGCGACGCGGTCACTCGGGGCCGCTCCATGTTCGTGGACCGTCTCGGTGAGACCGTGGCTGCACCGAACGTCACGATCGTCGACGACCCCACGTTTCCCGGCGCCCTCGGCGCCACCCCGAGCGATGCAGAAGGGGTCCCGACGCGTCGGAACACCGTCGTCGAGGGTGGGACGCTCGCGGCGTTCCTACTCAACACCCGGACGGGGCGCCGGTGCGGGAGCGGCACGACCGGCTCGGCGGTGCGCGGCGGTTTCAAGACCGTTCCCGGTGCGGGAGCGCGCGCGCTGTTCCTCGAACCGGGCACGCGTTCGCCGCAGGACATCATGGCATCGGTGCCCGAGGCGCTCTACGTGCAGTCGGTGAGCGGGCTGCACTCGGGTACCAGCATCGTCAGCGGAGACTTCTCGGTGGGGGCCGAGGGTCTGCTCGTGCGCGACGGGGAGTTCGCCGAGCCGGTGCGCGAGGTGACGATCGCCTCGACGCTTCCCCGCATGCTCCTCGACATCGCCGAGGTCGGCAACGACCTCGAGTGGCTCCCCGGCAATGCCGCCGGCATGACGCTCCTGGTCGCCGAGATGACCCTCAGCGGTCGCTGACGAGTCGTAGCTCGGCGACCAACGGGCGGTGATCGCTCACGCTCGTCGGGGGCACGCGCGCCGAGACGATCGCGAGGCCCCGGACAGCGACGAAATCGATCTGCTGGTAGGGCGCGTCCGCTGGCGACGTGGGCCCGCCGTCCGCGACCGTGTAGCCCGCGTCATCGAGGATCGGCACGGCCTCGTGGCGTCGGAGGTTCAGGTCGCCGAGCAGGACCCGAGGCTCCGGATAGGTTCCGAATCGCTCGATGAGCACCGGCAGCTGCTCAGCCGCCTCCGGTCCGTGGTTCTGGAGGTGGGTGACCGCCACCGACACCTCAGCATCCGGGAGGCAGACGCGAGCCATGACCACCTTGCGCGTGTAGCGGTCCGGACTGCGCGGGAGCTCGGTGACCGAGACGTCGCGCAGTTCGCCGCGCGCGAGCAGCGCGTTGCCCTCGTGGCCGACGAGGACCGGACGGCGCGCCGGCGCCCATGCGACCTGCATCCCGAGCGCACGCCCGATGCGACGGGCCTGATCCGCGAAGTACGAGCGGATGACGTGGCGGTCGACCTCCTGCAACCCGAGCACGTCGGCATCCAGGGCCGCGCACTGTCGGGTGAGGAGGTCGAGACGTGCGAGCCCGCGCGGTGGCCGTCCGTGCCGGGTGTTGAACGTGGCGACTCGGATCACGTCGAGATGACGTAGATGTCGACACCGTTGATCCGGTCGACGAGCTCGTACCGCTCGAGGTAGCGCGCGAAGCGTGGGAACTTCTCGGGTGGGTAGTGCTGTGCGCTGCGGATCCCCGATGCCGTGGCGACCAGGATCATGTCGGGCGGCTCTGCCTCGAGCCGTGCCATGAAGTCGTCCCAGACGCCGGGCACGGCGAGATGGACGCCGACGCGATCGGGTGGTCGCCCGCCGGTGTGCCCGGTGAGGAACCCGGTCGTGACGAGCTGTGTCGCGGGCAGTCGACCAGAAGCCCAGTAGATCTCCGGGATGTGGCCCCACACGAAGATGCGATCGTCGGATTCGGTGTTCTCGGCCACGTAGTCGGCGACCGGCTTCCATGGCTCGGCGGGCGGGACGTCGGGCTTGACGAGCGCGGCGCCGACGGCGCCGAGCGCGACGAGCGACGTGATCGTGAGCACCGGAACGGTGAGACGCGGGAGGTGTTGTGTGAGCACACCGGCCGCCAGGATGCACAGCGGCGGCAGCATCTGCCAGTAGTAGTGCCCCCAGAATCGGAAGCCGATCGACGCCGCGACGAGCCCTGACGCCAGCCAGAGCCAGACGTCGATGTTGGCGCTGCGATCGCGCCATGCAGCGGGAAGGAGCGCGATCAGGGCGGCGTTGAGTGCGGCGATCCACACGGTCATCCGCAGCATGCGCGAGAGCGCGCGGTTCCAGTCCCCCCCGACGTCGAGGTAGCCCTCGTTGCCCGAGAACACCCAGAAGACGAAGTCTCTCGGACCGAAGGCGAGCGCGGCCACCGCGAGCGGCACCGCCGTCCCCAGTGCGAGCAGCGCGATCGCTCGCATCCTCGACGTATGCCACGCCAGCCACGCGAGGGGAGCGAGCGCGGCGAGAGCTGGTTGTTTCGCGCACGCAGCAACACCGAGCGCCAGACCTCCCCACCCGGGTCGCCCGCGATCGGCGAGGACCATTGCGGCGGTGATCCCGGGCAGCATGAACACCTCGAAGTTCGCCGATTGCGCGTCGCCAGGGAGGAGCGTCGCAGTCGTGAGCGCAGCAAGCAGGCCGGCGACTACGGCGGCACGGTCGCCGAAGCGACGACGGGCGAACATCGCGACGAGGCCGGCGTTCGCCGTCAGCGCACCGACGCCGACGAGGCGCGGGCCCCACAGTTCCGTCGTTCCCGTGAGCGAGAACGCACCCTGATAGACGAGGAACACCAGTGGAGGCTTGCGATCAAAGACGTCGACGTACAGGCTCCCCCCGCTGCTCATGACTTCCGCGACCGTCGCGATGAACGCTTCGTCGTTGTCCCACACCGGTGTCGTGAACATCGGGATGTGCAGCACCAAGACAATCGCTCCGAGGATTGCTCCGAGACGCCATCCTCTGAGCCCGCCCAGACGCGACGCGACGGCGGTCTTCACCGGATCGAACGCGTGCCGCGCCGCTCCAACATGGCGTCGAGCTCATCGATCGCCGTCCAAGGATCCGCGAACCGGATCGTCTCGATGCCGAGCTCCTCAGCTGCTGCGCAGTTGTCCGCGTTGTCGTCGATGAAGACCGCCGCGTGAGGTTCGACGCCTACCTGTTCGCACGTGAACACGTAGATGTCCGGTTCGGGCTTGCGCATGCCGACGCGGCTCGAATCGACGACGACGGGAAAGAGCTCGTCGACCGGAAAGGTCGCACGCCAGGCGTCGCTGAACTCGCGAATGTTGTTCGTGAGCATTGCGAGCGCCAGGCCATCGTCACGAAGACGCTGCGCCCTGTGGACGAGAGGCCAGTGCACACCGAGGGACATCTCGCTGAGATAGCGCTGGTACGCGTCGAGATCGATCTCGCGTCCGAGCACCGTCGGTGCGCGCTCGGCCAGCCCGGCGACGTACTCGTCGAGGGTGATCTCACCGCGTTCGAGCCGGTGGAAGTCATGTGTCGGCATGTCGCCATCGACCGCTCCGTCACAAGGATCGCCACCGCCCCCTCTGATGTAGGTGCCTTCGCCGAACAGGAGCGTGACGAGCGAGCCTTCGGGATATCCCATCGTCGTCTCGAAGTTCTCGAGCCCACCGAACAAAGGGCTCGAGAACACACCGCCGTAGTCGAAGATCACGGCCTCGACTTCTCGCACAGCGTCGAGGGTAGTTGCGGACCGGCCCGCGTGACGCTCGGAGGTATCCTTTCGCCTCGTGCCAGAGCCTGCCGTCGCGCTGCATCCACACCTCGCGGCGCCGCCGCGACCAGGGCGCCTCCGCGTCGACTGTCACCTGCACACCTGCTACTCGGGGGACGCTGTCACGACGC
>Ga0299914_10003567_pt1 | contig 11025 bp, 9 predicted proteins | sample RVTome_10_FD_201361 | JGI IMG/M metagenome (GOLD analysis project Ga0299914, IMG submission 201361) | Soil microbial communities from uranium-contaminated site in the Upper Colorado River Basin, Wyoming, United States - RVT153D57 (version 2) ... | reverse complement strand
GGTGACGAGCGGCGCCCGCAGACGCCTGGCCGCCTCGCAATGCTCGTAGAAAGCGGGGCTGCCCGTACCGTCCGTGAGGACCGCGATCCGGGGCTCATCGACGTCGCTCGGCGCCGCCAGCCGAAGCGCGCCGCGCAGCCCGCCGAGCTCGGGATCGAGCGCCTCGGCGCCTTCGAGCTCGGCTCCGAGCTCCGCCGCCAGCGCGTCGCGGATCGCGAGCAGGTACGAGACGCCGGACGGCGTCCTCAGGTTGTCCTCGAGGACCAGGAAGCGGCCGCTCTCGTCGCGGATCAGGTCGGGGCCGTAGACGAACACGTAGGCGCCGCCCGGGACGGTGACGTCGCGCAGACGCTCGTCGAAGAGGTCGGAGCCGGCGAGCACGCGGTCGGGCACGACCCCGGCGGCGAGCGCCCGCTGCTCCGAGTAAGCGTCGCGGACGAAGGCGTCGAGCGCGGCCGCGCGCTGGGCGAGCCCGCCGGCCAGGTGCTCCCACTCGTCGGCGCCGAGCAGCCGAGGCACGGGATCGACCCGGAAGGGCTTGCGGCCGTTGGCCTGCCGAAAACAGACGCCCTCGCGGCCCATCCGGGCCTGCACCCGGTCGCGCACCTCGGCCGCCCCCCGCAGGGTGAGCTCCTCGAGGAGCTCCTCGTAACGGCGGCGGACCGGCGCCGGGACCACCGCGGTCTCGTCGACGGTCCCCGCGGGTGGCGCGTAGGGCGGCGGGCGCCTCATGCTGGGAGGCGCCGATGAAGCTGATGCTCGCGGCTCGTCCACGTTGCCCTTCCGTCGGCTCCCGGCGAGCATCGTCTACCCCGCCCCCCGAGAACGTAACGAACGCACGAAAAGTGCCGGCCGCCCGTCCATGGGCGGCCTGCCCGTCCCTTCCGAAAGCGCCGGCTAGGGGGCGCGGGCGAAGCGGCGCGGGTCCGGGCCCTCGAGCTCGGCCAGCTCGCCCGCCAGCGTAAGATGCTCCAGGTAGGCGAGCGCCATCTGCAGGCCCCATGCCGCGGTCGCCGCGTTCAGATTCTCGGGCCCGATCAGCTCCGGGACGACCTCGAACGCGGTACGGGCGTCGTCGGCAACGGCCTGGCGCACCCGGTCGAGCTGATCCTGCACCTCGGAGCGGTTGGCGCGGATCTTGCCCGGCACGTCGCGGAACGGGCGCCCGTGGCCCGCGAGGCACAGCGTCGTCTCCAGTCCCTCGACTCGGTCGAGGCTGGTCAGGAACTCGCCGACCGGATCCGGCGTGTGGCCGTGGTCGAAGAACAGCGAGACCCGTCCGAGCAGATGATCGCCGGAGACCAGCAGGCCGCTCTCGGGCTGGTGCAGGACGACATGCGAGGGAGCGTGCCCGGGCGTCTCGTGCACCTGCCAGCAGCCGGCGGCGGTCTCGATCTCGATCCCGGGGACGAGCTTGCGGTCCGGAGGGACGGTGCGCGCGATCCCCGTGCCCTGGCCGCGGCGGGTCTCGCGGTAGCGCTCGAGCGCCGCGCGCGGGACCCCGCTTTGGCGGGCGACCTCGATCCGGCGGTCGAGCGCCGCGTCCGGGTCCTCGGCGACTCCCCTCACGTGCTCCCAGGCGGGGTGCATCCACAGCTCGCACCCGGCCGCGTCGACGATCGGGCCGGCGAGCCCGTAGTGGTCGGCGTGGGCGTGAGTGCAGACCAGGAGGCGGACGTCCTCGAGCGCGAGTCCCACCTGCGCCATCGCGTACGAGAGCTGGCGGGTCCCGTCCTCGTCGGCGTACCCGGTGTCGATCAGCACCACCCCGTCCCCCGCGTCCAGGGCCCACGCGTTGCAGTGCGGGACTCCGGGCCACGGCAACGGCAGCCGCAGCCGCCAGATCCCGGGTAGAACGCGCTCGCCGCGTCCCAGCTGGCCCGTGCCCGACTTCGCCATCCGCGGAAGACTGGCAAGTCGGCCGCCGCGACTACGGCGTGGAGCCGCCTCCGTCCCCTTCGACTTCCACTCCCGCGTCCTTCAGCGCCTGCATGATCTGCTCCTGGAGGCCGGGGACGCTGCTCGCGTCGATCTGCGCCCCCTGGGCGCCGGTGTCGATCCCGTGCTGCTCGAGCGCCCCGATGATCTGGTCGCGCAGACCCGAGCCGCGCAGGTCGATCACCTGGCTCTCGCCCTGCGTCACCTGAATGTCCCCGGTCTTGAAGGCCTGCTGGACCATCGACACGATCCCGGCGAGATCGGTGGCGGCGGTGATCTCGGGGGCGCTCTCGGCGGCCGGCGGAAACGGCTGCCCGACCGGCTGGCCGATCGGCTCCCCGTCGCCCTTGAGCTGGCGGGTCAGCGACTCCGGCGTCCCCCCCGGGATCGCGCTCTCGCGCCGGCGGCGGCGCGTGAAGTAGTCGAACATCCCCACTGCCCCGGGATCGTAGACCGGCGGCCGGTTTTCGCCAAGCGTCCCTGATAGCTTGCGGCACGGATGGGGAGGGGGTCCACCCGGGGCGCCGACACGTGAAGGCCCGACTGCGAGAAGCCCTGATCCGCCTGCGGATCACGCCCGGGCACCTGGTCCTCGCCGCGCGCCAGTACCTGCGCCACCCCGGGGAGATTCCCGTGTTCGAGCGCGACTACTCCGACCGCGGCGAGCTGAGCGCGAGCCGCCTGCCGGCCTCAGCCGATCAGCTTGGCCTTGGCCCGCTGGAACTCCTCTTCGCTGAGGGTCCCCTTGTCCCGCAGCTCCGCGAGCTTCGCCAGCTCGTCGGCGCCGGAGCCGCCCGCCGCCTGGCGCACGTAGGAGTCGAACTGCTCCTGCGCCTGTGCCTGCGCGGCCACGGTCCGGTCGCGCATGCCGTCGCCCCTGGCGATGAGGTAGACGAGCGCCGCGAGGAACGGGACGAAGATCAGGAACAGGACCCATGCGGCCTTGCCCCAACCGGACATCTGATGATCGCGGAACAGGTCGCTCAGGATCGTGAACAGGACCATGATCCACGCGACGAACAGGAACGCGGACAGCACCGTGAGCAGCGCCTGCCCCAGTGTGAAATCGGCAAGAATCATGCGGGTCTCTTCCCTCCGTAGCGTGCCACCGACGCGCGCCAGCATACTCCCGCCCGATGAACCTGCTGCTGCGCCCGATCCCGGACCAGCCGCGCCGCTACGCGGATTCGTTCGGCATCGTCTTCTTCCTGGCGCTCGCGACGTACGTCGTCTGGTCGCTCGTCGACTTCGACGGCTGGAGCGGCGTCCTCACCGTGGGGATCGCCTGCCTGACGGGCCTGGCGGCGCTGATCGCCGCCGACGCGCGCGGAGCCCTGATGCCGCCGTCCGTGGCGCTCGCCGGTCTCGCTCTCGCGCTGGCGGTGATCGCGGCCCTGATCGACGACGATACGGTGCTCGGGATCGGCTCGCTGCTGGCGATCCTGCTGCTGTTGCTGGCGATCGCCGCGGTCCTCGTGCGGATCGTGCTGGCGACCGAGATCGGCTTCGAGCCGATCCTCGGCGCGATCAGCGTCTACACGCTCCTCGGGATCATGTTCGCGTTCACGTACACGGCGATCCACCGCCTCGGCGACACCCCGTTCTTCGCCGGGATCGACGATCCCACCACCTCGGACTTCGTCTTCTTCAGCTTCACCACCCTGACCACGACCGGATACGGGAACCTGGTCCCGAGCGGCCAGCCCGGCGAGATGATCGCCGGGATCGAGATGCTGATGGGCCAGATCTTCCTGGTCACGCTGATCGCGCGGCTGGTCGCCCTCTGGAACCCGGGTGAGAAGCTCCGCGCGGCTCGCGCCGCCCGCCAGCGGGACGAAGGCGACCCTCAGTAGCCGTGGCCGCTGTGCACGGGCCGGCCGCCGACGCTCGCGCGGTGCGCGCGTCGCGCCCCCTCCTCCGGGATCTTCCGGGCGATGGCGGGCTGCGTGAAGTAGCGCTCGACCAGCCCGGGAAGGCCGGTCGAGCGCTCCGAATCGGTCATGTCCGGATCAGACGGTGGTCGTCCGCGCTTCCTCGCCGAACACCACCAGGCCGTGGAGGACGATGAGGCAAAGCGCGAAGATGCCGAGCGACCAGAACGGGTGGGCGCCACCGATCGCCAGCAGCGATCCAATCGCCCCGAGCGTCGCGCCGGTGATGCCGACGACCAGTCCGTACGGACGGGCGGCCGCCAGTGAGAAGCCGCCGGTCAGCTGGATGACACCGAGGATCAGCGTGATCCAACCCCAGGTATCGACGTTCGAGAACACGTATACGTTCGCGGTCCCGAAGAAGTCGGCATCGCCGATCGCGGCGATCCCGTAGATGATGTTGAGCGTTCCCGCCACGACCAGCAAGATCGCGGCGAAGAGAGCGCGTCCTGCACCTCTCATCTCGTCTCCTTTCAGACGACCGCCCGAGTGCGAATGCCCCCCGAGCGCAGCCGTACCTTCCCGATCCGGGCTCGAGTTCCTGCCCGCGAGTAGATTCGCCCTCCCATGAGCGAGCCGACGCCCGCGGGCCGAGCGCCCGACCGCCTCTCGCCCTCGGACATGTCCTCGCTACTGGCCGAGCGCGGGCCGATCCACGTGCACGTCGGCGCCACCCTGATCGTCCAGGGCAAGCCGCCGCCGTTCGAGCAGCTCGTCGCCCACGTCCAGCGGCGGCTCAACCTGGTCCCGCGGTTCCGCCAGCGGGTGACCCGCACGCCGCTGGGACTCGACAACCCGGTCTGGGCCGACGATCCCCGCTTCGACATCGGCTGGCACGTCCGCCACGCGGCGCTGCCGAAGCCGGGCACCATGGCCCAGCTGCGCGAGCTCGCCGGGCGGATCTTCTCCCAGCCTCTCGACTTCGAGCGGCCGCTGTGGCAGCTCTATCTGATCGAGGGCCTCGAGGGCCGGCGCCATGCGTACGTCAACAAGACGCACCATGCACTGGTCGACGGCGTCTCGGCGGTCGACGTCGGCACGATCATCCTCGACCCGTCTAAGGACGGGTCCGAGACCTCGGTTGGCGACGACCCTTGGGAGCCCGATCAGCCGAGCCAGGGACTGCTACTGGTCCGCGGGGCGTCGGAGCGCATCGCGCGGCCGCTGCGAACCGCGCGCAGGGCGGCGCGGACCGCGGTGACGATGCCGCGAGGCACCGCCCGCAACGTGATGCAGACGGCCGAGGCCTTCGCGGGCCTCGCCGCCGGCGGCCCGAAGGCGCCGCAGACCTTCCTCAACGCGGAGATCGGACGCGACCGCCGGGTCGCGTACGTGCGAACCGAGCTGGCGCTGCTCAAGGCCGCGCGGGGCGCGACCGAGGCGACCGTCAACGACGTGATCCTGGCCGGCGCCGCCGGCGGCCTGCGCAGGTTCTTCATCCGCCACCGGCAGAAGCTGCCGGAGCGGATCGTCGCGCTCGTGCCGATGAGCGTGCGCCGCGACCACGAGCGCAACGAGCTCGGCAACCGCGTCGCGACCCTGATGGTGCCGCTGCCGATCGCCGAGCGCGAGCCGGTCGCCCGGCTCGAGGCGGTCCATGCCGAGACGCGGCGGCTCAAGGCCTCGAAGCAGGCGCAGGCGGCGTCGCTGGTGATCGAGGCAACGGGCTGGACGCCGCCGACGATCAACCGGGTCCTTGCCGGCGCGATCTCGCGGCCGTTGAACTGGAACCTGGTGGTCTCGAACGTCCCGGGCCCGCAGGTGCCGTTCTACCTGCTGGGCCGCGCGATCGACGCGATCTACCCGTTCGTGCCGCTCTCACCCCAGGGCCACGCGCTGGCGATCGGCATCGTCTCGTACAACGGCGGCGTCTTCTTCGGGCTGACCGGCGACCGCGACGTCCTCCACGACATCGATGCCCTCGCCGGCGACGTCGCCGCCGCGGTCGACGAGCAGATCCGCGCCGCTGACCTTGACCCGAAGCGAACGGCGTATCCGGCGGACTAGCCGTTCCGGGGCACGAATGACGCGACCCGAGCAGGCCGGCCGCTACTGGTGGATCGTCACCGGGGTGCCCGGGGGCAGCCTGTCGACGAGCTCGCTGACGTCCCCGTCGGCCGCCCGCACGCAGCCGTGCGAGATCGCGGCGCCGAGCGGCCCGGAGGTCCCGTGGATCGCGATCCGGTCGCCGCCGAGCCACCCGGAGGGCAGGCGCGTCTGGCGCGCGGTCAGGGCCACGGCGCAACAGCCGTAGGCGGGGTTGAGCTGGCCGCGGAACGTGTCGGTGACGGCGAAGCGCCCGGTCGGCGTGGGCGCCTCGGGCATCCCGATCGACACCTGGAAGCTGGCGATCACCCTGTCGCGGCGCAGCAGGTCGGTGCGGAACTCCGAGAGGTCGACCTCGACCTCGTAGTGGACGGTGAACGCCTTGAGGCGCCGGGTGTCGAGGCGCAGCCAGGCGATGCGCCCGTTCTCGAAATGGGCGGTCGGCACCCCCGCCCACCCCCCGCGGGATCGCTGGACGGCGAATGCCGTCCGCGAGCCGAACTCGGTCTCGGGACCCACCGTCTCGATCACCTTGCCGCCCGGTTCGTCGTGGAGGCGGACACGCTCGCCGCGGCGCACCCGGACAAGCGGGTTGCCGACCTCGGGCAGCGCGAGCGCGATCCGGCGGTTCGGCGCCGCCTTCGCGACCGGGGCGGCCCGCTCGTCGGCTGCGCGTGGCTCGGTCTTCACCTGGACGACCTCGGGATCGGGATCGGCCTCGTCGCCGCCGCAACCCGTCGCAATCAATGCCGGCAGCACCAGCCCCCACACGAGCCATGCGACGCGAACTCCACGCACTCGACCCAAGGTAGCCGACCCAGCACGGGGGTCAAGCGCCGGCCGCGAGTGCCGGGGGAGCGGAGAGGGAGGGATTCGAACCCTCGAGAGAGCTTGCGCCCCCTACTCGCTTAGCAGGCGAGTGCCTTCAGCCACTCGGCCACCTCTCCGGGGACCCGCATGAGACGCCAGATTAGCGGCGCACGCGCAAGCGGACCCGCGCGGTGCGTTCCTCGATGTCCGGCCCGCGGGCGCTCAGCCGGATGGTTGTCACACGCCCGCGCGAGGCCGGCTTGATCCTCACCTCGACCGGGTGCTTGGTGGTGGCCCCGCCTGCGATCGCACGGGTGACGCAGCCCTTGCCGTTGATCGCGATCCGTCGCTTCGGTCCGCGCGCGCAGAGCCGGACTCCCTCCGCCGAGGCGTCGCCCACGTTGGTGGCGAGGAGGAGGAACCTGACCTGCCCGCGCCGCGGCCCCACCCGGCGGACGGGCGGCCGTCCGGTCAGGCGCAGGTCGGGAGACGCCGTCGCCGGCTCGTTGACGAGAACGCTCACCGACTCAGAGACCTGGTCGGTGCCGTCCGAGACGGTCAACGTCGCCTGGTAGGCGCCCGGACTCGCGTACACGTGGGTCGGATCCGGCTCGGCCGACGACCCACCGTCGCCGAGCTCCCAGTCATAGGTGAGCTCGTCATCGTCGGGGTCTGATGCCTCGGCGGCGAACTCGACCGCGAGCGGCGCATCGCCCTCGCTGGGTGTGGCGGTGAGCGCCTCGATGATCGGCGGGTTGTTGGCCGGCGGCTCGCCGGTGTAATCGATCCGGTAGATACCGGAGTTGTCGTTGCCGCCGTCGAAGGCGGAGCCCCACTCGATCAGGTAGAGCGAGCCGTCGGGGCCGAACTCGAGGTCCATCCCCGGGCGCACGAGCTGGCCGGGAAGCGGGAAATCGTGCACCTGGGCTGGATTTCCCTCTCCGTCCAGCGTCACCGACTTGATCCAGTTCGCCCCCCACTCGGATATGAACCAGTGCCCGTCGAGCGAGGCCGGGAACCTGGTCGGCAACGGGTTCGAAGGGTCGTAGTGGTAGCGCTCGCCGCTCATCGGCGCCCCACCGGTGCCAAGGCCCGGGAAGCGGGCGTCGGCCTGGGTCCGCCCCATCCACATCGAAGCCGGCTGCGCCGCGGCGAGCTCTGCCAGGCCGGTGTTGTAGGGCGAGTCGTTGACCGGGTTCGCGCAGTCGAACGGCATCCCGGAGTCACCGGTGGCGAAGTCGTAGTCGACGTATGGGACGTTCTCGCGGATGCAGTAGGGCCAGCCGTAGAAGCCGGGCTCGGTCACCACGTTCCACTCGACGCTGCCCTGGGGGCCGCGCTGGGGGTTCGTGAAGGCGGCGTCGGGACCGTAGTCGGCCATCAGCACCCAGCCCGTCTCGGGATCCACCGTGAACCGGAACGGGTTGCGGAAGCCCATGGCGTAGATCTCAGGAAGGGCGCCCTCGGTCCCGGGCTCGAACATGTTGCCCTCGGGGATCTCGTATCCGGCACCGTCCTCGTTCGGGACGATGCGGAGGATCTTCCCGTTCGGGTTGTTGGTGTTGGCCGAAGTCCCCTGGGCGTCGTAGCCCTCACGATCCGGGCGCTCGTCGATCGGCGCATACCCGTCCGACTCGTACGGGCTGGTGTTGTCACCGGTCGAGATGTAGAGGCTGCCGTCGGGGCCGAAGTCGAGGTGCCCGGCGGTGTGGCCGTTCGTGTGACGCTGGTGCTGCCACTCGTAGATGATCTCTTCCGAGCCGAGCTCGAGCGTGTCGCCGCTGACCTCGAAGCGCGATACCCGCACGGTCAGCGTCTCCTCGGGGGGGACGGAGTATGTGAGGTAGACCGTGTTGGTCTGCTCGAAGTCGGGGTCGAGCGCGATCCCCAGCAGCCCGTTGTCCCTTTCGCTGTGGACCGGGATCGTCGCGGCGTCCACCGTCTCCCCGGTGTCGGGCTCCCAGATCCTGACCCGGCCGAAGCGCTCGATGTAGAAGACACGCCCGTCGGGGGCGATCTCGAGCGACATCGGGTGAAGCGAGTCGTCGACGATCTGGACCTTCTCGAAATCCGGCGCCTGCGCCAGCGCTCCCCCGGCCCCGATCGCGGATGCGATCGCCGTCGCGACAATCCCTAGCAGGGCAATCCTGGAGACCATCGGGCCAGCCGCCGATCGCGACCACGAAGACGTGGCCCGGTCCCAGGCCCGGACCTGGCATCTCACCTCCCCACCCGCACCCGCACCGTCGTCCGCCGGGTGGTGACGTCGGGGCCGCGGGCGATCAACTTGACCTTGGTCGTCCTGCCTCGCGCCTTCGGCTTAACCCGCAGCTTCACCGCCCGCGTCGCGGTCTGGCCGGCGGGGATGTCGGGACGGGTGACGCAGCCCTTGCCCCGGACGGCGAGCTTGTTCCTCGGCGCCTCGACGCAAAGGCTGACCGGACCCGAGGCGGCGTCGCCGGTGTTCCGCGCGCGGAAGCGCAGGTTGGCGACCTTCTTGCGCGCCCCCACCTTGACGACCTTCGGCACGCCCTGGACGCTCAGTTCAGGCTCCGCGACCTCGTCCTCGGCGATCTCGAACACGAACGACTCGACGTCCTCGGCGTTGCCCGCGTTGTCGACCGAGCGGTACTCGATCACGTGCTCGCCGAGCCCGGAGAGAGTGAACCCGGTCTCGAACGGGACGTCGTCGCCGTCGTTCGCGGACCGGACCCAGTCGCCAGCGGCGTCGTCGGTCGTGATCCGGTACTCGGTGTAGTCGACGCCGCTCGGCGGGGCGGACTCCTCGCCGTCGGGATCGGTCGCCGAGAGGGTGACGTCCACCGGGCCGTAGTAGGCGCCACCCGCTCCGGGATCGTCCGGGTCTAGCTCGCGGGTGGTCACCGGGGGCGTGGCATCGGTGGCGGGGACGGGATCCCCGTGACTCTCGATCCGGAAGTGGTCGAAGGCGACGTCGAGGTCGGTGGAGCTCCCGCCGCGATTGAAGGCGACCAACCCGGCGCGCGCGGGCTCCGCGCTCAGCGTCGCCGATCCGATGAACCTGTAGACGCTGCCGTCCTTGGAGTAATAGGCCCGGTAGGTGCTCCCGGCCTTCCTGAGCCGCAACCAGATCGCGCCCTCTGCGCCAACGATCCGCTGTGCATCGGCCCCCGTGACCTCGAGCGTGGCCGGGGTTCCGTTCTGCTCCCGGATAACGACGACGCGGAGCTTGTTGATCGCCGCGTTGACGCTGCCCATCTCCCAGGCCAGCTTCACGTAGTTGTCGTCGTCGGCCCAGGCGACGATGCCGCCCTGCTCGTTGTTGGCGGCCAGGGGCCGCGAGAAGACGAGCCTCGAGTCGGCAGTCCAGTCCCCGTTGACCTCCTGAAGCGCCACGTTCCGCGCCGTGTTCGCGCCCCCCTGGAGGTCGCCGGTCTGCGAGGTGATGACGAGCGAGCCGTCGCTGAGGCGCCAGCTCGAATCGTCCTCGCGCACCCAATCCCACTGCGGTCCCAGCTCGCCTCCGTCGAACTCGTCGCTCCCCGTGACCGACGTGCGAAGGTCGACCGTATAGACGGACGTCGCCCCGCCGTTGGTCACGGTGACCCGCGCCCGGCCCATGGCGCCCTCCGCCTGCTCGACGGCGACGGCCGCTGCGGGGTCGCTGGCGGTCGCCTCCACCGTCGCCACGCCCCCTGAGCCCGCCGGAACGAGGGCGTTGTAGTGGAGCACGTCCGGGCTGAACGAGGCAAGCTCGCCGCCGTTGACCCGCAGGCTCTCCAACCTCGTGTCCGCGACCATCTCGAAGACGTAGTTCTTGACGAGCGGGCCGAAGAAGTCCTCCTTCGTGACCTTGACGACGGCCTGCCCGGGGACGTCCTCGGCCTGCGTGACCACCTCGTAGGTGGCCTCCGGATCGGCCGTGACGACCTCCGTAATCGTCGGCGATCCGCCAGCGGGGATGGGGACCGTGTACGAGTCCTTCGAGAGGTCGAACCCAGCGAACTCCTCGCCCCCCACCACGATCTCGGCCGAGAGCGGGCCGTCGTCGACGGGGATCGGCCTGCCACTGAACTCGCTCCAGTAGTCGACGCTGGCGTCTCGCCAGTCGGCAGCGTCGGCCTCGTGGATCTCGAGCTTTTCCCGGACCTCCTGAAACCGGCGAGAGTCGATCTGCGGCTCGAGCGAGTCCCAGGTCTCGCGCATCCAGGTCACGTACTGGACGCCGATCTGGTAGCGGTACACCAGCTCGTCCCAGAACGGCCTGCCGCTGTCCATCTGGTGGTCCCACGGCACGTGGTGGAACCACATCATCAGGTTC
>Ga0299914_10003566_pt1 | contig 11026 bp, 7 predicted proteins | sample RVTome_10_FD_201361 | JGI IMG/M metagenome (GOLD analysis project Ga0299914, IMG submission 201361) | Soil microbial communities from uranium-contaminated site in the Upper Colorado River Basin, Wyoming, United States - RVT153D57 (version 2) ... | reverse complement strand
GAGGAGCGCCTCCAGCGCTTCACGACGCTCCAGGACACGGACTACATCGCGGACCGCTGGGCGGGCAGCGTGAACGACAACTTCTTCGAGGCCATCTACGCGCATCCGCTCGGCAACGGTCTGGCCGGCGGCGGCACCAGCGTGCCGTACTTCCTCAGGGGCAACCAGTCGCCGCTCCTGATGGAGAACGAGTACGCCCGTATCGGCATCGAGCAGGGCCTGCCAGGGCTGACGCTCTGGCTGGCTTTTCTCGCCTGGATGTTCTGCCGCTGGCCGGCGCGCGGCGTTGGCGGGTGGGGCCTCGGGCGGCTCCTTGCCTGGGTGTGCTGCGGCGTCTTCTTCTTCACCGGCCTGACCGGCACCGGCCTCCTCAGCTCTGTCCCTCAGACGGTGATCATGCTGGTGTTGATGGGCTGGTTCGTGGCCGCGCCGGCGCAACGCGCGCTGGCCTCCCACGCGGCGGCCTTCGTGCCCCGGTCAAGCCGGACGCCGCTGCCGGCCGTGGCACGCCAGATCGAACCGACCGGAAGTTGATGTCACGCACCCAGCGGTTCCTCGGCGGTGTGAGCCTCGGCTACGTGTCGCTCGGCCTCGCGACGGTCGTGGGCCTGTGGCTCACGCCGTTCCTGTTGTCGCGGATCGGCACCAGCGACTACGGGCTGTGGCTGATCACCACGCAGATCCTCGGCTACCTGGCGCTGCTGGACCTCGGTGTCGTCGCGCTCGCGCCACGAGAAATGGCCTACGCGACGGGCCGCGTGATCAACGGTGGCGCCGGCGGGCATGGCGATGTCGGTGCGACCTTCGGCCGCTTCCGCCACGTCGTGCGCTGGCAGATCCTGCCGACCGCGATCGTCAGTCTGATTGCCTGGTGGGCCGTCGTGGCACGGTTCCCCGAGCTGCATGCGCCACTGGCGCTGATCCTGGCGGCGTTTCTCCTCGCCTTTCCGCTGCGGCTGTATCACGCGACACTCCAGGGCCTCCAGGACCTCACCTATCTCGGCAAGGCCCAGTTGTTCGCCTACGCTGCCGGAACGGTGACCACCATCACACTGGTCCTCGCTGGTGGCAGCCTGATGGCGCTCGCCATCGGCTGGATCGTCACCCAGGCGATCACCGCAGGCACCTGCGCCTGGCGGCTGCGCGGCACGTTTCCGGGGATCTGGACGGCCCGCGTGGCCGCACCGGGCCTTGTCGAAGCGGGCTCGCTGTTCCGCCGGTCGGGGTGGGTGAGCCTCTCGCAGGTGGGCCATGTGTTCCTCAATGGATCCGACCTGCTCGTGCTCGGTGCGATCCTCGGCCCCGCGGCCACGGTGCCGTATGCCTGCACCGGCAAGCTGATCACCGTGCTGGCCAATCATCCACAGCTGCTGATGCAGTCGGCCGCGCCGGCGATCGCCGAGATGCGGACCTCGGAGCCGCGGGCCAGCATCATGCGCGTCTCGACCGCGCTCATGCGCGCCATGCTGATCCTGAGCGGTGCGGTCGCCTGTCTCGTGCTGGCCGCCAACGAGGCGTTCGTCGGGTGGTGGGTCGGCTCGCACCAGTTCGCGGGCATGACGCTGACGCTGCTGCTGCTGGCGGTAATGCTCGCGCGGCACTTCTCGACGACGCTGGTCTACGCGCTGTTCTCGTTCGGTCACGAGCGGCGCCTGTCGCTGACGTCGCTCGCCGACGGCCTGGTATCGATCGTCGTCACCGCGGCGCTCGCATGGTGGACCGGGCTCGGCGTGAAGAGCGCCGCGATCGGATCGCTGGCAGGCGTGATCCTGGTGAGCATCCCGGCGTGCAGTTTTGCGCTGGCGCGCGAACTGGAGCTGAGCGTCGCGCGGCTCATCGCGTCCGTGGGTGGCTGGGCGCTCCGGTTCGCCGGTGCGGCGGCGTGCTGCTTCGTCGTCGGGCAGCTGCTGGGGGATCGCGGTTTCGCCGGCCTGGTCGGCGCGTCGGCTGCCGTGGCCGTCATCTACACGGTGTTCATGTGGCCGCTCGCGCTCGAAGCGCCGCTCGGCCCGTACGTGCGATCGGCGCTCGCGTCGGCCGCCGGCCTGCTCGGGATCCGGCAGCCCGTCGTGGAGCCGAGGGCATGACGACGGTCTGGCATATCGTGACGGGCGAGTATCCCCCGACCGCCGGTGGCGTCAGCGACTACACCCGTTCGGTCGCCACGGGCCTTGCGGCGGCGGGCGACGAGGTGCACGTGTGGTGCCCGGTAAACGCGGAGCATGCCGGCGCGCCGGGCGTCAACGTCCACGGGATCGCCGGCGCATGGACGCGCATGGACCTTCGGCGGCTCGACGAAGCGCTCGCGCCGTTTCCCGGACCTCGGCGCCTGCTCGTCCAGTGGGTGCCCCACGCCTATGGACGGCGATCGCTGAACGTCGCCTTCTGCCGCTGGGTGCGGCGCCGCGCCGGCGCCGGTGACGTAGTCGACCTGATGATCCACGAGCCCGGGCTGGGTTTTGGTGAAGGCGGGCTGCGGCACAACCTGGCGGCCGCCCTGCACCGGTGGATGCTGCTGCTGCTGCTCGGACGCGCCCGGCGCGTGTGGGTCGCGATCCCCGCCTGGATCGAGACGATCCGGCCGTGGGCGCTTGGCCGGGATCTCGCCTTCTGCTGGTTGCCGATTCCCGGCAGCATCCCGGTGTCGGGCGCGGGTGACGAGGTGCGTCGCGTGCGCGAGGCGCTGCTCGATGGACGCACCGGTGTCGTCGTCGGGCATTTCAGCACCTACTCCCGTGAGATCCGGGGAGCGCTTCGCGAGATCGTCCCGGCGCTGCTCGAGCGAGCACCGGCGGTGCGCGTGCAGCTCCTTGGCCGCGGGTCGGAAGCGGCTCTCGCGGAGCTTCGTGACGCCACGCCGCATGCGGACCGGCTGCACGCGGCGGGGCCGCTCGACGCGGCGGCGTTGTCGTGCCGGCTCCAGGCCTGTGATCTGCTGCTTCAGCCGTACCCGGATGGCGCGAGTACGCGCCGCTCGACGCTGATGACGGCGATGGCTCACGGCCTGCCGGTCGTGACGACGATCGGCCGGTTGTCGGAGCCGTTCTGGCGGCAGACCGACGCGGTCGACGTTCTGCCCGCCGGCGATGCCGCGGCCATCGCGCGTGCGGTCACCGACCTCGCGGCCGAGCCGGAGCGCAGAAACCGGCTCGGTGCGTCCGCCCGGGCGACGTACGACGCCCGCTTCAGCCTGGGCCACGTGATCGCCGCGCTGCGCGCGGATGCCTGCGAGGCCGCGGGATGACGCTCGGCTCCCGGCTGCGGATCGCCTTCGTCGTGCACGACTACACGCGCGTGCTCGGCCACAGCCGCTACGTCGCCGAGCTGGCGGAACGGTTCGCCGCGCGGCACGACGTCCATGTCTTCGCCAATAGATTCGAGAGCCTGCCCCCGGGGATCACCGCGCACCACGTACCCGCCGTCCGGTTCTCGGCGCTCGCGACGATCTTCAGCTTCGTCGTGCCCGCCTCGGTCATGGTCGGCAGAGGCTTCGACATCGTGCATGCGCAGGGGTTGACCGTCCTGAGTCCTGATGTCGTGACGGCGCACATCTCCAATGCGCGCTGGCTCGAAGGGCGGCGCCTGCTCGAGGGCGACGATCTGTCATGGCGCGAGCGGCTGTTTGCCGCGCTCGTCGTGCCCGCGGAGCGCCGGGCACTGTGCGACACCAGGGCGACCGCCATCGCGATCTCGAAGGCGCTGCGCGACGACCTCGCCGCCTGCGGTCGATCGGCGATCACCGAGGTGATCCCTCACGGCGTCGACGGCCGGCAGTTTCACCCCGGCGTGCGCGATGTGTATCGGGTCGAGGCGCGCCGGGAGCTTGGGCTCGACGATGGCATTCCGCTCTTCCTCTACGTCGGCGATCTTCGCAAGGGCATGCAGCCGGCGATCCGCGCGCTGGCCCGTGTGCCGGGCGCGCACCTGCTGGGGATCTCGCGGACGCCCGCGGCGCCGTATCTCGCGACAGCCTCCGCCTGCGGCGTGGCCGACCGGGTGATCCTGCTGCCGGCCACCGGCCACGTCGAGCGCTTCTACGGCGCCGCGGACGCGCTGGTGCTGCCGACGCCATACGACGCGTTCGGCATGGTCATCACCGAGGCGATGGCCTGCGGGCTTCCGGTCGTGACGACACCGCACGCCGGCGCGTCGGAACTGTTCCAGCACGGCGTTCACGGCCTGCTCGTGCAGTCGCCGACCGACGTCGACGCCATCGGCCAGGCGATGCGGACGCTCGCCGACGATGCGGACCTCAGGTCGCGGATGGGGAGCGCCGCGGCGGCCCTGATGCGCGAGCACACGTGGGACCGCGTGGCGGACCGCACGCTCTCGGTGTACTACGACCACCTCGCACGGCGCGTGCCTCCACCCGAGGTGAGGCACTGATGCGCATCGCCGTTGTCACGCAATCGCGGGACCGGACAGGCGGGGTCGAGACGTACCTCCACGCGGTGCTGCCGGCGCTCGCCGCGCGCCACGAAGTGGCCTTCTGGAGCGCGACCGACAGCATCAGCAACCGCGGGGCGATCGTGTTGCCATCGGGCGTGCCGGGCGAGCGACTCGCGCCGGCTGCCGATGACGCGGCGCGGCAGCTGCGCGAATGGCGTCCGGAGGTCGTCTACGCGCACGGCCTCGACGATCCGGCCATCGAGTCCGCGGTGCTGGCCGTCGCGCCGGCCGTTCACGTGCAGCACACCTACCACGGCACCTGCATCTCGGGCACGAAGACGATGTCATGGCCCGGCGTGTCGCAGTGCGGGCGTTCGTTTGGCCCGGGCTGCCTGGCGCAGTACTTCCCGCGCCGATGCGGAGGGTCGAGCCCGATCACGATGACCACCCTGTATCGAACGCAGGCGTCGAGGCTGGAGACGCTGCGCCGGGTCGCCGTCGTAATGGCGCTGTCGCACCACATGGCCGGGGAGCTGCGATGCAACGGTGTTCCGGCGGACCGCGTGTACGTGGTGCCGCCGTTCGTCACGGCGTCGAGTGTCGTGCGCACACCCCGGACGGCCGGCGGCGACGTGCGCCTGCTGTTTCTCGGTCGTCTGGAGCCCTTGAAAGGAGCACGGCAGCTGCTGGATGCGTTGACGCCGCTCGCCGATCGCCTGTCGCGACCCGTGTCGCTCGTCATCGCGGGCGATGGCACGGAGCGGCACGCGCTCGAAACGCACGCCTCGTCGAGATTCACCGTGGAGGGCCGCGTGCGCGTGAGGTTCACCGGCTGGCAGGGGGAAGGGGCGCGAGGGAGGCTGCTCACCGATGCGGACGCGCTCGTCGTCCCCAGCCTGTGGCCCGAGCCGTTCGGCCTCGTGGGGCTGGAGGCGTGCGCTGCCGGCCTGCCGGTGGTGGCGTTCGCGGCTGGCGGCATCCCGGAGTGGTTGAAGGAGGGCGAGAACGGCTGCCTCGCGCCGGCGGAAGGCGCCCGGCCCGAGCTGCTGGCGGATGCGATCGCCAGGTGTGTAGCCTCGCCCCAGGTGCTTGCCGCGTTGAGCGCGGGCGCGCGCGCGGCTGCCGCGCAGTGGACGATCGAGCGGCACATGACGCGGCTCGAGCAGGTGCTGTCGCTGGCCGTGAAGCCAGCGGTGGTGAGCCAGGCATCATGACGCAGCGCATCTGCTTCGTGGTCGACAGTGGAACAGATGTCCGGCTGGTCGACGAGGTTGCCTCGCGCGCGCGCCTGCGCGTCCTGGCGCGCAGCATCCCGGGCGGGCGCGTCATCAGCCAGACGACGCGGGGCCAGGTGCAGGTGGAGGTCGGCCCTGCCGGGCATGCGGCGTTCGGAGCGTTCGCGGCGCGCCGCCTCCTCGCGCTGCGGAACGAAATCGACGTCGTGCTCGTGCAAGGCTACGGTCCGACAGCGGCGGTTGCCAACGTCGCGGGACGCCTGGGCGGCGTTCGCGTGGTGATGCTGGTGTGCAGCCCGTCCGAGGCGTACTACCGCTGCAGGAGGCTGCCCGACAGCGGTCGCCGGTTCAGCTCCATCGAGTACGGCGCCATCAGGGCGTTCAGCTGGATCAACGCGCGGATCGGCCAGGCCTACGTCGTGCTCAGCCCGTATCTGGCCTCCGTCGTGCGCGGGCACGGAGGTCACGCGCCAGTCCACGTAATCCCGGTGTACGGCGTGGATCGGGAGCTGTTCCGGCCGACAGGCGAGGCAAAGGCGAGCATCCGCGCCAGGCTCGATCTGCCGGTCGATGCCCCGATCGTCTTCTTCAGCAGCCGCGTGGCGCCAGAGAAGGACGCCGCGACGGTGCTCGACGCGCTGCGGATTCTGGTCGAGGGCGGGCGCCCGGTGCGGCTGCTGCATCTCAGCGGCGGGCATCGTGAATTCGCCGCGCTGGCCGCGGCACGCGGTGTCGCGTCGCACGTGATTTCGCGCGACGCGGTGCCGCCGTTCGCGCCGCTTGCGGATCACTACCGGGCGACCGACGTCTGCGTGCAGGCCAGCCGCGAAGAGGGGCTGGGCTTCTCGCCGCTCGAGGCGCTCGCCTGCGGGGTGCCGGTGGTGGCCTCGGCCGTCGGCGGCCTGAACGACACGATCCTCGACCGCGACACCGGATGGCAGGTGCCGGTCGGCGATGCGCCCGCGATGGCGTCGGCGATTGCCGCCGCGCTCGACGATCCCGCCGAAGCCGCGCGCCGGGCCGCACGCGGGGCCGTCATGGTGGACCGCACGTACGAGCGCGGCGCCGTCTTCGATGCGCTGCTCGCGCGCCTCGGTTCGATCTCGCACGGCGCGCGCGAGTTCGCTCTCTGCTATCCAGTTGCGCCCGGTGTTCAGGGCGGGCTCGGGCACCATGCGGACCAGGCACTGCGCGCCTGCACGGGAGCGTTCGGCGCAGTCACGGCCTACGGCCCGCCGCCAGCCTCGACGCCCGACGGCGTGACGGTGATCGCACCCGGCGGCCAGCCGGCGCATTCGCGATTCACCTGGCGCCGCTATCTGCATGGGGCCGCGCAGCTCGAAGCGGACCGCCGGACCGGCCGCTGGCTGGCCGCGGCTCTCGCGCCCGGCTGCCGGGGCGCCTACCTGTTCACGCAGATCGCGCTCGAGCCGCTCACCGTCCTCGCCCGCGAAGCGACGCCGCACGTGCTCGACAATCCCAACGGCCACATCCGCGACTATCGGGACGCCGTGCAGCGGGAAGCCGATCGCTGGCTGTCGACGCCGTACCCCGGCCATCCGTCTGCCGCCATGGTCGCGCGGGTGGAGGCGGAGTATGCGCTCGCCCGCCGGATCCGCGTGGCGAGTTCGTGGGCACTCGACTCGATGGTGGCGCGCGGTGTTCCGCGGGAGGGGATCACGCGCGTGCCTCACGCAGCGGACCTCTCGCGTTTCGTTCCTCCAGCGGCGGCCAGGCGCGACGACGGAGTGCTGAGGCTGGCGTTCGTCGGGCAGATCGGATTGGGGAAAGGCTTTCAGTACCTCCTCGAGGCGATGCGGCGGCTCGACACGCAGAGGATCACGGCGCGGTTCGTCGGCGCGACCGGAGATCCCTGGTGCCGGCGGCTCTTCGCACGGCTGTCGACTGGCCTCTCCGTGAGTGCCGCACCCGGGGACCCGCGGCAGGCGTACCATGAGGCCGACCTCCTCGTGCTGCCGACGCTCCACGACGGCTTCGGCTTCGTCGTCGCCGAGGCGATGGCGTCGGGGCTGCCGGTGATCACGACGGATCGTTGCGGCGCGGCGGAGTGGGTGCGTGCCGGCCGCTCGGGATGGATCGTGCGCGCGGGGGAGACGGATCCGCTCGCGGCAGCGATCGAAGACGCGATGCGCGCCCGCCGGGAGCTGCGCGAGATGGGGATGGCCGCGCGCCACGACATCGAAAGGCTCGCCGGCGCAGGCGAGGCATTACGCGAGTTCGTGTCGGCCGAACTGGCCGGGCGGCTGCACGCAGTGGACTCGCCGGCGCCGGCCGACGCACGGCTGTCGCAGGCGGCGGTGCGATCATGACGCCCCAGGCCACGACGGCGGTCGCTGCACTGCGCAACACGCCACAGGCGACCGCGAGCACACGGCTGCGGGTGGCGATCGTCGCCGATCTGCTCGAGGAGCGCTGGCCCAGCATGGATCTGGTGGCCGACATGCTCGTCTCGCATGCCGGCGCGCCCGGGCTGGCACCGGTGCTGATGCGCCCGGCCTTCTCCGCGCTCCTGCGGTCGGGCGGTGCGCCGCTGCCCACCAGCGAGCGGATCTTTCATCGCTTCTGGAGCTACCCGCGCTGGCTCCGTGCCCAGCCTCCGGCCGACGTCTATCACATCGTGGACCACAGCTACGCGCACCTGGCGTCGGCGCTTCCGGCGGGCCGGGTCGTGATCACGTGCCACGACACCGACGCGTTTCGCGCGCTGCTGGCGGCGGGGGACCGGGAGTCGAACCTGCCGCGGTTCTTCGTGCGCCGGGTGCTGGCCGGTTTCCGCCGGGCGGCGGCGGTTGCGTGCGTGAGCGAGCACACGCGCGGCGAGCTGGTGGCGCACGCGCTGGTCGAACCCGGGCGCTCTGTGGTCGTGCCGAACGGCGTGCATCCGTCGTGCACGCCTGCGCCCGACGCCGCGGCGGACGCCGACGCCATGGAGCTGACCGGGCCCGTGGGCGGCGCCGATCTGCTGCACGTAGGCAGCACCATCCCGCGCAAGCGGATCGACGTGCTGCTCGGGGTGCTCGCGGCTGTCTCGAAACAGCGGCCGGGCACGCGGCTCTGGCGCGTCGGCGGCGCCTTCACGGCGGCTCAGACGGCGCGCGCCCAGGCCCTGGGCGTGGACCATCTCGTCACCGTGCTGCCGTTCGTCAGCCGTCCGGTGCTCGCGGCGTTGTATCGCCGATCCTCGCTCGTGGTGCTGCCGTCCGAACGCGAAGGCTTCGGCCTGCCCGTCATCGAGGCGCTGGCGTGCGGCACGCCGGTCGTCTGCTCCGACCTCCCCGTGCTGCGCGAGGTCGGCGGCCGCGCCGCCGAGTACTGCTCCATGGGTGAGATCGAGGCCTGGTCTGCACGGATCCTCGCACTGCTCGACGAACGCGACCGCCACGTCGAGGCCTGGACGGCGCGTCGGGAGGCGGCAGTGTCGCAGGCGCGCCGGTTCACCTGGGCGGGGCACGCCGCCGCCATGCGGGAGATCTACGCGCGCGTCGCGAGCGGCGCGCCGGTGACGACATGAAGCGGCTCAGCGTACTGCACGTCGGCAAGTTCTACCCTCCGGCCTCCGGCGGGATGGAGCGGATCGTCCAGCTGCTCTGCGAAGGCGAGCAGGCGACGATCGACAGCCGCGTGCTCGTCGCCAACACCGGCCGTGGAACGGTGCGCGAGACCTGGCGCGGCGTGCGCGTCACGCGCGTCTCGAGCGTGGCCTCGATCGGGTCGGTCGGCGTCTGCCCGACGTTCCCTCTCGAGATGCGGCGCGCGCGCCGCGACGTGACCGTGCTGCACGAGCCGAACCCGCTGGCCCTGGTCTCCGACTGGATGAGCGCGGGGAGCGGGCCACTCGTCGTCTGGTTCCACAGCGAGGTGCTGCGTCCGCGGTGGAAGTACCGGCTGTTGTATCGCCCCTTTCTCCGCCGCGTGCTGCGCCGGGCGAGCCGCATCGTCGTGTCGTCGCCGCGTCTGGCCGAACACGCGATCGAACTGCAGGACTTTTGCGACAAGTGCGTCGTCATTCCGTTCGGCATCGACGCGGCGCGGCTCGAGCGAACGCCGGCGGTCGATGTGCGCGTCGATGCGATCGCGCGCCGACATCCCGGTCTGCGGATCCTCTTCGTGGGGAGGCTGGTGCCCTACAAGGGTGTCGACGTGCTGCTCGAAGCGATGCGCGAGGTCGGTGCCACCGCACTCATCGTCGGCGACGGACCGCTGCGAGGTGCCCTCGAAGCCACGGCCGCGCGTCTCGGCGTGGCGGCACGCGTTCGGTTTCTCGGACACCTGGAAGACGAGGAGGTGGTGGCGCAGATGCATGCGTGCGACCTCTTCGTGCTGCCCTCGGTGACCCGCGCCGAGACGTTCGGGGTCGTGCAGCTCGAGGCGATGGCCTGCGGCAAGCCGGTCGTCAGCACGAACCTGCCGACCGGCGTCCCGTGGGTGAACCGTGCCGGCGAAACCGGTCTGGTCGTCGAACCCGGCGATGCGCCAGGCCTTGCCCGTGCGCTGAACACGCTGCTCGCCGACCCGGGATTGCGCACGCGGCTGGGCGATCGCGGCCGCGCCAGCGTCGCCGGGATCTTCACCGTCGAACGCATGACCGCGCAGTCTGCTGAACTGTACAGTTCTGTCGCTTCCGCCTTCAGATGGGATGACGAGCCGACCCGTGCAGCTTCCGCCTTTCAGGCGGAACCCTCCGGCGGCGAAGACCCCCGTCGAATGAAGATATGATTTTCGAACACATGCGCGACGTCATCGTTGTCGGCGGGGGGCCCGCCGGATTGTATGCGGCATGGCTTCTCGCGCGCCGCGGCTTCGATGTTGCGCTGTACGAAGAGCACGAGTCGCCCGGAGAACCCGTGCACTGCACGGGCGTGCTTGCGGCCGAGGCGTTCGACGAGTTCGACATCCCTCGCGACGCCGTGCTCAACACGCTGTCCACGGTCCGCTTCCATTCGCCGACAGGCGTCACCCTCGGCTACACGACGCCGCAGATCGAGGCGCTCGTGATCGACCGCCGCACGTTCGACCATCAGCTGTACGGACGGGCGCGGGCGGCGGGCGTGACGATGCAGACCGGCGTCCGCGTGACGAACGTTGCCGTGGAGCCGCGTCGTGTGGCCGTCACGTTCGCTGATGGCGGCACCGTGCACGGCCGCACGTGCATCCTCGCCTGCGGCGCGAACTACATGATCCAGCGGCGGCTGGGCCTCGGTTTGCCGGGGGTGTTTCTCCAGTCGGCGCAGGTCGAGTGGCCGACGGCGCCGTTCAGCGACGTCGAGGTCCACTTCGGTCGCGCGGTGGCCTCGAGCGGCTTCGCATGGGCCGTGCCCGTGCGCCGCGGGTCCGCGTCCTTCGCGCGCATCGGATTGATGAGCGACGCGAACGCCGCACGG
>Ga0299914_10003565_pt1 | contig 11026 bp, 8 predicted proteins | sample RVTome_10_FD_201361 | JGI IMG/M metagenome (GOLD analysis project Ga0299914, IMG submission 201361) | Soil microbial communities from uranium-contaminated site in the Upper Colorado River Basin, Wyoming, United States - RVT153D57 (version 2) ... | reverse complement strand
ACGCGCGGATCTCGTCCTCGCGGTCGACGATCATGCGCAATGCGACCGATTGGACCCGCCCGGCGGAGATGCCAGAGGCCACCGCCCGCCACAGCACCGGGGACAGGCGGTAGCCCACGATGCGGTCGACTGCGCGCCTGGCCTGCTGCGCATCGACGAGCGCGGTGTTGAGGGTCCTCGGAGCCTCGAATGCGGCACGGATCGCCGACTCGGTGATCTCGTCGAAGGTGACCCGGTTGGTCGTGTCCACGTCGAGGCCGAGAACCTCGGCGATGTGCCACGCGATCGCCTCGCCCTCACGGTCGAGGTCGGGTGCGAGCCACACCGTGTCGGCAGCCCTCGCAGCCTTGCGTAACGCGGCGACGTGCTTCTTCGAGCTGTCAGGGATCTCGTAGACGAGGTGGCAGCCGTCCGCGGCGGTCTCGACGGCGAAGTCCGACCGCGGCAGATCGCGGATGTGACCGTACGACGCCAACACGGTGTAGGCCGACCCGAGATAGCGCTCGATGGTCTTGGCCTTGGCAGGCGACTCGACGATCACGAGGTTCTGCGACACGGGCGCGGGTTCCTTCCATCATGTGTGGCATGTGTGGCCGGGCGCCCTGCTGGGCCGAGCGCACCGACTGGCGCGGCAAGGTGGAGCGCCCGGCGGATTCTGTCAACCACCGTGCGGGTCTGACGGCCTGCCGCCCGCGTCGCACGACGTGGGGTCCCCGAAGGGGGACCCCGGCCACCCGGTCGTGGGCGCGCTGAGCGCACAGGACGCGAGGGGTCCTGGATGGCCGGGCGCCCACCGGCCGCGCTAGGATCCCGCGTCGGAAGGCGTCGGGCACCTGCCCGGCCGCCGATTTCGCCCCCGTTTTCGCCCCCCGTCTTCGTCCCCGACTTCGCATCGGACCGCAGCCGGCCGACCCTCTCCGTGATCCTCTCGCGCTCCTCGCGCGACGCCCGAACGCGGCATCGGGGCGCACCGAAAGGCAGATCCACGTGTTCGACTTCATCCCGTTTCTCGCGGTGGTCGCGTCCCTCGCCGGCCTCGCACTCGCGGCGTACTTCGCCAAGGTCGTCAACGCCGCCGACCCCGGCAATGACGTCATGCAGGAGATCGCCCTCGCCATCCGCGATGGCGCGATGGCCTTCCTCCGACGCGAGTACCGGGCGATCGCGATCTTCGTGGTGGTGCTCAGCGCCGTCATCTTCGCCGTCCTGCCGACGCTGCGACCATGGGGTTCGATCAGCGTGATCCTCGGGGCGGTCTTCTCCGCCGTCGCCGGGTTCGTCGGGATGCGCATCGCAACGGCTGCCAACGTTCGCACCGCGCAGGCTGCCCGCCAGGGGGCCGCGGCGGCGCTCCCGCTCGCGTACCGCGGCGGTGCCGTGATGGGCTTCACCGTCGCAGGACTCGGCCTGCTCGGTATCGCGCTCGCCTACCTGCTGTTCGTGCAGGTCCTGCGTGTCGACGACGCGTTCCAGGTCGTGGCGACGTTCGGGCTCGGTGGCTCCTCCATTGCCCTGTTCGCCCGTATCGGTGGCGGTATCTACACGAAGGCCGCTGACGTCGGCGCCGACCTGGTCGGCAAGGTCGAGGCCGGGATCCCCGAGGACGACCCGCGCAACCCTGCCACCATCGCCGACAACGTCGGCGACAACGTCGGCGACGTCGCCGGCATGGGCGCCGACCTGTTCGAGTCCTACGCCGGTTCGATCGTCGCCCCGATGGTGCTCGCCGCCCTGCTGTTCGGCGGCGTCGACTTCACCACCAAGGTCGTCGCGTCCGACTTCTCCCCGCTGCAGGAGACCACGTTCCTGTTCCCGCTGTTCATCGGCGCGATCGGCATGCTGGCCTCGGTTCTCGGCGCGTTCCTGGTGCGCGGCCGCAAGGGCAGGTCGTTGTCGAGCCAGCTCCACTTCGGCACCAACGTCGCCATGGTCCTCACCGCCATCGCGGGTGTCGCCGGGGCGCTGTGGCTGTTCGCCGACGTGGACGAGATCGCCAACCCCATCTGGCTCGGCGGGCCGATCGTCCTCGGCCTCGCGGCGGGGTACCTGATCGGGTTCGCGTCCGAGTACTACACCTCCGACCACTTCACCCCGGTGAAGAAGCTGGCGAAGCAGGCAGAGACCGGTCCCGCCACGGTCATCATCGCCGGTGTCGCCGAGGGAATGATCTCCACCGTTGCCTCCGTCGTCCTCATCAGCGGCGCGATCGGCGGCTCCTACTGGTTCGGGACCCTCGCCTTCGGTGGCCAGGACCTCGAGGTCTTCGGTGGTCTCTACGCCGCTGCCCTGGCCGCCATCGGCATGCTGGCCACCACCGGTGCCGTCGTCGCCGTCGACGCCTACGGGCCGATCTCGGACAACGCCGGGGGCATCGCGGAGATGTCGCACATGCCACCGGAGGTGCGCGAGATCACCGACTCCCTCGACTCGCTTGGCAACACCACGGCCGCCGTCGCCAAAGGCTTCGCGATCGGTTCGGCCGCGCTGACCGCGCTCGCGCTGTTCCGCGCCTACACCGCCGCAGTGGACATCACCGTGATCGACCTGACCAACGTCGAGGTGATCATCGGGCTGTTCATCGGCGGGATGCTGACCTTCGCGTTCGCTGCGCTGACGATGAAGTCGGTCGGCCGCGCCGCCCAGCAGATGATCATCGAGGTCCGGCGCCAGTTCGCGGAGATCCCCGGGCTGCGTGAGGGGAAGGAAGGCGTCAAGGCGGAGTACGCCAAGTGCGTCGACATCTCCACCAAAGCCTCGCTGCGGGAGATGATCCTGCCGGGTTCGCTGGCCGTCGTCGTACCGCTGGCGATGGGCTTGTTCTCCGCGGAGGCGCTCGGCGGGCTGCTCGCGGGTGCGCTCATCACGGGCTTCCTGCTCGCCATCTTCATGGCGAACGCCGGCGGGGCATGGGACAACGCCAAGAAATACATCGAGGCCGGCAACCACGGCGGCAAGGGCTCCGACGCCCACAAGGCGGCGGTCACCGGCGACACGGTCGGCGACCCGTTCAAGGACACCTCCGGGCCGGCCATGAACATCCTGATCAAGGTCATGACCATCGTGGCGCTCGTCTTCGCCCCGGTGTTCATCGCCGGCTAGACACTCCAGCGGCGGCGACCGCGGCCCCCACACCCTCGGGGCGGACGGCCCGACGACGCGGAGACGCTGCGGTGGCCGGCCTCTGCGCCCGGATCCGTGATTGCTGACGCGGACGGACTCGGCGCGGCCTGCGCGGGGGGCTCGGGTCGTCAACTAGCGTCAGATCCCCGCTGAGAAGGCGACATGGAGCTCGGGGTGTTCGAACAGATCGCCTCCGTCCTCGCCGTGTGCGTCGCAGCCGGGGCGCTGGCGGTACTGCTCCGTAAGCCGCTGGTCGTCGGGCTCATCGCGGCAGGGATCGCCGTCGGCCCCCAGGCCCTCGGGCTGGTCGAGGACACCTCGGCTGCTGGCCAAGATCGGCATCTCGCTGCTGCTTTTCGTCGTCGGCCTCAAGCTCGACGTCCGGCTGGTCAGCAAGCTCGGCCCGGTGGCACTCGCAACCGGGCTTGGTCAGGTGGCGTTCACGTCGATCATCGGGTTCGGGATCGCTTCCGCCCTCGGCTACGGCCTCGTCGCATCGGTCTACATCGCGGTCGCGCTGACGTTCTCCTCGACGATCATCATCGTCAAGCTGCTGACCGACAAGCGCGAGCTGGACGACCTCCATGGCCGCATCGCCCTCGGCTTTCTCATCGTGCAGGACATCGTCGTCGTCCTGGCCATGATCGGGATCACTGCGGCCGGCGATGGCGACGGCACCGAGCTCGTCGCGCAGTTCGGCGGGGTCATCCTGCGGGGTGTCGCGCTGCTGATCGTCGTCGGACTGATCGGGCGCTTCATCGCGCCTCGGTTGACCCATCTACTCGCGCGCGAGGCAGAGCTGCTCGTGCTCGCCGCGGTCGCCTGGGCGGTGCTGCTGGCGGCGGTGTCGATCCTGCTCGGCTTCAGCGAGGAGGTGGGAGCGTTCCTCGCGGGGATGTCCCTCGCGTCGACCCCGTATCGGGAGGCGATCAGCGGGCGGCTGTCGACCCTCCGCGACTTTCTGCTGGTGTTCTTCTTCATCGAGCTCGGCACGCTCTTCGAGCTCCATACCGCCGCCGAACAACTCCTGGCAGCCGTGATCCTGTCGGCGTTCGTGTTGATCGGCAACCCGATCATCGTGATGGTGATCATGGGCCTGATGGGCTACCGCAAACGGGTATCGTCCAAGGCCGGCTTGACGGTCGCACAGATCAGCGAGTTCTCGCTCATCCTCGTCGCGCTCGGCGTCAGCCAGGGTCACGTCGGCAGCGACGTGCTCGGCCTGGTCACCGCCGTCGGACTGGTCACGATCGCGGCATCGACCTATCTGATCTACGGCTCCGACGCCATCTACCGCCGGATCGAGCCGCTGCTGCGGCCGTTCGAACGCAAGCTGCCCAGCCAGTCTGTGGTCCTCGCCGAGCGAGACTTGGAGCCTGAATTCGTCGTCATCGGTCTCGGACGCTACGGCTCGACGGTCGTCCAGGAGTTGCTCGATCGTGGCGACAGCGTGCTGGGCGTCGACTTCGACCCCCGCAGCGTGCAGTCGGACAAATGGGATCTGCCGGTGATCTACAGGGACGCGGAGGACCCCGACCTCGCCGCGCAGCTCCCGCTCAGCCGGACCCGGTGGGTCATCAGCACGGTGCGCACGCCGGACGCGAACCTGCAGCTGCTGGCCTCGCTGCGCGAGCACGGCTACTCGGGCCGCGTCGCGATGAGCACGGACGACCTGGAGACCGCTGCGCGGCTCAAGGCGGCCGGGGCCGATGCGACGATCCGGCCGTTCCATGTCGCCGCTCGCCCACTGATCGACCTGATCCACCGGCACGAGTAGGGCGGCTCGGACGAGCCGGCCGCGGCTAGCGCTCCCGCCGGCCCAGCGCGACCACCCACGGCCGGCGGCGGTCGAGGATCGGGTCTGGCCGCAGCTCGACGGTGACGTCGGTGAACCCGTGCGACGCGAGCAGTGCCTCGACCTCGGACTCCACCGCCTCCGACACGAACACCTTGCCGAGCACCTCGTCCTCGTACGGTTCGAGGTCCCGGGTCCCGCGGTAGCACGAGAAGTACACAGGACCGCGCTCGAGGAGGTCGAGCAGCCCGGCGAACGTGGACCGCCAGCTCGAACGCGGCAGGTGGGTGAACGCCCCGGACAGCCACAACCCCCCGAAGGCGCGCTCACGGAAGGGCAACCGGTCCAGTGGTGCTCGGACCAGCGGGTGGCGTGGTAGCAGCATCCGGGCTTCCCGCAACGCCCCCAGGGAGAGGTCGGCCCCGACGGGATGCACGCCAGCGTCGCGCAGCAGGCGCAGGTCGTTGGCCGGACCGCAGCCCGCGTCCAGAACGAGATCACCACGACGTGCGAAGGCAGCGAAGCGGCGTACGTCGGCGACCGGGCGCTTGAGACGGAGCGATTCCTGGTAGGCCCTGGCGTGCTCGTCGTACGCGGCGACACTGGCGACCGTCCGCTCGTCGAGACCCACGCACGCTCCTGTCCGCGGCATGCTCCTGTCCATCGACCGACGATGCTAGTGGCGAGCGGCCTCCATCAGCCGTCCAGCAGTTCCTTCACGGACGGCACGACCCGGACGATGTCCGCGATCCGGGTCAGTTCGAGCAGCTGTCGCACCCGCTGGCGGGAACACACCAGCGCCAGCTCACCGCCGTGGGTGCGGGAGCGCTTGAGGCCCCCGACGATGACCCCAAGGCCCATCGAGTCGAGGAACTCCAACCCGTCGAGGTCGAGGATGACACGGCTGGCCCGGCCGTACTGTGCCTCGACGAGCGCCTGGCGCAGGTCGGGCGCGGTCGCGACGTCGAGCTGACCGCGCACGGACAGGACCGTCCAGCCGTGCTCCTCGCGGGTGTCGACCTCGAGCAGATCCACGTTCGTCGCGCTCCGGTTGGTGACGAGCCGGGACGGTAGCCGCCGTGGGTATGGTCCGGGCGGCGACGAGGAGGATGTGACGGACCCCAGGGACGTACTGGAACTGCTGGGCCGCACGAGCGGGCCCAGCGTCACGCGCCGGGATTCACGCGACGATGCCGGTGACACGGTTGCGGTTGGCGACCGCACCGGGGACGACGCCTCGGGCCTGGTCCACCTCGAGCGGCTGCCGGCGCGCGGCGCGAACGCCGTGCCCGTCCCCGACGACCTGCCGGCCAGCCTGCGGTCACGTCTCGATCTGCTCGGCATCGACCGGCTGTGGTCCCACCAGGCGGAGGTGCTCGATCGTGTGCGGGCGGGCGAGCACCTCGCCGTCGCGACCGGGACCGCCTCGGGCAAGAGCCTCGCCTACCAGCTGCCGACCCTGGAGCGTCTGCTGACCGAGCAGCACGCGGTCGCGCTCTACCTCGCCCCGACCAAGGCCCTCGCACACGACCAGCTCCGTGCACTGCGCGGGTTCAAGCTCCCGCAGGTCCGAGCGGCGGTGGTCGATGGCGACACCCCCCGACCCGAACGCGAAGCGATCCGCCGGACGGTCAACTGGCTGCTGACCAACCCTGACCTGCTGCACTACTCGCTGCTGCCCAACCACCGGACCTGGGCCGACCTGCTCCACCGCCTGCGGATGGTGATCGTCGACGAGGCGCATGTCGCCCGAGGCGTCTTCGGAGGTCACGTCGCGCTGGTCCTGCGGCGCCTGCGCCGGCTCGCCGAGCGCTACGGCGCCGACCCGACCTTCGTCGTCGCGAGCGCGACCATCGGCAACCCGGCCGAGCACGGGTCGGCGCTGACCGGTCTGGACGTCGGCTCGGTGACCGGTGACGGGTCGCCTCGCGGCCCGCTCGACCTCGGCCTGTGGCAGCCCCCGTTCGACCATGAGGACCGCCGCTCCCGCCGGTCGATGCTGCGCGAGACCGGCGACCTGCTGGCGTCGTTCGTGGCCGCGGGCGTGCAGACGCTCGTGTTCACGCGCAGCCGCAAAGGCGCCGAGGTGGTCGCCCTCGTCGCCAAGGATCGGCTGGCGGAGGCGACCGCGGACGACGGGAGCCCGCTGGCAGGAGCGGTCGCCGCCTACCGCGGGGGGTACCTGGCGCACGACCGCCGCCGCCTGGAGGCAGACCTGCGCTCCGGCAGGCTGCGAGGGATCGCCGCGACCGAGGCGCTCGAGCTCGGCATCGACGTGAGCGGCCTCGACGCCGTCCTGCTCGCGGGGTGGCCGGGCACCGCAGCGTCCTTCTGGCAGCGCCTCGGCCGTGCGGGCCGCTCCGGGGGGCCGGCCGCCGGGCTGTTCATCGCCCAGGAGGATCCGCTCGACCACTACCTCGTCACCCATCCCGACGAAGTCGTCCACCGCCCGCCCGAGGATGCGATCGTCGACCCCGCGAACCCGTATCTGCTCGCCCCGCACCTGCGCTGCGCCTGCCAGGAGGCGCCCCTGGACGACGACGAAGCCGTGACCTGGTTCGGGGCGACCGCCCCGGCCCTGCTCGCCGACGACGTGGCAGCGGGGCTGCTGCGTCTGCGCGGAGGTCGCCACTACTGGACCTCCCGACGCCGCGCATCCGCACTTGTGGACCTGCGCACCGCCGGCGGTGAGAACGTTCGGATCGTGGATGTAGCGACCGGTGCGGTCATCGGCGACGTCGACGAGACGCGAGCACACCGTCAGGTGCACACCGGAGCGGTGCACCTCCACCAGGGGCGGCAGTTCCGCGTCCGCGACCTCGACCTCTCCCAGCACGTGGCGCTCGTCGAGGAGAAGCCGGATCTCAGCTACACGACGCGGCCGAGATCGGATACGGATGTCCGTGTCCTCGACGCACTCGAATCGTCCGGCTGGGGCAACGACATCGAGGTGCGACTCGGACGCGTCGAGGTGACCACACAGGTGACCGGCTACGACGTGCTCCGCCTCGGCTCGGACGAGGTGCTCGACTGCCACGACCTCGACCTGCCGCCCATCCAGTTGGTCACCGTCGCCGTGTGGTATGCGATCCCCGAATCGGTTCTGGCTGGCGCCGGAGTCGAGCCTCGCCGGACCCCGGGGTCCTTGCATGCCGCTGAGCACGCCGCGATCGGCATGCTGCCTCTGCTCGCCCTGTGCGACCGCTGGGACATCGGCGGGCTGTCGACCGCCCTCCATCCCGACACGGCCCGACCGACCGTGTTCGTCTACGACGGGTACCCGGGCGGGGCCGGCCTCGCGGAGCGCTCCTACCATCGTCTCACCGAGCACCTGGCGATGACCCGCGAGACCGTCGCGACCTGCGGGTGCCGCGACGGCTGCCCGTCGTGCGTCCAGTCCCCCAAGTGCGGCAACGGCAACGACCCGCTCGACAAGGACGGCGCCATCCGCGTCCTCGACCTCCTGCTGGCCAGCGCACCCGAGCCAGGTTGAGCCAGACTCCTGCCGCCGGCTGATCGCTGTCCCGCAGGCTCAGGCCGAAGCAGCATGTCGCGGGGTGCCGTCGGCGGTGCGCTCGATCCAGGCGCGCTCCTGCGTGCGACCGACGCGGATCACGACGGCGACACCGCGGTCGAGCCACGCGTCCAGGGTGCTGTGCGCCCACTCGAGGGCGGCCGGGTCGAGGCCGGTACCGGCCCGGTCGAGGACGACCGCGCGGGGAGCCGTGGCGACGGCGACCAGCCATGCCAGCACCCGGCGCTCCCCACCGGACAACAGCCCTGCCGGGTCCTGCCCCCGGCCGGCGAGCAGCGGCACCTCCCCCAGCGCTGCTCCGGCCCTTCGCCGCCCGGTGATGGCGGCGAGGTGGTCGCCGACGCTCACGTCCTGCGCCACCTCGGTGCCGCTCACGGCGGCGAGCCCCGCACGAACGCGCGCCGCCGGACCGAGCCGGTCGAGGTGTCGGCCCGCCAGCGCGACCCGATGCCTCTGGCCGCGGTCGGCGCGGCCCACGAGGGCCGCGACGTAGCGGGGGTCGTCGGGAATCTCGACGATGGCACCTGCAGGGACCATGAGGTGGCCGTCGGGCAGGGCCAGCCGGGCATCCAGCAGCGGTGCAGCCGCGGCGGTCACGTCGCCACCTCGGATCCGAGGTACACGACACGGTCGGCGCCGGCGGCGACCTCCGGCCGGTGGTCGACGACGAGCACGGCCGTGCCACCGGCCGCCAGCCCTCGCAGAAAGGCGGCCAGGCGGTCGGGCTCGACGTCAGTCGGCTCGTCCAGCAATGCCACGGCCGGCGCGGCCGCGGCGAGGTGGACGAGCTGGTCCGGTGGCGCGGGCTGCTCGCCATCGCGCAGGACCCGGGTGGCCCAGGCCTCGGCTCGGGCGACGGCGTCGGGGCCGATCAGCATCGTGACGTCGGAACCGGCCAGCTCGGGCGGGGACTGCCAGGTCCGGCGGACACCGAGCCTGGCCCGGGCAACCGCGCCATGCGGTGCCGGGACGCCGCCGAACCGGACCGTTCCGCCGTCGGGCAGCTGGCCGGCGATGCGTGCCAGCAGGGTCGACTTCCCGGCACCGTTGGGCCCGACCAGTGCGACGACCTCGCCGGGTTCGACCGCAAGGTCCACACGGCCGGAGGGTGTTTCGGCGCCGTGGACCGTCAGCGACAGCTCCCGCTCGGGTGGTGGTGGCCGCACGGCAGCCCCCTGCGGGTGGGGTCGAGTGACCGCAGCAGCGGGCACGAGAGGCCGGCCACGCCGCAGCGAGAGCACGGCCAGGCCGACGGGACCCAGCACGAGCAACGGCGGCGCCGTCCCAACGAGCGGGACCAGCGGCCACACCGTCCCAGGTCCCCACACGACCGCCGCGCCGACCACCGGGCCCAGCGGTGGCGCTCCGCCGACGAGTGCCGCCAGCGCCAGCGCAGCGGCCAGTCCGAGGCCGTAGGCCGCTGGCAGCACCGACCCGTCGATGCTGGCCAGAACGGTCCCGCCGAGCCCGAGCAAGGCGCCTGAGCAGGCGCCGACCACTGCGACGTCCGCTAACGGATGGCGCCCGAACGCCGCAGCGACCACCGGCCTCCGCACCGCGAGCGCCGCGGCTGCCGCCACCCGTGATCGGGCGACACGCTCTGCCGCAGCGAGCGCGCCGATCGTGACGAACGCGACGGCGAGCCCCTCCGCGCGAGGACCGCCCGGGACCGGCAGACCCACGGCATGGAAGCCTGCGACCCCGCCCGCGTCCGGCCACGCCCCCGCGACGGCAACCGCACCACCGCCAAGCGCGAGCGACGTCAGTGCACCCAGAGAACGGCCGACACGACCGTGGAGCGCTCCGCTCGCGGCACCGACGCAGGCGCCTGCCGCCGCCCCGGCGGGCAGCCCGGCAACGGCAGGCAGTTCCACGAGCGCCGCTCCGACGCCACCGAGGTAGGCGCCAGCCGCCACGGCGGCGGACGTCGCCAGATCGGCGGCCCCGACCCGGGTCACCAGGAGTGCGGCGCCGGCGACGGCGATCGCAAGAGCGGACAGGCGCGCCGCACCCAGCGTCACGGGCTCGGGCCCGAGCGCGAGCAGAACCAGCACGACGGCGATCGTCGTCAGTCCCGCACGGCCGTACAACCCAAGGACAGGCGGACCTCGTCGGGCGACGTGGGCGGCCCTGCTCACCATGCCCGCCCCCAGGCCTGCAGGTGCGACCCGCCACGCACGACCAGGACTGCGACGACGGCCACCGCGACCCCGACCTCGCCACCTGCCTCCGGCCAGGCATTCGCGCCGGCGACCTCGCTGACACCGAGCAGCAGTCCACCGGCCAGGGCCCAGGCGGGCCCACCCGAGCCGACGAGCGCCGCGGCCGCGACCCCGCGTACGGTGAATCCCGTTGCCTGGCCGGTGCTCACGAACGTGACCGGTGCGGCCAGCAGGCCCGCGAGCACCGCCGCTGCACCACCCACCGCCAGTGCTTCCGACCGGACACGGCCCGGCGAGATCCCGGCACGCTCCGCCGTGGCCGGGGAGCCCCCCACCAGCCGCACGCGCCGACCCCAGCGCGTCGCGCCGAGCAGCGTCGCGAGCACCAGCACACCGGGGACGCCGACTACTACC
>Ga0299914_10003564_pt1 | contig 11028 bp, 13 predicted proteins | sample RVTome_10_FD_201361 | JGI IMG/M metagenome (GOLD analysis project Ga0299914, IMG submission 201361) | Soil microbial communities from uranium-contaminated site in the Upper Colorado River Basin, Wyoming, United States - RVT153D57 (version 2) ... | reverse complement strand
GGCGAAGGCCGGTATCACGCTGCGCTACGACTCCGCCGTCGTCAGTCGCGACCGCCAGCGCCGCGACCGGCTGGTCGCCGCTGTCACCAAGGCGATCGAGTACTACCACCGTCTGCTCCTCGAGGACGAGAGTGGTGGCGCGGCGCGCAGTCATCTGCGCAAGCGCGGCTTCGACGGCGAGGCGGCGCGCCGGTTCCAGCTCGGCTGGGCGCCCGACGCGTGGGACGACCTGAGCAAGCACCTCCAGAAGGAGGGCATCGCCCGCGACGACATCACCGGCGCCGGCCTGGCGTTCGTCAACAAGGCCAACCGCTTGCAGGATCAGTTCCGCGGCCGTCTCCTGTTCCCGATCTACGACAGCCGGGGCGAGACGGTCGGCTTCGGTGGGCGCGCCCTCACCGACGACGGTCCCAAGTACAAGAACTCACCCGAGACGCCGCTGTACCACAAGAGCCGTCTGCTCTACGGCCTCAACTGGGCCAAGGCGGAGATCGTCGCCCGCGGCGAGGTGATCATCTGCGAGGGCTACACCGACGTGATGGCGTTCGCTCTCGCCGGCTTGCCGAACGCGGTCGCCACCTGCGGCACCGCCCTGGCCGACGAGCACGTGCAGATCCTCAAGAACCTGGCGCGCAAGGTGACGTTGGCGTACGACGCCGACGCCGCCGGGCAGGGCGCGGCCGAGCGCTGGTACGGGTGGGAGCAGAAGTTCGAGATCCAGGTGCAGGTGGCCGACCTCCCGGCGGGGCGCGACCCGGCCGAGGTGTGGCACGACGATCCCGCGGCGTTGATCAAGGCGGCGGAGGCGGCCAAGCCGTTCATGCAGTTCCGCATCGACCGCGTCCTCGCCGACGCCGACACCATCACGCCCGAAGGCCGGGCCCGGGCCGCCGAGCTCGTGGTCGCCGTCCTGCGCGAGCACCCGAGCGAGCTGGTGCGCGAGGGCTACATCCAGAGCGTGGCCAACCTGGGCTTCGACCACTCGTGGTTCAAGGACGCCATCGCCCGCCGGGGGCCGGCGCCGCGCCCGAGCCCGAACGACGAGAGCCGGCCGGCGCCGGTGCACATCGACCGGCGCGAGCTCGACGTGCTGCGCTGGACCATTCACGACCCGCAATTGGTGCATGACTGGCTCGAGGCGCCGTTGTTCTCCGACCCCATCGCCCGGGCCGCGTTCGAGGTCCTGGAGCAGGCCCCGACGCTGCAGGCGGCGCTGGACGACGCCGAGGGCCCCGTCCGCGAGCTCCTCTCGCGCATTGCCGTCGAAGAACCCCAACTCGACGAGGAGCGCGACGTCGTGCGCGCCCGTCTCGTCGTGAACATGGCCGAACCTGCCGCCCAGCGGCTCCTCCAGTCGATGCTCGAGAACAACGACGAACGCGCCGGTGACGTGATCCGACTGCGGGACGAGGTCGCCCACAACCGGGAGATGGGGGAGTGGGAGCCGGCGCGGGAGGCCGCGATGCAGTTGGTAACGTGGCTCGTAGTTCCGGCGTAGGTAGTTCCGGCGTAGGAAGACTTCCGGCGTAGGAGTAGACGCACGTGGGGGACGCCGACAGCACGGCCGCGAAGGCGGCACCGGTCGAGGATTCCGAAGAGGTCGTCGACGATCCGATCGCGGCGTTCAAGGAGCGCGGTTTCGTCACCACCGGCGAGATCTTCGCCGCGTTTCCGGGCCTCGAGCCCGAGACCGGTGAGCTCGCCGCGATCTACGAGGGCATCCGCGCCCGCGGCATCGAGGTCGTCGACGAGATCACCGAGGAGCTCGAGCGCGAAGACCAACGTCGCGTCGGCGGGGCTCCGGCCGCGCCGGCGGAGGCACCTGGCGCGCCGAACCACCGGCGCCCGCCGGCGGAGACGGCGCGTGCGACCGGCCCCGTCAGTCGTCCCGGCGAAGCGCCCACCCGCCCGGTCAAGAAGCGGATCGGCGCGCTCGGCAGCCCGACGGTCAAGCCCGACCGCGAGAGTGGCGGGAGCTTCGACCCCGTCCGCATGTACCTCAAGGAGATCGGCAAGGTCCCGCTCCTCACCGCCGAACAAGAGGTGACGCTGGCAAAGCGGATCGAAGCCGGCCTGCATGCCGGCGAGCGCATCGAGGCCGGCATCCAGCCGGGCGAGGAACGGGCCAGCCTCGACGCCATCGTCGTCGACGGCCTGTTGGCCAAGAAACAGCTCACCGAGGCGAACCTGCGTCTCGTCGTCTCGATCGCCAAGCGCTACGTCGGGCGGGGCATGGCGCTGCTCGACCTCGTGCAGGAAGGCAATCTCGGCCTCATTCGCGCCGTGGAGAAGTTCGACTACACGAAGGGCTTCAAGTTCTCGACCTACGCCACGTGGTGGATCCGCCAGGCCATCACGCGCGCCATCGCCGACCAGGCCCGCACGATCCGCATTCCCGTGCACATGGTCGAGACGATGAACAAGGTGGTGCGGGTGCAGCGCCAGATGCTCCAGGAGCTCGGGCGAGAGCCGACGGTCGAGGAGATCGGCCTCAAGGTGGAGATGACCGCCGACCGCGTGCGCGAGATCCAGCGCCTCGGCCAGGAGCCGGTGTCGCTCGAGACACCGGTGGGCGAGGAGGACGACAGCTTCCTCGGCGACTTCGTGGAGGACCCCACCGCCATCGCGCCGGCCACCGCCGCCGCCCGGGCGCTGCTCACCGAGGCCATCGAGGAGGCGCTCGAAGAGCTCAACGACCGGGAGCGCCAGGTCGTGCGGCTGCGCTTCGGCCTCGACGACGGCCAGGTGCGCACCCTCGAAGAGGTCGGCAAGGAGTTCGGCGTCACCCGGGAGCGCATCCGCCAGATCGAGTCGAAGACGTTGGCGAAGCTGCGCCATCCCACCCGGTCGCAGCGGCTGCGCGACTACCTCGAAGAGCCGTGAGGCGGGGCGCCCCGCACGAGGTCGTGACCCTCTAGATTCCGCGCCGGGGTCGTAGCTCAGTGGTCAGAGCAGCGGACTCATAATCCGTCGGTCGGTGGTTCGATCCCACCCGGCCCCACCGCGGTTACTCGACGGCGCGGCCTTCGAGCTCGATCATCAACTCGGGGAACGCCAGGCGCGCCACGCCGAGCAGCGTGCCGGGTGGCTTGACGCCGGCGGCGTCGAGTCGTTCACCGATCACGCCGGCGTTCTCGAAGAACGCGTCGACGTCGGTCGTGTACATGTTGAGGCGCACCAGGTTCGAGAGGGTCATGCCGCCGCCGGCGAGCACGGCCTCGAGGTTGTCGAGTGCCAGCCCGACCTGGGCGGCCATGTCGCCGGGGTGTTGAGGGGCGCCGTCGGCGTTGACCGCCGTCTGCCCGGCCAACACCAGCTCACGGGTATGGCCCTCGATGACCTCGCCCTGGTTGAACCCGAAGTCGAGGGACCACTGCCAGGGGTTGACGGCCGTGCGCTTCATGCCTGCTCCTTCAAGGACTCGAGGACGCGTTCACGAGTAGGAACGCGCCACGTTATATAGGCGACGCCGATCGCTCCGAGGACCAGCACGACGGCTCGCACGAGCCAGCCGTCGATCGCCAGGACCACGCTGAGGGTCACCGCCACCACGATCATCGAGCTGGCGATGAGCTTGGCGCGCCGGGGCATGCCGAGCCCGGCGCGGTGGTCGCGCACCATGGGCCCGATACGGGGGAGCCCGAGCACCCAGCGTTCGAGCCGTTCGCTGGAACGGGAGAAGCACCAGGCGGCGACGATGAAGAACACGGTGGTCGGCAGACCGGGCACGACGACACCGATGCTGCCGATGCCGACGGCGAGAAGACCGCCGACCAGCCACGCCGCCCGGCCCAGGCGACTCGCCTGCGGGAGCGTCGGCTGCCCCACGGTCACGTCACGAGCTCGCTCACGTCGAGGGCCACGAGCACGACGAGCAACGCGATCACGGCCCCGTTCAGCGCCATGACGGGATAGCGCCACGGGTGCGTGCTGGCACGGAAGCGGCGGATGCTGAAGATGTTGAAGGCGATGGCGACCACCCCGACGGCGATGCCGATGACGGGACCCACGCCGCCGGCGATGCCGAGCAGGGGGAGGATCCACGGGAAGACGATGTAGGTGAGCAGGCACCGCACCGCCGAGACCAGGATCGAGAAGCTGAAGAGCCGGGCCGCCTCGGTCTGCTCGACGGCGGCGGACGCGGTGGGGGCCGAGGTCGGGGTGGTCATGGAGCCTCCAGGTTGCCTCACCCGGCGACGCCCGTGCGCACCGGCCGTACAATCCGCCCATCGTCCTGGGAACCGGCCTTCCGCTGTTGCCGACCATGCTCGTCGGCAGCTACCCGCAGCCGGACTGGCTGATCGATCGGGAGAAGCTGGCCGGGCGGTTCCCGCCCCGGGTCCGGGCCCGGGAGCTGTGGCGGGTCGATCCCGAATGGTTGGCGGCGGCCCAGGACGACGCCACCGAGCTGGCCATTCGCGACCAGGAGCGGGCCGGCCTCGACGTGATCACCGACGGCGAGATCCGGCGCGAGAGCTACTCGAACCAGTTCGCGACCGCCCTCGCCGGCATCGACCTCGACAACCCGGGGGAAGCCCTCGACCGCAGCGGCCACCCCAACCCGGTGCCCCGGATCGTGGGCGAGATCCGGCGCCGCCACCCGGTGAACCTCGACGACCTGGCGTTCCTGCGCCGCCGCACCGACCGCAAGGTGAAGATGACGGTGCCGGGTCCGTTCACGATGAGCCAGCAGGCCCAGAACGACCACTACCCCGACGTGCGGTCGGCGGCGCTCGACTACGCCGCCGCCGTCAACGAGGAGGTCGCCGACCTGTTCGCAGCCGGCGCCGACATCGTGCAGCTCGACGAGCCGTACATGCAGGCCCGGCCCGACGCGGCGCGGGAGTACGGCGTCGAGGTGCTGGAGCGGGCGCTCGACGGCATCGACGCCCCGACCATCGTGCACATCTGCTTCGGGTACGCCGCCATCATCCACGAGCGTCCCGAGGGGTATTCGTTCCTGCCCGAGATCGAGGGCACGAGCGCCGACGGCGTGTCGATCGAGACGGCGCAGTCGAACCTCGACTGCTCGGTGCTCGAGCAGCTGCCGTCGAAGACCATCGTGCTGGGTGTGATCAACCTCGACGACACCGCGGTGGAGTCGGCGGCCACGGTGGCCGAGCGCATCGGGCGGGCGCTGCCCTACGTCGACGCCGAGCGGATCGTGGTGGCGCCGGACTGTGGGATGAAGTACCTGCCGCGGGAGTCCGCGTTCGGGAAGCTCGAGTCGATGGTGGCGGGCGCGGCGGCGGTGCGGGTAGAGGCGGCGGGTTAGCCGCCGTTGGGCGAGCCCTTGGCCCCGGCGCCCACGAGCGGCTCGGCCTGCTGCTTGACGCGCTCGATGCCGAGCTCGACGGCGGCCTGGGCCTTCTCGTACGGCTTGCTCTCGCGGAGGTCGTCGATCCAGCCGCGGATCTGTTCGTAGCGCTCGCGGCCGGCTTTGGCCCCGAGGTAGTACCCGGCGGCGAACCCGATGATCAGACCTGTCTTCATGCGGCTCATGGCCGAGTGTCTACCCCGCGTTCGGCCGGTTGACACGCCCGACTTGCCAGGCGAACATACGTTCGGTACGATCAGGGGTTATGGGATACCGAGGCAAGGTCAAGGAACAGGAGCGGGCACGTGACCTCCGTGCGCAGAACTGGACACTCGATCGCATTGCCAAGGAGCTCCGTGTGTCGAAGTCGTCGGTCTCGCTGTGGGTCCGTGACGTCCCGTTCACCCCGTCGAAGCGGCGCTGGGGCCCGCAACGTCGGCCTGGTCGGCACATGCTGCGGAAGCAGGCCGAGATCGACGAGATGAACCGGCGGGGCATCGAGCGCATCGGCGACCTCGACGACGAGGCATTCATGGCGGCGGGCGTCGCGCTCTATGCCGGCGAAGGGTCAAAGGGCGACGGGGCCGTCAAGTTCGCGAACAGCGATCCCGTCATGATCGCCTTCTACTGCGCGTGGCTCCGCCGATTCTTTGTTATCGACGAAGCGAGGCTGCGTGTACGTGTGTACCTTCACCAAGGTCTCGACCTGGATGCTGCCGAGACTCATTGGTCGGAACTCACAGGCGTACCGCGGACGCAGTTCGGCAAGCCATACCGTGCCGTTCCAGACCCGAGCATCCGCCGCAACAAGCACGAGTACGGCTGCGTCTACGTCACGTACTCGTGCTCACGAACGCATCGGGAGATCATGGGTCTCGTTCGCGCACTGCTATCCTCAAGCGCGTATTCCGGGGTAGCTCAACTGGTAGAGCGCTCGGCTGTTAACCGAATTGTTAAGGGTTCGAGTCCCTTCCCCGGAGCCAATGCTCGCGACGAAGTCGCCTGAGCTTCGCCTCGCGTCAGACGCCACCGAGTTGGCGCACCACCTTGCCCAGCGCCGAGAAGTCCTCGCGCCCGTAGCCGGCCTCGCTCGCCGCGCTCAACAGCTGGCGAACCACCCCGGACGTGAACAGCGGCGTGCCCGCCTTGGACGCATATGCCACCGCCAGGTCGAGATCCTTGGCCATGAGGTCGGTCATGAAACCCGGCGCCCAGTCGTTCGACGCCGGGCTGTCGGCCAACACCCCTTCGAACGGGATGCGAGTGCGCACCGCCGTGCAGTCACCGGTCGAATGGATGAGCACCTCGTGGAGCTTCCCGAGGTCGACGCCGGCCTTGGCCGCCATCGTGGTCGCTTCGGCCGTGGCCAACATCTGCGCGGCGTAGATCAGGTTGTTGCACAGCTTCACGACCTGACCCATCCCGGGCCCGCCGACATGCACGATCAACCCGGCGAACGGCTCGAGCGCCGGGCGCGCCGCCTCGAGCACGGTGCCGGCGCCACCCACCATGAGCGTGAGCGTGCCCTTCTCGGCGCCGACGGTCCCGCCCGACACCGGCGCTTCCAGGTACCCGGCACCGGCGGCACCGGCGCGCTCGTGCTGCGCTCGCTCGACGTCGGGGTCGATAGTCGACGTGTCGACCACGATCTTTCTCTTGCCGAGCGAGGGCAGGGCGGCATCCATTACATCGACGACCTCAGGTGAGTTCGGCACGCACAGGATCGTGACGTCGCTGTCGCGCACCACACCGGCGGGGCCGTCGCCCTCACGGGCGCCGAGCTCGACGGCTCGTTCGATCGGCCCCCGGCTGCGCGACGCCACGGTCACGTCGTGGCCCGCCTCGACAAGATGACGCGTCATGGGCAGCCCCATGGCGCCCAACCCGATGAATCCGACCTTCACATGGCGGACGCTAGCAACACGTTCGAGTAGCGCCGCTGGGGGGAGTCGATGGGAAGCTGTGCCGATGTCACGGGTGCGGCTCCTCGAGAGCCTTTCGCGGTTGTTGCCAGCCGGGACCGAGCCGGATGCCGGTGACGCCCAGCTCGCCGCCTTCGCCGAGAGCATCGAGCTCGCCTTCGTCGCCGTGTACGACCGCGCCCTCACCGACGACAAGGTCACCACGCCCGAGGCGGTCGAGGCGTTGACCGACTTCGCCATGCATCACGAGGCGCACGCCGGCGCGTTCGCCGGGATCGCGGCCGAGGATGCCACCGGCGAGCCGAACCCCGACCTCCTCGACGAACTGACCGGACAACTTGACGCCGCCGCCGACGAAGCCGCCGTTCTCACGGTCGCCCTCGGGATCGAGAACGCCGCCGCCGCCACCTACCTCTTCACGCTGGGCGCGCTCGTCTCGACCGAAGCGCTCGAGGTGACCGCGTCGGTCATGCCGGTCGAGTGCCAGCACGCCGTCGCCGCCGGGACCCTGCTCGGCACCCCCATCACCGAGCTCGTTCCCAGCTTCGAGCGCACCGACGCCGCCGTGAAGCCCGACCAGTTCCCGATCTGATGCTCGGACGGCGCGAGTTCCTCCGGGTGGGCGGCCTGACCGTCGTGACCACGGCCATCGTGGCGGCCTGCACCGGCGACGACGACGATGATCCGGCGGCGACACCGGGCACCGACGGCGGCCGCGCCAGCTCACCGTCGGACGCCGACATCGATGTGCTCCAGGCCGCATCAGCGATCGAGCTCGGTGCCCTCGAGGCGTATGACGCCGTCCTCGAGTCGGGCGTGCTCACGACCGACGCGGTGGTGGAGCGCGCCGAACTGTTCCGCACCCACCACGAGGAGCATGCCCGCCTGCTCCAGAGCGTGATCGAGGACGCCGGCGCCGGCCCCGTGACCGTCGCCGACACGAGCAGGTTCGATGTGTTGCTGGGTGCAATCGCCGACGAGCAAAGCGGTGTTCGGGTGCTGTTCGACGCCGAGGGCATCCTCGAGGCGGCGTATCAGGGCTCGGTGGGCGGGTACGACGACGCCAGCCTCAACCAGGTGGCGATGACCGTCGGTGGGGTCGAAGCGCGCCACGGCGCCGTCTTCGCGCCGACACTCGGGGAGCAACCCTCGCCGACGGCATTCCAGTAGTCGTGGACGTCCGCGTCCTGCCGGCCGGCGAGGAGTTGGCGCGTGCGGTCGCGACGGACGCGGCCACAGCCGTGAACGACGCGCTCGAGCGGCGAAACCCTGCGCGCGTCATGTTCGCGTCCGGAAATTCCCAGCTTGGGTTCCTCGCCGCACTCCATGATGAGAGGGTCGACTGGTCGCGGGTGGTGGGCTTCCACATGGACGAATACATCGGGGTGGACGCCGCCCACCCGGCGAGCTTCGCCCGATACATGCGCGAGCGAGTGGCGGACGCGCTCGGCGTTGGTCGTTTCCACTACCTCGACGGCGCCGCGCCGGATCCTGAGGTCGAAGCCCGCCGCTACGCCGCTCTCCTCGCCGATCATCCTCTCGACCTGTGCTGCCTCGGCGTGGGCGAGAACGGGCACCTGGCCTTCAACGACCCGCCCGTCGCCGACTTCGACGACCCGCTCGATGTCAAGGTCGTCGAGCTCGACGAGGCGTCGCGCCGCCAGCAGGTGGGGGAGGGGCACTTCCCGTCGGTCGACGCCGTCCCGCCAACCGCGATCACGGTCACGATCCCGGCGCTGCTGCGCGCCCGGCGCGTGCTGGCCGTCGTGCCCGAGGCCCGGAAGGCGGAGCCGGCGCGGCGGGCACTCGAGGACCCGGTGTCGACCGAGTGCCCGGCCTCGATCCTGCGGACGCAACCCCACGTGACCATGTACCTCGACTACGAGTCGTCAGCGCGGCTGCGGTCATCGGCATGATCGACAACGCCGGGTCGCGCTTGGCCGTCGGCATCGTGCTCCTCGGCATCGGCATCGCGCTCACCCTGGAGGCGCGCCTCGGCATCAGTCCCTTCGATGTGCTGCATCAAGGCATCGCCCGCCAGACCGGCCTGTCGATCGGGACGGTCGTGATCCTGGTGGGCTTGGCGATCCTCCTGCTCTGGATCCCGCTGCGGCAGCGCCTCGGCGTCGGCACCGTGATCAACGCCCTCACCGTCGGCGCGCTCATCGACCTCGGGGTGTGGCTGCTCCCCGCTCCCGATGCCCTCGCCGTCCGGTGGCTCTACCTGACGGGCGGCATCGTCGTGACCGGCTTGGGGATGGGTCTGTACATCAGCGCCGGGCTCGGCCCCGGGCCGCGCGACGGGCTCATGACCGGCATCGCCGCCCGGGGGCATCCAATCTGGTTGGTGCGCACCGGCCTCGAAGCGACGGCACTGGTCATTGGTTGGGGACTCGGCGGCGACGTCGGCATCGGCACCGTCGTGTTCGCGTTCAGCATCGGTCCGATCGGGCACTACTTCATCGAGCTGCTCGATATCGAGGAGCCGGCGATGGACCTCGGTCCGGGGACCGCCGCCGAATGACCGTGCGGGTCGGCGTCATCGGCACCGGGTTCGGCGCCCGCGTCGTCGCGCCCGTGTTCGGCGGCACGGACGGCTGCGAAGTCGTCGACGTCGTCTCGCCACGTGACGACGATGCCGCGCTGGCGTTGTGTCGCCGGTCCGATGTCGATCTGGTCGCCGTGCATTCGCCACCGTTCCTGCACGGGCGTCACGTTCGAGCCGCCATCGAGGCCGGTCACGCCGTGCTGTGCGACAAGCCGTTCGGATTGGATGCCGACGAGTCGGACGACCTGCTTGCGGCCGCCGAAGCGGCAGACGTCCTGCACTTCGTCAACTTCGAGTTCCGCCGCGACCCCACGCGCGCCCTGCTGCGACAGCTGCTGGTCGAGGGGGTGATCGGTCGCTCCGAGCATGCAGTGTGGACGCACATCAGCGCCGGTGCCCGCGTGCCACCGCGGCCGTTCGGATGGTTGTTCGAGCGATCGAAGGGCGGCGGTTGGATCGGCGCCGGCGTGTCGCACATGGTCGACGCCGTGCGTTGGCTCCTGGGCGAGATCGATGACGTCGTTGCCCGGCGTCACCTCGCCGTTCCCGAGCACCGCGACGGTGACGGCGCTTCGCACGCCGTCGACGTCGAGGACGGCCTCACCGCAGTGCTCACGCTCGAGTCGGGCGCATCCGTGGTCCTCGACAGCACCTTTGCCGCCACGGCCACGCTCGCCCCGCGCTTCGTGGTCACCGGCACCGCCGGCGTGCTCGAGTGCGTGGCCGACCAGCGCATCACGGTCCGCCTTCACGACGGGACCCGCGAGGAGGTCGAAGGACCGGCGAACGACGGCGACCGTCACCTGGCCGGGATGCGCAACTGGGCGGCCGACGTGCGCGACGCGGTCGTCACCGGCGAGCAGATCGCACCCAACTTTGCCGACGGCGTCGCCTGCGACCGGGTCCTGGACCGGATGCGTGCCGTTCCACTGATTGGGCGCGGAACGGCCCTCTAGTCGGTACTAGTGACCAAACAAGGGGGTTAGCCGGCGCCCGTGGCGGCCAGGCGGAAGGCGGTGTCCCAGCCGGGAGTGTCGATGCCGAGCTCGTCGAGCGCGGCCCGCGCCTCGGCCCGGACTTCGGCGGCGTCCGACCGGCCCAGCGCCGCCCACCCGTGCGCCCGCGCCAGCCGGGCCAGGGCCTGGTCGAGCCCGGACTCGGTGCGGTCGGCGATCTCGCCCGCCCGCCACAGCGCCTGCTCGGCGCCGGCGGCGTCGCCCTGCTGGGCCAGCGCGAACCCG
>Ga0299914_10003563_pt1 | contig 11030 bp, 9 predicted proteins | sample RVTome_10_FD_201361 | JGI IMG/M metagenome (GOLD analysis project Ga0299914, IMG submission 201361) | Soil microbial communities from uranium-contaminated site in the Upper Colorado River Basin, Wyoming, United States - RVT153D57 (version 2) ... | reverse complement strand
CGAAATGCTGTCGCTCCCGATGTTCCCGGGCATCACCGCCGAGCAACAAGAGCTCGTCGTGGATTCCCTGCTCCGGGCGCTCGACGCGGTCTCGAGCTAGCCATGCCAGAGAAGGTCTTCGTGCACCCTTCCGCCCTGGTGGAGACCTCGGAGATTGGTGAGGGGACAAGGGTCTGGGCCTTCGCCCACGTCATGGAAGGGGCGGTCGTCGGCGCAGATTGCAAGATCGGCGATCACTCGTTCATCGAGAGCGGGGCGGTCCTCGGCGATCGCGTCGTTGTCAAGAACAACTCGCTCATCTGGCATGGAGTCGTCATCGGCGACGACGTGTTCGTGGGTCCGAACACAGTTTTCACGAACGTCCTCGCTCCACGCGCCCGTTATCAGACGTACCCGGAAGACTGGGAGAAGACCGAAGTGGCCGACCGGGTCACGATCGGAGCCAACAGCACCATCGTCAGTGGCATTCGTCTCGGATACAACTGCATGATCGGCGCTGGATCCGTGGTCACCAAGGACGTGCCGGACCATGCTCTCGTGTTTGGCAATCCGGCCCGGCCGGCGGGATGGGTCTGCGACTGCGGTCAGAAACTCGAAGAAGATCTGGTGTGCCCGGAGTGCGGGAGGTCATACCGGACGTCCGGAAACGGACTAGCTCGGGTGACATCATGACACTCGATCGTTCGCCTTCGTTTTCCCGTTTCATACCTTTGATACTGGGAATCGCTGCTGTCTGTGCGGGCTGGATGATGTCCGCCTCTTTGTTGGCCGACAACGATTGGAATCCCAGTGTCTTCGTCAAGTTTCCCGAGGCCAAGCCCGCAGAGCTCGCCTATGGGAAGGAGATGCTTGGCGAGGTGATCCCATCGGGGGGTTTCGGACATGACGGCAAGTTCTTCTTCATGCAGGCGATGGATCCCTTCTTCTTGTCCCCCGAGGACCACGCCGCATACCTTGATCGACCCACATATCGCGCCCAACGCATGGTGTATCCGATACTGGCCGGTGGTTTTGGCCTGCTGCCGGCTCAAGCGGTCTCTTGGAGTCTCCTCCTCCTCAATATTGTGGCCCTCGGAATCGGAACCTGGTTGACAGCTCTATTGGCACGAGAATTAGGGCTGTCACCCTGGTTCGGGCTCGCCTTCCTACTCAATCCGGGGATCCTTGTCTCGAGTGTCATCGACACCGCCGAGGTGCTCGCCATGCTTTTCGTCGTGGCCGCAGCCTTGTTCCTCATTCGGGAAAGACTTGCCCTTTCTGTCGTGTTCCTCACCCTCGCTGCCCTTACGCGAGAGACCATGCTCCTGGCCACAGTCGGTGCTATTGCGTATGTCTGGCACCAGAAACGCTCCGTTCCGAAGGCCTTTGCCCTGCCATTCGCGGCAAGCGCCGTTTGGTGGCTGTATGTGCGATTGAGGCTGGGTCATCTCGACGAGAGTGTCCAGGACACAAAGGCGCTCGGGCTTCCGTTCAAAGGCTTCTACGAAGCGCTCCAGATCTGGATCTCGGATCCAGGCTCAGAGGTCGACCTGATCGTGGGGATCGTCCTACTGGTCGTCTCGGTACTGGTGGCGATCCGAGCAGTCACGGACCGAAGCCTGCTCGGCCTGATGGGGGCCGGCTTCGTTCTCCTTGCTGTGTTGATGGTCGAGGGTGTGTGGCGGTTCTATTTCGATGCCTCGCGCGCCCTGGTCCCGGTAATCACGATCTACGTCCTAACGGTGACAGCGTCGCGCCAGCAACAGAAGCGCCGCCCGGAGCGAACCGCGGTGCCTGTCGATCAGCCCAGTGGCTGATACCGCGCCGAGTGAGGGCGGTCTCACTCAGATGGCATCAAACAGCGGCCCGAGGATGCTGTCGAGGGCTCAGCTGCGTCTGCTCGGAATCGCTCTAATCACGCTGGGAGCCAGCCACGTATCGCCCGGTGTCAGTGCCGGCCTGGTCATCGCGGGATTGGGCATCGCCTTCGCTGGCACCTTCGGTCAATTTCCACCGACCAATGGTTCAGAAGTCCGGTGGGCTGCCGCCACTTCTCTTGTCATGCTCTTGGGTCTCCTTGGTCCTCCAATAGGTACCTACCCGTCCTCGATCGCCAACATCCGGCCCAGTTTGATCGTGGTCGGAGGGATGGCATGTGTCGTCGCCTTCGGCCTCGGTCATCGACACACCGGTCGCCTCGTAGCGGTCGCCCTCGTCTTGGGGGTCTCGGTTGTCACGACAGGCGCCTTAGTGACTCGAGAGTGGAACTCTGCCGTCGGAACAGACATCTATCGCGCTCATCGGACAGCTGGAGAGGTGCTCACCAACGGCCAGAACCCGTACACCGATGTGGTCCGGTTCGAGGATGGCAACCCCTATGGGGAAGGGCGGGTGTTCGAGGGTTACCCGTATCCGCCGGTGGTGCTGGGCACTTATGGATTGGCAGGGTCTGTCACGGACCCGCGGCTGATCAGTACCGTCGCCTGGCTCTTCTTCCTTGGATGGTTGGGGTGGCGTGCCGTGCAGTGGCGCTCAGGCGAGGCATCGAGCCTGAGCTTGGCGGTTCTCATGGTCCTAGGACTGTCGCCCCTGAACAGTCTGATCTGGTTCATGGCTTGGACCGAGCCGCTCACCCTGGCCCTATTCGCGGTCGCGGCCATTCTGTGGGAGCGCTATCCGAGATCGTCGGGCGTCTTCTTGGGATTGGCCCTCGCGTCGAAGCAGTACTTGGTGTTCCTCGCACCGATGTTGGTGCTACATCGTGACCGCGGGTCGAGGCCCAGGTCAGTGCTGGCCGCCGGCGTCGCCGGAGTGACCATTCTCGTGGGTTTTGCGCCCGACCCTCCTGCTTTTCTGCGCTCCACGGTCGGCAATCTCGCTGATATCGCCTTTCGACCCGATACGCAGAGTCTCCCCGGCTTGTTGGGCGATCTAGGCCTGCAACTGAATCTGCCCAACATCGCTTGGATTCTGGTTGGGTTGGGGGTCACGACCCTCCTGGCAAGGTCATCAACAACTTCGTCAGGGTTCATGATTCGGGCTGGGCTTGGCCTTGGCTCTGCCTTCGTGCTCGGGATGGCGTTCCCCAACTACTGGTTCTTGGTAGCCGGGTTGCTCGGATTGGGCAGTGCTCTAGATGTCGAAAGGGCCGAGGCGAGAGCGATCTCCCAACCGATCGTTGTCTAGCGATTGGTATCCCGGTTGCGAGCAGCAACCATGATCGCGGGAGTCTGGCCTCTGAATCGTGACGTAGGCACGTGCAAATATGACCTGCCGACCAGGTATCTGACAACTCCATGCCAGTCGACGTCGCTGAAATGCCTGCTGGCCCAAGCGACCCACTCGGCTCGTGACTGCTTGTGGATATGGGTCGGATCCTTGTCCAGCCACCGAATAAGGGGTCCAGTAACGCCGTCATAGACCGGAACTACGAACATGAACAGGCCCCGAGGCCTCAGCATCCGGGTCACCGCCGATGCCACCGCACCTAGGTCGGGGACGTGCTCGATGACGTCCCACGCAGTGATGATGTCGAACGAAGCCTGAGGAAACGGGTCGTCCTCGGCCGAGGCTCGATGGACAGTGGCCCGCGGCACGCGGAGTTGAGTGGTCGTCACCCCTTGGACATCGATGTCGCTCCCAGCCAGCGTCCAATCCGGGTGCGCTCGATCAGCACGCTCCAAGAAGGATCCGAGGCCACAGCCGATGTCCAGGATGTCCTTCGATCCCTCGGGAACGCGTGCCTCTATTTGGGCGAGGTAATAATCGAGCTTTCGGGGTGGGTTTTGCAGTTCGTAATTGCGATAAGCAAGATCGAAGTACTGCTTGCCCAGTTGCAATCTGTCGCTCACACGAACTTGCGTCTCCACATGAGCGCGAGTGTCCCCCGAATCGTCCCACCAACGTCCATCTTCGATGATCCTTCTTTCAAGTCGTATCTGAGAATCAGCGGGACCTCGCCGAAGATGAGATCCTTGCGTCGTCGGAGCTTGAGCAGAATATCGACCATGACCTGAAACCCGTCCTGATCGAAGAAACTGGGGTCATTGGCCGTCACCTCCTGTAGAAGGCCCGCCCGATAGGCCCGGTATCCACAGGTGTAGTCACGAATGCCTCGGATCGGGAACACGACCTTGAACAAGACACCGGCCAATCGACTGAGAGCACGCCGGTTCAACGGGACACCTCGAACCTTGCTCCCGCGGACGAATCGAGACGCGACCACGACATCGTGCCCTTCGCGGACCGTGCGCACCATCCTCAAGATCAGTTCGGGCGTATGTGTGTTGTCAGCGTCGAGAGTGACAATCACATCGCTCGGTTGCGCCAACTGACAAGCCCACCTCAATCCATCTCTCAAGGTTGATCCAAGGCCCTCGTTTTTCTCGTGCGTCATCACCTGCAACGGCAGCTTGTTGGCCCAGAGGCTCGCCACCTCGGCGGTGGCGTCGCGAGAGCCGTCATCGACGACGAGCACTTCGAATCTGAGGTTGGCTTCCTCCGTGGCCTCATCGATCCGCTCGAGGAGAGAAGGCAGATCCTGCTCTTCGTTGAATGCAGGAAGAACTATCCACACCTTGCGACCGCCAGATGTTCGAAATCTCGAACTCACGCGTTTCCAACCTGTGACGTCTGTCGGACCATTGTCATGCATCGTCAAGTCGATAATCGGGCTGGAGCCCTAATCGGCTGCTGATGATGGCCTTTTCGTGGTTTCGATCTGGTCGATTAGTGCTTCCACCGATCGCGAAGATGCTGACCCGTCTCCGAACGGTGTGTCGAGCAGCGCGAGCTCCTCGTGAACCTCGTCCGTGCGAAGAAGCCAGTCATCGGCTTCGTCCGCCATCGATTGGCCTGGCGAAATGAGTCTGGCGAATGTGCCGATCACTTCAGGTCGCTCGGTGGACCTTCGCACCACGAGTATCGGGCGTTTGACGATCGAAACCTCTTCCTGAAGCCCTCCTGAGTCTGATACAGCAAAGGCGCACTCGGCGAGAAGGCCCAGGAATTCGGTGTAACCGATTGGCTCGATGATGCGGGTTTGCGCCGAGGGCTGGATCCCAAGTTTGGTCAAATGGGCTTTCGATCGAGGATGCAGAGGAAGCAGGACTGGGAGGGGCAATCGACCAAGCTCCTCGAAGATCGTGGCAAGAGTCGTCGGATCGTCCACATTTTCGGGTCGATGGAAGGTCGAGAGGACGTAGCCCGCCGGCGAGAGGCCATGGCGTCTGAGGATCTCCTCGCGGATTCCTGACGACGGCAGCAGCGTGTTTACCGCCTCCACGATGGTGTTGCCGGTGACAATGATTCTGTCCTCGGGGATGCCTTCTCCGATCAGGTTTTGCGACGCCGTTGGGGTAGGCGCGAGACACAGGTCGGCCAGGTGATCCGTGAGGACCCGGTTGTGCTCTTCAGGCATCCGACGGTCGAAGCTGCGTAGGCCGGCTTCTACGTGGACCAGAGGTATCTCGTTGGCATTGGCAGCCAGGGAGGCAGCCAGAGTGGAGTTCGTGTCTCCCTGGACCACCACGGCATCGGGACGATCGTCGAGGAAAGCGTGTTCCAGGGCCGAAAGGGCTTCGCCGATCTGGTCGCCCCGTGTCTTCCCTCCCACTCCAACCAGCTCACTGGACCTATCGATGCCGAACGCATCGAAGAAGACATCGGTGAGACTCGCGTCGTAGTGCTGGCCGGTGTGGACGACCCTCGCGGCAGGGCCCAAAAGCCGAATGATGTGCCCGAGCTTGATGATCTCGGGGCGGGTCCCCAGCACGACGGCGATCGAGTTCGGTCTGAGTTCGCCCATGGTTTCTTAGATCGTCCCGCTGACTGACGACCTGAAATGCCATCCCGCAACGAACAGGTGTTCGCCGTCGATCTGGATTACACTGTCGTAACTCAGGCGACCACCAGGCGGAGCGTGTCCACCGACTCGATACTCATCAGGGGCGCCCGTGAGCACAACCTGAAGAATCTCACGGTCGAGCTGCCCCGCAACCAACTCATCGTCTTCACCGGTCTCTCCGGGTCGGGCAAGTCATCGCTGGCCTTCGACACCATCTACGCCGAGGGGCAACGCCGCTACGTCGAATCGCTGTCCGCCTACGCCCGCCAGTTCCTGGGGCAGATGGACAAGCCCGACGTCGACTTCATCGACGGGCTCTCGCCGGCGATCTCGATCGACCAGAAAACTGCCTCGCGCAACCCACGCTCCACCGTGGGGACGGTGACCGAGGTTCACGACTACTTGCGTCTTCTGTACGCACGCATCGGCATCGCCCACTGCCCCAACGACGGCACGCCGGTGGAGCGGCAGACCCCACAGCAGATCGTGGATCGCATCCTGGAGCTCCCCGAAGGCACCAGATTCCAGGTCCTGGCGCCGGTGGTGAGGGGCCGGAAGGGGGAGTACGAGGGCCTGCTCGCCGATCTTGCCAAGCAAGGGTTTGCCCGAGCCCGGGTAGACGGCGAGGTGAGAGAGCTGACCGAGGAGATCAAGCTCGATCGCTATCACCAGCACACCATCGAGGTGGTAGTCGATCGTCTCGTCCGCAAGGAAGGGATGGAGCAGAGGCTCACCCAGTCGCTCGAGACCGCCCTTTCCCTCACCGAGGGCACTGCCGACATCGAGATCGTCGACGGCCCGACACTGACCTTCTCTCAGCATCTGTCCTGCCCGAAATGCGGGCTCTCCTTCGAGGACTTGCAGCCCCGCAACTTCTCCTTCAACAGCCCTTACGGGGCCTGCACCGTTTGCTCAGGCATCGGCACCAGGTATCAGGTCGACCCCGAGTTGGTGATCGCCGACCCTGGGCTGTCCCTCGAAGAGGGTGTGATCCCGATGTGGTCCTCGAACCGCATGCGCTACTACCACCGCCTGCTCACGGGCCTTGGCGAGGTGTTCGGCTTCTCCATGGAGACCCCCTGGAAGGATCTGCCCGATGAGATCCAGCAGAAGATCCTCTACGGCACGGGACAGGACAAGATCACGATCAAGTACACCAACCGCTTCGGTCGTAAGCGGCAGTGGCAGGCGACCTTCGAAGGGGCGATCCCGTTCCTCAACCGCCGTCACGAGTCGGCGGAGAGCGAGTCGGCCCGGGAGTACTACCAGGAGTACATGGCGGAGGTCCCCTGTGAGGCGTGCGGCGGTGGCCGGCTCAACCCGATCTCCCTTGCGGTCACCATCGCCGATCGCAACATCGCCGAGGTCTCCGAACTCGCTCTTGGCCGGGGGAAGGAGTTCTTCGAGGACCTGAAGCTCACCGACCGGGAGAGGGCCATCGCTGAGCGCGTGCTGAAAGAGGTCAAAGCGAGGATTCAGTTCCTCCTCGACGTGGGCCTCGACTACCTGAGCCTCAGCCGGTCGGCGGCGACGCTCGCCGGGGGGGAGGCGCAACGGATCAGACTCGCCACGCAGATCGGCTCCGGACTCGTCGGGGTCCTCTACATCCTCGACGAGCCCTCGATCGGGCTGCACCAGCGGGATAACCAGCGTTTGATCGAGACCCTGCTCCGTCTCCGTGATCTGGGCAACACCCTGATCGTGGTCGAGCACGACGAGGACACGATCCGGGTGGCCGACCACATAGTGGACATCGGCCCGGGAGCGGGCGAGCACGGGGGTCACATCGTTGCCGAGGGGACCCTCGCCGACATCACCGCCGAGCCCGCCTCGATCACTGGGGACTACGTCGCTGGACGCCGTCAGATCCCGGTCCCCTTCATCCGGAGGCAGGGCAACGGAGAGGCGATCACCATCCGGGGCGCCACTGAGAACAATCTGCAAGGAATCGATGTCGTCTTCCCGCTCGGGACGTTCACTGCGGTCACCGGGGTATCGGGATCGGGCAAGTCGACGCTGATCGAGGAGATCCTTTGGAAGGCACTGGCCAATCGGGTGAACCGGGCCAGGGTGGTACCGGGCCGTCACAAGAAGATCGAAGGAATCGAGCACATCGACAAGGTCATCGACATCGACCAGTCCCCGATCGGGCGCACGCCACGCTCGAACCCGGCCACGTACACAAAGCTCTTCGATCAGATCAGGGCCCTCTTCGCACAGACGCCGGAGGCGAGGGCTCGCGGTTACAAGCCGGGGCGGTTCTCGTTCAATGTCAAGGGTGGTCGATGCGAGTCATGCGCCGGCGACGGCACGATCAAGATCGAGATGCACTTCCTGCCCGACGTCTACGTGCCGTGCGAGGTCTGTGGGGGACGGCGCTACAACCGTGAGACGCTGGAGATCTTGTGGAAGGGGCACGACATATCGGATGTGCTCGAGATGTCGGTGGAAGAGGCCCTCGGGTTCTTCGAGAACCAACCGAAGATCGTCCGCATCCTGCAAACGCTCTACGACGTCGGTCTCGGCTACGTCAGGTTGGGTCAGCCGGCCACCACTCTGTCCGGTGGTGAGGCGCAGCGGATCAAGCTCTCCTCCGAACTGGGACGGCGATCGACCGGACGCACCTTCTACATTCTCGATGAGCCGACGACCGGACTCCATTTCGAGGACATCAGAAAGCTGCTCCAGGTACTGCAGCGTCTCGTCGATGCCGGCAACACCGTGGTCGTGATCGAGCACAACCTCGACGTGATCAAGTCCGTCGACCATGTGATCGACCTGGGTCCCGAAGGGGGCAGCGGTGGGGGACGGGTCCTCGCCATCGGCACGCCTGAAGAGATAGCCCAGGTGGGGGAAAGCTACACCGGAAAGTTCCTGAGGGAATTGGTGGGCGGGTGAACCTTCCGGGTCAACCTGGCCACGACGCTGCCGATAAAGCCTGATACCGTCTTGGAGGGTTTGGACGTGTTCGATATGCGCCGTTCGGCGTTCGGCGGCTTCAGGGAACTGGAAGGCAAGCACGCGGTGGTCATGGGGGGCGCCGGCTTCCTGGGGTCACATGTGTGCACCTGGCTGGTCTATTCCGGCGCCCAGGTCACCTGCATCGACAACTTGATCACCGGTCAAGCCCAAAACGTGGCCCATCTGATGGGCGACCGGAAGTTCCGCCTCATCGACTACGACGTAACCGACTATCTCCATGTGCCCGGGGAGGTCGACTACGTGATGAATTTCGCCTCACCCGCCTCACCGGTCGACTACCTCAAGTGGCCGATCCACACGCTCAAAGTTGGCGCCTTCGGCACGCACAAGGGCCTCGGACTCGCCTATCACAAAGGGGCGAGGTTCTTCCTGGCCTCCACCTCGGAGGTGTACGGCGATCCCCTCGTCAACCCGCAATCCGAGACCTACTGGGGAAATGTCAACCCGATCGGGCCGAGGGGTGTGTACGACGAGGCAAAACGCTTCGCCGAGGCCATGACCCTCGCCTACAACCGGGAGCACGGCGTCGACACCAGGATCGTCCGGATCTTCAATACCTATGGCCCGCGGATGCGCGCCGACGACGGCCGGGCCGTCCCCGCCTTCTTCAAAGCTGCCCTCCAAAACCGCCCTCTGCCGGTCTTTGGCGACGGGTCACAGACCAGATCCCTCTGCTACGTGGACGACGAGGTGGAGGGCATTCTCCGGCTGCTTCTCTCCGACGAGACCGGCCCGGTGAATGTCGGGAATCCCGAAGAGGTGACGATGCTGGAACTGGCCGAGACGGTCCAGGACGTGGTTGGCAACCATCCGGGCATCGAGTTTCTACCCCGACCGACCGATGACCCCACGGTGCGTCGACCTGACACCACCAAGGCGGAGCGGGTTCTCGGCTGGAAGGCGCAGGTCACGCTGCGCGAAGGTCTCGGGCGGACCCTGCCCTGGTTCAGGGAAATCCTCGGCGACTGACGGTCCTGCCCGATCGGGCACAATTCGGTGATGACGTGGTCTGACCTGTCTGACTGGTGGCTCACCGAGATCGTAGAAGACCCCGCCTACGAGACAGTTGTCAACCCCATGCTCCTCGATGTGGTTCGACCCGAGCCCGGCCGGACCTATCTCGACCTCGGCTGTGGCGAGGGGCGGGTGATGAGGGCGGTGAGAGACTCCGGGGCAGTCGTCCACGGTGTCGAGCTCAACCCGACCCTTGCCCGACGAGCCGCGGATTCGGGACCGGTCGTCGTTGGACGGCTGCCGGATCTCGGATTCCTCCGCGACGACTCCTATGACGGGGCATTCTGTGTCTTGGCCCTCGAGCACATCGAAGACGAAGGACGGTTTCTGGCAGAAGCCGCACGGGCGGTCCGGACCGGCGGAGTTCTGGGACTGGTGATGAACCACCCCTATCGGACCGCTCCCGGGGCCACTCCGATCACCGATCTCGATGGTGAGACTTTGTGGCGGCCGGGCGACTACTTCTCACGGGGTGCCACGCTGGAGCCGGCCGGCGAGAGTGTGGTGCTGTTCCATCACCGCAATACCTCCACCATCCTCGAGTCGGCGGCAGCCGTGGGCTGGTCGTTGGAGCGATTCGTCGAGGCTCCCCACCACGAACTGCCCGACCAGGTGGAGATCCCGAGGCTGCTGGCTTGCCGGTGGCGCCTCCTACCCTGAGAAGGCGTGTTCGAACGACCAAAACCATCGGAGATACCCGACCAGCCGGGCGCCTATTTCTTCCGCGACAAGCACGGGAAGGTGATCTACGTCGGCAAGGCCAAGAGCCTGCGTGGCCGCGTCGCGTCCTACTTCGGGGTCGGGCTTCACCCTCGCACCCAGGCAATGGTCGACAACGCCCAATCGATGGACTGGATCATCACCGAGTCCGAGGTTGCTGCGCTGATGCTCGAGTTCTCGCTGATCAAGCGACACCGTCCCCGTTTCAACATCAAACTCGTCGACGACAAGTCGTACCCCTATCTGGCCATCACCAGGAGCGACGAATGGCCCCGGGCCAGGGTCATGCGCGGTGCCAAGCGGAGGGGCAACGAGTATTTCGGGCCCTACGCCCACACCTACGCCATCCGCAAGACGCTCGACCAGTTGCTTCGCACCTTCCCGGTCCGCACCTGCACCGATTCGCTGTTCGGCCGGCAGCGAGCCCAGGGACGTCCGTGCTTGCTCTATCACATCGAAAAGTGCTCCGGGCCGTGCATCGACGCCGTCA
>Ga0299914_10003562_pt1 | contig 11031 bp, 9 predicted proteins | sample RVTome_10_FD_201361 | JGI IMG/M metagenome (GOLD analysis project Ga0299914, IMG submission 201361) | Soil microbial communities from uranium-contaminated site in the Upper Colorado River Basin, Wyoming, United States - RVT153D57 (version 2) ... | reverse complement strand
CACCGACGACATCGGGCGCGCGGAGCGGCCGCTGCGGATCCTGCTCCTCTCGCAGTACTTCCCGCCCGAGGTCGGCGCGACCCAGTCGCGCATGCAGGCGTTCGCCGAGCACCTGGCCGCGCGCGGGCACCAGGTGACGGTGATCTGCGAGTTCCCGAACCATCCGCACGGCGTCATCCCGCGTGAGTATCGCGGTCGTATCTACGAGGATGATCGCTCGAATCCCTACCGCGTTCTGCGCGTGTGGGTGAAGGCCAGCGAGGAGAAGACGCAGCGCACCCGGATGGCCTTCTACCTCTCGTACATGGCGCTGGCGACCGCGATGGCGCCGATCGCGGGTCGCGCGGACGTGGTGGTCGCGACGACGCCGCCTCTCTTCACCGGGGCGGCTGGGCTCGCGCTCGCGCGGCTCAACCGCGCGCCGTTCGTCCTCGATGTGCGCGACCTCTGGCCCGCGGCCGCCGTCAGCCTCGACCAGATCCCGAGCAAGGCTGCGATTCGCGCGTCCGAGGTGCTCGAGCGGATGCTCTACCGGCAGGCGACGGTCGTCGCGGCCGTGACGCAGCCGTTCTGCGAGCACATCGACGCGATCCGCGGTCGCGAGCCGCGGACCGTCCTGCTCCCGAACGGCACGCTCGAGCTCTTCTTCGTCACCGCCGACCCAGGGGACGCGCGCGAGCGGCTCGGCGCCCGCAACAGCCAGGCGCTCGTCACGTTTGCAGGGACGCTGGGCATCGCCCAAGCACTCCCGAGCGTGCTCGACGCCGCGCGCTTGAGCGGGGACGACATCCGCTGGGCACTTGTCGGCGACGGCCCCTCGCGCGAGCTGCTGCTCCACGGCGCGAACAAGCGGGCGCTCCGCAACCTCGAGTTCCACCCGCAAGTGCCGCTCGAGGAGATGCCGCAGTTGCTCGCGGCCAGTGACGTCCTCCTGGTCACGCTCGCCGCTCACGCGACCTTCGCCGACTTCGTGCCCTCGAAGCTGATCGACTTCATGGCATCGGGGAAGCCGGTGCTGCTGGCCGCGGCGGGGGAATCGGCACGGCTGCTCGAGGCGGCGGGCGCGGGGATCGCGGTGGCTCCGGAGGATCCGCAGGCGCTCACCGATGCGGCGCGGTGGCTGATCGACCATCCGCAAGAGGCGGCGGCGATGGGCGCGCGCGGCCGCGCGTTCGCTCGCAATCGTCTCCGTGGCGTGCAGGCCGCGCGTCTAGAGGCGCTCGTCGTCGAGCTCGCCGACTGCTGACTACCAGACGGCGTTCTGCTCGATCAGGTCGAGTCCGGGATTCGGGTCGTACACGAGTTGGCCGAGGAGATGCCGAATGGAGGCGGGGTGCTCACCGCCGAAGGGGACGGGCCGGTACTGGGGTGCGAGGGCATCGAGCAGCCGCCGATCGAGCGAGCCCGTCTCGAGCAGCAGGTGGGCGAGCCGCCCGCGGAGCGCGTAGGCGGGGTGATCCTGGTAGAGCCGGCTGTGGCTGAGGTGCTTCCGGAGGATGTTCACCGGGAAGCACCAGCCGTAGTGGAGGATCTCGTGGGCCGTCCGCTCGACCGGAATGCCCCCGAGGTCGAAGCTGAAGCCGTCGCCGATCGAGCGAATACGCTCGTCGGCCGGGAAAGCTCGGACGTACCGGAGCGGGAAGTCATTGGCGAGCACCGTCTCGAACGAGTTCCAGAAATTGACGCAGCCGCGGAACTCGAGCGCGTGATCCGACGGTTCGCCCATCCGCACCCGCTGGGCCGGCGTGAAGATCTCATCGGCCTGAACGTACGCGAGCCGGGTCGCACCTAGTCGGGCGAGCTCGAGGGCCTCCTGGGTCAGCTGCGCGATCGCGACCCCGCCCGTGGCGCTGCTCGGCCACGGCCGGGACACGACCTCGACGTGCGGCGCGATCGCGGCGAGCTCATCCAGCGCATCCTTCGTGCCGTCCTCCGACTCGCCGTCGACGAGCACGACCCGGTCGGCGTCGCTGAGCCAACTCCCGTACGCCTCCAAGAACGGATAGCCGTTGGTGATGCCGTTGCGCACGATCGAGAAGACGGTCAGTCCGGTCGGCGGCTCGGGCGGCCCAACCGCGGTTGTGCGGCCGCGGCGAACATGCGGTAGTTGCGGCGCGGGAGCGCGCTTCCCTGTGAGCCGTCGGGCGACAACCGGAACGAACGGTAAGAGTCTCGGTTTGTTCGCCAGCAGCGTTCGGAGCCGTCCGAGCGCGCGCACAGCCCGGCCTCCGATCAGCTCACGCATCGAAGACGAACTCTTCGGCATCGAGGATTCCGGCGCAGATGACGTCCAGACCGGGGTCATTGCCCGGGGCCAACTCTTCGAGGGCTGAGATCCCGAGCGTGACCTCCTCTCGGCCCGCCTGAAGCGACGAGAGCGGGATCATCCGCCGGAAGAAGTAGTGGAACGCATACCGTCGCGCGCGAGCGACCGTTTGGTCATCCAGCGGCGGCAAGGAGGCCGCTCGTTCGAGGAGCGCCGCGTACTCGTCCTTCGTTGCTGCGTCGAATGTCAAGCCCTTGCCGCGGATCCACGCGTCGGCAGCGACGATCACGGGCTTGCCCAGCGGGGTGAGCTCGACGCCCGTCTTCGTTCCATAGATGAGCACCGACCGGCAGAGGTTCATCAGCGCGTAGGTATTGAGCGGACTGTCATGCCCGACGACGTGGACGTTCCGAGGGAGCGTCGGGTATCGGCGAGCGAGCTCGAGGCCGACCGGCTGCCGGTTCCCGTGCTTGACCTCGTGCGGATGGATGCGGATCAGGAGCTCCTGCTCCGGGTGAGCCGCGAACCAGTCGATCGTGAACCAGAGCCATTCGAGCATGTCCTCGAACGCGTGACCTTCGTAGTAGAGCTGGGCATCCCAGAGCACGTTCGTGAGCAAGCCGACGACCGGGCGGTCGAAGTCGAGCCCGAGGTCGTCGAGGATCTCGGTGCGCTCTTGCTCCTCGCGGCGCAAGGCTGCCTCGGGAGTCACCCAGCGCCAGTCGCCCTCTCCCCGACGGCGCGCGGCCAGGAACGCGAGCAGCTCCTGCTCCTGTCTAGCCGTCAGCGGCTGGTCGTCCCACGTTGTCGGCTCGTCGAGGAACGTCCTGTGGTACGTGTCGCCGTGGCTGTAGATGACAGTCCGGTCGCGGTACGCGGTGCCCCAGTTGACGACTCTGACGCCGAGACGGCGGGCGACCTCCCCCAGGACGCCCTGCGGTACGTAGATCCCGTGATGGGCGACCACGACCTCGGGTCGTAGTTCCTCCAGAACACGCGTGAAGACAAGAGAAGACGTGAGCGCAGCAGCCGCGTACCGCCGGGCGACTGCGACAACCAGTTCGTCCGACTCCGACGACAGATCGGCTTTGCCGAAGAATCGGATCACTCCTGCCCGGACGTGCTCGCCGAGGCCGAGGCCGCCTTCCTCCAGGGCGTAACACTCCTCAAGCCCTAGCTCGACTGTTCCGGCGCCGCCGGCTGCGACCGCTTCCGGCGGCACGAAAGAGCTGTAGGTGTGCAGTTTGGGGGGGAGCGGCTCCAGGAAGGCGCGGCCCCGGTCGAAGCAGGACGGGCACAGACGCTTCTGCGGCCCGTGGTCGACGAAGTCGCCGGGATGCGGAAAGCTGATGTATTGGCACATTTCGCACGCAGGTAAGAGGCCGTCACAGAGCAGGAACGAGACCTCCGCTCCGCGCAGCCACAACGCGGTGCCGACGAGTCCGTCGAGCACCGGCGCGACGGGGTGGCCGCCGACGCCGGTCGCGAGCAGCACGCGCGGCCGGGAGCCGCTCTCGTGCCGCTGCGGATCGTCGAGGCCGGAAACGTGCTCCCAGGGTGAGCGTGCTGCCGGCCTGCGCAACCGCCGCACCGCCCGCCTCAGCGGCACAGGATCGCCTCGGCTGCGGCCCAGTCCTCCGGACTGTCGATGTTCACGGACTCCGCCGCCGGCAGCACGAGCGGGCGGCAGTCGGAGCCGTACAGGTCGTGGCGATCGACGAGCACGTCCCGGCGAACCGCGTAGACCGTGCCTTCGCGGGTGAAGGCCGGCTCGACGTCCTGACGGCGTGTGATCGCGGCACCCTCGGGCAGGAACGGCTCGAGCCGCTCGCCCGAGATCCGCATCGCGTAGTGGGGCGACAGATGCTTCGGGATCTCGACCACGGACACGACCGAATCGGCGCCGGACTCATCGAGCAGTCGCACCGCCGCGGCGATGTGCTTCCCCGTCCGGAGCGGCGCGGTCGGCTGGAGAACGAGCACCGCGTCCGGACGGAAGCCTTCGCGTTCGACCTCGTGCAGCGCGTGCTCGATCACCGGCTGCATGGGGCTGTCGTCGCGGGCGAGCTCGGCCGGTCGCAGGAACGGCACCTCAAGCCCGGCCTCCCGGCCCAGCTCGGCGATTCGCTCCGAGTCGGTCGAGAGGACGCAGCGGTCGACGACGCCGGACGCGCGGGCGGCCTCGGCGGCGCGGACGACGAGCGTCTTCCCGGCGAGGAGGCGCTCGTTCTTCCCGGGCACCCCTTTCGAGCCTGCACGCGCCGGTACGACGGCGAGGACGGCGAGGCTCATCGCCGTTCCGGCGCGTTCTGGACGTACCGGAGCTCGCGCAGCAGCTCGCCTACCAAGCCGTCGGCCGGCAGCGAGCGAACGGCACGGCCGGGCCGGCAGACGTACCCGACGTGCAGGTGGTCGGCGGCGTAATCCTTCCGGGCGATTGTCAGGCCCGCCCGCGCCAGCATCGCCTCGACCGTGGCCTCGGTGAACGAGTAGGGGTGGTCGACCTTGGTCGCTCCCTCGACGCTCCAGTTGCGGAGGTATGCGGCCCGGAAGTCGACGACGTCGACGAAGAGGATGCCGTCGTCGGCGAGATGCCCTCGCAGCTTCGCCAGGGCGCCAGACGCATCGAGGACGTGGTCGAGCGTCTGGCAGAGCAGGACGACGTCGAAGCGCTCGGGGCCGGGGTCGAAGCTCTCGACCGTGCCCAAAACGGTCGCGAGACCGCGGTCGGCGGCGCGCGAGAGCTCGTCGGGAGCCGGGTCGAGCACCGTGCCCGTCAGCCCGTACGCGCCGCAGAGCGCCTCGGCGACGACGCCTGTCGAGCCGCCGACGTCGAGCAGCGAGCCGCCGCTCCTCAGGTCGAGGAATGGTACGAGCAGCTCCGTCAGCGATCGGGCGTAGCCCACCTGGTCGGCCTCGACCGATTCCGGGTCGATCACACGCCCGTGGAACGCGCTCACGAGCGGGCGGTACGTGTCGCGGTAGAAGGCGTCGTAGGCCGCAGCGGTTGGGTGCGGGTCGAGGAAGACGAGTCCGCAGTCGGTGCACACCGCCGAAGAGACGGGGAAGCCGTAACGGTCCTCGTGCGTCAGGGTGACGAACTCGCCGCCGCCGCAGAGATTGCACGCGGCGACGCGCTCCCAGGCTTGCCCCTGCACGTCCCAACCGAGCTCGGCCACGCGCGACCTGGCGTCGCTCAGTACCACAGGCGCTTCTCGATCGTCAGTGGGGCCGACGCGAGCACGTCCGCGATCCGCTCCCCCGAGCGGCCGTCCCCGTAGATGTGCTCGGAGGGGTAGCGACCGTGGGCGATCTGCTCGCGCACGGCCGAGATGATCGCATCGAAGTCATGCGGGACGTTGACGACGTTGGCACCGCGCTCGCGCCCCGACTGCCGTTCGCCGATGTCGACCGCAGGCACGCCCAGGAACGAGCACTCCCGGATCGCCGTGCTCGAGTTCCCGACGACAACCGCGGCGTTGTCGAGCAGCCTGAGGAAGTCCTCGGGCGGCATCGTGCGGAAGAAGTGCATGTTTGTCCGGCCCCTCGTCTCGCGGAAGACGCGGATGCCCTTCGAGGTGCCGTCGGAGCCCGCGTCGACGTTGGGCCAGAACCAGAGGGTCGCGATCCCGATCTCGTGCAGCGCCTCGAGCGTGGGCCCGACTTGCTCGCGCGACTCCGACCACGAGGTCGTGACCGGGTGCTGGAGCACCATCGCGTAGCCGTCGCCCAGGTCGAGCCGCTCGCCGACGCCCCCGTAGCGTTCGAACGGATCGAAGTCGAGCCCGGCGCCGTTGGTCGTCTCCGCGGCGAGGTCGATGTCAGGCCCGCCGGTTACGAAGACCGACTCGGGATTTTCGCCCATCCGGCGCACGTAGTCGGCGGCCCGCTCGTTGGCCACGAGGTGGAGGTCTGAGAGCTTCGTGACCGCGTGCCGGACCTTCTCGTCGATCGAGCCTGTCACCTCGCCGCCCTGGACGTGTGCGACGGGGATGTTGCAGTACGCCGCCGCTGCGGCGGTCGCCAGCGTCTCGTAACGGTCCCCGACGGTGACGACGACGTCCGGGCTGAGGTTGTCGAAGGTGGTCGCGAGCTCAACCATGCCGAGGCCGGTCGACTTCGCCGAAGTGACAAGGTTCTCGCCCTCGACGACCATGTAGACGCGCGCCGCGATCTCGAAGCCGTCCCGCTCGATGTAGTCGACGGGTGCGCCGTAGCGCTCGAGTAGAGCCGAGGCGCCGATCACCAACTGCAGCTCGAGCTCGGGGTGCGCCTGGATTGCCAGCAGCGCCGTCTTGATTCGGGCGTAGCTCGGGCGGGCGGTGATGACGACGCAGACCTTGCGAGTCACTCGAGGTCGTCCTCCGCGATCAGGTCGTCCGTCGCGAGGGCGCGGCACAGGCGCCGGCCGACCAGCGAGCCGAGCTGGTCGGGTGCGAGCCCGGTGCCTGGCTTCTTGAGGGTGAGGTCATCCGCGGCGAGGACGGTACCGGCGGCGAGATCGCGCGTCGCAACCACGCTCTTCGTGAAGAGCGCCCGCAGCGGTGCCGCCTCGGCCGCGAAGGTGTCCTTGTCGACTGCGGTCGTGCGTGCGCGATGGATGAAGTCGACTCCGTCGACGAGCGTTCGGAGCTCGTCGGGCGTGATCGACGCGCGGACATCCGGGCCGAACATCTCACGACTCAGCGTTATGTGCACCTCGACGATCGCGGCGCCATGCGCGACGGCCGCAAGCGATCCGAAGATCGTCCCCGAGTGGTCCGAGAGCCCGAAGGGAGCGTCGTACCGCTGCTCGATCTCGGTGAGCACGTTCAGCCCCAGCTGCTCCGGCGCCGCGGGATAGGCGGACGTGCACTGCAGCACGGCGAAGGGCGCCCGGCCGCGGAGCCGCTCGACCGCACGGTCGAGCTCGCCATACGTGCTCATCCCGCTGGAGAGCAGCACCGGCAGGCCGGATCGCGCGAGGCGGTCGAGCAACGGTCCGTTCGAGACCTCGCCGGAGCCGACCTTCCAGCCGGGGACGCCGACGCGCTCGAGCAGCTCCACCGCCTCGAGCGAGAACGGCGAGCTGAGGAAAAGCAGCCCCCGCTCGCGTGCATGCGCGGCCAGTCCGGCCCACTGCGACTCGTCGAAGCCGGTGCGCCGCCAGTAGTCGAACCGGGTCGCGTCCTGCTTCGAGAACGCGACGCGGAACGTCTCCGCGGGTGTGCTCTCCGCCTCGGCAATGTGCGTCTGGAACTTGACCGCGTGCGCCCCGGCAGTCGCGATCGAGTCGATGAAGGCGTAGGCGAGACCGAGGCTGCCGTCGTGAGCCTGGCCGACCTCTCCGATCACGAGCGGCCGAGAAGTGCCGCCGACCGTGCGGCCGCCGAGAGAGAACGTGTCCTGCACCGGCATATCCTGCCTATCCTCGAGGAGCGGGCGATGCACGCGCCTCCGCCACGAGCGCGACGAACGTACGGGCGTAGGACAGCGCACGCTCGCGCTGGGCAACGAATGCGTCGGGCTCCGCGACGCTGCCCTCCCCGACGGCGGATTCGACCGCTCCGGCGAGCGCGGCCGGGTCACCGGCGGGGAAGAAGTGCCCGCCAGGGGGACTCTGCTCCCGGTGGACGGCGATGTCCGAGAGCGCGATCGGCTTTCCGAACGCCCGCGCGTCCTCGACGATCGAGCTCCAGCCCTCGAAGAGCGACGGCTGGATGACGGCGGCGGCGCCGCGCAGCAGCTGGAGGTAGTCGTCCCGTGGGACGACGCCGAGGATGCGCACGCTTTCGGGTAGGTCTCGCGTGAGCCGCGCGAAGTAGCCGGGGTCGCGGTGATCGTCAGTCGAGCCGGTGCAGACGAGCACCCGGCCGAGCTCGCCGGCCGCCGCGAACGCGACCCCGTGGTTCTTGTGCTTCCAGAACTGGTTCGGGAGGAGGAGGTAGCCGGGCTCGAGCCCGTAGCGAGCCAGGCTCTCGGTGGGATCGGACGCGCGCAGCTCGGGAGGCACGACAGTCGCGAACCTGAGCACGTGGAGCTTGCGCGCGAACGGCGGGTACGCACGGGCGGCGTCGCGCCGAACCGACTCGCTGGAGACGACGATGCGTCGCGCCGGGACTGAAAAGCGGACGAAGGCGAGCTCACGCTTCAGCCGCTCCGTTCGCGAGAACGTCCCACGCAGCCGGCGGTGCTGGAGGTCGGGGATCCAGTGCAGCTGCGTCGCGGCGGTTCGGGGCGGCACGTTCCAGTTCGGGAAGACGATGTCCGCGTCCGGCGGCAGCTCGGGCACCGGCGTCAGGAGGCCTGCGAACTCCTCGGCCTCGTCGCCTGGCGCGATCCCGACGAGCCGCGGCCGCTCGGCCTCCGGCAGCTGCGCCAGTGCGAGTGCGAGGTTGTGCAGGTAGTAACGGCCACCGAGCCAGCCGCCGGCGCGGAGGTCGAGCGCGACCTTCACGCGTCCGCACGCACCCAGCGTGCGTAGGCGCGGACGCCGTCCTCGATCGAGGTGGCGGGCTCGAACCCGAGCGAGCGGAGTCGGGAGATGTCGGCGCGCCAGCGTGTGGGATCGCCTGGCCGGACCGCTTCGGTGAAGCGGACCTCGCCGCCGCCGAGCTCGGTCGTTATCAGCTCGGCGAGGTGGGCGATCGGCGTCTCGACGCCTGTGCCGACGTTGACGACCTCACCCTCGAACGCCGCCCGCTCCGCGATCGCGCCGATCGCCGCCGCTACGTCGCGGGCGTGAACGAAGTCCCGCGTCTCGTCGCCGGTGCCGCTCAGCTCGACCGGCCCACCGTCGAGCGCCCGCTGGGCGACGTCCCAGAGCACCTGGCGTCGCAGCCCCTCGCCGTAGGCCGAGAAGACGCGTGCAATCACGACCGGTCCGCCGCTCTCGAGCGCGAGCGTCTCGGCCTCGGCGCGGTGCCACCCGTACGGCGAGATCGGCGCGAGCGGAGCGTCCTCCGAGACCGGCAGCCGGTCCGGGTCGCCGTACACGGCGGCGCTCGAGACGAGAAGCAACCGTGTCGAGCCGAGTTGCGGCAGAAGGGCGCGCAGTACCCCGACCGAGCCCTGACGATCTCGGCCCGGATCCTCGATCGAGCGTGGGACGGAGGCTGGGCCAGCGCAATGCACAATGAGGTCGGCGCGGCTCCTGGCGAGCAGCTCGCCGAATCGCTGCGACAGGAGTTCGACGTCCGGGCGTCCGGCACCAACCACGTGCTCGCCCTGCTCGCGGAGCCGCGCTGCGACGTAGCCCCCGAGAAAGCCCCGGTGTCCCGTCACGATCGTCGTCACGCAGCGGCCCTGAGCACGGCTCCGCCGAATCGGCCGAAGAACCCCTCCGGGGAGAGGTAGTCCTCCCAGATGCTGCGGCACCGGCGTTGCGCGGCCTCGAAGGCTGCCGGGCTAAGTCCGGCGTGGAAGTCTGCGACCGCGTCGGCGGAGCCCTCGACGTCGGTCTCGTCGACCCAGACGCAGAGCGCGCGCCAGTCGATCTCGTCCTCGAACGGCAGCACGCAGTCGGTGTCGACGAAAAGCGGGATCCGGCCGGCGCTCAGCGCCTCGTAGAGCCGGTAGGAGAAGTTGCCCCCGCCCCGGGCGCAGAGCACGTAGTCCGAGCGGCGCAGGTTGTCCACGAACTCCCTCCGAACCGCCGTCATCAGCGCATAGTCGTTCGGCTGTCCGGGCACGACTGCGCCAGCCCAGAAGGCGTGGCGGACGACGGCATCGAGGTGTACCCGGTCGCTCGCGTCGAGCGACCGGAGCGCCCGCGCTCGCGCGTAGATCCCGGAAGGCAGCTCGCCGCGCGCGACGCGCAGTCGTCGCTTCGCCGCGCGCGCGAGCGCCCGGGCGCCGCGTGAGGTCTCCGCGCCGGGTGCGTAGCCGCAAAAGCCGACCGTCGGCGTCGGGCTCCACGCGCGCGGCTCCACCTGGCCGCCGAGTTCCTGGCGCGCGACGTCCATCGAGAGTGCCGGCATTGCGAGCTCACGGGAGCCGCGGCGCGAGCGGCGGAGCGACGTCCGGTAGACCCACGCGCCCTCGATCGGAACCGGCGCCTCCGAGTCGCTGACGTGGAACACGACCAGGGGGATCCCGAGGGCGCGGGCACGTTCCGCATAGACGTTCCCGAGCGACTGCGCCTCGGGCAGCGACTCGAGATGCTCCCACGCGACTGGCAGCACCGAGATGTCCGCCTCTTCGGGCGTCGTGAGCTCGACGAGCCGCGGCCCGTTCGCCACGAAGCGATCGAAGCGGCCGGAGGTCGGGCTGTCGGGGTCGGACGCCGGTGCGCCCCAGAACGGGTAGAGGAGGATCGTGTGCGGCAGCCCGTCCGGTAGGTGGGTCGCGTCGGCGTCGACTCGCAGTCGCCGGTCGCTCACCATCGGCGAACGGCGACTGCGACGCCGTAGCCGATGTCGTCGAACGACCACGTCGCGTAGCGACGGTGCCGCGCGACCGACCGCTCCCAGACTCGGGCGAGCTCGGGGTGGGCGGGATGGCTGACGTCGTCGAAGACCAAGGCGCCGCCGATGCGGAGGCGCGGAAGCACGTCCTCGAGGTCCCGGCGCGCGCCGCCGCTCGAGTGGTCGCCGTCGACGGTGATCAGGTCGAACGTCAGGCCCGGCTCGGCATCGAACAGGCGGGGCACCTCGACGTGACTGTCGCCCGAGACGAACCGGATCGAGCCTCGATGGCCGATCCGCTTCAGCTGCTCGCGAACCAACTCCGGCCCGGGGTTCTCCATGCCCGCGTATCCCTCGTTCCACAAGTCGACGGCCACGACG
>Ga0299914_10003561_pt1 | contig 11031 bp, 8 predicted proteins | sample RVTome_10_FD_201361 | JGI IMG/M metagenome (GOLD analysis project Ga0299914, IMG submission 201361) | Soil microbial communities from uranium-contaminated site in the Upper Colorado River Basin, Wyoming, United States - RVT153D57 (version 2) ... | reverse complement strand
GCATCCGATACGCGCCCGCCTGGAACTCGCCCGGATCGCGGAAGCGGATGTACCAGTCCCACACGGTCGCGTTGCCGATCACGCCGGCGTCGGCCAGCTCACGACCGACGTCGCTGGTCGACGCCCCCTCGGGGATCTCGACCAGCACCGTCTCACCCGGGTCACCCGGGGGGTCGATCTCGCCCCGCGCCCAAGACCACGCGAACCAGGCCCCGACTCCGGCGGCGACCAGCAGCACGACGAAGGTGATGAGCACGGCGCGACAGCCACGCCGCCGGGAGAGCCCCTCGCCCTCTTCGCCCTCGTAGCCGTCGTACTCGTCCTCGTAGTAGTCCTCGTCGTAGCCGTCATCCGGATAGGCGTCGCTCGTGTAGGTGTCGCCCTCATCGGGAGCGGTCGGGTAGGCGCCGGTCCGCGGACCGGCCGCCGTGGGCCCCGTCCGATACGCCCCGGACGACGGCCCTGCTCCCGGCGTGCCGACCCCGTACGCCCCCGAGGCCGGCTGCCCCCAGGTCGGGGCCTGCCGCGGCGCAGCGGCGCCGCTGTCGCGGTTGGCTGGCCCTTCCCAGAACTCCTCGAAGGCATCTCCCTGGTCGTCGTCGCGGCGACCGCGACGGCGGCGACGCTCGTGTGGAGCTGGCTCGTGTGACAACGGCATGCGGCGAGGCGGGATGGAGCGGCGGACTAGGCGGATCACCGTGGTTGGCCCGCGTCCAACCACGATTGGAGGATCACCGTAGCAGCGACCTGATCCACGACCTGGCGACCCTTACGGCCCTTCACGCCGGCTGCGCGGAGGCGCTGCTGGGCCTCGACGGTCGACAGGCGCTCGTCCCAGGTCACGACACCGACCGGCAGCCGGGCCCGCAATTCGTCGGCCTCGTCGAGGATGCTGCGGGCGGCGGGGCCGACGGAGCCGTCGAGGGACAGTGGCAGCCCCACCACCACGACCTCGGCGCCGGCCTCGTCCACCAGGTCGGCAATCCTGCCGTGGTCGTGGATCCGGTCGTTCGAGCGCGTCAGGACCACATGCGGTGTGGCCACCGTCCCCGCGCTGTCGGACAGCGCCACGCCGATTCGCCGGGTTCCGAGGTCAAGCCCGACAGCGCGGGTCACGCGATCCCGGCGGCGGCGCGGGCCTGGTCCAACGCCTCGTCGAGCCGCGACGCGTCGCGGCCACCGGCGACCGCCAGATCGGGGCTCTTGCCGCCGCCACCCCGGACGGTGCGGGCGGCGTCCGCGATCAGCTCGGCGGCGTTGAGGCCGCTGTCCTTGGTGACCGCCGCCACCAGCGCCACCCCCCCGCCCGGCGGCACACCGCCGAGAACCACGGCCCGCACGCCCGGCTGGTCGCGCACCGCGGTGGCCAGGTCGCGCAGGTCGTCGCGGGCGACGTCGTCGACCCGGGCCACCACCACGCCCTCGACCGCCCCGGCCCCCAGGTCACCTGCGCGGCTGCCTGCGGCCTGACGCCGCAGGTCCTTCAGCTCGTCGCGGAGGGTCCTGAGCTCCCCCCGCAGCCTCTCGGCGGCGAGAGGCAGCTCGTCGGGCGTGGTGCCCAGCACGTCGGCCGTCCTCGATACCAGCTCCTCCTCCTGGCGCAGGCGCTCGATCGGGCCGAAGCCCGTCACCGCCTCGATGCGCCGCAGGTTCGAGCCGATGGAGCCCTCGCTGACGACCTTGATGGGACCGATGTCGCCCAGGCGGCGGACGTGGGTGCCGCCGCACAGCTCCACCGAGTGCTCGCCCGCCTCCAGCACGCGCACGATGTCGCCGTACTTGTCCCCGAAGAAGGCGATGGCGCCCATCGCCCTGGCCTCGTCCATGGTGGTCTCGAAGTGCCGGACCGGAGCGTTGTGGAGGATCTCACGATTGGCCAGGTCCTCGATGGCCCGCAACTGGTCGTCGGTCACCGGCTCGAAGTGGCTGAAGTCGAACCGGAGCCGGTCCGGCGCCACCAGCGATCCCTGCTGCTTGACGTGGCTGCCGAGCACCTCGCGCAGGGCCCAGTGGAGGACGTGCGTGCCGGTGTGGTTGCGACGGATGGCGTCACGGCGCTCGCCGTCGATGCGCGCCACCGCCCGCTGGCCGACCTCGATGGCCCCCTCCTGCACCTTGATGTGGTGCGCGTGCAGGCCCGGTAGGGCGTAGGTCGTGTCCACCACCTCGGCCATCCCGGTGTCGGTGGTGATGGTGCCGGTGTCGCCGATCTGGCCACCAGACTCGGCGTAGAACGGCGTGCGGTCGAGATAGACCGCGTCGCCGATGACGCCGATCACAGTCGCATCGGTCTCGTACTCCCGGCGGCCGGTGAACTCGGTCGGGCCGTGCTCGACCAACAGCCGGTGCTGCGCGTCGACCTCTTCGCCAGTGGCGACGCCGGCGCCCTTGCCTGCCTCCCGGGCGCGCTGGCGCTGCGCAGCCATGTCCGACTCGAACCCGGCGACGTCGACCTCGAAGCCCCGCAGCTGGGCCATCTCCTGGGTCACCTCGAACGGGAAGCCATAGGTGTCGTGCAGCAGGAAGGCAACGTCACCGGGCAGGGTGCGGCCCTCGTCGAGGCGGTCGAGCTGGGTGTCGAGGATCTGCGAGCCCCGGGCCAGGGTGCGCCGGAACGACTCTTCCTCACGGGTGATGATCGGCACCACCAGATCGTGGCCCGTGACCACGACGGGGTAGTCGTCGCCCATCAGCTCGATCGTGCGCTCGACCATCGGGGGCAACACCGGGCGCTCGACGCCCAGGAGGTATGCGAAGCGGATGGCGCGGCGGATGATGCGGCGCAACACGTAGCCGCGGTCCTCGTTGGAGGGGATCACGCCGTCGGCCACCAGGAACGTCATGGTGCGGGCATGGTCGGCGAGGAGCCGCAGGGCGATATCGCCGAGCTCCGACTCACCCAGGCGGTGCCCGGTGACCGACTGCGCCTCGCCCACCAGATCGCGGAGCGTGTCGGAGTCGTACAGGCTGTGGCTTCCCGCGAGGACGGCCATGATGCGTTCGAGCCCGGCACCGGTGTCGATGTTCTTGCTCGGCAGATCGCTGAGCTGTCCGTCGGCACCCCGGTTGTACTGGGGGAACACCAGGTTCCAGAGCTCGACGTAGCGCTCCCCGGCCTCCGGGTTGGCGGGCCCACCCTCCGGGCCGAACGCCGGCCCGTTGTCCCAGAAGATCTCCGACGATGGGCCACACGGCCCGGTGTCGCCCATCTCCCAGAAGTTGTCCTTGTCGAGCCGCTGGACGCGGTCGCGCGGCAGGCCGACGGCATCGGTCCAGATGTCGGACGCCTCGTCGTCGCTCACATGGACGGTCACCCACAGGCGCCCGGCGTCGAGCTCCAGCACCTCGGTCACGAACTCCCAAGCCCAGGGGATGGCGTCGGCCTTGAAGTAGTCGCCGAAGCTGAAGTTGCCGAGCATCTCGAAGAAGCTGAGGTGCCGAGGCGAGCGCCCGATGGCGTCGAGGTCGTTGTGCTTGCCACCCGCCCGCACGCAGCGTTGCACCGACGCCACCCGGGGAGGGTCGAAGGGCGCCGGCTCCTCGCCCAGGAAGTAGGGGACGAACTGCATCATCCCCGAATTGGTGAACATCGGCGCGCTCGGATGCGTCGGGATGAGGCCGGCCGACGGGACGAGCGTGTGCTGCCTGGCGGCGAAGAACTCGTTCCAGGCGCGGCGTAGCTCGGCAGATGTCCGCGGTGCCATAAGTGGTGTCAGCCTAGGCGCAGGCGTCGATTGTCGACGCCAAAGTTCCCGCTGGTGCTGGGCCCTACCTGGCGCCCGGGCGCAGCTCGGCGCGGAGCTCGGCCTCGCGCTCGCGCATGGCGTTGCGGCCCTCGACCACGGCGTCTCGCACGCCCGAGCCCAGCCGACGGACCGAGGCCGTCGCTTCCGCCTGCAGGTGCTCCGGGGCATAGCGCGACACGGTCCGCCGGATCCGGCGCCGGATCCAGACCGCGCCGCCGAAGCCGGCGGTCGCCCCCGATGTGAACCAGACGAGCCGCCGGATCAGGAACATCAGCGCTCGCCCTTACGGGTGCCGCGGTCGGCGCCGCCGTTGTCGTCGCGGCGGCCGCGGAGCCGGCGGGCCGCCTTCGCCGTCCCACTGGCGAAGGCCACGCCCTTGATCACCGGGTTGGCCATGGCGATGTAGGCGAGCCGCGAGGCCGAGTCCACGGTGCCGGTCACCGATTCGGCCGTCGTCACCAGGTGATCGAGCCGCTCGATCTCGCCGTTGGCGGCATCGACCGTGTCCCGCAGGTCGTCGAGCACCGGGACGGTCTCGGTCCGCAGGAGCTGGGCGACCTCGCGCAGCGCGCGCAGGGTCCTGAGCAGCGCCACCACCCCCACGGCCAGCAGCACCACCGCCACCACGCTGGCAGTGGCGACGATGACCGCGGCCAGGTCCGAAGCACTCATCGGCGGGCGTCCCGCCGAGGCTCGTCGGGCTCGTCGCCCTCGGGTTGCTTGGCGAGCCGTTCCATGCGCGTGGCGATCTCCTGCTCGAAGCCGTGGTCGGACGGCTGGTAGTAGACGGCGTCCGCGGCGTCGTCCGGAAGGTATCGCTGGCGCAGCCATCCCCGCGGGTCGTCGTGAGGATACTCGTACCCCACGCCATGCCCGAGCGATCGGGCCGAGCGGTAGTGGGCATCGCGCAAGTGCACGGGGACCTCGCCGCCGATCCCGTTGCGGACGTCCTCGCGGGCGCGCCAAATGCCCATCGCCGACCGGTTCGACTTGGGCGCCGTCGCCAGGTGGACCACCGCCTGCGCCAGGTTGAGCTGGGCCTCGGGCAGCCCGACGTACTCGACGGCGTGGGCGGCTGCCGTGGCGACCACCAGCCCCAGCGGGTCGGCCTCGCCGATGTCCTCGCTGGCGAGGATGACCAGGCGCCGGGCGATGAAGCGGGCGTCCTCGCCGGCCTCCAGCATGCGGGCCAGGTAGTGCAGCGCCGCCTGGGGATCTGATCCCCGCACGCTCTTGATGAACGCCGAGATCACGTCGTAGTGCTCGTCGCGGCCGTAGCGGTGCAGCTTCGTGCCCAGCGCCACCTCGGCGTCGGCCACCGTCACGCGAGGGGCGTCGCCGCGGTCGCGCGCGCCGTCGGTGTCGTCGGTCTCGTCGATGTCGCCGATGCCGCCGTCGCCGTGGCGCCGGGCCCGGGCCAGCGCCACCGCCACCTCCAGGCTCGTGAGCGCCTGGCGGCCATCACCGCCGGCCCGTTCGGCCAGGTGTGCCAGCGCCTCCTCGTCGGCCTCGGCGCCCTCCGCCTCGAGCCCCTTGTGCAGCAGCCGCTCCACCGCCGGGGGATCCAACGGCTGGAGGCGGAACAGCGTCGAGCGCGACAGCAACGGCGGGTTGACCTCGAAGTAGGGATTCTCCGTGGTGGCCCCGATCAGCACCAGCAGGCCGCTCTCCACCGACGGGAGCAGGGCGTCCTGCTGAGCCTTGTTGAAGCGGTGGACCTCGTCGAGGAACAGGATCGTTCCCTGTCCCCGCTCTCCCAGCCGTTGCTCGGCGCGGGCGAGCACCTCGCGAACGTCCTTCACGCTGGCCGACACGGCCGACAGCTGCTCGAACGCCTTGGCGGTGTGCCGGGCGATCACCTGGGCCAGCGTGGTCTTGCCGGTCCCGGGTGGACCCCACAAGATCGCCGAGGACAGCCGGTCGGACTCCACCAGCACGCGCAACGGCTGGCCCTGCCCCACCAGCTCGTCCTGGCCCACGATGTCGTCGAGCGACGTAGGCCGCAGCCGTGCCGCCAGCGGCGCCTGCCGCGCCAACCGCGCCTCGGCCGCGGCCGCGAACAGGTCGTCCCCGACTGGCCCGGACTTGCGCGGCATCCGGCGAGGGTACCGGCGTTCGAGCAGGGAATCGGCCAGGCGCCCGGCCGCCTTCTTCGCCGCCGTGGTCTCGCCATTGCCACCCCCTGACGAGGGGATGCGACAATATCCCCGTGTCCGAGACGCGGCGACGGGTCACGCTGACCCGCGACGAGGTCGCCCGGGTGCTGCACCGGGCGTCCGAGATCGAGGCCGCCGCCGACGGACTGACGCCGGGCGACCGCTACGACGCCGAGGCGATCGAGCTGGCGGCCCTGGAAGTGGGCCTGTCACCGACCGCGGTCCGCCAGGCCGTGGCCGAGCTGCGCATCGGCGCCCTGCCGGCCGACGCCGCCCCCACCAAGCGGGTCGATCGCAGCCGGGTGACCACGTCGCGGTTCGTCACCCAGCAGCGCCTGGTCGAGCGGCCTCCGGATGCGGTGTACGCGGCGGTGGACCGCTTCCTGCGCAGCCAGATGCTGGAGCTACGGCGGCGCAGTGGCGACCGCTCGCTCTACCGGCCGCGCCGCGACCTGGTGGCGAGCCTCCGCCGGGGGCTCGACTTCGCCGGCGCGATCAAGCTCGACGGCATACGGACCGTGTCGCTGCTGGTGACGCCCGCCGACGAACGCGCCCTGGTGCGCCTGGAGGCCGAGCTGGCGTCCAGCCGGGCCAACGTCGTGGCGGGGGCCGCCGGCACCGGCGCGGGGGTGGCCCTGCTCATGGGGGTAGCCGGGGCGCTGGCGGCCGAGCCGGGGCTGGTCATCGCCGCGGTGCCGGCGGGCGCGGCGGTGGGCGCGGGCGGCCTGCGGATCGCCGGCGGTCGCTGGCGTCAGCGCCGCGACGACGTCGACGAGGTGCTCGGCGCCCTCCTCGACCGGCTGTAGCAGGGGAGCCTGCGGCGCCCGGTGCCTCAGGCTTCGACGCGTATTCCCCGCTCTTGCCGCCTACGGCGGCGGGCCGCTCGGGCTTTGGCGTGCTCTTCCCGCTCTTGGCGCCTCCGGCGCCCGGCCGCTCGGGCCGGGGCCTCGCTAGCCGCTCGGCCTCCGGGGTGGCAGCGTGCGAATGCCCAACTCGGCGAGGTGACCGGCGTCGATGGATGTGGGCGCGCGGGTCAAGGGGTCGGCCCCCGACTGGGTCTTGGGGAAGGCGATGACCTCGCGGATGTTCTCCTCGCCGACCAGCAGCGCCACCAGGCGGTCGATCCCGATGGCGAAGCCAGCGTGGGGTGGGGCGCCGTAGCGGAACGCATCCAGCAGGAACCCGAACCGCTCCTGCGCCTGGTCCTCGGATATGCCCAGGACCGCGAAGATCATGCGCTGCACGTCGGCGCGGTGGATCCGGACCGATCCCGAGCCCAGCTCCCAGCCGTTGAGCACCAGGTCGTACGCCTGCGACCGCACGCGCAGCAGATCCTCCGGGTTCCTCGACGCCAGCAGCTCGAGATCGTCGGGGTGCGGCATGGTGAACGGGTGGTGGGCCGGCACCGGCCTCCCGTCGTCGTCCAGGCCCTCGAACAGCGGGAAGTCGACAACCCACAGGAAGTTGAGCCCACCCTCGGTCACGGGCGGCCGGCCCAGCTCGAGGCGCAGCAACCCGAGCACATGGCGAGCCACCGGCCGGTCGTCGGCCACCAGGAACAGCAGATCACCGGGCTCGGCGCCCATCCGCTGGCGCAGCTCGGCCAGCTCGCCGTCCGACAGGAACTTGGCCACCGGGCTCTCCAAGCCCTCGTCCGTGGCGCGCATCCACACCAGGCCCTTGGCGCCCCAGCGCTTGGCCTGGTCGGTCAGGTCGTCCAGGCGCTTGCGGGACGTCGTTTCGCTGCCGCCCGGGTGCCTTATCCCCTTGACGCACTGGCCCGCGAAGGCCTTGAAGCCGGTCTCGGAGAACACGTCCGTGAGCTCGATCAGCTCCATGCCGAAGCGCACATCGGGCTTGTCGGACCCGTAGCGCTCCATGGCGTCGTGCCACGTGATCGACGGCATGTCACCCACTTGCTCGCCGGCCACGGCGGCGACGCACCGGCGCACCGCGTCGGACACGAACTCCACCACCTCGTCGCGGCCCACGAAGCTGGCCTCCAGGTCGAGCTGCATGAACTCGAACTGCCGGTCCGCCCGGGGGTCCTCGTCACGCAGGCAGTGGGCGATCTGGTAGTAGCGGTCGATCCCCCCCACCATGCACAGCTGCTTGAACAGCTGCGGGCTCTGCGGCAGCGCGTAGAAGTTCCCCGGTTGCAGGCGGGACGGAACGACGAAGTCGCGGGCCCCCTCGGGGGTCGAGGCAATGAGCAGCGGCGTCTCGATCTCGACGAAGCCCTGGTCCTCCATCGACCGCCGGAATGCCGCGTTGGCCAGCGCCCGCGCCAGCAGGTTCCGGAGCATCCGCTCGCGGCGCAGGTCGACGTAGCGGTGGCGTAGGCGGAGGATCTCGTCGGCCTCGACGCGCTCGTCCACGGGGAACGGCGGCGGCTCGGCCGTGCTCAGGATCTCCACCTCGCAATCCCCGAGCTCGACCTCCCCGGTGGCCAGGGCGGGGTTGGCCGTGCCCTCGGGCCGGACGCGCACCACGCCCGTGATGCGCACGACCCACTCGTTGCGCACGTCGACCGATCCGTCGACGACGCACTGCACGAGCCCCTCGCGATCCCGCACGTCGACGAACGCCAGGTGCTCGCCGTGCTCGCGGCGGTGCGCCACCCAGCCGCACACCGAGACCCGCTGACCGACATGGGCGGCGCGCAGCTCGCCGCACCAGTGCGTGCGCAGTCCCCGAGCCGGGCCCGCTTCGGTCACGGCTTCGGTCACGGCTTCGGTCACGTGCCCGCGTCCTCGGCGTGTGCCATCAGCACCTTCCGCACCGCGTCGACGACCTGGTCATGGCTCACGACCTGTTGCTCGCTCTGCGCCAGGTCGCGCACTGTGACCGTCCCGTCGGCCGCTTCCTGTTCACCGACGATGACCGCCACGCGCGCGCCCGAACGACCGGCGGACTTCATCTGGGCCTTCATCGAGCGGCCGTCGAACGCCCGGTCCGTCCGGAGGCCGGCTGCCCGCAGCTCGGCCGTGATGTCGCGGGCGGCTCGCCCGTCGGTGGTATCCACTACGAACACGTCGAGGCTCGACGCCGGCGCCGCGAACACCCCCTCGGCGTCGCACGCCAGCAGCATCCTTTCGATCCCCGAGCCGAAGCCGATTCCCGGCGTGGCCGGACCGCCGAGCTGCTCGACCAGGCCGTCGTAACGCCCGCCGCCGACGATCGTCGACTGTGCGGTGTCCAACGCCTCGCTCTGGAACTCGAACAGGGTGTGCGTGTAGTAGTCGAGGCCCCGGACCAGGCCCAGTTCGACCTCGAACGGAATGCCGAGCGACCGCAGGCCGTCCTGGACCCTCTCGAAGTGACGACGCGACGCGCCGTCGAGCACCTCGGCGATGCGAGGGGCATCGGCCACGACGGCCTGGGTGGCCGGCCGCTTGGAATCCAGCACGCGCAGCGGGTGGCCGCCGACCTTCTCGCGGTCCTCGGGGGCCAGGTCACCGGCGCGAGCGCGCAGCCACGCGGTCAGCCGCTCGCCGTAGGCGGCCCGGTCGACGGGCGTGCCCAGGGTGTTGACGATCAGCCGCCAGCGACGCAGGCCGAGGGCATCGAGATAGGCGGCGCCGAGGGCGATGATCTCAACGTCGAGATCGGGGTCGGCCGCGCCGATGGCCTCGACGTCGAGCTGGTGGTGCTGGCGCAGGCGACCGGCCTGCGGGCGCTCGTACCGGAACACCGGGGTGACGCACCACACCTTCCACGGTGTCGGCGGGCGGTGCTGCACGTAGGCCCGGACGATCGAGGCCGTGGCCTCGGGCCGCAGCGCCATGTGGCGGTCGCCCTTGTCGTGGAAGTCGTACATCTCCTTCCGGACGACATCGGTGCCGACACCTAGGCGTTGGAAGACGCCGAGATCCTCGAACAACGGTCCATGGACGAAGCCGTAGCCGAACCGCTCGGCGACACCGGCGAAGGCTGCGACCATCCGCTCCCAGCGCGCCGATGCCGGGGGGAGCACGTCCTGCGTGCCAATGGGGGCGCGGAAGGGCTCGGGCCGTGCTTCCCGCTCTCGGCCTCCGGGACGCTCGCTCATGACGCGCCGAGGCTAGCGGTGCCCGATTCGGCCTCGGAACCCGGTTGTCACGTCGGTCCTGCCGGGCAGGGGCTCGGTCGAACGCCCGGCTCAAAGCCAGTCGCGCCAGCGGAACAGCAGGTAGAGCCCGAGCGACGCGACCACCATGACCACCACGGAGACGATGGCACCCCAGGTCTGACCGGAGCCCGGGTACGGAACGTTCATGCCGTAGAAGCCGGTGATCGCCGCTGGCACGGCGATGATCGCGGCCCAGCTACTGACCTTCTTCACGATCTGGTTCTGGCGAAACTCCCGGAGGCTGAGATTGGTCTCGACGATCGTGCCCACCAGGTCCCGCAGCGAATCCGACGACTCGCTCACCAGCAGGACGTGGTCGTACACGTCCTGGTAGTAGGGGTAGAGATCCTCGGGCACCACGGCGTGCTCGCGGCGCATCAGCGCGCTGATGACCTCGCGCGTCGGTGCCACGAGCCGGTTGAACTTCACGAGCGCCCGGCGCATCTGGAACCAGTCCCGTTGCTCGGCGGGGTTGAGGGGTCGCTCGTCGAAGATGCTCTCGCTGATCTCGTCGAAGTACTCCTCGAACGACCGCACGGCGTCGAAGTACTGGTCGACCACGACGTCGAGCAGCCCGTACAGCAGGAAGCTCACCCCATGGATGGCGAGCTCGGATGACCCGTCCCAACGCTGCAGCACCGCGTCCATCGAGAACCGATCGTCCTCGCGCACCGTGATCAACCAGCGGTCACCCACAAAGGCGTCGATCTCGATGTCGTCGAGCGCCGGGCCCTCCCGGTCGAGCGCAACCGCGTGGCACGACAGGAACCGGTGCGTCGCGTAATGGTCGAGCTTGGGCCGCTGGTGGAGCGCCATGGCGTCCCCGACCGCCAGCTCGTGCAGGCCCAGCTCTCTCGCCAGATCGTGCAGCCCGTTCTTGTTCGGACCGTGCAGGTCGACCCAGACCACCGTGTCGGGCGCGCGAAGGTGACCGGAGACGTCGGCGATGGCGAACGCCTCGTCCTCCAACACGCCCTTGCGGTACATCCTCGACTGGACCTGGCCCACCAGTGCCTCC
>Ga0299914_10003560_pt1 | contig 11032 bp, 7 predicted proteins | sample RVTome_10_FD_201361 | JGI IMG/M metagenome (GOLD analysis project Ga0299914, IMG submission 201361) | Soil microbial communities from uranium-contaminated site in the Upper Colorado River Basin, Wyoming, United States - RVT153D57 (version 2) ... | reverse complement strand
TCGGGAAGCCAGCCAGGTCGCTGCCGCTCGAAGGGAATCCAGACAACCAGAGTTACGAAAGTCATCTGTGCCTCGCCAATCCGCGCCGTCACCTCCCAGCAGCCCTGATTCGGGAACAGCAGGGCGGCGGGGTGAAAGCCGGTTTCTCCGTATCCATCGGCCGGCCCTCTCAGCGTGGCCAGGTGAGCCACCGGTCCCGGTTCATCGTGCTTTCTCCCCTCAATAACGACTTCGCCCGGTATGGTGCGGTAAAACCAGAACTTCATACTCATCGAACCATTGGCAAAGAAGCTCCCAGCGCAATTCGGGCAGAAGTACACTTTACCGTCTGGCCAGAGGCCAATAAACATCGTCTGCTCAGGATTTCCGTAGCCACTTTCAGTGGAAATGTAGTGGGCATCGGGTGACTCGGTAAGATTAGGCAGGCTCACGGGGCATGATGTGAGCACAGATTGGGCCAGCGGGGCGGGAGTGGAAAGAGCAGGGGTGGGGGTGACTGTTGGCAGTGGCGTTCTTGAGGGGGTGGGTGGCGTGGACGAGGGGGTGGGTGACGGCGGTAACGTCGCTGTAGGTCGTGGGGTGGCGGTATCTGATTCAACCACTGGCGGGGCCGGCACGGCCGTGGCGGTGTTGCTGCCGGACAAAGATTGAGGTTCTGTGGGGTCAGCTACTCCAACTATTTGTGGTTTCGGCCCTGGCTCCGCGCAGGCAACCAACGTGATGAAGGCTGCAGCCACGACTATGAATGCCCACAAAGGAATCTGAAAAGCGAGCCGCTTTAGGGGATGCATAAATATTGCCCGAAGTAGATGCGGTTGAGGTTGTAGATCTGATTAGCCTGGGCAATGGCATAGGGGCTTACGCCATAGTAGTAGCCAATATTGATGAGATTTTGCCCCCTTGTTACATAGTGTTGGAAACGGCAGTATGATGTTGGTGGTGTGGGCGGATAGGCCGGCGGGGCATAGGCTTGGGGAATAAATAGTGACATGCCGGCGAAAATCAGGTGAGGGTTGTAAATGCGGGGGTTGGCCTGCAAAATGGCATGTACAGATACGCCATAGTGAAGGGCAATGCCGGAGAGGGTTTCACCGTAGCGCACCACATGATAATGTCCATATGACTCGCTTGGGGCAGCCTGGCTGGTGGCTGCGCTGCCGGCCAGCAAGACGAGCAGCAGCAACAAAACGACAAATATCTTATTGGATCGTACAATTGGGGCTAGTTTCATTTTGTCCTCCTGTGACAATAAACTATTTGCAAATTGCTTAACATAAAGCTAGGATGACTATAGCATATTTTTGGGTATTTGGGCAAGAGGGAAAATGATGGCAGGAGGAGGGGGTGGGAGGTATTCGGATAGTGAAGGAGATATTGGTTATGAGTTTTGGTATTACAAAGACAATTCCAGCGTCACGGGGGTTTGAGTCGGTGGAGGCCATGTATGATGGGACGCTGGCTGAATTTGAGTTTCACATGGCGGGCAAGCCGTCACGCTTGAAGGTTGGCGATTATGTGTATACGATTTATAACGATGAATTGATTGGACGATTGCCGATTAAGGAGCTGATTGGCGGGGTCGTCAACCCGGATTCAGGTAAGCCGCGTACATTGGTGATGGTGGCTTGTCCGGGGGAACGGCTGGCGACACCGATACCGCGCCAGGGGCATCGAGGGACACGTTATTATGATGGGGGGGATTGGCCGGAATGAGAATGATAGACCCTTGTTAGCCAGCTATGAGCCAGGCTATCTGATAAGGTTCCAGGGTGATGATGAGGTTTTTATCTTCGCCAACGGGATAAGTCTGGCTGTTAATGAGGTTGGTGAGCGTGGTAGCATCGGCTAGCGGCAAATCGCTGATGTTGAGATAGATGTCGTGGGGTTGGTTGGCGATGTTGTGGAGGCAGAGGATGTGGGAACGGCCGTCTACTGAACTGCGCAGCAGGGCAAATACGGCCTCGTGACAAAAGATCACTTGCTGCCCGCCGTGGGGATGAAAAGCGGGCTGGTTGGTACGGTGGCGCAGCAAGGTGAGATAGTCGTAGAAGACGAAATAGCGCAAGGTGTCAGGTCTGGCGAGTTCCAGCTCTAATTGCTGGCGATCTAATTTTTGGCGGTTGATGGTACGATAACGGCCGGTCTCTTGCACTCCTTCTGGCCAGCCATGTGAGCCAAATAAGCTGTGGAAGTAAATGCCAGGCACGCCGCGTAGAGCCAACATAATGGCCTGGGAGGCCAGGAAGCGTTGGGCGATTTGTTCAACAGATTCGTGGTTGTTGCCAGGCTCGGCCAGTGCATCCAGGTAATTGATGTTGAGTTCGTAAGGGCTGCGTGAGCCATCAGGATTGTTTTTGTAGGAGACATTGCCACCCAGGGACTGGACACGTTCGGCCATAGCGCGAATTTCTCGGCTGTGTAGAATTTCGGAGGCGGGCATAAGGCCAATGCCGTCGTGGGAGGCCAGGAAATTGAAAAAGGTGACACGGTCGGAGGGAAGGGTGAGGGTAGCGGCCCATTGGGAGAGATGGGAGGCGTTGCCAGTATGGAAGGCATGCAGGGTGAGAGGCGGTAAGGCGAAATTGTAAACCATTTGGGCTTCATTGCGGCCATCGCCAAAATAGGAGATATTTTCATCGTGGGGCACGTTGGTTTCGGTGATGAGGGCGACGTGGGGGGCTACCAGATCCAGGACAGTGCGCATCAGTTGAATAAGGCGGTGGGTTTGAGGGAGGTGAATGCTGCTGGTGCCGATTTCTTTCCACATGAAGGCGATGGCATCGAGGCGTATGAGGGAGGCTCCATGTGAGATGTAAAAGAGCAAAACATCTATGACATCGAGCAGCACATTAGGATTGGCATAGTTGAGATCAATTTGGTCGGCACTGAAGGTGGTCCAGATGTGTTTGAGGCCGGCGGCCGTTTCTACTGGTGTCAGCAGGGGCAAGGCCCGGGGTCGAAAGACGTGTGACAGGTTGGTGCCCGGATCAACTACGGTGAAGTAATCGTGGTAGTGAGGGTCATCGGCCAGAAAGGCCTGGAACCAGTCACTTTCGCTGGAGATGTGGTTGATGACGGCATCGAACATGAGGCGAAAACGGCGACCGATTCGCGATACATCATCCCATGTGCCTAAATCGGGGTTGACGGCTTTGTAATTTATGACAGAAAAGCCATCGTCGGAGGAGTAGGGGTAGAAAGGCAGGATATGGACGGTATTGATTTTGCCAGCGACATGGTGCCTCAAAAAGAGTCTGAGGGTGTCCAAAGGTCGTTGGTATAGACGAGTTTGTACCATGTCGCCATAGGTGATGAGGATGGTGTCGTTTTCAGTGAAACGGCCGTTGCCCTTGCGCCTTAATTGGGGATGCTGCGCCTTAAATTGCTGCAATTTGCCCAATAGTTCTTGGGCAACTGTCTGCCCTTGCTCGCTGCCGTATACAAATGTCAGGTGTTCTAAGATTTGTTCTTCTAGCATGGGATTTTCTGTTTGTGAATAACGAAACCCTATTATGCCCGACAATGGCAGTTTGACCAATTATCCGGCCTGTTCTATAATTTTTTGTACTGAGCCAATAGCGGGCTACAGGCTTATGAATTTCATGTCCACTGATGAGTCTAAAACACACCATCTTATTGCCTGGCAACAGGGGGAGCATTGACCGAGTCGAACTCTGATCCTCCTGAGCCTGAGCAACGATCTTTTATTGATACCCCCACGCACAACTTAATTGAAGGCATTATTGAGCTGCCCGTCAGGGTATCTATTTTGCTGCCTTTCTGTAGCTGCCAAATTTGAACGAATAGTCCCATGTTTTTCTCAATACTTACGATCATTGCCGTTGTTGCTTTAATGATTTTTTTTAACGCTTTGTATGTGGCGGCCGAGTTTGCTACGGTTTCTTCGCGTCGCACGCGCGTCAGTCAACTGGCGGGCCAGGGCAACCGCATGGCCCAACTGCTCCTGCCGATTATGGAGAATAGTGCCAAGCTGGATAATTATATAGCGACGTGCCAGGTAGGCATTACGATTTCTTCGCTGGTAGTGGGTGCCTATGGGCAAAGCCGGATTGCCACTTTATTGGTTAATCCAATCTTATCTTTGCTGGAACGGTTGGCAGCTTGGGGTTTATTTGCTGATGGGAATGTGACCGTAGCTGAAACGGCCGCTCGATCCATTGCCATCACCCTGGTGCTTATCCTCATCACCTTCTTGCAAGTGATCATGGGCGAACTTTTTCCCAAGTCTGTTGCCATTCAATACCCGGAAATGGTGGCCCTGGCAGTGGTCGTGCCCATGCGTATTTCGCGCTGGATTTTGTCGCCATTCATTGCCCTCTTTAATGGCAGTGGCAATCTTCTCTTGCGTTTGCTAGGGCGTAAAATCGAAAAAGGCACACATGCCCACTCACCTGAGGAAATCGAACTGCTTGTTATGGAAAGCCATGAGAGTGGTTTTTTGGCTGACCGGGAACGGTTGATGCTGCGCAATGCTTTCCGTCTGCGTGATCTGACGGCGCGGCAAGTGATGCTGCATCGCACCAAATTAACGGCTGCGCCAGCCACCTGCACTGTGCAAGAAATCCTGAATATGGCCATTGATGATGGTTTTACCCGCATTCCCGTCTATAGGGAGTCCATAGACAATATTAGCGGCTTTGTTCATATTAAAGACCTTTTCCGGCTGCATGTGGCCGGGCAAAGCGACATAAAGGATATTATTCGTGAAGTTGTTTATGTGCCGGAGACGCTGCCTGCTGCCGAAGTATGGGAAAAGCTGAATAACCGCCGTAAATATCTGGCGATTGTGTTTGACGAATATGGAGGCACTGAGGGGTTGATTACTTTTGAAGATTTAATTGAAGAGGTATTTGGAGAATTGCAGGATGAATTTGATGAGGAGATGGCCCTCTTTGCCAAAGATGACGAAGGTCGCATTTATCTGCGGGGCGATCTGTTAGTGAGTGATGTCAACGAATATCTGGAACTCCAATTACCTGATGAGGCCGATACACTGAGCGGGTTAATATTTAGCGCGTTGGGCCGCGCCCCTGAGGAGGGTGACGTGGTTACGATTGGCGAAATCGCCATTCAAGTGGTAAGTATGGCGGATTTAGGAGTATCGGAAATTTCTCTGCAACTGCCGCCTTCAGAGAGGGAAGACCCCTTTACAGAATGGGAGATGTCGGAGCATGAATAAGCTGGTTCTGCTGGCGCTGACCTTGCCGGGGTTAGGGGTGGTGCTATCGCGCACGGCCGCTGCCCAGGAAACGACGGCCCCTTTCTCGAATCTTTTAATAGCAATTGTCATTATTATGATTTTGGTACTGCTCAATGGTTTCTTTGTCGCTGCAGAATTTGCTATTATTGGGGTGCGACCGACGCAGTTGGAGCAGATAATACAGGAGGGAAACGGCCGTGCTCGCAGCGTGCTCAAGGTATTGGATTCGCGCAGCGAACAAGACAGCTATATAGCCACAGCTCAATTAGGCATCACCCTGGCATCCCTCGGTTTAGCTATGTACGGGGAACCGCAAATTGCCCATTTTGTTGAGCCTTATCTGGCACGTTTGTGGTTTCAACCATCGGAAGAGTTGGTCGCTTCGCTCGGTTACTACATCGCCATTGGCCTGTTGACCTATTTGCATGTTGTCATCGGCGAAATGGTGCCAAAAACATTGGCCCTAACTGAGGCTGTTAAAATGTCTTTATGGTTGTCACAACCCATGAATCTCATGTATCGCTGGATACTTTATTATCCCGTCAGAATCTTGAACCGGATTGGGATTGCCCTGCTGCATCTGTTCCGTGTGCCCCCGGCTGAAGGTCATGCCCGTGTTCTTTCCCCTGAGGAGATTGAATTGTTGGTAGCCGAAAGTGCCGAAGGTGGCTTGCTAAAAGAAGAGGAGCAGGAAATGATCCAAAACATTTTGGATTTTAGTGAGCGGGTGGTAGAACAGGTGATGACACCGCGTCGTAAGGTGGAGGCTATCCCACGTGATATTTCTTATGATGATTTACTCGAGCTGGTGGTCAACAGCAACCACAGTCGTTTTCCCGTCTATGAAGGCGATCGGGATCACATTGTTGGTATTCTCCATTTGAAGGATTTGGTACACCACACGCTCCGGTCGGAGGGCCCTTTTGATATTGATTTACTGCTGCGGCGCGAAGTACCGGCTGTACCTGAGGATTACCCAGTGGAGCGTTTATTGGCTGCTTTTAAGCGGGATAAATTGCATATGGCGATTGTACTGGATGAGTTTGGCGGCATGGCGGGTGTGGTAACGCTGGAGGATTTGGTGGAAGAAGTGGTAGGGGAGGTGCGGGATGAGTTTGACCTGGAGAAGGAACCTTATGTGAAGATCGCGCCAGGCGTTGTGGAAGCCGCCGGGAATTATCTGGTGGATGATTTTGACGAGGGTTTTTGGGGTGAGGAAGCAGAGTTACCGGATGTGGAGACAGTAGGCGGACTGGTGGTCGCCAAATTAGGCCGGCCGCCGCAGGTGGGAGATGAAGTGATCTATAATAATTGGGTCAAAATGAAGGTGTTGGCTGTTGACGGTCGTGCTGTCGCCCGCGTCCATATAGAATTTCCCGATCCGGATCGAGTGGTGCCTGATCGGGAGGATGAAGAGAATTAAGAGGTCAATATACAATTATGTCCACATTGATGGCAATTCATGGGATGATTCGTTGGTTGGTGGCACTTGTTGCGGTTGTGGCCATTGTGAGGTTTGTTATGGGTTGGCTGCGACAGATGCCTTATGCGGGAATGGATCGGGGACTCATGTCGGGTTATACCGGTCTGCTTGACTTGAATTTTTTGTTAGGTCTGATAATCTTAATTTTTGGCGGCGGTTTTACGGTACCGCGTACGGAACATGCTGTGACGATGCTTATTGCCATTGCGATAGCACATTCATCAGCGGCCTGGCGCAAATCGGAGGATGCCCAGAAGAAGTTCCGTAATAATTTGGTAGTAGTCGTGGTTTCATTGTTGCTCATCTTTTTGGGGGTCGTGCGTCTGCGAGGGAGCTGGCTCTTTTAGTTGTAACCGGTAGACAGTCAACCGTTCACCGGTTGCCAAACAGTGGAATAGAGATGAGAGGATTAACTGTCTATTTGCCTATGGATCGCCGGCTGGCGCTGGCTCAAGGGCGAGAGCTGCCAGAGCGGACCTATGGTGTGGCACTGATTGCTGATATTTCTGGTTTTACGCCGTTAACAGCCGTGCTTGCCCAACAACTAGGCCCCCAACGAGGGGCCGAAGAGTTGGCCCGCCAACTCAACCGGGTCTATGGGGCTATCATTGCTGAAGTGCATCGCTTCAGTGGCAGCGTCATTGGTTTCAGCGGCGATGCGATTACCTGTTGGTTCGATGGGCAACGCGAACCTCAGGCAGGCGCTGCTGCCTTTGCGATTCAGGAAGCCATGAATCAGTTTGCTGCCATTCCCACCCCAGGTGGCACGACTGTTTCTTTAACCATTAAGGTGGCCCTGGCGGCTGGTGCCGCCCGGCGCTTTCTGGTGGGCGACCCCCAGCACGGCGCGCTTGAGGTGCTGGCCGGGGCCACTTTAGAGCGGATGGCGGCTGCCGAAAGTGTCGCTGCCCCCGGTGAGGTGCTGCTCAGTCCGGAGCTGGTTGGGCCTTTAGGCGATCACATAACAGTTGATACCTGGCGGGAAGATGAGCAGGGGAGACAGTTTGCTGTGGTTCGGGCGACGGCCCAAAGAGTTGCTCCTGATCCCTGGGATGAACCAGGCCCACTGGACAATGAAATAGCTCGTGCCTGGTTACTCCAACCCGTATACGAACGGCTACAGCGAGGCCAGGGTGAGTTTTTGACCGAACTGCGCTCAACGACTGCGCTGTTTTTGAGGTTTAGTGGGATTGATTATGATCGGGATGAGGCGGCCGGGACCAGGTTAGATGCCTTTGTGAGGCGTGCTCAGGAGATGATCGGCCGGTATGAAGGCTATTTGCTGCAACTGACGATGGGGGACAAAGGCAGCTATTTTTACGCTGCTTTTGGGGCACCTATTGCCCACGAAAATGATCATGAGCGGGCGATGATGGCTGCACTGGAACTGCGGACACTGTCTCAGGAGTTTGATTTTATAAAAGAGGTGCAAATTGGCATTAGTCGCGGTCGAATGCGTGTGGGGGCCTCTGGCAGCACGACACGGCGTACTTATGGGGCCTTGGGCAATGAGACCAATGTGGCGGCACGACTGATGGGGATTGCCAAGCCAGGTCAGATAATTGTCACGGCCGATGTCGCGGGGCCGACCGGTCGCTCATTTGAACTGCAATCTTTAGGGCGTGTGTTCGTTAAGGGTTTGGAGAAAGATTTACCGATTTATGCTGTTGAGGCCGGCCACCGGGCGCCCCAATTGGGGACATTGAAAGGGCGTGCGGTCACCCAGATGGTAGGGCGGGAATGGGAGCGCCAGGTGATTGCCGGAAAGATCGAGGAGCTGGCTGCTGGCCAACATAGTTGTCTCATTATTGAGGGCGAAGCCGGAATTGGCAAGTCCCGTCTGTCGGCCGAGATTCCCGAACAGATTCAAATGGCCGATATCACCTACCTGATGGGTGAAGCCAGCGCGATTGAACAAGCGACACCCTATCATGCCTGGCGCTTCATTTTTAGCCAATTGCTTGGCCTGGATGCCTTTATGGACAATGTCACTGCTGCCATGCGCCAGGCCTGGCGTGAGCAGATAATCCTTTATTTGGAACAACGACTGCCGGAGCAGTTACAACTGTTGCCTTTGCTCAATGTCGTGCTGCCGCTCGATATTCCTGATAATGAATTAACCGCACAGATGACGGGCGAGGTACGGGCAGATAATACGCGGGGTTTGTTGATTAGCATTTTGCAAACGGCCGTTGCCGAATACCCACTTATTGTGGTTTTGGAAGATGCTCAATGGCTTGATTCTGCCTCCTGGACAATGGCCCGCCTGGTTTACCGTGATGTGCAGCCGTTGTTGCTTGTGCTTATTATCCGCCCTCTAACGGAGCCGCAACCGGCCGATTACCGGCAGCTTGTAGAGGCGGAGGGGACCCAGTTAATACATCTGGATACCTTGCTGACGGCCGAGATTAGCCAACTGGTCTGCCAGCGGCTGGGTGTGTCTGCTTTGCCAGCAGCCGTTGCTAAATTAATCCGGGAAAAGGCAGAGGGGCATCCTTTTTTCAGCGAAGAGTTGGCCTATGCCTTGCGGGATACGGGCCTGATACGTATCGCCGATGGGGTCTGCCGGCTGGCCCCAGGGGTAGATAACCTGGACACGCTGCTCCCGGATACGATTGAAGGGGTTATTGTCAGCCGGATTGACCGTTTGTCGCCGCAGGCGCAATTGACGTTGAAGGTGGCCAGTGTGATCGGCCGTATCTTTGCCCTGCGCCTTCTGGCCAATATCTATCCGGTGGAAAGCGAGAAATCCCAGCTAGGTGACAATCTGGTGCAGTTAGAAACATTGGACATTATGGTTCTGGAAACTCCAGAGCCAGATGTGACCTACTTCTTCCGCCATATCATCACCCAACAGGTGACCTATAACCTGATCGCTTTCGCCCAGCGTCATCAACTGCATCATGTGGTTGCCGAATGGTATGAGCATACTCACAGCGATGACTTGGCCCCCTTCTATCCGCTGCTGGCTTACCATTGGCGACGTGCCGAAGACACAGAGAAGGCTATCACTTATTTAGAAAAAGCCGGCGAGCAGGCATTACACAATAACACCAATCAGGAAGCTGTAAACTTTTTCAGTGAGGCTCTGTCGCTGACGAATGGGAGCGGTGATTGGCTGCGACGGGCACGATGGCTGCGACGGTTGGGCATTGCTCACTATCGCTTAGGACATATGCAAGAGAGTCAGGTTTACTTTCAAGAAGCGCTGGACTTATTGAAAGAACCCCTGCCAGAAACACCCCGCCAATTGCGAACCGGTTTATTGGCTAATTTGCTGGGGCAAATAGGGCATCGCCTGGGCGGCCGCCACTTTATGAAGACGGCCGTTGGCAGTGAGTTTCATCGCTTGATTGAAGCGGTGGAAGTGTATCGTGCTCTCATTCCTATTTATTTCATCGCCAATGAATCAAATAAGTTCCTCTACGCCACCCTGGCTGCCCTGAATCTGGCCGAAAGAGCCGGTTACCCGGAGGCTATGCCGGAAGGGTATGCCACAATGGGGATTGTGGCCGCCCTTTTGCGGCATCGCTGGGCGGATGCTTATTTTGAAAGGGCTGTCCGTGTGGCCCATGAACTCGATACCCCGGCGGCGCTGGGGATGGCTTATTCCCGTCGGGGCGTTTATTATACGACGACGGGGCAATGGCAAAAGGGATTGGCGGATTATGAGCAGGGCCTGGAGTCATACAGCTTGATTAATGATCAGCGCAGTATGGGCGATTGTCTCAATTTTTTCATGCGGGAATATTACCGTCAGGGCAATTTTCACAAAGGCATAGAATATGCAGTGGAACTTTATACGATGGCCCGTAAAAATGGCAACAGGCAGCATGAAGGTTGGGGCTTAATGTTTGAAGCGATGTGCCGCCTGCAGTTAGGCGAATTGGAGGAGGCAGCCCGGCTGGCGGAAAGTGCTGAGACTGTGTTGGCTGATAGTGTCACGGATACAGACAGATTGAGTATTAAGGGAGTCCTGGCGATCACCTTTCTGCACCAGGGAGAGGCGCGAACCGGGTTGGCTATGGCCCAAGAGGTGCGTGACATTCTCCTGGCTTCTTCGCCAGTCCTGGCCGGCATTGGGCATGGTTTTGGCCTGGCTTTGGAGGCTTATTTATTGGCCTGGGAGCGGGGCCTGGGAAGGTCACAAGCAGGGGGCCAAATCAGGCAATTTAAGCAATCGGTAGCCAGCTTATGTAAGGCATTTAAGCGATTTATTCGCCTTTTTGATCCGGCCAATCCAGATTTCCCGTACTGGTGGGGCCGGTATTACTGGTTGAACGGTGAGCGAGAGAAAGCCGTCAAAATGTGGCAGGAAGGTCTCTTGC
>Ga0299914_10003559_pt1 | contig 11033 bp, 14 predicted proteins | sample RVTome_10_FD_201361 | JGI IMG/M metagenome (GOLD analysis project Ga0299914, IMG submission 201361) | Soil microbial communities from uranium-contaminated site in the Upper Colorado River Basin, Wyoming, United States - RVT153D57 (version 2) ... | reverse complement strand
CACGGTGCGGCTGCTGGCGGGGTCGTCCTACCGGATCGTGGTGCCGCTGTCGTTGGTCGTGGGCGCAGCGGGGTTGATCATCGCCGACATCGTCGCCCGGACCGTGATCGCGCCGGGCGAGCTACCGATCGGAGTCGTCACCGCGTTCGTGGGGGCGCCGTTTTTCCTGCTGGTGCTGCGCCATTCGAGGTCGCGATGACCAGTGTGCAGGTGGCACAGGTCGGGGTGTCGCTGCTCGGGGTCCGGGTGGTCGCGGATGTCGACCTCAAGGTGGGGGCCGGCGCGTGGGTGTCGCTGGTCGGGCCGAATGGTGCGGGCAAGACGACGTTGCTGCGGGCGATCGCCGGTGGTGTTGCGCACGACGGGCGGGTCGCCTTCGACGGGGCGACGTCGACAGGTTGGAGCGAGCGGCAGCGTGCGAGGACGGTCGCGGTCGTGCCACAGCTGCCGAAGCGGCCGGCTGGGATGCGTGTCATCGACTACGTACTGCTCGGGCGAAGCCCGTACGTGCCCTACCTCGGGATGGAAGGGCGCGGCGACCTGGCGGTCGCTCAGGCACAGCTTGAACGGCTCGAGCTCGTCTCCTTCGCCGACCGGCCGGTCACCACCTTGTCGGGTGGGGAGTTCCAGCGTGCCGTGTTGGCACGGGCGCTCGCGCAGCAGGCCCCGGTGCTACTGCTCGACGAGCCGACCAGCTCGCTGGATCTCGGGCATGCCCAGCAGGTCCTCGAGCTGGTCGATGAACTACGCCGCGAGCGTGGCCTCACCGTGGTCAGCGCGATGCATGATCTGAACCTGGCCGGACAGTTCTCCGACGAGCTGCTGCTGCTCGTCGGTGGCCGCGTCGTTGCCCGTGGACCGGCGGTCGAGGTGCTGACCGCGAAGCTGATCGCGACCCACTACGGCGCCAACGTCACGGTGATCCATGACGAGGTCGCCGGTCCGGTGCTGGTACCCCGCAGGCCGGCACGCCGTCAACCGGTGGCGGCATCATGATCCGTGCCGTGGCGGGCGGGGTCCTGCCGGTCCTGATCGCGGGGCTGCTGGACCGGTGGTGGCGCGAGCCGCCACTGCGCGCGCATCCTGTGCGAGCGATGGGCCGGCTCCTCGACCTGCTGGCCAGTGCCGTGCCGTCCCGGCCACCGCGGTCGGCGCTGCTGCGCGGCGGTGGAGCGTGGCTGGTGGGGCTGGTTGCGACGACCGGCATCGCGGTGGCGGTGGACCGAGCGGCCGGTCGGCTCCCAGCCGTCTGGAGGGCGGTGGCGAGGGGCGTGGCACTGTGGCCGCTCGTGGCGCTGCGGATGCTCATCGACGAGGTCGCGGCGGTCGAAGAGGCCCTGGCCGTGGATCTGGATGCTGGCCGGGCGGCCGTGTCCCGGCTGGTGTCACGTGACGTGGAGTGCCTCGACGCGACGCTGGTGCGCGAGGCCGCGATCTCGTCGTTGGCTGAGAACCTCGTCGACGGTTGGGTTGCACCACTGGGGTGGTATGCGGCCGGAGGGCTACCCGCCGCGGCCGCCTACCGCTACCTCAATACCGCCGACGCGCTGTGGGGGCATCACAACGATCGTTGGCACCATGCGGGTCGGGTCGCCGCCCGTGCCGACGATGGCGCCAATCTGCTGCCCGCCCGGCTGACGGGCATCGCGCTGGCGAGGCCACGGCTGCCGCCCTGCACGCTGCGACGTGCGGCGGCGTGCACCCCGTCGCCCAACGGCGGCTGGCCGATGGCAGCCGTCGCGCTGCGGCTCGGGATCCGGCTGACCAAGCCCGGCGTCTACGTGCTCAACCCCACGGGACGATCGCCCGCCGCTGCCGACACGCGAACGGCGATCCGGCTGGTGGATCACCCCGCCCGGCTGCTCGCCGCCGGGTGGATGGCTTTTCGGGCGTTCGTGCTGGTCGTGAGGGGGCGCGCATGCCGGCGTTGATGGTGCAGGGCTGCACGAGCTGGGCCGGCAAGAGCTGGCTGGCGACCGGCCTGTGCCGCTGGTTCGCGCGCCAGGGGGTGCGGGTCGCGCCGTTCAAGGCGCAGAACATGTCCAACAACGCCCGTGTCCTGCCGGACGGCGGCGAGATCGGCGCCGCGCAGTGGCTCCAGGCTCACGCCGCGGGCATCACGCCGGCTGCCCGCATGAACCCGATCCTGATCAAACCCGAGGCCACCGGGAGCCAGGTCATCCGGCTCGGCAAGCTCGACCCGGCGCTGTCCGCACGGGCATGGCAGCAACGTAGCCCACAGCTGTGGCCGACCGCGCGGACGGCCCTCGACGGGCTGCTCGCGGACTACGAGCTGGTGGTGATCGAGGGGGCTGGCAGTCCGGCCGAGATCAACCTCATCACCCACGACATCACCAACATGCGCGTCGCCGCACATGCGGACGCGCCGGTGCTGCTGGTCGTCGACATCGATCGGGGTGGCGCGTTCGCGCATCTGTACGGCACCTGGAGGCTGGTCGGCGACGATCACCGTGGCCGCATCGCCGGGTTCGTGCTCAACCGCTTCCGTGGCGACGAGACGCTGCTGCCTCCGGGACCCGCGCAGCTGGAGGCACTGACCGGGGTGCCGACGGTCGGGGTGATCCCGATGATCGACCACGACCTGCCGGACGAGGACGGCGCAGCACTTCACCGCGTCCCGACCCGCGGCGGCATGCCACGCGTGGCGGTCGTTCGCTACCCGACGGCATCGAACCTCGACGAGCTCGTCACGCTCGAGCAGGTCGCCGACCTGCGTTGGGCCACGGCACCGCGACATCTGAGCGACGTCGAGCTGATCGTGCTTCCCGGCTCCAAGCACGTCGCGGCAGACCTGGCGTGGCTGCGCACAACCGGCGTCGATGACGCCATCACCAGCGCCGCCGGTGCCGGTACGCGCATCCTCGGGATCTGTGGCGGGCTCCAGCTACTCGGACGGGAGCTCGTCGCCGACGCGGGCATCGACGGCCCCGGTCGTGGGCTCGGGCTGCTCCCGCTGGCCACCAGGTTCGGCCCCGACAAGCGCGCGACACCGACCGCAACCCGCTTCAGCGCCCGTCTGTCACCCCCGTGGGAGCTGCTGGCCGACCGGCCGGTGCGCGGCTACGAGATCCGTCACGGCACCACCGTCGCGGCCGACCCACATTTGGTCGAGGCGCTCCCCGCGGGGCTCGGATGGGTCCGGGACAACGTGCTTGGCGTCTACGTGCACGGCCTGCTTGAAGACCCTGATGTGGTCCACGCACTGTTGGGCGCCAGACCCGCCCGAACGCTCGAAGACACCTTCGAGCGGCTTGCTGACACGATCGACGCACACCTGGACACCGACCTGCTGCGACGACTCGCGAGGACACGATGAACGACACCGACCACCTCCAACCGAAGCGTCAGCGCCCACCGTTGCCGCCCCGGGTCCATGCCGACTCGATCGTGCTGGTCAACACCGGGCAGGGAAAGGGCAAGTCCACCGCAGCCTTCGGAACCGCCATCCGGGCAATCGCACGCGGCTGGGACGTGGCCGTGGTGCAGTTCATCAAGTCAGGCAACTGGCGCACGGGCGAAGAACAGGTGCTGCGACAGCTCGGGGCGCACTGGTGGGCGCTCGGCGACGGGTTCTCCTGGGACTCGGAGAACCTTGGCGAGTCCCAGGCTCGCGCGGTGGCCGCCTGGGAGCACACCACGCGCCTGCTCGCCGCGGGCGACCATCAGGTCGTCGTGCTCGACGAGATCACCTATCCGATGAACTGGGACTGGATCGCTATCAGCGAGGTGACCACGGCCATCCGGCAGCGCAACACCGCTGTCACGGTGATCTGTACCGGCCGTCAGGCGCCGCAGCCGCTGATCGACATCGCCGACACCGTGACCGAGATGCGCGAGGTCAAGCACGCGCTGCGGCGCGGGATCCGCGCCCGCCGCGGCATCGACTACTGATGCGATCCCAGGCCCGCCACCACCCCCGTCCGCGATCGCGCGGTGTGGGCGATCCGCGTGCCGCCGTTGCCCTGCTCACCCGGATCCCGGTCGGCCACACGGGCGCCGCCGATCCGGCCGGTGCCGTCGGCTGGTTTCCCGCAGTGGGGCTTCTGGTCGCCGTTGTGAGCATGGCGGCGCGCGCGGTGCTCGAACCGGTCCTCGGGCCCGCCACGGCGACCACCGCAGCCGTCCTCGTCGGGGTCGTGATAACCGGCGCTCTGCACGAAGACGGGCTCGCCGACAGCGTCGACGGCTTGTGGGGCGGTACCACACCCGAACGTCGGCTCGAGATCATGCGTGACAGCCGGATCGGGACCTACGGCGTGATCGCGCTGGTCGGCGAGCTCGCGCTGCGCAGCACGTTGCTCGCGTCGGTCGGCCTGGACGGATTCGTCCGTGCGGTGGTGACGGCGGACGTACTCGGTCGGCTCGCACCGCTGGTGCTAGCCGCCTGGCTTGCCCCCGCCAGGGACGACGGGCAGGGCGCGCACCTCCGCCCGGCCAGCATCGTCGGCTGGACGCTGGCCGCAACGACCGCACTCGCAGCCACAGTGGCGAGCACTGGAATGTGGACGGCCGCGCTGGTCGCCACGGCGGCCCTCACCACGTGGACGGTCGGACGTATCGCGCGGGTACGGATCGGTGGGGTGACCGGGGACGTGTTCGGTGCAGGCATCTGCCTCAACAGGCTCGCGCTGAGCGCCGTTGTCGTCACGCTCACGAAGGCAGGTGCATGGTGAACGTCCAGGGACATTTGCTGCTTGTGCTGGGCGGCCAGAAATCCGGCAAGAGCTCGTATGCCGCGTCTCGTGCGATGGCGGCCGCTCAGCCGGTGGTGTTCGTCGCGCCGGCGGCCGTCCGTGACGACGAGTTCGCGGACCGTGTCGCCCGCCACCGCGCCGAGCGTCCTGCCGGATGGATCACCGTCGAGACGTTCACGCTCACCGACGCGGTCACCGACTTTGACGGTCACGCCACCGTCATCATCGATGCGCTCGACACCTGGCTCGCCGAAACGCTCATCGAGCTCGGCGTCGACCTCGATGGTGACGGGCCGTCGATCCGGCAGCGGGCCGCCGCAGAGGCCGAGGTGACGCGCCGGCTCGACGAGTTGGCGGTCGCAGCGCATGCCAGAGAGGGGCTCACCGTGGTCATCGCGGGGCAGCCCGGCCTCGGCGTGCATGCTGCCGCTCGGGGTGCCCGCGCCTACGTCGATCTGCACGGCATCGCGGTGCAGGCCCTGTCGCATGTGGCGGACGAGGCGGTGCTGCTGGTCGCCGGCCGGCCAGTTACCCTCCCGCCGCCGCACACCCCCAATACCACAGTGCCGCAGCGTCCGAGACCGTCGCGGGCAGTGCCGGCCCAGCTGCGGGAGCACGGCGACACGCAGGTTCCCGCCGGCTGTGTCGACCTGGCGGTCAACGTCCAGCCGGGCCCACCCGAATGGCTCGCCACCGAACTCAACGAACGGCTCCGTGAGCTGGACTCCTACCCCGACGACCGGCCGGCACGCACGGTCGCGGCCGCGCGCCACGGCCGCAGCGCGGATGAATGTGCCATCGTCGCCGGAGCGGCCGAAGCGTTCTGGCTGCTGCCACGGGTGGCTCGGCCCCGCCTGGCAGCGTGCGTTCACCCGTCGTTCACCGAGCCGGAAGCGGCACTCCGAGCCGCCGGCGTCCGCATCGTCCGGGTGCAGCGGGACCGGGCCGTCGCGTGGCGTCTTGATCCGACCGACGTGCCCGACGCGGCCGACCTGGTGGTCATCGGTCGGCCCGACAACCCGACCGGTGTGCTCGACGATCCCGAGCCGATCGCGCGGTTGTGCCGGCCCGGGCGGATCGTCGTGGTGGACGAAGCGTTCGCCGAGTTCCTCGACGACGCGGACGGGCTGGCCACCCGCCGCGATCTCCCCGGGCTCGTCTGCATCCGCAGCCTCACCAAGCTGTGGGGGCTCCCCGGGCTACGCCTCGGCTATCTGCTCGGCCCGCCACGCCTGATCGCCGACATCGCCTCGGCACGCCAGCCCTGGGCCGTCTCTACGCTCGCCCTACACGCGCTGCAACGGCTCGTCACCGCCGAGGACGAACGCCGGCAGCGGGCCGCAACCCTCGCCGGCGACCGTGCGGATCTGGTCGCCGCGCTCGACGAGATTCCCGGTGTCACCAGCTGGGATGCGGCCGCAAACTTCGTGCTCGTACACACCGACCATCCTGACCTGCGCACCGCACTGCTCCGACACGGGCTTGCGGTGCGCCGCGGCGACACGTTTCCGGGACTCGACCGGCACCACATCCGTGTCGCGGTCCGCGGTCGCGAGGTGACCCGCCAGCTCGCAACGGCGCTTCGTACCGAGCTCGAAGCCCTCCGCACCGACCGGTCCGGCAGCAGCGGAATGTCCCCCGGCAGGGAGGTAGAACGTTGATGCTCGCAGAGCTGTTCGCCACGGTCACCCCAGTCGATGCGGACGTCGCCCAAGCGGCCGCACGACGGCACGCGCGACTGGCCAAGCCACCCGGAAGCCTCGGCAGGCTGGAGGGGTTGGGCGGACAACTCGCCGCGATCGCCGGGCGCTGCCCACCCCCCGTCCCGAAACATCCGACGGTGATCGTCGCCGCCGGCGACCACGGCGTGCACATCCAGGATGTCTCAGACTGGCCTCAGAGCATCACCGGCGCGATGGTCCGGACTGTCATGGCCGGAAGGGCCGCGGTCAACGCCATCGCCGGCACCGTCGGAGCCAAGGTCATCGTCGTCGACGTCGCTACCGTCGCGGACAACCGCGCCATCGACGCACCCGACGACGATGTCGTGTCCGGCCAGCTGGTCGACGAGCCCGGTGGCGGGAGACCAGCCGAGCTCATCGAGGCACGCATACGCGCAGGAACCCGCGACATCACGCGTGAAGCGGCAATGAGCCACGACGAGTGCATCAGCGCGATCGACCTCGGCGCACACGTCGCCAGTCGTGCGATCGCTGCTGGAGCGGATCTCATCGCACTTGGCGACCTGGGCATCTCGAACACCACCGCCTCGGCAGCCCTGATCGCGGCCTACACCGGCGCGGCGCCCGGCAAGGTCACCGGTCCGGGCGCCAACCTCGACGACCGTCGTGTCGCGCGCAAGATCGACGTCGTCACCGCAGCGCTCCAACGGCACGGCACCGACCGCGACCCGCTCGGGCTACTCGCCTCGCTCGGCGGATTCGAACACGCCGCACTGGTCGGGATCGTCCTGGCGTGTGCCGGCGCGCGGGTCCCGGTCGTGCTCGACGGGGTCATCACCGGCGCCGCAGCGCTGGCCACAGCCGCACTGGTCCCCGATGCGCTGGGCTACCTCATTGCGGGTCACGTCTCCACCGAACCCGGCGGTACCACCGCGCTCACCCACCTCGGCCTCACACCGCTCCTCGACCTCCAACTGCGTCTTGGCGAAGGAACCGGCGCGCTGCTCGCCGTCCCGCTGCTCCAGGCCGCCGCCCGGACGCTCACCGAGATCGCCCTCATCGACGACATCGCATGAACCGCACCCGTTTGCTGCTCGTCAGACATGCACCCACCACTGCCACACGTACCTTTCGCTTCCCCGCCGACGAGCCGCTCGACGACGACGGGCGGCAAGCCGCCAGCTGCCTGGCGGGCACGTTGCAGGCCGGCCATGCCGTCACCAGCCCAGCAATCCGCTGTCGCGACACCGCAGCGCTCGCCGGGTTCCTCGACGCGGCCATCGATCCGGACCTGGCCGAGTTGGACTTCGGCGCCTGGGCTGGCAGAGACATCGGCGACGTCGAACGCGGATCCGCGACGGCCTTGGCGTTCTGGTACGCGGATCCCACCCGAGCCCCACATGGCGGCGAGACGCTGGACGAACTCGCCACCCGCATAAGTCGGGCTATCGACCGGCTCCGCGATCAGCCGGGCACGACCGTGGCGTTCACCCACGGTGGTCCAATCAAAGTCGCCATCCTTCATGCGCTGGGCGCGCCGCTGAGGGCCATATGGAGAATCGACGTGACCCCGTGTCACGTCACCGAGCTGCACCCGCGCCCTCATGGCGGATGGGCGGTTGCACGCGCGAATGCCGCCCTTGTGAGTCAAGCCACAACAGCGGCGCGCAGCCTGCCTCAGTGACACCGGCCGGGGTACGGGCGGGCAGATGGCACCGGAGCCGCCATCGGTTCTGTAGAGACACTCTGGAGTGCCCCGACCAGGTCGGGGTGGTGCTGACAGTAGGGGGCCTCCTCGTACTCGCGAGGTGGGTTGTGGTCGAGCTCGCCGTGTCGATGTCGAGGAGACCGAAGGGCGACCGGGACTGAGCCGGGCTACACACGAGTGCGGTGAGATGACGGGCAGCAGCGGCAGCGTCGACGATCGCCAGCACCCCTTCACGCTCGAGATCCTCCAGCCGCTTCACCAGTGCTTGCTGGCCCGGTGCGGCGCCCGCTGCCCGCCAAACATCGATCACCTCCGGCAGGTGGACGGCTTCAGCGATGACGAGACGTAGCAGCGCAGCATGGTCGGGGAACAGCACCGACCGTCGCTGCATGGGTTGCCGAGCACGCGTGCGCCCGGCAAGACCTCGAGATCGACCTCCTCGACCTCGCCGATGCCGAACTTCCCGCGCTGCTGCAACACGAGCCCGACCAGCAGGTCCGCCGCTTCGCTGCACGCATCGGCCAGGCCGATGCCCTCATCGTGGTCACGCCCGAGTACAACCACGGCTACCCCGCGCCGCTCAAGTAGGCCATCGACTGGCTCCGCGACGAATGGGCCGCCAAGCCCATCGCACTGGTGTCGTACGGAGGGCTGTCAGGTGGCCTACGAGCAGTCGAGCAGCTGCGCCAAGTGTTCGCTGAGGTCAACGCCGTGCAACTCCGCGACACGCTCAGCTTCCATCATGCACATGAGCAGTTCCGGCCCGACGGGACCCTTAAGGAGCCCGCACCCGTCGAATCTGCTGCGGCCATCCTCTTCGACCGGCTCGTCTGGTGGGCGCGCGCACTTCGCGAAGCCAGGCAGGTACGCCCCTATGTCAGCTAGCGACGACGCGACGCGCCACGGACCGTCCGCGACCGCCATCGTCTTTGACCGCTACGGTCCCCCGGACGTGCTGCGCGTGGCCCGCATCGCCTCGCCGTCGCCGGGGGATGGCGATGTCCGGGTGCGGGTACTGGCCGCTGGTGTGAATCCGTTGGACGTCAAGGTGCGACGCGGCGATCTCGACGATGGCAGCGCCCCGCCCTTCCCGCAACGCCTCGGCAACGAGTTCGCAGGGGTCGTCGAAACCTTGGGTCCGAGTGTCGACTCGTTCCATGTCGGTCTGGTGCTGCTCCCGATATCGGCCGTTTTGCTGACGCATCAGCAACCTAGTCTCAAGAATGCTGACACGTCAACATTCTCGCGGTAGGGTGCCTCGCGTGGATGAGAACAACTGGCTCGACGACCGAGAAGCGCGCCTTTGGCGCACTTACAACGCCATGCGGAGAGGGCTGGTCGCTGCCCTCGAACGACAGCTGACCCAGCGCTCGCGGCTCTCGGGAGCCGACTACGAACTGCTGGTGGTTCTCTCGGAGACAACGAAAGGCCGTCTCCGAGCACGCGAGCTGCGTTCCACGGTGGGCTGGAATCGCAGCAGGCTTGCGCACCAGCTCCGGCGTATGGAGGCCCGCAGGCTGATTCGACGGGAAGCGTGTCCCGACGACGCGCGAGGCACGGTGGTCGTGCTCACCAGCGAGGGACGACGCGCGATCGAGGCCGCCGCACCGGACCACGTCGCAACGGTCCGCCGATTGTTCATCGACGTCTTGAGCGTCGACGAGATCGACGTACTGACCTCAGTCACCGAGCGCGTGCTTGCCCGCCTCGAGAACGAGCAGGGCGACTGATCGTGCTACGGAGCCCGGCGGAGTTCCAAGGGGTCGGATACCGGAGCCTTGACCGCCGTGGTGACAGGCGGATGAGCAGGATCCTCAATGTTTGTCCTCGTTCGCGCTGCGATGACACCTTCCGAATCTTCTGGAACGTCGGTCGCCGACGGCGGCTGACCTGAGCGAGTTGACCGAGGATCGCCGCCCTTCATGACCGACGCGCGGCCGACACGGTCAGAACGGGCGAGGAGCCAGCGGCGGTGCCCGGCGACGCCCGATAGGAGCGACCAACCCATCTCCGACCCCTTCACGAGGAGGCTCCCATGTCTCTCCAACACCGGGCTGCCCGGCTCCACACCCTCGGAGGCACGCCGCAGATCGACTCCGTCGGCCCGCTGCAGCGTCGGCCCGGGCACACCCTCGTATCTGTGACGGCCAGCGCCGTCAACCCCGCCGATCTGCTGATGGCCCGGGGCTACTACCCGGGGCCGCTTCCTCGGCTGCCATTCGTCGTCGGTCTCGAGGGGACCGGCCACGTCCTTGAGTCGGAGGCACACCCTGCTGGCACGCCCGTTTGGTGGCAGGCGCCAGGGGCCGCGGCGACGTTCGCCGTCGTGCCGACGAACGCCTTGTTCCTTTGCCTAGGGATGTCGATCTCACGACCACCGCGGGCATAGGGATCGCGGGGATCGCCGCCCTTGTTCCACTCGAACAGTTGGCCGGCCTACGGTCAGGCGACTCCGTGCTCGTGCTCGGCGCCTCCCCAGCTGTGCTTCCCGTTGAAAGCCAGTCGTCCTGTCGCCCCGACCTGAACGGAACGTTCGCGAAGCGCGACACCGAACCTGGACGGGCCGCCTGTCCGCTGAGGCGCGCCCACCAACCCCAAGCCCTCGTCTCTGACATCCGCCCATGGACACATCTGGGAGGACAGGACGGACGCCAGACCGGCCGTGAGCGTCGAGGATGCAGGATCGCTCGGATGGAAACGAGGTCCGTCACCGCCGACTCAGGCCGGTGGACGAGCTACGAGATCTCAGCCGAACAATCGAGATGCAGCCGTCGGTGTCGGGCACACCGGTGATGGTGGCGACGGCGAGGCCGGGTCGCCGCCACCATCCTCCCCCGAAATAGCAGAATCCCGGCGATTTCGCCGGGATCTGCGGTGGAGGTGAGCGGATTTGAACCGCCGGCTTCTTCGTTGCGAACGAAGCGCCTC
>Ga0299914_10003558_pt1 | contig 11033 bp, 10 predicted proteins | sample RVTome_10_FD_201361 | JGI IMG/M metagenome (GOLD analysis project Ga0299914, IMG submission 201361) | Soil microbial communities from uranium-contaminated site in the Upper Colorado River Basin, Wyoming, United States - RVT153D57 (version 2) ... | reverse complement strand
CGTCGGAGATGTCCGGCCGATCCCGGAGGAACCCGGACGTGCCCGCGCGCTCGTCGACGAGCTGCGGACGCGGATCGAGCAGCGTGTGGACCGCGTCGACCGCGCCGGCCGTGCCGTCGGGGCCGCCGCGGCCGACGTCCGACGCTTCGTCACCGCCGACCGGTTCTCGCCACTCGACGGGCCGATCAGGCAGCGCCTCGGCAGCGATCCCGTCGGTGTCGCGCGGGACGGCGCGCCGGTTGTGGACCAGTTGCGCATGCGTCTGACGCAGTGCGAGCAGACGCTCGAGGAGCTCGCCGCCCACCGACGCCTGCTGGTGCGGGAGATCGCCGCCGACACGCAACGGGGACTGTGGCTGCTGCGCCAGGCAGACGCGGTCTCGGCACTGCCGGCGGGCTTCGGTGAGTGGTCAGAGCAGCGCTTCCTGCACATCCGCTACGCCGCAACAGCGGTCGACGAAGAGCTGCTCGAACGCCTGGAGGCGATGGTCGACCGCCTCGTCGACGAGGGCGTGCGGCCCGCCGGTGTCCCGCTCCTGCAACGCGCCGTGCATGCCGCGGTGGGCGCGACCGGGTTCGCGGTCCAGATCCTCAAGCCGAACCCGGCACTGCGGCCGCAGCGTGTACCGGTCACCGAGCTGGCGACGTTCTCCGGCGGCGAACAGCTGACCGCGGCCATCCTGCTGTACTGCACGCTCGCCCGGCTGCGCGCCCAGTCGCGGCAGACCCAGACCGCGGCCGGCATGCTCACGCTGGACAACCCGATCGGCAAGTCGTCGAACGTCACGCTGCTGCAGTTGCAACGCCGCGTGGCGGACGCGATGGGGGTGCAACTGGTCTACACGACAGCGGTCGACGACCGCGAGGCGGTCGGTGTGCTGCCACACTGGATCCGCCTGCGCAACGAGCGTCGGGACGCACGCTCCGGCAACCTTCACGTCGAGCTGGTACCGGGCGGCGAGGACGAGCATGGCACGGTCGAGGCGACACACATGTGGAGACGGGCCGACACGGTGGCCGTGGCTCCCGGAGGCCGGTGAGCGCGTCAGCGGTCACCGGACAGGCCGGGGGGCACACTGCTCGCGCCAGCGAGGAGTGTGGGCTGTGAGCGAGCTCAGCCCGCTCGCGTGGCGGTTGCGCCGCTGCCTGCTGTCGATCGAGCGGGAACGGATCCAGCTCGCCGAGATCTGGAGCTGCTTCCTCAGCTCCGCACCTGAGCTGCTGACCGCCGGCGACCGGCGCCGGCGGCTCCGACGCGCCCTCGACGAACTGGAGCACGCCAGCTGGTTGTCGTTGCCCGACGACCCGCTGGCGTGGGAGCCGCGCGACCCTCCGCTGCCCCGGCGCATCGACGTGCTGCCCCCGTCGGAGCGGGCGCGTCGGCTCGGGACCGCGCGTGCCGAGCCGTGGGTGCCCCAGCTGGCGTGGGCGGCCGACGTCGAGCTCACGCAGGCGCAGCTCGACGATCTGCTGCGCATCAACCGGTGGGTGGTCGAGGAGGCGGCGGAGGCGGTCATCGTGCCGCCACGCGAGCGGTCACTGCAGCTGTTCGGTGCGGGGCAGGAGGACCGGCTGCACGATCTGGCCGCGACCGAGCTGTTCGGCCTGCACCGGCTCAGCTGGGAGCTGCTGTGCTGCGCTCCGGTCCCGCCGCCGTTCGTCTGGAGCGCGGTCGGCCAGGGGGCGACCCTGCTCGTGGTGTCGGGTCACGAGACGTTCGCCAGCGTCCGCCGGGCGCTGGTCGACGCGCCGTCCACCGCCGTCGGTCTGGTCGCACACGGGGCGGGTCCCTACTTCGCGAGCTCTGTCCAGTTCGCGCGCACCCTGGACCGCACGATCGATCGGATCCTGTACTACGGCGACCTCGACGCCGTCGATCTCGAGACGGCACGGCGTGCGGATCGGCGTGCGGTCGCCGCGGAGCTGCCGCCGGTGGAGCCCGCCGCCCCGCTGTTCGACCTGCTGGTGCGACACGGCACGCCGTCGCCGGCCACCCCACTGCCGATCGAACAGGTCCGGTCGCTCACGGCGTGGCTGCCGGCCGAGGCGCGTGACCCGGTGACCAGGCTGCTGGTCGGCGGGCGTCGCCTCGCCCAGGAATGGGTCGGCTACGAGCTGCTGGTCCGCGAGCGCGTCTGGGAGACGCTCGGCTGCCCCGACCGCCCCGCCGCGCGGTAGGCCGGACGGCGACGCCTACACTCAGCGTCCATGGATCCCGATCTGCTGACACCGACCCGCATCGCGCCTGGCGACGCCGCCGACCTCGGCGTCGTCGTGGCGTGACCGGTGACCCTGCCAGCGGCGACGCCTCGACGCTCGCGGCACTGTCGGACCGCGTGGCGCAGTGTCGCGCGTGCCCCCGGCTCGTGGCGTGGCGCGAGCGGGTCGGGCGCGACAAGCGGCCGGCGTACCGCGACTGGGACTACTGGGCGCGTCCGGTGCCGGGATTCGGCGACCCCGCCGCGCGCCTGGTCGTGGTGGGCCTCGCACCCGCGGCGCACGGCGCGAACCGCACGGGACGGATGTTCACGGGTGACCGTTCGGGCGACTTCCTGTACGCGGCGCTGCACCGTACCGGCTTCGCGTCGCAGCCGACGTCGCGAATGCGGGACGACGGCCTCACGCTGCGGGACTGCTGGGTCACCGCGGCGGTGCGCTGCGCCCCACCGGCCAACACGCCGACGGCGGCCGAACGCGACGCGTGCGCCGGTTGGCTGCACCGGGAGCTCCAGCTCCTGCCCGCCCGCCTGCTCGTCGCGCTCGGCGGGTTCGCGTGGCAGGCGCTGCTGAACGAGCTTGGACCGGTGCGCCCGCGCCCACGGTTCGGCCACGGCGCCACCGCGTCCGTCGGCGCGTACGAGCTGCTCGGCAGCTACCACCCGAGCCAGCAGAACACGTTCACCGGTCGGCTGACACCCGAGATGCTCGACGACGTGTTCGTCACCGCCCGTGAGCTGCTCGCCGCCTGAGCGGTGTCAGGCGGCAGCGCCCGCGGGAACGTCCGCCAGCCAGTCGTCGACGTCGGCGAGCAGCTCGTCACGCACGTGTGGAGGGCAGCCCGCCGCACGGATGCCGCACCGTGCGATCTCCGCGAGCTCGTCGTCGTCCAGACCGAACACCCGGCGGGCGATCACGTACTGGTCGGACAGGCCGGAGCCGAACAGCAGCGGGTCGTCGGCGGCCAGGGTGACCGCACATCCTGCGGCCCGCAGGCGGGGCAGCGGGTGCTCCGCCAGGTGGTCGATGGCGCCGAGGGCGACGTTGGACGCCGGGCAGACCTCGAGGCACACCTGCCGGTCGACGAGCTGCTCGAGCACCCGGGCGTCGGTGATCGCCCGGATGCCGTGGCCGATGCGGTCGGCGCCCAGCCGGTCGACGGCGCCGACGATGTCCGTGGCATCTGTCAGCTCACCGGCATGTGGCACCGACAGCAGGCCGCTGTCGCGCGCGATGTCGAACGCGGGCCCGAAGGCCGTCGTCGGGTTCGCAGCCTCGTCGTTGGCCAGCCCGAAGCCCACGACGCCGTCACAGGCGTAGCGCGCGGCCAGCTTGGCCAGTGACGGGGCGTCGGCGGGGAACCTCCGGTCAGCGCTGACGACCCACCCCACGCCCACGCCGGTCGCCCGGTGGGCCTGCCGACCCGCATCGATCAGGGCCTCCAGCACCGCCTCGTCGGGCCCGAGCCGTCCGTGGTACAGGCTGGGGTTCGCGGTCACCTCGACCCACCGAGATCCCGCCGCGGCTTCGTCGGCCGCGAGCTCACCGACGAGCCGCGCGAGGTCGTCCACACCGCGCACCTGGCGCTTCGCGGCCACGTAGAACGCGTCGAACCGCGCGAAGCCGCGGACGTCGGCCTCCGTCGGGGTCACGCCGTGGTACGTCGTCGGCGGCGAGCCCACCCGACAGGTCAGCGCCGACAGCTCGGCGGGCAGCCGCTCGCCGTTGCGGCGGGCGAGGTCAGCGAGCGTGCGCGGACGCATCGACCCGATCAGGTGGAGGTGGAGATGGACCTTCGGTAGCACCGTCAGGTCCCGCCGTGACCGTGGGGACCGAGGCTCCGCCGTGGCCCGCGTGTGCGTGGCGACGTCGATCGGAGTTCCCATGGACAGACGATGCCGCACGCGTGCGCGAAAGTCGAGGAACCCCGACGCGTCACCGGGCGGCGGCGATCTCGACGGAGTGCTGGGTCCAGCCGACGGCGAAGGGCGCGCGCACGCCGCTGACGGCGACCATGTCACATCGCAGCCGGTCAGGGGTGATGTCGAGGACGTTGTAGCCGTGGGTGCTGGAGTTGACGTAGGTCAGGTGCGGGTTCGCACCGCGGACCAGCCGTGTCAACGGCACGGGCACGCTCGGCAGCGTGCGCCCAGCGATCATCTCGGCCAGGTTGGCCGACGTCACCGACCCGACCATCAGGCAGGTCGCGACGTCCCGTCCGTCGTCTGTGTGCAGCGTTCCGCTGATGAACGAGTGCAGGTCACCGGTGAGCACGACCAGGTTGTCGACCTCGACCAGTGCGTCCGTCAGCGTCGCACGCTCTGCGGTGTACCCGTCCCACTGATCGAGGCTGACCAGGACATCCGACAGCATCGGCAGGTCCCTGGCGTGCGGGTGCAGGCGGCGCGCGAGCCACGCCGGCAACCGGAAGGGAGGCACCATGGTCTCGTTGCCCCACAGCTTCCACCTCCGCGTCGAGGTGGTCAGACGCTCGATCAGCCACCGGCGCTGCGCGACGCCGAGCATCGTGCGGTCCGGGTCGTGGCGCGCGTCACAGCCACGCGTTGCGTACCGGTCCTCACGCGCCAATCCGCATGGCGGACCGTCACGGAGCAGCCGCTCGTCGGTCAGCACCAACTCGACGAGGTCACCGAACGCGAAGGCCCGGTTGATGCGGAGCTGATCGACCGGCTCGGCCGTCGGGTCGAACGTCACGTCGGCGGGCATGTACTCGGCCCACGCCTGCGATGCGGCGCTGCGCCGTGCCGGGTCGGCGTTGGCGTCCTCGTCGGCCGTGTCGGTGTCGTGGATCCCGTAGCCGTCGTTGGCGAACTCGTGATCGTCCCAGATCGCGATGACGGCAGCGCGCTCGTGGAGGCGCTGCAGATCCGGGTCGCGGCGGTACGCGCGGTACAGCCAGCGGTAGTCAGCGAGCGTCTCCGCCCGATCCCGGCCACCGGGCAGAAGGAGCCGACGGTCCGCTGGACCCCGCTGCTGGAACCGCGGGTCGCTGACCGACTCGTAGATGTAGTCGCCGAGGTGCAGCACGTAGTCGACGTCGGCGTCTGCCAGCAGCCGCAGCGCGTGGAACCGCCCCGAGGTGAAGTCCTGGCACGACACATAGCCGAGGCGCAGGTGCTGCAGGGGCGTCGCGGGGTCGGGCAGGGTGGTGAACCGTCCGGTCCGGCTGCCCGCGCCGAGCGCGTCGAACCGGTACCAGTAGGTCGTGGACGGTCGCAGCGCTGGATCGCGGACGCGCACCTTCACCGTCCAGTCGGTCATGGCGGCGGCGGTGGCCACGTCGGCCGCCACGACGTCGCGCATTGTGGCGTCGGCGGCGACGCGCCATCGGACCGGGACCGGACCCGTCGGCGACGACGGCACCCTGGTCCACAGGATCGCGCCGTCGGGAGCGGGATCGCCCGATGCGACGCCCCACGCGAAGACGTTCCCCGGATCGACCATCAGGCGTCCCGGGTGCCGCGTGCCCGCGACGTGCGCGAGGTCATGGCCCAGAACAACGGCGGCACGACGTGCCGCAGGGCCATCAGCGGGCGGTACCACCGGGGCACGGTGCGTTCACGGGCCCGCGACACCACGACGTCCGCCACGGCCGCGGCGACGTCGCTGGGCGCGCCGACCAGTCGTGCGACGCGCGACGCGACCAGGCGCCGCTGCGGGAAGCCCTCCGTGGCGATGAAGCCCGGGTTGACCTTGCCCGACACCGAGCCGACGTTGATGATCTGGCTCGGGGCGCTTACCACGAGCAGGTCGTGCAGCGCCGCCGTGGTGTGGACCGCCCCGACGAAGTTGACCTGCATGGTGTGCAGCAGGCCATCGACGCTCTCGGGTCCCCTGAAGGCTCCCCCACCGACACCGGCGTTGTTGACCAGCAGGTGGCAGCGGCCGAACTGCGCTCGGAGGCGCTCGGCCAGGCCATCGACCGCACCACGGTCCGCGACGTCGGCTCCGTGGGCCACGATGTGGGGATGGTCGGCCGCCATCGCGTCGAGGCGGTCGATGCGTCGCGCCACCGCGACGACCGTCATGCCGTCGTCGGCCAGCCGGCGCGCGACTGCGGCGCCGATGCCGCTGGACGCTCCTGTGACGACGGCGATTCGTACTGCGTGTGGCATTCGTCCGTTTCCTGTCTCGGCCCGCTCCGCTACGGTAGGCGTCACCAGCGGGAACGGCGAAGCGGGCTGGCGTCGCATGGGCAGGCGACCCCGACACCACCGCGCCCTCCCGCACCGCCCGCCGGTGGAGACCAGGTGACACAACCCCAGCCCGGCACGCAGCTGATCGCGGACCGTTACGCGGTGCGTTCGTTGATCGGGCGCGGTGGGTCCGGTGCGGTCTGGCGGGGTGAGGATCTGCACCTGCGACGACCGGTGGCGATCAAGCAGATCGTGCTGAGCGAGTCGCGCAGCACCCGCACTCGCACCCGCGCGATGCGTGAGGCGCAGGCCGTCGCCAAGCTCCACACGCCGGGCGTCGTCCAGGTCTATGACGTGCACGACGACGGCGCACAGGTGTCGCTGATCATGGAGCTGATCGACGCGCCGAGCCTGTCACACGTCGTACGCCGGACGGGGACACTGACGCCACAGCGGGCTGCGGAGGTCGGGCAGTCGCTGCTGGGTACGCTGCTGGCCGTCCATGCCGCAGGGGTGGTGCACCGCGACGTCAAGCCCAGCAACGTCCTCGTCGGCGACTGTGGCGTCTACATCACCGACTTCGGCATCGCGCTGCTCGGCGACGACCCGGCGTTGACCGCGGCGGGCAGCGTCCTGGGCACGCCTGCGTACATGGCGCCGGAGCAGGCCCGCGGCGAGCGCGTCGGGCCGATGGCCGACCTGTACGGGCTGGGCGCCACCCTGTACTTCGCGATCGAGGGCCACGCGCCGTTCTCCGAGGACGGTTCCATCGCCACCACGCGGGCGGTCCGCGATCGACCGCACCGACCCGGCGAGCACCTCGGCCCGCTCACGCCGCTGATCGACGGCCTGCTCGCGAAGGATCCCACCGCGCGCCCAGCGGCGGCGGAGGTCGCGGCCGCGCTGGACGCGGTCGTCGAGCGAACACCGATCGCCCCACCACCACCCCGGACCCACGCCGAGGACGCCACGGAAGACCACGACGCGCCCGGGCGCCCAGGCGCCGACATCGACGCCACGGACGATCAGGCGGACGTCACCGCGGACCCGCCCCCCACGGGCTCCGCACGCGAGCCGCTGCCGCCCGTCCCCATCGACGACGAGGGACGGCAGCTGCGTCGTGCCCTGCTGTGGGGCGCGGGCCTGCTGCTCCTGCTGACGGTCGCACTGCTGTTGCTGTTCCTCGCCGTACAGGACCACCCCGAGGCACCCGCTGGCGCGGCGCTGATCGGCGGACGACCTACCATGTGGTGGGTCACCGGCTGAGGAGCTGCGATGGAGCAGGTCAACGCGATGCGTGCCGTCCTGGTGGCCGGCGCGCTGGCGGCGGCGCTCATCTGCGCCGCGTTCGGCATCTGGTCAGCGGCGATCGTGCTCCTGGTCGGCATCACCGCCCACGGGCTGCTGTGGCGGCACCTGCACCGGCTGGGTCCACCCTCGTCGGGCCCGGACGCCTGACCGGCGGTCATCGTCCGCGTGCGGGCAGGCGGGCGCGCAGCAGCCGGGCGCGACCGATCCGCAGCAGCACGGCCGCGAGCACGAGCAGGCCTGCGAAGACCGCCCAGGCGATCTCGTAGGACGCCCGCTCGACCAGCCATCCGAACAACGGTGGTCCGACCAGCTGCCCGGCGAAGAGACCGGACTGGGTGACTCCGGTCGCCGCCGACGGAGCGGCACGGCTCTGGCGCACGATCGCGTAGTTGAACAATCCCGGCCAGCCCCACGAGGCACCATAGGCGAGGACCGTGCCGAGCAGGAGCAACGCGCCGCCCGCGGGGCGCAACGCGAGCACCGCCAGCCCCAGCGCACCGATCGCCATCAGCCAGCCGACGAACACCAGGTGACGTCCGTCCCGACGGTCGGCCAGCCAGCCCCACAGGGTGCGCGCCGCCATGCCGGCCGCCCCACCCGCGGCAAGCCACCACCCGGCCGCCGCCGGTGCCACGCCCGCGGCGACCGACGACTCGACGTAGAACGCGCCGACCGCGTTGGCTGACATCGACGCCAGGCCCGCGCCGACCGTGATCACCAGCAGTGGGCGCAACGGCGCGACATCCTCTCCGTCGAGCGCGACCGGTGGCGCATCATCACGGTCTTCGAGCAGCGCGCGCGCACGGGGGACCAGCGCGCCGACGAGCAGCGCCAGCGCGCCACCCGCCGCAAACGCCCAGCGCCAGCCCACACGCAACCCGATCAGCGGCAGCGCGATCCCGCTCAGCAGACCGGCCAGTGGGATCGCGGCCTGCTTGGCGCCGAACGCCAGGCCCTGCCGGGCAGGGTTGATCACCCCCGACAGCACGCCGTTCGTCGCCGGCTGCGTCAGGCCGTTGCCGACGCCGGCAACCGCGAGCAGGACGACCAGGACGGCCCACGACGACGCGAACAGCGCGATCGCGACGAGGGCCGCGCCGCTCAGTACCGCGCCGGCGGTCATCGTGCGCGCGGCACCGACCCGCTCCGACAACCGACCTCCGGGCGCCGACGTCACGGTCGCCGACAGCGCGAACATCGCGGCGGCCACGCCCAGCGCCGCCTCACCGAAGCGCAGCTCGTCGCGCACCAGCACCGCGACCGCTCCGAGCAGGATCATCGGCAGGACGACCACCGTGTTGGCCAGCAGCGCTCCGACCAGCAAGCGCCACGCCGCAGCATCGTGCGCACCACGACCCAGCGGTCCACTCACGTGTGATCCTCACCCACCGGCTCGCTGCCGCTCGCCCGCACCCCATCGTCCCCACCCACCGGCTCGCTGCCGCTCGCCCGCACCCTGTGATCCCCACCCACCGGCTCGCTGCCGCTCGCACGCACCCGTCAGGTCGTGGTGTCGACGATCGCGGCGCGCACCCGCGCGCGCATGCGTTGCAGGTCGGCCTCGTCGGCGTAGGGATGGCGGGGCCAGAAGAAGCCGCGCAGCCCGTCGCCGCGCGTCCGTGGGACCACATGCCAGTGCAGGTGCGGCACGCTCTGACTCACGACGTTGTTGCTGGCCACGAACGTCCCCTCGGCGCCGACGGCCGCACGTAGCGCACGCATGGTGATCTGCGTCGCCGTCTGCAGTGGCTCGGCGAGTGCCGCCGGTACGACGTCGAGCGTCTCGTGGTGGACCCGCGGGACCAGCAGGACGTGGCCGTGGAACACAGGCCGGATGTCGAGGAAGCCCACCACGTCGTCGGTCCGGTACACGAGCACATCGGGATCGTCGTCGGCGACGACACGGCAGAACGCGCAGGAGGCCCGGGATGCGGTCACGAGCGAGCATGGTACGGCCTGTCACGCCGTCCGGTCGTGCAGGTGCTGGGCTGTGTCACCCTGGTCGCATGGTCTTCGATGTCGTCATCGTGGGCGCCGGCCCCGCGGGCGCCGCCGCTGCGCTCACCGCCCGTCGTATTGCGCCCGACGCCACCGTCGCGGTCGTCGAGCGGGCAACCTTCCCCCGCGACAAGCCGTGCGGCGACGCGCTGAGCCCCGACGCCGTCGCCGAGCTCGGTCGCCTGGGTGTCCCGCAGGTCGTCGACGGCGCCCCGCCGGTCACGCGGCTGCGACTGCGCTCCCCCGCCGGTCGCGAGGTCGCGGACGCGCCGCCGGCGGCTGGCTTCGTCATCCCGCGCCGGGTGTTCGACGCCCGACTGGCGGCGCTCGCCCGAACGGTCGCGTCGGCGTGGACGACGGCCACGGTGCGGACGGTCGATGCCGCCGCCGACGGCGTGCACCTGCGGACCTCGGCCGGCGACGTGCGGGCGCGCGTCGTGATCGGCGCCGACGGCGCGAACTCACGGCTGCGCCGGGTGACGCTGGGTGCACCATCGCCGCGTCACACCGGCGTCGCGATCCGGGGCTACGCGCCCGCTCCGGACGGGCCGGCCGAGATGCTGCTGGTCTGGGAACGGACCGCCGGCCTGTCCTACGCGTGGTCGTTCCCGATCGACGGCGGCCGCAGCAACGTCGGGTACGGCGTGTTCGCGGGCGCGGCACCCGTGCAGCGCGCCCAGCTGGAGCGCCGCATGGTGGCGCTGCTGCCGCACGGCGCCGGCGCGACCGGGGTGCGCGGCCACCGGCTGCCGCTGTCCGACGGCGGCATGCACCCGGGGCGCGGCCGCGTCCTGCTGGCCGGCGACGCCGCGTCGCTGGTCAACCCCATCACCGGCGAGGGGATCTTCTACGCCCTCCTCAGCGGCCGGCTAGCGGCGCAGGCCGCGATGCGCACCCCTGCGGCCCCCCTCCCCGGGTATCGTGCACTCCTGCGCGCTGCGCTGGGCGCCCACGTCCGGAGCACGCGCTGGCTGGCACGGCTGGCCGGCACCGGTCCGGTGCTCGACCACCTCGTCCACGCCGCGGCCCGGTCGCCGGAGACGTCGGATCTGCTGGCCGACCTCGCCTTCGGGAAGGGAGCACTGACACCCGTGACCATGCGCACGATCGCCGGCGGGCTGTGGCGTGTCGCCCGGAACACGCGGACCGCACCACCCGACAGCCGCTCATGACCGCCGCGGACCGGTGGCGCACCGGACTGCAGCAGTGGGCGATCCCCGAGCACATCCTGTCCGCCGCGCCCGCGGACCCGCATGCCTTCTCCGTCCGGCGCTTCACCGAGCTCGCCGACGAGGCGGTGCGCCAGCCTCCGACGATCACCCACCAGCGTGCGGCCGCGCGCCTGCCCCAG
>Ga0299914_10003556_pt1 | contig 11036 bp, 9 predicted proteins | sample RVTome_10_FD_201361 | JGI IMG/M metagenome (GOLD analysis project Ga0299914, IMG submission 201361) | Soil microbial communities from uranium-contaminated site in the Upper Colorado River Basin, Wyoming, United States - RVT153D57 (version 2) ... | reverse complement strand
CGCTATCGAGGCGGCCCACAGGGCGGTGAGTGCCCCGACCGTCGCCACCACCGTCGACGCAAGCGGTGTGAGCTCATATATCGCAGCCGAGCGGGCGATGACGTAGACCCCGGCGGTGACCATGGTGGCGGCATGGATCAAGGCCGAGACCGGAGTCGGGCCCTCCATCGCATCGGGCAGCCAGACGTAGAGAGGTATCTGTGCCGACTTGCCGGCCGCCCCGACCAGGATGAGCAATCCGATCGCGGTCGCGGTGCCACTGGTCAACTGTTCCCCGGCCCGCTCGAAGACCCCCGCATAGGAGAGAGTCCCGAACGTGGCGAACACCAGCATCAGGGCGATCATGAACCCGAAGTCGCCGATCCGGTTGACGATGAACGCCTTCTTGGCGGCGGCGGGTGGGGCCGGCTTGGTGAACCAGAAGCCAATCAGCAGATAGGAGCAAAGCCCGACCAACTCCCAGCCGAGGAACAACATGGCGTAATTGCCCGCCAGCACCAGGGTCAGCATCGAAGCGGCGAACAGGTTGAGATAGGTGAAGAACCGCGGAAACCGGTCGTCACCATGCATGTAGCCGATGGCGAAGATGTGGATGAGAGAGCCGACCCCGGTCACCACGAGTGTCATCAGTGCAGCCAGCGGATCCCAGTGCAGCTCGAGGTTGGCACCGATCGCCGGCATCCACTCCCACAGCAGCACGGTCACGCCATGCACCCCACCCTCGAAGAAAGGCAAGGCGGCTACCACCCCGATCACGAATGAAGCCGCGACGGCGGCGGAAGCGAGCCACCCGCTGAGCGGGCCCTTGAGGTATCGCCCGAAGAAGTGCAGGAGCAATGCCCCGCCCAGAGGTAGAGCGATCACCAACCAGAGGAACTCGGTCACGAGGTTGCCCTATCTGAAGGGGGTGCCGCCCGAGCGATGCCAATGCGAGCAGGGTTCGCCTCCCTCGACTCTCTCGCTTCGCTCGCCCGCGTCGGTCCCCCCGCGGCGCAGGGGGACAAGCCGAGGTAGATGATGCGGAGCATCATCAACCTCGCAGCTCGCTCAGCTCGTCAACCGAAGCCGAGGTCCGTCTCCGGAAGATGGCGACGATGATGGCGAGACCGACCACGACTTCGGCGGCGGCCACAACCAGGATGAAGAACACTGCTACCTGGCCGTTGATGTCGTTCATGGCACGTCCGGCGGAGATCAGTGTCAGATTCACAGCGTTCAACATCAACTCGATGCACATGAACATCACCAGCGCATTGCGACGGAGCAGCATCCCCAGGGCGCCGATGACGAACAGAGCAGCCGCCAGAGCCATGTACCAGTCGACGGGGACGATCACGACCGCTGCCTCTTGAACTGGGCGAGAACGATCGCTCCTGCTGCCGCGATGGTCAACAGCAGGGCGGTCGCTTCGAAGGCGAGCACCCAGTCGGTGAACAGCGGCTCGGCTATTGCCTGCACCGTGCCGTTGGTGGAATCCTCGGTGATCGTGGTGGCGGCGGCGGGAACCCAGTCGAAGTCACCTACGACCGTGATGACTCCCGCAGCGACGATCACCACCCCGGCCAGGGCGCCAACCATGACTCTCTGGAGAGGCAGCTCCTCCTCGCGACTCTCCTCCTTGTCGACACCGACCATCATTATCACGAACAGGAACAGGGTCATCACCGCCCCTGCATAGACGATGATCTGGACCGCGGCCACCAGGTGGGCGAGCTGGACGACGTAGAGCACGGCAACCGAGAACAGAGTGCCCAGCAGACCCATTGCCGAGTAGATCGGGTTTCGGGCAATGACCACGGTCACCGCCCCCGCCAGGGCGGAGATGCCCATGACCACGAACAGAATCGCCTCAACCATCGGAACCGCTCCTATCCCGGCTGCTCCGATCACGCTCTTCCTGGTCGGGCTCTGGATCCCACTCGGCCGGCCCCGGTGTGTCGCGCCACATCTTCAGACCCTCGTATGCGGCCACGCCGGAGGGGGCGGTTGCCCGAAGCCAGCCGTCGGCAGCATCGAGCTCATCGAGATCGGCCATCTTCTCATCGGGAAACATGTGCGGCACGTTGCCGCCACGGTCCATGAGCAACGTTTCCTTGGTGTAGATCGCATCGTCCCGGTTGGTGGTCGAGATCTCGAAGAGATGGCTCATCGTGATCGCCTCGGTGGGGCATGCCTCGACGCACAACCCGCAGAAGATGCAGCGCAAGAGGTTGATCTCGTAGACGAAGCCAAATCGCTCGCCCGGTGAGGTTGGGCTCTCCGGATCGTTGTCCATGCCCCGGACGTAAATGCATTGGGCAGGGCACACTCCGGCACAGAGCTCACATCCGATGCACTTCTCCATGCCGTCGGGGTACCGGTTGAGCACATGTCTGCCATGGAACCTCTGTGGCTTGACCCGCTTTTCCTTGGGATACTGAGTGGTGACCAACTCATCGCCGGCAATGGTGCGGATCATGATCCCACCGGTCACTCTCAGACCTTTGATCAGTTCCTTGATGAGACCCATGACTAGCTCCAGGGAGGACCGAATTGTCGGATGGAGATCACGAAGGTGGACAAGACGAGCCAACCCAAAGCACCGGGTATGAGACGCTTCCAACCCAGTTGCATCAGCTGGTCATATCTCAGTCGGGGAAGAGTCGCTCTTATCCAGAAGAACATGAAGACGATGAAGTAGGTCTTGGCCAGGAAGTACACGGTGGGCAGGATGGCCGAGATGAACCCGGGTAGCACATCGTCGAAGGTGGGCCCGTTCCAACCACCGAGGAAGAGTGTCGCCGCGATGGCCGACATGGAGAAGATGTTGACGTACTCGGCGAGGAAGAACATGGCGAATCTCATGCCTGAGTACTCGGTATGGAACCCGCCGACGATCTCTTGCTCGGCTTCGACCAGGTCGAACGGAGCCCGATTGGTCTCGGCCACGATGGCGATGAAGAAGATCGAGAAGGCCACTATCTGAGGAAAGATGTTCCACCGGGGAACAAAGCGAAGCACCGGCTCCAGAGCCGGTATCAGGTCGCCCCAGGTTCCCGACTGTCGGTCGACTATCTCGGCGAGGGAAAGGGTGCCTCCATCTCCCTGAGTCGCCGAGAACATGACGACCGAGACCATGGCAAGACCCATGGCGGCTTCGTACGAGATCGCCTGGGCTGTCGCTCTCACCCCTCCTATCAGGGGATACTTCGACCCCGACGACCATCCGGCCAGGACTACCGCGTAGACCGCCAGCGACGACATGGCGAGGATGAACAACAGCCCGACGTTGAGGTCGGCGCCCTGTAGGGCAACCTCGCGCTCACCGATCATGAACGGCTTGCCCCACGGCACCATCATGAAGATGAGGAAGGCGGGAATCACCGCTAGGAACGGGGCGAGGACATACATGCCAAGCTCGGCTTTGCGCGGGGTGATCGACTCCTTGAAGAAGAGCTTGAGTCCGTCGGCCACAGTCTGGAGCACCCCAAACGGGCCGGCCCGGTTGGGACCGATCCGGCTCTGCATGTCAGCCAGGATCTTCCGCTCCGCCCACACGTTGAGGATGGTGACCACCATCAGCAGAACGAACGTGAGCACCACTCTGAGCAGAACGATCCAGAACTCGGGCCAGCTCACTTGCCCACCGTCGTCACCCTGACCACGGCATCGGTCCCCAAAGAGGAACCACCAGGCTGGTTGAACGGCACGTACACCACACCAGGCGGGGTCAGCTCGTCGATCACCGCCAGGAACTCGCCGTTCCCGTGCTTGGTTACGACGTGGATTCGATAGCCGGGCTGAGCACCCACTGTCTTGGCATCATCGGGATTGAGGTGCACCAGCGGTCCGGGTGCGAGAGGGTGCAGGGAAGGACAGTGCCGCATCATGACGCCATCGTCGTAGAGAGTCCTCGCCACATGGAGCGTCAATGCTGCCGATGGCGCCTTGTTTCCCTTGAGTGACACCGGAATGTGGTTGAGCACCTCGGATCCGGGTTGGGCCACAACGGCGCCGTCCCTCGCCTCCCATTCGAGATGGTCCCAGGTGATCCCGTCGTAGGCCGAAGCCACCGACGCGATCTCCTTGGCGATCAAATCAGGGGAGCTGAGACCGATGGAGACGCCTACCCGCTGTGCTATGTCGTCGAGTATCGACCAGTCGGGACGGGTTTGCCCCGGGCTTGGCGAGATGACGTTCACCTTCTGCACCCGCCCTTCGACGTTGGTCACTGTCCCTTCCTTTTCGCCGAAACCGGCGGCCGGGAGGATCAGGTCGGCGTCCCGATTCGAGTCATTGATGAACATGTCGATCGACACCACATACCCGGCGGACTCGAAGGCGGGAGCCACCGGTCTCGGATCGGGCATGTCCCGCAAGGGATCGGAACCCACCAACAACAGGAACCGTATGTCGCCCTTGGCGAGGCCTTCGAACATGGCTCGGGTGTCTTTGCCTCGTCCCGCGGGCAGCTCGCCCCAGGCCGTTTCCAACCTGGAGCGTCCCGACTCTTCGTTGCCCACCCGGCCGGGGAGCAGGTCTGGAGCGAGACCCATGTCGAGAGCGCCAAAGATGTTCCCGCGGCGGGCCAAGGGCAGGATCCTCGCCGAGCTCGCCTTGCTTCGGACCAGCGCCGCCACCGACTCGGCGAGGTGGGGACCGTCGGCATGGGATGCAAGACCGACCAGGGCCACGACCTTTTCCTTCGACAACGCGGACAGCAGCTCGGGGTGATCCCCATCGGCGATCTCGTCGAGCAAGGTGAACCCGCCCCCGGGCCGATAATTCACTTTGATCGCGGCCCGATCGTCGAGACCGGTCGCCCGGGGATGGACCACAACGAGCTTGACGCCGAGCTCCTGAGCCGCCCGCCGCACCCGCAGGTAGAGCGTGGGATGCTCCTCTTTGAGGTCGGGTCCCCATACCAGGATGGTGTCGGCGTCGTCGAGGTCGGAGATGAGGGCCCTGTCGACGGTCGCCGCCAGGAAGTGCGACGAGAGCGAGTCGTCGACCCGTGCGTCGACATTGTTGGTGCCGAGCACAACCCGGGCGAACTTGGAGAGCGCGTAGGCATCCTCGTTTGTTCCGCGGGCGCCACCGATCACCGCAAAGGCGCCACCGCCTTCCGCGTCTCTGATCTGTCTGATCCTCTCGGCGACTACGTCGAGGGCCTCGGTCCAGCCGATCGCGACCAACTCCCCGTCGCGTCGGATCAGCGGGGTGGTGACCCGATCGGGAGACTCGAGGTATTCGAAGCCAAAGCGATCCTTGTCCGACAGCCAGCCATGGTTGGTGGCGTCGTTGTCGACACCTACGTAGCGGAGTATCTGGTTCTGGCTGGTGTGGATCGACAGGCGCGGGTGAGCTGTGTCGTGAAGACCCGAGCTCTCGGCCATTGTCAGATCCCAGGGCCTCGCCCGGAAGCGGTACTGAGTGGAGGTGAGAGCGCCGACCGGGCAGATCTGAATGGTGTTTCCCGAAAAGTAGGACGAGAAGGGCAGGTCGGGGAATGTGTTCACCTCGGTTACGTTCCCCCGGGATTGGAACTCGATGAGGGGATCCCCGCTGATCTCGTCAGAGAAGCGGGTGCAGCGGGCACAGAGGATGCATCGCTCCCTGTCGAGCAGAACAAGGTCGGAGATCGGAATCGGCTTCTCGTAGTTGCGTTTGATCTCGACGAAACGACTCTCCCCCGGGCCATGTGAGAACGCCTGGTCCTGAAGCGGGCACTCCCCGCCTTTGTCACAGACCGGGCAGTCGAGGGGATGGTTTGCGAGCAGAAACTCGAGAACCCCCTCCTGGGCCTTCTTGACCACGTCACTGCGGGTGTCGACGACCATTCCGTCGGCCACCGTATTGGTGCAAGAGGTCACCAGCATCGGTCCGCGGGGAGTCACCACTTCGACCAGACACATGCGACACATCCCCACCGGGTTCATCCGCTCGTGCCAGCAGAAACGGGGGATGTAGGTCCCGTTGTCCTGAGCTGCCTTGATCAGAAGCGATCCGGTGGCAACTTGATGCTCGACGCCGTCGATGGTGACGGTGACGAGTTGGGTCTCCTCGCTCACTGCCTCAGCCTCGTTCGCGATCCCTCACCCACCACAGCGTCAAGAGACCGCCCAACCGGGCCCTCACCTCCCACGACCAGCGAGCGGGGGTCTGGGGGTCGCCCCCCAGAAATCACAATCACAACCCCACCTCCACCGGTTTGAGAGGACACCCTCCCAGCTCCACGTGGGCATCGACCTCGTCGCGGAAGTAGTCGCGCAAGGCGAGGATCGGGGACACTGCCGATGGCCCGAGGGGGCAGATCGTGGTCATCTTTGGGGGCCAGCCCAGGCCGACGCTGATGTTGTCGGACACGTCGAGGAGAAGATCGAGATCGACAGATCGACCCTGACCTTCCTCGATGCGACGCAAGATCATCTCCAGCCAAGTGGTCCCCTCGCGGCAGGGAGTGCATTGGCCGCACGACTCATGGGCGAAGAAGCGGACGATTCTCTCCGATGCGCGGACCATGCAGGTGGTCTCGTCCATGACGATCACCGCACCCGAGCCGAGCATCGAGCCAGCCTCGGCGCACATGTCTTTTGTGATTTGGTCGTCTAGATGTGTCTCGGGGACGAACCACGGCGCGGAGGCCCCTCCCGGAATCCATGCCTTGAGGGCGCGGTCGCCTTTGATTCCCCCAGCGATGTCGTAGATAAGGTGGCGCCAGGTGATCCCGTGAGGAACCTCGAAGTTGCCCGGTCGATTGACATGGCCCGAGACCGAGAGCATGAACGTGCCGGTATCCATCGGGTGCCCGATCTCGGTGAACGCCATGGCCCCCATTTCCAGGATGTGGGGCAGGTTCGACACTGTTTCAACGTTGTTGACAATGGTCGGCATCATGTACAAGCCTTTGGCCGCCGGGAAGTACGGCGGCTTCAGACGTGGCTCGCCGCGCAAACCCTCGAGACTGTTGATGAGGGCCGTTTCCTCGCCGCAGATGTAGGCCCCCGCCCCGAGGTGGACGGTGACTTCGAGATCGAAACCGGTGCCGAAGATCCCGTTTCCGAGATAGCCACGGGCATAGGCGGCGTCGATCGCGGCTTGAAGTCTGCGCGCCGGTTTGGCGTACTCGCCCCTGATATAGACGAAGGCGTGGTGCACCTCATTGGCGACGGCAGCGATGATGACGCCCTCCACGATCTGATGCGGGTCACGTTCGAGGAGCTGGCGGTCCTTGAAGGTGCCCGGTTCTGATTCGTCGCCGTTGACTACGAGGTAAGCGGGGCGAGCCGGCGCGAGAAAGCTCCACTTGAGCCCGGTGGAGAAGGCGGCGCCACCACGGCCGAGGAGCCCCGAGGCCTTGATCTCCTCGACCAGCTCGTCACGAGTGATCCCGGTGGCGCGGCGGGCCTGGTGGTACCCACCTGTAGCCTCGTACCGGTCGATGGTGTGCGAGTCGGTCGGATGCTCGGTCATCCGCCTCGTGACCACTGGTTGCGTGTTCAAGCGTCTCCCTCGCGCCCGACGGTGCCCAATGATTGAAACGCCGGGTAGGGGCCCAAAGCCCCCTCTTCCTCCTTGATCGCCCAGTCGAAGCTCTTCACGCCGCCGAACAGCTGCTGCATCTCGTCCCCGTTGATCACCTCGGGTTGAGCCCCCTTGAGCCATCTGACCAGATCCCGGGCACGCTCCGAGGTGACCCCTTCGATCAGTTCGTAGTTCACCTGCACCGCAGGCGCTCCCCCGCAGGCGCCGATGCACTCGACATGCTCGACGGAGAGAAAGCCCTCCGAGTCGGTCTCGCCGTGAGGAACCCCCGACTCGTCTTCCACCGCGTGGAGGATGTCGTCTCCGCCCAACAGCATGCACGAGATCGACGTGCAGCAGGAGATCAGATAGCGACCGGTCGGCTCCCGTTTGTACATGGTGTAGAAGCTGGCCACGGCGTGGACCTGGGCCGGAGTGATCCCGACCCAACGCGCCACCTCTTCCATCCCCTCATTTGTCAGATAACCGTCCTCGGCCATCGCCAGATAGAGGAGCGGCATCACCGCCGAGCGCTTCTGCGGGTAACGCGAGATGATCTCTCGGGCGCGCTCCTCGGTGGCCTCCGACCATTGACTCATGGATGCCGGAGATTAGGTAGCCCCGCTAGCCCGAGCGAAACCAGCTCGCGCCGCTTACCTGAGGTACCTGGCGCAGGATATGGCGCCATCCAGACAGAGAAGCTGGAAGTGGAGCAGAATCAGACCGATGTCTCGATCGTGGCGCGACGATGACCCGGGTCTGCCAATCGCCTTCGGGCAATGCTCCAACGGGGAGTACGAGCCCGAGCCGATCACACCGGTCCGCATGGAGATGGAGAAAGCGGCGCACGCCGGGATCGACGAAGGCATCCGGCGCACCGGGCTCAGCCGTCGCGAGTTCCTTCGCTCGGCATGTGCGCTGGCCGTCTCGCTCACTGCCATCGACAACACCATGGCACGAGCGTTGGGTGTCGCTCCCGGGCTGTGGTACCCCTTCGACCCGGCCGCACGTCACGACACCGATGCGGCAAGGTCGATCCTGGGGCCGGCCCAGTTCGTGTTCGACGTTCAGGGTCACCTACTCGAATACGACCTCGACCCGTCGACGAGGGGGGACTGGTTCTGGGGCCGGAACTTTCCTCAGGCACGCTGTGAGGAAGAGGACGATCCTCGCGCCTGCTTTGCCACCAACCACTTCCTCGAGGAGATCTTTGTCAGATCGGATACCACCATGGTTGCCCTATCCGGATTGCCCATCCTGCCCGAGGGAAGCCCGCTGTCCGCCGAGGTGATGGAGGACACACGACGGATGGTCCAGTCTCTGTCAGGTGACGAGAGGGTCGTGGTCAATGCCCTGGCGCTGCCTCAAATCGCACCGATCGAATCGATCGTTGAGGAGATGGAGCGCACCGTGAACGAGAACACGATCTCCGGCTGGAAGACTTTCACCCATTTCCCCAATGGGATCCACTGGTGGCTCGACGACCATGAGCCCGGCCTCCCTCAAGTGGCCAACCGGTTCTTCGACGAGATCGAGAAGTTGGGATCCCCGATCCTCTTCGTGCACAAGGGTCTCTCCAATCAGGCCCACTACGGGTCGCCCGAGGACGTGGGACCTGCGGCGCGGGCTCATCCCAATGTGAAGATCGTGGTGTATCACTCCGGATTCGAGGTCGGCTCGCGCGAAGGCCCATTCACGCCGGAGACAGCACACACCGGGGTCAACCGGCTCATCGACTCGCTGCAGAAGTCAGGGGTCGGTCCCGGGGAGAACGTCTACGCCGAGATCGGCTCGACCTGGTGGCACCTGCTGCGACGACCCGATGAAGCCGCTCATGTGTTGGGCAAGCTCCTCGTCGCCTTCGGCGAGGACAATGTGCTCTGGGGGACCGACTCGATCTTCTACGGGTCGCCACAGGGTCAGATCGACGCCTTCCGGGCGTTCCAGATACCTGCCGCCCTGCAAGAGCGGTGGGGTTATCCAGAACTGACTCGAGGGGTGAAGGCCAAGATCCTCGGGTGGAACGCCGCCAACCTCTATGACATCGTGCCCATCACCGAACCGGTTGGGTTCACCCTTGCGGATCTGGAGGCGGCAAGGGTGGAGCACCCCGTTCCCACGATGACCTGGGGCCCGTCGACCAGCGAGGAGGTGCGTGAGTTCCGATTGCATCACCAAGGCTGGCCGTGAGGCGAAAGTTCGCTGACTACTCCGTACTGCGTGGTAGTGTCTGACACGCAGTAGCGACAGGGAAGGAGCAATGGACTCGACTCAACTGCTCAAGGGAGTCCTGGACACGGCGGTGCTCGCCGTCCTCAGCAGAGGCAGGACCTACGGATACGACCTGGTGAGACAGCTCCGAACCGCCGGGTTCGACGATGTCGGAGATGCCTCGGTCTACGGCACGCTTCGTCGTCTCTTCGGGGGTGGGTACCTGACCTCGGAAATAGTCCCGTCCGAAGAGGGCCCGGCTCGAAAGTACTACGGGATAAACGCAGCGGGCACCGACCTATTAGAGCGATCTGAGAAGACCTGGCAGGACTTCGCCGGGGTCATGAACCAACTGCTCGAGGGAGAAGAGGAATGAGCATCACGCTTTCGCCATCCAAGTCCGCCTATCTGGCCCGGGTCACCGAGGGCCTACACGACCTGCCTGCCGAGGAGCGAGAGGAAATGCTCCAGGACCTCGAGGCGCATCTCGCCGAGATCGAGGATGAGGACGTCGACCGGGTGTTGGGCACCCCGGAGGCCTTCGTCGAGGAGTTCAGGGTCAGTGCTGGCCTCGACGTCCCGACGACCACTGCTGTTCCCGGTCTCGTCGAGCGCTGGCGCACCGCCCTAGCTCTTCGATCCGCCTGGTTGAGCGCCCTCGTCGACTGGCCGAGGATTCGCCCCGTATGGGTGTGGACTCGTGGCTGGTTGGTCGTATCTGCCTGGAGCTTCCTCTACGACTACGAGGGGTTCGAGCGCTTTCCCATTCCTTCGATCGACGCGAGCACGGCAGTGGGACTTGCCTTCGTGATCCTCGCCACCTGGCTCTCGCTGTGGGTGGACAACGGTCAACAAGGGCTTCGGGCCTTTGGCTCCGTCGCCTTCTCCGTCGTCGCCGGTCTTGCCCTGCTCGGGATGCTGCTCAACCCGATGCCGACCTATTCGCAGCTGGTCGAGGTCTACGAGCAACCGGCCTTCGTCGAGCAGCTGACTGCGCGTGACGGCAACCCGATCACCAACATCTATGCCTACGACATGGATGGGAACCCGGTGGAGGTACTGCTCTTCGACCAGGCCGGGCGGCCCCTGCTCACTTTCCCGAGCTATGTCTACGAGGAGGCGGAGATCCCCGGGAACGAAGCCGCTTATTGGGACGGCGGGACTGTCACCTTCCCGCGGGACCAGTTCGGCCGCATCATCCCCAACCTCTACCCGCTGGAGCTGGCCGTCCACGACGACTACGGGGAATTGGTCCCGATGGCGCCGCCATCATTGGGCCTGCCGACGGCGGATCCGGTCGGCGATCAGTCTGACTCCGAGAC
>Ga0299914_10003555_pt1 | contig 11037 bp, 6 predicted proteins | sample RVTome_10_FD_201361 | JGI IMG/M metagenome (GOLD analysis project Ga0299914, IMG submission 201361) | Soil microbial communities from uranium-contaminated site in the Upper Colorado River Basin, Wyoming, United States - RVT153D57 (version 2) ... | reverse complement strand
CGATGCGGTTGCAGCAGGAGTGGACGGTCTGATCGTGGTCGACGTGCCGCCAGAGGAGGATGCCGAGCTTCGCCCGGCCGCGACCGCGGCTGGATTGAACTTCATTCGCCTCGCCACACCGACCACTGATGCGAAGCGCTTGCCGGCTGTGCTCGCGAATACGAGCGGCTTTGTCTATTACGTCTCGATCGCCGGCATCACCGGCACCAAGGTGCCGGACTTGGCCGAAGTTGCGGGCCATGTCGGGCGCATCAAGACGCACACCGCTCTGCCGATCGCGGTGGGGTTTGGCGTCAAGACGGAAGAGCAGGTGAGCAAGCTGGCACGCGTGGCCGAAGGCGTGGTGGTTGGCTCGGCGCTTGTTGCCGCCATTGCAGAAAGCCTCGATGAGGACGGCCGCGCCACCCGTGCCACGGAGCGCGATGTGCTCGGACTGGTCGAGCGTCTCGCCGCGGCGCTTCGCCATCCGGCCGAAGCGGCCGTGCTGTAGCAACGCGCAGACTGATCGATTTTGGCTTTTGAGAGTTTCGTAGACCCGTGAACTGGATCAACAGCGTCGTCAGGCCCAAGATCAGGAGCATCCTTCGCCGGAAGGAGATGCCAGAGAATCTGTGGGTCAAATGCCCCGAAACGGGGCAGATGATCTATTACAAGGACCTCGAAGCCAACCAGTTCGTGGTTCCCGGCTCCAACTATCACATGCGCATGTCGGCCGGGGCGCGGCTGAAATCGCTGTTCGACGGCGTGGATTACGAAGCGCTGGTGCTGCCTGAGGTCCCGGTCGATCCGCTGAAGTTCCGCGACGAGCGCCGCTATACCGACCGACTGAAAGATGCCCGCAGCAAGACAGGGCTCGCCGACGCGGTGCTGGCTGGGGCCGGCCGGCTCGAAGGCCAACGGGTCGTGGCCGCGGTGCAGGACTTCGATTTCCTCGGCGGCTCGCTTGGCACTGCCGCGGGCGAGGCGGTGATCGCCGCCATGCGGGCGGCGGTCAAGCGCGGCACGCCGTTCATTCTGTTCGCCGCCTCCGGCGGCGCGCGTATGCAGGAAGGCATCCTCTCGCTGATGCAGATGCCGCGCACCACCGTCGCGGTGCAGGAACTGCGCGAGGCGCGGCTGCCCTATGTCGTCGTGCTGACCCACCCCACCACCGGCGGCGTGACCGCGTCCTACGCCATGCTCGGCGACATCCATATCGCCGAACCCGGCGCGCTGATCGGCTTTGCCGGTCCCCGCGTGATCGAGCAGACCATCCGCGAACAGCTTCCCAACGGCTTCCAGCGCGCCGAATATCTGCACGACCACGGCATGGTCGACATGGTGATGCATCGCCATCGGTTGCGCGAGACCTTGGCCCGCGTCTGCCGGCTGTTGACGCATCGCCGGCCGGGCCGCGACCTTGCCCTTTCCGAGCCGCTTGATGGTCAGGTGGCGCACGCGGCCCCCGCCTCGACCATTACCCTTTCCGGCAACGGCCTTGACACGGCTGCCATTGAAGAAGAAGAGGCCATGACGGGTGGGGCGGGCAATGGCGCCAATCCCAACCCGCCGCAAAGCGTCTAAAGGTCGAGGGATTGACCACGCTACCCCACAGCGCCGGGCGCGGGGAAGCCCGCCCACGCATCGCCTCGAGCGACACTCTGCTCGAGCGGCTCAAACAACTGCATCCGCAGTCGATCGACCTATCGCTTGGGCGTATCGAGCACCTGCTCGCAGCTCTCGGCCATCCCGAGCAGAAACTTCCACCCGTTCTGCATGTCGCGGGCACCAACGGCAAGGGCTCGTTCCTCGCCTTCACGCGGGCCATCGCGGAGGCGCTCGGCAAGGGCGTTCACGTCTATACCTCGCCGCATCTCGTCAACTTTCATGAGCGCATCGTCCTGGCCGGTCCGCACGGCTCAAGCCCGATCGGCGAGGAAATGCTGGTCGATTGCCTCGCCCGCGCCGAAGCCGCCAATGGCGGCGAGCTCATCACTCATTTCGAGATCACGACCGCGGCGGCCTTCCTCGCCTTCGCCGAAGTGCCGGCCGATTTCTTGCTGCTCGAGACCGGATTGGGCGGCAAGCTCGACGCGACCAATGTCGTGGCGAAGCCGGTTCTCACCGCGATCACGCCAATCTCAATCGACCACGTGTCCTTCCTCGGCGACACCTTGACGGAGATTGCCGGCGAGAAGGCTGGCATTCTGAAGCCTGGCGTCCCTTGCGTGGCTGGCCGCCAAGCGCAAGCGGCCTTCGAGGTCATCGAGCGGAGGGCGGAGGAACTCGGCGTCTCCCTCCATGCCGCCGGGCGCGACTTCGACGTGTACGAGCAGCACGGGCGCCTCATCTTTCAGACGCCGACGCGCCTGCTGGACCTGCCGCTGCCGCGCCTCAATGGGCGCCACCAGATCGACAATGCGGGCACGGCGATCGCCGCCGCGAGCCTGCTCTTCGGCGACGCGCTCACCACGCGCGCGCTCGAACATGGCCTGACCCATGCCGAATGGCCGGCGCGCATGGAACGCCTGGCGACCGGCGGGCTGCACGCTTTCGTCGCCGACGGCACCGAGCTCTGGCTCGACGGCGGCCACAATCCCGCCGGGGGCCAGGTGATCGCCCATGCGCTTGCCGAGCTCGACGAGCGGGTGCCGCGTCCTGTGCACCTCATCTTCGGCATGATGGACACCAAGGACGCGCATGCCTTCATCGCCCCGTTCAAGGGACTGGTCGAGCGGGTCTACGCGGTGCCGATTCCCGACGAGCCGAATGCGTTCGACGCCGAAGCTCTGGCTGAGATTGCAAGAGCCGAGGGCTTTGACGTGGTGGCGGCCGGGAGCGTGCCTGACGCGCTCCTGCAGTCACAGGCCGCGCTCGACAGGCCCGGCCGCATGCTGATCTGCGGCTCGCTCTATCTGGCCGGCCACGTACTCAAGCTGCACGGCTGAGTGTCATCGTTTCTGAAGCATTCGCACCGAACTCCATATCTCCCCCTCGTGGGGAGGTCGGCGCGCATTGCGCGCCGGGTGGGGGCGCTGCTCACGACTCACCCCACCCGGCTCGGCCCAGGGCAGAGCCACCCTCCCCATCAAGGGGAGGGATGGAGGTTGTTGCGCCGCTCAGGCGCATGAAGGCCAGATCGTGCGAGGATTGAGAACTAGGCGCTGATCGTGCCGTTGATCCATGCGGCGAGATGGTTCTTCGGATACGCGCCCTTCAGCGTGCCGGCGACCTCGCCGTCCTTGAACAGAATTAGGGTCGGGATCGCCCGCACATTGTAGAAAGAGGGCGTGCGCGGGTTCTCGTCGATATTGAGCTTGGTGATCCGCACCTTGCCGCCGAGCTCCTTGGCGATCTCTTCGAGCGCGGGCGCAATCTGCCGGCAGGGCCCGCACCATTCGGCCCAGAAGTCGACGACCACCGGGGTCGTGGATTTCAGCACCTCGGCCTCGAACGTGTCGTCGGAAACCTTTTCAGTAGCCATTTGCTTCTCCTCGGGCCGGCGGCGCCAGAATCAACGGTCTTTCAGGTTAGTCCGGGAAACTAGGTATGCGCCCCTATGCCGTCAAGGCTCGCGCGGGGCTGCAACAAGCGCCGTTCCGCCGCATCAAGGTAAGTTGATGGAATTTCCATCAGCCGCGGCCCGTCGGTCCAAAGCAGCGCCGCCCGCAAGACCCGGTCCGGATAGAGATTTCTGAGCGCCATCCGGTAGGCCGCAAGCTGGGCAATATAGGCTGGGGCCACGTCTTCGATGGCGCCAGGCGGCGGCCGGTTGGTCTTGTAGTCGAGGATGAGGAGCGCGCCCTCCCTCTCGACCAGACGGTCGATCTGGCCTTCGAGATCGTAGCCGTCGATATGCGCCACGATGGGCACCTCGGCCATGCTTCCCGGCTGGAATAGAGGTGCAAACGCGGACTCCCTGACGATGGCGAGCGTCTCGGCCAGGATCTCGTCTTGCAACGCTTGGCTGAGCTCTGCGCCGCGCGCGGCGACGAAGGCGCGCGCGGCCCGTTCCTGAGCCTCCGGCGCGATCTCCGGCAGATATTGCAGGAGTGCGTGCACGAGTCGGCCGCGCGCATAGCGATGATTCTGGCTGAGAGCCAGCGGACCGAGCGAAGTCTGCTCCGGCGGCAGCGCCTCTACGCCCGCTTCAGCACCGAGAGCAAGCCGCGAGGGCGCAAGCTTGGGGCGTCCCTGCTCCCTCGGCGCAGCTTCAAGCGCCCAGGCGGGGAGGGGAGCGGCAGCTATCTCGGCCTGCTCGGCTTCCGCTCGCTCGACATCCTTGGTCTGCTGACACTCCATGCGCTCCACCGGTTCGCCGTTCGGTCCTTCCGTCTTGGTCAGCCGGCCGCGAACGCCCGTGGTAATGAGCTCGTACCAGGAGTTGTCAAGCCTCTGCCTGCCCTTCCAGCCGCAGACATAGAGCCGGTCGCGCGCCCGCGTCATGGCAACGTAGAGCAGCCGGTGATGCTCCTGGCGTTCGGCGTGGTCGGCCGCATTCTTCGCATCGATCACGCCGGCGGTATTGGAATGTCCCTTGGGCGGCCACAGCAGATGGACCACGGTGTCCGGGGCCTCGCCCGGGCGCGGCAGGGGGAGGACTCTCGGGTTCTGCGCCCGCGGTCCGACGCAAGTGTCGGGCAGGAACACGATCGGCGCTTGCAGTCCCTTGGCGCCATGCACCGTCATGATGCGCACCTCGTCGCGGTCCTGCTCCATGTCGCGCTTGATCTCGACCTCATCGTTCCGCAGCCGGTTGACGAAGCCTTGCAGAGAGGGCGGGGCGTCCCGGTCGTCGGCGAGCGCGACATCGAGGAACTCGTCGATCGCCTCCGCCGCCTCCGGTCCCAGGCGGGTCAACATGGTCTTGCGCATGCGCTGACCGTCGGCACCGAGCAGTTCGGAGTAGAACTCGTAGGGCGGCTGGAAGTCGGCGCGCTTGAGCCAATGCGCGAGCCTCTCAGCCGCTTCGGAAAAGCGGGGGTCGTCCCCCGCCTTCGCCCTGAGCGCGGTCCAAAGCGAGCCCGAACGATCATGGGCGAGGGTGAACAAATCGTCGTCGTCGAAGCCGAACAGCGGGCTTTTGAGCACGACAGCAAGCGAAAGATCGTCTTCCGGCATCAGCAGCACGTCAGCCAATGCGACGAGATCCTGCACGGCGAGCTGATCCATCAGCTTCATGCGGTCGGCGCCGGCCACAGCCACACTCTGGCGCTTCAGCTCGCGAAACATCGGCGTGGTGAAGGGATCGCGGCGGCGCACCAGGATCAGGATGTCGCCAGCGCGAATCGGGCGGCCCTGCGAGACGAGCATCTCGCCGCTGTCGATCCAGCCCCTGATCGTGGTGGCGATGCGGCGGCAGAGACGATCGACCGGCTTGGTGCCGGCGATGCTCTCCGCCCATGGCTCGAACGCATTGGTGCCCTCTTGCGGGTCATCCTCCTCGACACCCCAAATCTCGACCATGCCGGCCTCGCCCTTGCGAAAGGGGTGGTGCTGGGTCACCGTCGTCTCCTGCCACCTCAAACCATCGGCCGCCGCCGGATTGGCAAACACGCTGTCGACGGCGGTGAGGATGGGTTCGGTTGAGCGGAAAGAGAGGGTGAGCGGCACTTCCTGCCATTCCAGCGCCATCGCCTCCGCTCTTCGCTTGAATTCCCGGCCAACCTCACCGAACCGCGCCGGGTTCGCCCCCTGAAACGAGTAGATGGATTGCTTTTCGTCGCCGACCGCGAACAGCGTGCGCAGGCGCTCGCTTCGGCCTAGGCCGGCGAGGAACTCGGCCGCCAGGCTCTCGATGATGCTCCATTGCGCAGGGTTCGTGTCCTGCGCCTCATCGACCAGAATGTGATCGATCCCGCCGTCGATCTTGTACAGCACCCAGGCCGCGGCGTCGGCTTGAGACAGGAGATTCTGGGCCTTGATGATGAGGTCGTCATAATCGAGCGCGGCTGCGGCCAGCTTGCGCCGCTCATATTCGGCCTGCACGGCGTCAGCCAGGGCCAGCACCGCGCCGCTCGCTTCCGCCACGCGAAGATGCGCAAGTTTGTCATTGAGCATAGCAAACTCGACCTGCGCGCGAGAAAGCACGGCTACAATTCCCGACGCTTCGCCGGCGAAGTCCTTGCTGCAGAACCGCTCATACGGCTTGCCGTCGCCCGTCAGGAAGACGGAGTCGAGCGCAGCGGTGCGATCCTCGCCCTGACTCATTCTGGCTTGGCGCAACGCCGCTTCGGCCTTTTTGTCGACCTTCTTGCCGTCGGCGAAGCTCTCGAGCGCCGCCAGAGCTTCGTCGATCTCCGCGTCGGAAAGCACGCCCGCAAGCGCCTCGATCAGGGCGTCTTCGGTCTCCTCCGCCAAATTGAACAGCCGCTTCAGCGCTGTGCCTTCGGCCCCAGCCCAATCCGCGTGACCGCTGTGATAGGCCATCATACCGGCAAGTTCAGCCCGCTTGCCGAGCACGAGGTCGATGACCTTGCGGAGATAGTCTCCTCCGGTAAGTCCGATCAGCGTGGCGAGCGCGGTGCCGAGTCCGCTGTCTTTCTCTTCTGCCGCCCGCGAGATGGCGGCGTCGAAGGCCTCGCGCCGCATCGTCGCCTGCTCGCGCTCGCCGAGCACCGAGAAATGCGGCGTGACTCTCGACTCGAGCGGAAAGCGCTGCAGCAGCCGCTCGCAGAAGCCGTGAATGGTGTGGATCTTCAGCCCGCCCTCCGCTTCGAGCGTGCGCGCGAACAGCCGTCTGGCGGTGATCAGTTCCTCTTGCTCGGGTGCACGCCCGAGGAGCACTTCAAGCTTCTTCTGTAAATCCTCCGCCGTCATGGTCGCCCAGCCGGCAAGCTCCTTGAGCAGGCGGTTCTGCATCTCCGCCGCCGCCGTCTTGGTATATGTGAGGCAGAGGATGGACTCGGGCCTGAACCGCGCCAGCAGTAGCCGCAAGGTCCGCCGCACCAGGACTTCCGTCTTGCCGGTGCCGGCATTGGCCGACACCCATGCCGAAAGCAACGGATCGGAGGCGAGCCGCTGATTGGCGTCGTTCTGGTGTCTTATGGCGTCGGGCGCATTCATCAGAAATCTTCCACGGCCTCGAGTGTGAGCCACTCCTTGACGCGGGCAAGCTGCTCGTAATCGTCATAATCGTAGGAGAAGCCTCCGTCGCGCCGGCGCTTCACCTCGTAAGCCATGGCGGGATCGTCGTAGCGCGCGACGAGTGCAACCAGGCTCTCGCGCGCGGCGGCGGCGAGAGCAGCCGGCTCGCCGCTGCCGGCAGCGCGCGCCGCGTCCCCCTCGTGCCGTCCTGAGGCGTGGATATAGACCAGGCCCGCGACTGAACGCTTGCCGAGGTCGGAGAAGCCCCCAGCTTCGGCAATCGCGGCTTCCAGAGGAAGCTGCGGTGCGAACAAATTATCGACTTGGTTGGCCGACGGCACCTTGCCGGTTTTGTAGTCGAAAATGACCACCGCGCTATCGTCCAAGACATCGATGCGGTCGGCGCGGGCGGTGAGCCGGAACCCTGCTCCCACCTCGATATCGAGCACGCCCTTCACTTCGGTCACGACGCGCGCTGCCCTGGCGCGGCGCGCCGGCTCCGTCGCCGCAAACCAGCGAGCGAATCTCCGGAAATGCGGCTGCCAGAACGCGCGCACGAAGGGCGAGCCGCCGAGCTTGACAAAATAGGCGTCGGCAATCTCGACTAGCGCGGCTTCGATATCGCCCGGCAACGCGTCGGGAAAGGCGCGGAAGAAATCATGCAGCACGCGGTGAACGATCTGCCCGCGGGTTGCGGCGTCGGGCTCGGTCCCGAGGGCCTTGAGCTTTTCAAGCTTCAAGATGAACCTGGCGTAGATCTCGTAAGGGTTGGCGATCCAACGCTCGATCTGCGTCACGCTTAGCCCGCGCGGCCTGGCCGCCAGGGGCGGCTTCGGTTCGGGCGCCTCGACCGGCTTGAAGCCGGCCGCGCGATCGCGCTCCCGCGCCCATTTGGCCCAAGGTTGCCCGGGTTCGAGCCTGGCCTCGAGCTTGGATGCCTTGATCAGCGCGAGCAGGCGCTGGAGCCAGCGTGACGGCACGGTCTGCACGCCGTCGACCTTGTGCGCGCGGGTCAGGTAGACCTCGCGCGCGCCGAGCGCCTGAGCGAAGTCGTGAGCGGCAAGGCCGGTGCGGCGCTCCGGCGGCAATAGCCCGAGTGTCTCTCGCATGGGGCGGCTGAGCCAGGGCCCCGCCTCCTGGTGGCGGGGCCAGACACCGTCATTGAGGCTGCCGAGGATCACCACCTCGGGCTGCTGGAGCCGCGCTTCCAGCGGTCCCCAGATGAACAGGCGCGGGTGGAGTGCGGCGCGCGGGCGGACCGCTGCTCCGGCGACGAGGCTCCGGTAAAACGGCGGGTAGTCGGTAAGGGCGAGCGTCAGATCATCGCCGGCATCGATCAACTCCGCCAGCATTACGGCTAGGGCTTCGCCGGCGTCCCCCCGCCAAAGCTCGTTCGGCGAGCCGCCCGCATCGCGCGCCAAAGCCTCCGCCACTTCAATATGCGCCTGCGTCAGCTTGGCGGCGGGGTGGGTGCCCTCCGCCAGCGCCATGAGCGGCGCGAAGGCATGCTCGAGATCCTGCGCCAGGTGAAGCGCGCCGGCACGCGCCTCGGCCGACAATAGGGTAGGGCCGCTGCTCCGTTCGCGCCCCGCGGCCTCCAGCGCCTTGCGGGCGCCGGCCAGACTCTTGCCGACATAGACGTCGCGAAAGGCGCCGCGCTCAAGCGCCCGTGCGTCCGCCCGAGCCTGCGCCGGGGTCCGTCCCAGCAGCGTCAGAGGATGCTTCAGCGGGGCCATCAGTTCCGGCGGCGCAAAGTCGGTTTCCATCGCGCTGAGCACGAGATCGAGAAAGGCTCCGGGCACCGTGCGCGCGGCAGGCACGCCCGCGGAATCGTCGATCGCCAGGTCGAAGCGCCGCAGCCGCGTGGCCACGCGGCGCGCCAGCACGCGATCGGGCGTGATGAGGGCGGCGGTCTTGCCGGGCGTCTCGATACAGGAACGCAGGATCAGCGCGATGGCCTCCGCCTCGTCATGCGCGGTCGGCGCCACCACGAGGCGGATGCCGTCGAGTGCATCGGCTAAGCGGGCGCGTGTCTCGGCCACGAGCTGGCCGGCAACGAATTGCTGCCATTGGTCGGTGCTTTCGGCGGGACGCAGCGCCTCGCTGGCCAAATGGAGCCGAGCGCGGGTGCGATCGTCCGGGGCGCAGCCCGGCACATAGGCGACGTCGTTGCGGGTCACGCCAAGCTTGCGCAGCAACTCCGCCATGCCGAATTGCGGGTGCTCGGGATGCTTGGCGACGCTCGACCAGCTGTCTTGGTCGAGATCGAGATCGAGGCCGGGCAGCACGACCGCTCCATTCGGCAGCGAGGCAATGACCTCAAGCAGCCGCGCCGTCGCCGGCACGGTGCCCGTCGATCCCGCCGCGATCACGGGATGCGGCGAACCTTTCGCCAGCCGCTCCGCTTCCAGCGTCATCAGCATGGTGCGGCGTGCTACCGGCGAAACCAGCCGATTGTCCACCAAATAGCGCGGCCAATGCTCAGTCAGGATCTTGAGAAACTCGACCGTAAGCTGCCAGTGCCCGGCAAATTCGTCGGGCACGAGGGAACCGAGCCTCGAGAGGTCGACCTCCTCGCTCTCGACAATGTCCATCAGGTTGGCGAGGTCGGCGGCAAGCTGCGAGGCCTGCCCAAGCGGGATGTCTTCGACTGGCGATCCGAAGGCGCTCGGCTCGGCCGCCGACGCCGAACGCAGCTGCTTGCCGAAGGCGAGCACCAGCCGCATCAGCGCGAGACGGCGCGGGAGCGCTCCGATTGCCGGCGCGCCGATATTGCTATCGGCCTCCGCAGCATCATCTACCGCGAACAGGATGGCGTCCTCGTCGGGATCGCCGAGTGCCTCGATGCGGGGCAGGAGCAGCGCCCCTCCCTTGGCTTCGCTTAGAAAGACCTCGCGCAGCGCGCGCGCCGCGCGCCGCGTGGGCAGATAGACGGTGGTGAAGGGGAGGGCGAGCGGATCGACCTTGTCCCCGCCTGGCGAGGGCAGATCGCCGGCAAGGATGGCTCTGGCCAGCGTCGTCAGGAACGGCGCCGAGGGCGGGATGGTGTAAAGGTGAGGACGCGCGGACGAGAACTCAGACACCTGCGCGCTCGAACAGGGTCTCGGCCTCGGCCAGGGCTTCCGGCGTCCCGACATGCATCCAGCGTCCGTCCATGCGCATGCCGTAGAGCTTACCCTTGGCGAGCGCCCGATCCCACAAAAGGTTCAGTGAAAAGCGCCCGTCGGGGGCATCCTTGAACAGTCGCTCATCGCAGAGCGAGACGCCGGCAAAGGCGAACGGCACCACCTCGCCCTCTCCGCGCCGGGCGAGCCGACCGTCGGCCGCCATGGAAAAATCGCCTCTGGCCGCGTAGCCGACGCTGGTCGCCGTTGGCGCGAGCAAAAGTAGGCAGTCCATCGCTGCCGGATTCCATTTTCGCAGCATCCGCGACAGGGCGGGCGCCGCGCCTTCGCTCCATACCGAATCGGCATTGTGGATGAAGAAGGGACCGCAGCCGAGCAGCGGCAGAGCCTTCTTGGTGCCGCCGCCGGTATCGAGCAGCACGCCGCGCTCGTCGGAGACGAGGATCTCGGGCGCCCTGCCTTGACGCGCTGCAAGATGCGCCTCGAGCTGCTCAGGCAGGTAATGCACGTTCACGATAGCGGTTTTGACGCCCGACGCGGCAAGCCGGTCGAGCACATGATCGATGAGGCAACGCCCGGCGAGCGGCACCAGCGGCTTCGGCATGCGTAACGTCAACGGACGCATGCGCTCGCCATGGCCTGCGGCCAGCACCATCGCCGTCATAGCCTCGGTCATGGCCGCGCACCTTTACAGCGCAAGTGGAGGGAGGTCGTGAGCCACGGGAAACTCGCGGGCATAGAAGCGGCGAAGCTCGGCCAAAACCGGGTGGGCGAGATCGCGCTCAAGATAGCGCGCGACCCGCGGGATGTGAGCGAGATAACCGCGCTTGCCGTCACGTTTCGCCAG
>Ga0299914_10003554_pt1 | contig 11040 bp, 13 predicted proteins | sample RVTome_10_FD_201361 | JGI IMG/M metagenome (GOLD analysis project Ga0299914, IMG submission 201361) | Soil microbial communities from uranium-contaminated site in the Upper Colorado River Basin, Wyoming, United States - RVT153D57 (version 2) ... | reverse complement strand
TGAGCCGGAAGCACGAGGGCACCGGCCTGGGGCTGCCGCTGACCAAGCGAATGATCGAGTTGCACGACGGCAAACTGGAGCTGGAAAGCGCGCCGGCGCTCGGCACGACGGCGACCTTGATCTTCCCGCTGTCGCGCATCGTCCGCGCGGCGCGGTCGGACATGCCCGCAACGGACGCCGGTCCGCCAGCCGGGCACCTGCGCGAAGCGCCGGCGATCGAACAGAGCCTCGCCTGACGGCCCGATACGTCGGGCGCCGCGTCAGCAACCGGCTTCGGTCGCGGAGCCCTGGCCTTGCGGCGCATTCATCGCCTGCTCGACCTTCCAGACCTGGCCGACCAGCCACACGCCGAGCCAGAGGCAAAAGCCGCCGAGTATGACAAGCCCGCCATAGGCCACGGTATCGGGTAGGTTCAACAGGCCGGACCCGGCTAGGATGCCGGGCACGCCGTAGGCGATGATTTCCGCATCGATCAGCGCGACGACGCTGACCGCCGCGAGCACGGCAAGCAGATCGGCGCGCCTATTCCTGCGCTTACCGGTCCTGCCGCTCCCGCCGGGAGCCACATGGGGCGATGACATGGGAAGGAGTCTCTACGAATGGCCGGGCAGCCCGATGCCGCCCGAGACGACGGTATATGAGATAGGCATGCAGAAATCGCGCGGCAAGGGGGTCTATTTCACGGTCGTCGCGTAGGTCCCCCGCCCGCTCGCAAGCAATTTCCCTTTTTCGTCATGCACATAGGCTTCGCAGGTCGAGAAGGTCGAGCCCAGGCGGATCACCGTGCCGGTCGCCCGCAGCGTGCCCTTCAGGGCCGGGCGATGGTAATCGACCCGCAGGTCGACGGTCGGGAACGGGCGGCCGAGCTGGGTCACCAGCGCCCAGTCGGCGACCATGTCGACGACCGTCGCCAGGATGCCGCCATGGGTATAGCCGGCATCGGGGTTGACGACGAACTCCTCGCGCCACGGCACCTCGACGACGATCTCGCCCGCCTTCGCCTGCACGACCTGGACGCCGAGCCAGCGGTGATAGGGCCCGCGGCGGAGGCGCTCGTTGAGGACGGCGCAATCCAGCACGCCTGCGTCAGACTTGTCAGACATGCGCCGACACCCGCTTTTGTTCCGTTGCCAGTATTTCGTCGATTCGGGCGCGCAGCGCAGCCTTGTCGATCTTGTTGGTCCCGGTCAGGGGAAACTGGTCCGCGGCCATCACCCGCCGGGGATGCGCATAAGCCGGTCCGTTGGCGAGCGCGAACTGCTTGAGCGCCGCCTCGTCGAAGATCGCGCCGTCTTCTAGAATCACGAAAGCGACCGGGACCTGGCCCTTGATCTCATGATCGACGCCGATGACAGTCGCCGCGCGGACCGCAGGGTGGCGCTCCAGCACGGCCTCGACCTCCTGCGGAAAGACGTTCTCGCCGCCGCTGTTGATCATGTCGTCCGTACGGGCGACGAAATAGAACCAGCCGTCGGCGTCACGGCGGAGGATGTCGCCGGTGCGGTACCAGCCTTCGGCGAACCGCGCCGCCGTGGCGTCCGCGCGCTTGTGGTAGCCGCGCGCGACGCCCGGATTGCGGACGATCAATTCCCCTTCGCCCGGCCGGCCGCCGTCCAGCTTCCATTCGCAGCCGGCGATCGGGTAGCCGATGCTGTGCGGCGGCCGCGCCCTGCCGTCCGGATGGTACCAGCCGAACATGATCGGGCCGCCTTCGGTCGTGCCGTAGTTGAGGTGAAGCTCCGCTTCCGGGAAGGCTGCCCGAAGATCGGCCAGCAGCTTGTCGGAGGCCGGGGCGGAGCCCATCGAGACCACCCGGACCTTGCGCCGCGCCGCTTCGTCCGACAGCGCCGGGCTGTCGAGCAGGAGGCGCATCATGGTCGGCACGCCGGTCAGCATGGTGACGTCCCAGCGGTCGATCGCCTGTGCATAAGCCGCGGCGTCGAAGCGCGGCATGACGACCATCGACCCGCCGGACAGCAGCGCCGTCTTGACGGCAACGATGGCGTTCTTGTGGTAGAGCGGCGCGGCGAGGATAGCGCGGTGGTCGGGGCGCAGCCGCCGGTGCTCGACGAGAATCTCGGCCGCCCAGATCTGGCCGCCATGGGTCAGGAGGACGCCCTTCGGAAGCCCGGTCGAGCCCGAGGTATAGGGCTGCATCGAAACGGTTTCCGCCGTGACCGGCGCCGCCTCGAACGGGCCCGGGTCGAGAAACGCATCGAAGTCGGCGCCGAAGCCGGCCGACCCGACGCCGGGCGGCACGAGCTCGCGGAACGGCGGCTCGAAGAAGACGAAATCGATCTCGCCGACCTGGATGATCGCGCGCAGCGTCTCGAACGGCAGCTTGACGTTGAGCGGGACCGCGATGGCGCCGGCGAGCATCGTGCCGAGCACGACGGTGACGTAGTCGGCGCGGTTGAACGCCAGCAGCCCGACGCGCTGCCCCGGCCCGACGCCGGCCTTGCGCAGCCCGCGCGCCACCGCGCGCGCCCGGTCCGTCAGTTCGCCATAGGTCAGCGTGAACGGTTCCGGGCCGAGCAGGTCGATGACGGCGATGCGGTCGCGCGCCACGGCGTCGGCGATGGTCCCCGCATTCCGGCTGGCCGCGGTCATGGCTCGACGATCACCTTGCCGATGACCTCGCGCTCCTCGATCAGGCGGAGCCCTTCCCGCGCCTCGCCAAGCGGCAGGACGCGGTCGATGACCGGCTCGAGCTTGCCGGCGGAGACGGCTTGGAGCAACGTCTCGAGGTCTTCGCGCGCCCAGCTGTTCGAGCCGAGTATCTTCAGCTCGAAGGTCCAGATGAAGCGCAGATCTTCGACCGGGTCGAAGCCCGCCGTGGCACCGCAGGTGAGCAGTCGGCCGCCGCGCTTGAGGCAGCGCAGCGACGGCACCCAGGTATCGCCGCCGGTGAAGTTGACGACCACGTCGACGCCGCCGTCGAAGGTGCGCCGGTGCGGCTTGCCGAACCGGGTGTAGACCTCCTTGTGGATCTCGACCTTGGTGTAGTCGATCACCGCGTCGGCGCCGATCTCGGTCAGCTTCTTCAGCTTGGCCTCGCTGCTGCCGCAGGCGATGACATAGGCGCCCGCAAGCTTCGCCAGCAGCACCGCGCCTGTCCCCACGCCGCCGCTCGCGCCAAGCACCAGCACCTTCTCCCCAGGACCGACCCGGCCTTGCGTCACCATCATGCGCTGCGCCGTGCCGTAGGCGACCGGGAGCGACGCCGCCTGGGCGAAGGTGACGTTCTTCGGCATGCGGATGAGCTGGTGCGCGCGGACGCGGGCGTATTCCTGCAGGCCGCCGTCGACCGTCTCGCCCATCAGGCCGCCCTCGACGCGGTTGATCGGGTCGACCAGAACCCGGTCGCCCATCGCGAAGCCGGTGACGTTGGGGCCAATCTCAGCGATCTCGCCGGCGACGTCGAGCGCCGGCACGACCGGCAGCTTCAGCTTGATGCCCGGCATTCCGCGGCGCGTAAAGACGTCGTGGTAGTTGAGCGACGCGGCTTTCACCTTCAGCAGGACATCGCCCTCGCCGATCGCCGGCACCGGCCAGTCGCCGACCACTTCCAGCATTTCCGGGCCGCCATGGTCCCGCACGATCGCTGCCTTCACCGCATTCTCCTTCGCAACACGTGTCGCGACTCAATTACATTGCAAGCAATCCTTTGTCAGCAGCGATTATGCCGCACCGCTGATTTCGACGTCGCGCGACAAACGGTCGATGATGCGGCCAAGGGCGTCACGAAGCTGCGCCGTCGCCTCGGGGTCGAGGTCCTCGAAGGCGATCCGATTTACCGCGCGCGCGTTCTGCACCGCCGCCTCGGACAAGCGGCGGCCCTTCGCGGTCAGGTGGATTGTCGATTGCCGGCCGTCGCGCGGACAGGCCTTGCGCCGGATGAAGCCGTTCCGCTCCATGCGCTTGAGCGTGCTCGCCATGGTGCTCTGGTCGATCTTCACCAGCGCGCACAGATCGCGCTGCGTCGCCCCGTCCTGCGCCATGAGCTCGATGGCGATCGGAAACTGGCCGGGCAGGATGCCGTCCTTGCCGTTCCGCTTCTTCAGCGACTGGGCGAGCAGCCGCGCGATCAGGCCGAACTGGTAGCCGAGCGAGGGCTGATCATGCCTTTTGGCCGCGCCATTGCGGGCGGCGGCACTTTCGTCGGGCAATACGGTATCGGACAAGCGCGCCTCCCATGACCCGCCCCCGAGGGGGTCAGGCAGTTTCCCGGGGAATCAGCGATATGGGAAGGAGGAAATGGAGCGGGCGATGAGATTCGAACTCACGACTTCAACCTTGGCAAGGTTGCGCTCTACCCCTGAGCTACGCCCGCGTTCCAGCCGGGGATAATACCCAACGCCGTTGCCAAAGCAAGAAATCCGTGCGGCGCCCGCATAGCCCTGCGGTTGCGGGCGGGACCGCGACCGCGCTATGAACCGGCTATGGCAGAGGATCGTCCGCTCGACGCGGAGGGGCTGTTCCGGCGGCTCGACGCGCTCGGCATCGCCTACGAGAACCATAGCCACCCGCCCGTCTTCACGGTCGAGGAGGCCAAGGCGCTGCGCGGCCGGTTGCCCGGCGCGCACGTCAAGAACCTGTTCCTGCGCGACAAAAAGAAGCGGATCTGGCTGGTCACCGCGCTCGAGGAGCGGGCAATCGACCTCAAGGCGCTGAAGCGGCGGCTCGGCGCCCAGGGCAGCCTTTCCTTCGGCAGCCCGGAGCTGCTGCAGGAGGTGCTCGGCGTCCGGCCGGGGGCGGTCACCCCGTTCGGCGTGGTGAACGACCGGGCGGGCCTCGCCTCGGTCGTGCTGGACAAGGGCGTGCTGGAAAGCGCCCCGGTCAACGCCCATCCGCTGCGCAACGACATGACCACCGCGGTATCCCCGGACGGGCTGCTGCGTTTCCTCGAGGCGGAGAACCATCCGCCGGCGGTGCTCGATTTTGGCGCCGCGTTCTGAGACCCGGCCCTTGTCACGGAGATGCAAAGCGGCCATTTAATCGTGTAAACCTCGGATCTCCATCGGGTATGGACGAGCACCGCGCAGCGGGCGCCGAACGAACATGAGGGTTAGCTGAGTATGCAGGACATCTTTAGCGGCACGGCGCCGGGCAACGGCGCGGCCGGTCCGGGAGCGGCGGGCGGCGCGCTCGTCAAGGATACGACAACCGCGGATTTCGCGAGGGACGTCCTCGATGCCAGCATGAGCGTGCCGGTTATCGTCGATTTCTGGGCGCCCTGGTGCGGACCGTGCAAACAGCTTGGACCGATGCTGGAAAAAGCGGTGACGGAGCGCGCCGGCGCAGTCAAGCTGGTCAAGCTCGACATCGAAGCGCATCCGGCGATCGCCCAGCAGCTGCGCATCCAGTCGATCCCCGCCGTATTCGCGTTCCTGCGCGGCCAGCCGGTCGACGGCTTCGTCGGCGCGCTGCCCGAAAGCCAGATCAAGACCTTCATCGAGCGGCTGATCCGCGCCGGCGGCGGCGAGGTCGGCCCGACGCCGACGGAGCAGATGCTGGAGCAGGCCGCGGAGGCCATCGCCGCCGGCGACGCATCGACCGCGGGCGAGCTCTACGGCCGGATCCTGCAGCAGCAGCCGGACAACGTGAAGGCGATCGCCGGCATGGCGCGCTGCTATGCCGAGACCGGCCAGCCGGACGCCGCGGCGCAACTCCTGGACTCGCTGCCGGAAGCGAAGCGCAACGACCCGGACGTGGCGGCGGTGCGGGCGTCGCTCGAGCTTGCCCAGAAGTCGCAGGAAGCCGCCGGCCGCATACCGGAATTCGAAAGCCGCCTGCAGCAGAACCCGAACGACCACGAGGCGCGTTTCGAGCTTGCCCTCGCCGCCTATGCGCAGCGCCAGAGCGAGCGAGCGATCGACGAGCTGCTGGAGATCGTGCGCCGCAACCGGAGCTGGAAGGAAGACGCCGCGCGCAAGGAGCTGGTCAAGATATTCGATGCGCTCGGCCCGGCCCACCCGGCCACCATCGAGGGCCGGCAGCGGCTGTCGTCGGTCCTGTTCTCATGAGCGCCTTCGACCCCGGTTTCGACGACCTGCCGTCGCAAATTCCGATCTTTCCCCTGACCGGGGTCCTGCTGCTGCCGCGCGGCGAGCTGCCGCTGAACATCTTCGAGCCGCGCTACCTGCACATGACCGAGGACGCGCTCGCCGCCGGCCGCATCATCGGCATGATCCAGCCGACGGTGCACGAGTCGACCGAGCCCAATCCGCCGGTCTACCGCACGGGCTGCGCCGGGCGCATCGTCGCCTTCCAGGAGTCGGACGACGGGCGCTTCCTGCTGACGCTGAAAGGCGTCTGCCGCTTCAACGTCGAGAAGGAGCTGCCGCTGAAACGCGGATACCGCCCGGTGGTGCCGGACTGGTCGCGCCACCGCGACGACCTGAAGGCGGAAAGCGAGTCGATCGACCGGAAGCGCCTGCTCGCGTCGCTCAAGAGCTACTTTTCCGTGCAGGGCATCTCCGCGGACTGGAACGCGATCGAGGCAAGCGCCGACGAGCGGCTCGTGACCTGCCTGTCGATGATCTGCCCGTTCGAAGCTTCCGAGAAGCAGGCGCTGCTGGAGGCGCCGACCCTGCTGGCGCGCAGCAAGATCCTGACGACGCTGGTCGAGATGTCGGTGCATGCAAAGACCTCGGGCCGGCGCGCCCCGCAATGAACAACGCGTAGGAAACGGCCATGCCGAACCAATCGGAAGTCGATCGCAAGCTGCTGGAGCGGCTCGTCTGCCCGCTGACCAAAGGACCGCTGATCTACGACCGCGAGAAGCAGGAGTTGATCAGCGAGCAGGCGAAGCTCGCCTATCCCATCCGCGACGGCATCCCGATCATGCTGGTCGACGAGGCGCGGGCAATCGACGACTGATCGCGGCCGACGCAAGGCACCGCATGATGGCGGACGACTTCAAGACCGAGCACTGGCCGACCGAGATCCGGCTCCGCAAGCAGGAAAAGATTCTCGAGATCGATTTCGACGACGGCAGCCGATTCGCCCTGCCGGCCGAGTTGCTGCGCGTCGAGAGCCCGTCCGCCGAGGTGCAGGGCCACGGCCCCGGGCAGAAAACCCTGATCGCCGGGCGTCGCCATGTCGGCATCATGGCGGTCGAGCCGGTCGGCAATTACGCGGTGCGCCTCAAGTTCGACGACCTGCACGACACCGGCATCTTCAGCTGGCCGTACCTCTACAAGCTCGGACGCGACAAGGACCAGATCTGGCAGGGCTATCTCGATGCGCTCGGCGCGCATGGGCTCAGCCGCGACCCTTAATCCTTACAGAGCCTCGCCGCGCACCAGCCGCGGCAGATCGCCGACGACGCCCATTGCGTGGCGCATCAGGAAGCGCTTGACCGGCGGCAGGCGGTGGACCGCCGCAAGGCCGACGTCGCGGGCAAGGCGGATCGCGCCGATATCGTTGGAAAACAACCGGTTGAGTCCGTCCGTCACCGCCGTCAGCAGCATGTTGTCGAACCGCCGCCAGCGCTCGTACCGCTCCAGCACCTGCGGGCCGGCCGGATCGAGCCCCAACCGATAGGAGTCGACGATCAGCTCCGCCAGCGCCGCGACGTCCCGCAGTCCGAGATTGAGGCCCTGGCCCGCGATCGGATGAATGGCGTGCGCCGCATCGCCGAGCAGCGCCAGGCGAAGGTCCGTATACCGCGCCGCGTGCATGACGCCGAGCGGATAGGAAAAGCGCGGACCGGTGAGCGCCATGTCGCCGAGCCAGTCGCCGAAACGCCGCGCGAGCTCGTCCAGGAAGGCGGCGTCGTCGAGCGCGAGATAGGCCGGCGCCAAGTCGGCGCGCTCCGTCCACACCACATTGCAGCGGTTCTCCGTCATCGGCAGCATCGCGAAGGGCCCGCCCGGCAGGAACAGCTCGACCGCTACGCCGTTATGGGCGCGCTCGTGGCTCACGGTGCAGACGATCGACGTCTGGCGGTAGTGGAAGCTGGTCGCGGCGATGCCGGCATCCTGGCGGATACGCGAGAAGCGGCCGTCGGCGGCGACCGCAAGCCTTGCGCGGACCGCGCCGCCGCCGGCCAGCCGCGCCTCGGCCCGGCCGCCGTCGCGCAGGAGCGCCGTCAGCTCGGCCGGCGCCAGCAGCGTCAGCTTGCCCAGGCCGCCGGCAAAAGCTTGCAGCGCGGACCGGATATGCCGGTTCTCGACGATGTAGCCGAACGGCCGGTCGCCCACGTCGCGGTGGTCGTAATGCAGGAACAGCGGCGAAATACCGCGTATGGGATGGCCGTCGGCGACGCGGATATCGACGATCGGCGACGCGTGCGGCTCGATCAGCGGCCAGACGCCGATCCCTTTGAGCGCCTGGGCGGAGGCGTAGGCGATCGCCGACGCGCGGCCGTCGTAGCCGGGCGCGGCCGTCGCCGCAAGGGGTTGCCGGTCGATGACTGCAACGCCGACGCCTGCTCCCGCCAGGGCGCAGGCGAGCGTCATGCCCGCCATGCCGCCGCCGACGATGAGCACGTCGGTATCGAGATTGCGGGATGCTGCCGGCGCGTGCTCTTCCACTGCCATGACATCACCCTCGCGCCGGCCCGGGCATCTGTCCAGCCGCCAAACTGCCGCGGTATGGGAATGCCGCATGCCCGCCGTTTAGGCAAAATGCCATTTTTGCCTATATTTTGATCAAGACCCCGCCGACAAATTAATCAATGGGGCATCTCGCTACCATCACTTCGTTGAGATTCCGCACGATTCGCGCCGGCGGACGAGTCGGCATGCTTCTTGTAATCAGCCGGATGTGACAGGTCGGCCGACAGGCGAGCACGACTCCAATGCTGGTCCCGAATTTGGCCGAATCAACCACAAGGAACGAGGAGTGCGCCCATGAAGCTGGTGATAGCCATCATCAAGCCGTTCAAGCTTGAGGAAATCCGCGAGGCGCTTACTGCCCTGGGCATCGAAGGACTGACGGTCAGCGAAGTGCGGGGGTATGGGCGTCAGAAGGGGCAAACCGAAATTTATCGCGGTGCGGAGTACACCGTGAATTTCCTGCCGAAGGTGAAAATCGAGGTCGTGATCACGGACGACCGGCTGGACTCGGTGCTGGAGACGATCCAGCGCACGGCATCCACCGGGCGGATCGGCGATGGCAAGATTTTCGTCATGGAAGTGGAGAAGGCGGTACGGATCCGTACCGGCGAAATCGACGCCGATGCGATTTAAGGGGAGAAGCATCAATATGAAAAATCTCGTGAAATTCATCGTGCCATTCACCGCGGCCGCGTTGGCGGCGATGGCCGCCGTAACCCCGGCTCTGGCGCAGACGCCGGCGCCGCCGCTCGACACCGGCGACACCGCCTGGATGTTGACGTCTACGGCGCTCGTTCTGTTCATGACCATACCGGGGCTCGCCCTGTTCTATGCCGGCATGGTGCGCAAGAAGAACGTTCTGGCGACGGCCATGCAGAGCTTCGCCATCACATGCCTGATCACGATCGTCTGGGTCGTGGTCGGATACAGCCTCGCCTTCGACGCGGGCAATTCGATCGTCGGCGGTCTCGGCAAGTTCATGCTGGCCGGCATGGGCAAAGACTCGCTGCAGGGCACGATTCCCGAGTCCGTATTCATGGTCTTCCAGATGACCTTCGCCATCATCACGCCGGCGCTGATCACCGGCGCCTTCGCCGACCGGATGAAATTCTCGGCCATGCTGGTCTTCATCGCGCTGTGGTCGATCCTGGTCTACTCGCCGATCTGCCACTGGGTCTGGGGCGGCGGTTTCCTCGGCAAGGGCGGCGTGCTCGACTTTGCGGGCGGGACCGTGGTGCATATCAACAGCGGTGTCGCGGGCTTGGTATGCGCAATCGTCCTCGGCAAGCGTCTCGGCTACCGCGAGGAGAACATGGCGCCGCACAACCTCGTGCTCAGCCTGATCGGCGCCTCGATGCTGTGGGTCGGCTGGTTCGGCTTCAACGCCGGGTCCGCGGTCGCGGCGAACGGCACGGCCGGCATGGCGATGGCCGTCACGCAGATCGCGACGGCGGCGGCAGCGCTTGCCTGGATGATCTGCGAGTGGTTCACGATCGGCAAGCCGAGCGTGCTGGGCATCGTGTCCGGCGCCGTGGCGGGCCTGGTGGCCATCACGCCGGCCTCCGGCTTCGTCGCACCGGGCGGCGCGCTGGTCATCGGCGCGGCGGCGGGCGTCATCTGCTGGTGGGCGTCGGCCAAGCTGAAGCCGATGCTGGGCTACGACGACTCGCTCGACGTGTTCGGCATCCATGGGGTCGGCGGCATCGTCGGCGCCATCCTCACCGGCGTCTTCGCGGCCGAGGCGATCGGCGGTGCGAAGGGGCTGCTCGAAGGCAACGCCGCACAGGTCGGCCTGCAGGTCTACGGTGTGGCGGTGACGATCGTCTACTGCGCGATCGCTACCTTCATCCTGCTCAAAGTCGTGGACGTCATCATCGGGCTGCGGGTCGACGCGGAGTCCGAGCGCGACGGCCTCGATCTCAACCTGCATGGCGAGACCGTGCAGTAACCGCATGCGTTGCGACGCCGCCGGCGACCGGCGGCAGCGACGGAAAAGGGGGCTTCGGCCCCCTTTTTCGTTGACGCCGCCGCGGCACAACCTCGATTGCTCGTTTGTTGTGCATTTGCCGCTGCCCGTAGCAATTCGCCACCTGGCGCCTTTTCCGACCTGATTATTATTCAAATGCTTAGCGAACGGCCCGGTCGGCACGCTTCTTGAGTGTCCTATAGTCGAAGGGGTCTTGCGCCGCCGCACGCCAGCGAGGCGCAGGATTGCGATCACGACTAGCGAAAGGAAAAAAACCGATGAAGCTGGTCATGGCAATCATCAAGCCGTTCAAGCTTGACGACGTACGCGACGCGCTTACCGGGATCGGCATCGAAGGGCTCACGGTCACCGAGGTCAAAGGCTTCGGGCGCCAGAAGGGCCAGACCGAGGTCTATCGCGGCGCCGAATACACCGTGAACTTCCTGCCCAAGCTGAAGATCGAGGTCGCGGTGACCGCGGACCTCGCCGACAAGGCGGTCGAGGCGATCG
>Ga0299914_10003553_pt1 | contig 11041 bp, 10 predicted proteins | sample RVTome_10_FD_201361 | JGI IMG/M metagenome (GOLD analysis project Ga0299914, IMG submission 201361) | Soil microbial communities from uranium-contaminated site in the Upper Colorado River Basin, Wyoming, United States - RVT153D57 (version 2) ... | reverse complement strand
CCAATAACCAATCACCAATAACCCAATTACGACAACCCGCTAGAAAATTCTGGAACATCGAAAGATGAAGTGGGAGAGGAATGTTTCGTTCCTCTCCCTTTTTGTGTTCCTCAATCCTGATGAGCAGATTTGACACCATTCGGGGTGGATTTATAATCATACCACTGTCAATCAGTAAGGATCAGAATCATATGAACGTCATCAAACGGTACACCAATCGCAAGCTCTATAACACCTCCTCCAAACAGTACATCACCCTGGAAGGGATTGCCGACCTCATCCGCAGGGGCGAGGAGGTTCAAATTTTGGATAACACCAGCGGCGAAGACCTTACTGCCCTGACGCTAACTCAGATTATTTTTGAGCAAGAGAAGAAACAAAGCGGCTTTTTGCCCCGCTCCGTTCTGACCGGGCTGGTTCAGGCTGGAGGGGAAACACTGGGATCGCTGCGAAAAACACTGGCCTCGCCCCTGGATCTGTTTCGGCACGTGGATCAGGAAATTGAGCACCGGCTGCGTATCCTTGTCAAACGGGGCGAGTTAAACGAAGAGGAAGCTACCCAAATACAGTCCCAACTGGCGAAAGCTGCAACTGAAGAAGCCGGTGAAATGCCGCTGCCGTCGGAGGAAGAGATAGAGCAGCTGCTCACTAAACACAACGTTCCAAGCCGCAGCGAACTCCAGGAGCTAAGTTCGCAGTTGGAAGCACTGGTAGCAAAACTAGACACCTTAGCTGCCGATGATTGAAATTAAGGCAACCACTCGCCGGGTATTCCTTTTTCCCGCCCCCGTTCCCTTAGCCCTCCATTTTTTTAGTGATTTCAGACGAGTAACCCAATTCTTAACCCACATTTCTCTGGTGCGGGAATTTGAAAACGGCCGTTACCGCCTCCTCTATTCCACTGTAGAACTGGCTGCCTACGAAATCCACATCTTCGCCGACGTAGCAACCGAAGTTGATGAACACACTCAGACCTTAACCATTCGCCCGGCCGTCGACACTGTTCCGGTGAAGTCTAAAGCTCGTCTGCGGAGCCTGACCGCCCAGGGCAGTTACGGCAGTCACTCTATCTTCCGGGAAGCCGAAAACAATCATTGCCAGATCGAGTACATCATGGAACTGGGAGCCACCCTGCCCCGACCGCCAGGCATAAAATTTGTACCTGAAAGCGTCCTAAATAGCATTGCCGACAACATCACCCACCGCCGAATGGAAGAAATCATTGACGGCTTTATTACAAAATCCATCATAACCTTTTTCCACCACCAAGAAAAAAATTCACACAATAAAGTAATCGGCTAATCGAGCAACCTTCATAAAACATAAAAGTAACGCGCTCTCTCCTTACGTTTTACGTTTTACGCATTACATTAATCTTGACGTTGTCCCCCAGTTCCGGTACATTACCAGGTAGAGAATTGCGTCGAGCCATTTGAGGAATTAATTGCCTGGGAATGAGATGGATAACACTGCCAATAAACGTTCGACCTGTTTCATCTGTTTTCAAACAAACTGCCAGCCCAAAACAGTCTGTTATTAGTTAATGCGCCAACTTTTGTGATCCAAGGTTGGCGTTTTTTGTTCCCGGTCAACTCTGGAAACCGTTCCACCTTTCTGGAAAAACCAAAAGCCTCAATCCAGCCGGCTTTATTTCACCACAACCCCTATACGCACCTTACGACAAGGAGAACTACTGTGAAAATTGAAGGCTCTTATACCATATCCGCTCCCCGCGATACCGTTTGGGAGGCGTTGAATGATCCTGTTGTGCTGTCGAAAACCATTCCCGGCGGCCAGGAGCTAGAGAAAACCGGCGAGAATGAATACCGGGCCAAGATGAAGATAAGGGTCGGCCCGGTTCAGGGTGTCTTTGACGGCAATGTTCATCTGACGGATCTGAAGCCGCCCGAAAGTTATCACATGCTGGTAGACGGCCGAGGTGCGCCCGGCTTCGTCAAAGGGGAAGGAAATTTGCGGCTGGAAGCCCAGGGAGAAAAAACCGTCCTCCATTATAGCGGCGAAGCCCAGGTCGGCGGCCGTCTGGCAAGTGTCGGCCAGCGGTTAATGGACACCTCCGCCCAGGCTTTGATCCGCCAAAGCCTGGAAACATTAGATACCCAAATTCAAGCCGGATTACACAGCAACGAAACAGGCGAGCCTGCCCCTGAGATTGCCGCCCCCACCCAAATACAATTTGCGGCCGGCGTCACTCGCAAGATTATCGAGGACGCCTTGCCCGAAGAAAAACGGCCGGAACTGCTGCGGGCCGGCCTGATAGCTCTCGCAGTAATTCTGGTTCTTAATACGCTCAGTGATTGGTGGATGGACCGTCTTGCCGGTCGCGTCGCCGCGAAATTGGATAAAAGGGGGTGAAGGAAGGAATTCGTAATATAACCGTTCAGCTCATAATAACGTCTAAAGCGAGAGAATAATGAATTGTGAATTGGAAATTGTGAATTATGAAGTCGCTGACCTGTGACAGGGAAACTTCACCATTCAAAATTCATTATTCATTATTAATTATTAAAAAGGAGATGGGTTTATGAAAGTTTCACTAACTGTCAACGGCAGCGCTGTTGAGCGGGATGTTGAGCCGAGAACGCTGCTGGTCCATTTTTTGCGAGACCACCTGTCGTTAACCGGAACCAACATTGGCTGCGACACCAGCCAATGCGGTGCCTGCACCGTTCATTTGAACGGCATGGCTGTCAAATCATGTACAACCCTGGCCGTTCAGGCCGATGGCGCAGAAGTCACAACCATTGAAGGGTTAGCCCACAACGGCCAGCTGCACCCCATGCAGCAGGCATTTTGGGACAATCACGGCCTGCAATGCGGCTACTGCACCCCCGGCATGATTATGGCGGCCGTTAAACTGGTCGAAAATAATCCCAATATTACCGACGACGAGATTCGTCACGGTCTGGAAGGTAACATCTGCCGCTGCACCGGTTACCAAAATATCGTCAAATCCGTTAAATCAGCAGCAGCGGCGATGGGAGGTGACTAATGGGTAACTATGTTGGTAAAAGCATGAAGCGGGTAGAAGACCCGCGATTTATTCAAGGCCGAGGCCGTTACGTTGCCAATCTCCAAATGCCCGGCATGGTTCACGTGGCCGTCAAGCGCAGCCCCCATGCCCACGCCAGAATCAACGCCATTCACACCGATGAGGCCAAGGCTTTGCCCGGCGTTGTGGCCGTCTATATCGGCCAGGAGTTGGTAGACGGCGGGGCCGGTTCGCTGCCCTGCGGTTTTACCCCGCCCGGCATCAAAACCCCGCCCCATTATCCCCTTGCCATAGACAAGGTTCGCCATGTTGGGGACGGGGTGGCTGTGGTTGTGGCCGAAAGCGCCTACATTGCCAATGACGCTCTGGATTTGATCGAAGTGGATTATGATCCCCTCCCGGCCGTTGTCAACGCCAAAGGAGCTATGGATGAAGGTGCGCCCCTCGTTCACGACGATGTTCCCAATAACCTCAGCTTCCACTGGCCTTTGGGCGACGAGGAGGCCGTAAACACCGCCTTTGCAGAAGCCGATCATGTGGTTGAACTTGACCTCATCAACCAGCGCCTCATCCCCAATGCCATGGAACCCCGCGCCTGTGCCGCCCAATGGGACAGCTTTATGGAGACGATGACGGTCTGGACCACAAGCCAGAATCCGCACACCATCCGCCTGCTCCTGGGCGCGTTCACGTTGGGCATTCCCGAACACAAACTGCGTGTCATTTCGCCCGATGTCGGCGGTGGTTTCGGCAGCAAAATTTTCCACTATCCCGAAGAGGTCATCGTACCCTGGGTGGCGCGGGCTGTAAATCGGCCGGCCAAGTGGGTATCAACCCGCAGCGAAGCCTTTATGACCGACGCCCACGGCCGAGATCATGTAACCCATTGCAAACTGGCCCTCAAAAGCGACGGTACTTTCACCGGGCTGCATGTAACAACCTACGCCAATATGGGCGCGTATTTATCTACCTTCGCTCCTCTCATTCCCACCGCTTTGTACATCACCCTCTTCTCCGGCCTGTACAAAATCCCCGTCATATTCGGCGAATCCTATGGAACAATGACCAACACCGTTCCGGTAGACGCCTACCGCGGGGCCGGCCGGCCCGAAGCCAGCTATATGTTAGAGCGTCTGGTTGATATTGCCGCCCTGGAACTGGAAATGGATCCCCTCGAAATCCGGCGCAAGAATCTTATTCCGGCCGACGAATTCCCCTATCAAACCCCAGTGGCCCTGGTGTATGACAGCGGTAACTACCAGGGACTTCTGGATAAGATTGAATCGTTGTCCGACTATAAAGGGATGCGGGCGGAACAGGCCCAGGCCCGGCAAAACGGCCGTCTCGTCGGCGTCGGCATGAGCAGCTGCATCGAAGCCAGCGGCCCGGCTCCCTCAGCGGTAGCTGTCGGTTTAGGCGCGGCCATCGGTCTCTACGAAAGCGGCGTCATTCGCGTCCATCCCACCGGCAAAATCACCGTTCTCACCGGTTCCCACGCCCACGGGCAGGGCCATGAAACCACCTTTGCCCAAATTGTAGCCGACGAACTGGGCGTCCCCGTTGAAGATGTCGAGATCATTCACGGCGACACCGAGCGCACCCCCTACGGCGTCGGAACCTATGGCAGCCGCAGTGCCGCCATCGGCGGCAGCGCCCTGGTTAAGAGCGCGGAGAAGATTCGTGACAAGATCACTCGCATCGCTGCCCACCAACTGGAAGCGGCCGTTGAGGATATGGTCTACGACCGCGAAAACGGCAAAGTGCATGTCAAAGGGTCGCCCGATCAGGCCAAGAGTTTCGGCGAACTGGCTTTTGCGGTGACAACGGCCGACAACCTGCCCGAAGGCATGGAAGCCGGTCTGGAAGAGACTTCATTTTACGATCCCGCCAACTTCACCTTCCCCAACAGCGCCCATATTGCCCAGATAGAGATTGACCGCGATACCGGCGAAGTAAAGATCCAAAAATATGCGGCCGTTGACGATGTGGGCAATGTCATTAACCCCATGATTGTGGACGGCCAGCTAGTGGGCGGCATTGCCCAGGGCGTCGGCCAGGCACTTTGGGAAAACGGCGTCTACGATGACAACGGCCAGCTTCTAAGCGGCACAATGCTTGATTATGCCATGCCTCGCGCCGACGGCTTCCCCACTATCGCCACCGACCGAATTGAAACCCCATCGCCCCACAACCCGTTAGGTGTCAAGGGTGCAGGTGAGATGGGTACGATTGCGGGTACAGCCACCATCGCCAACGCCGTGATGGATGCCTTGGCCCCGCTGGGTATCAAGCATTTGGACATGCCTTTAACGGCCGAAAAACTCTACAATGCCATCCATGCAGCTAACGGAGGAGGTAACTAATGTATCCACCAAAATTTGATTATTATCGCGCCGGTTCAGTTGAAGAAGCCATTGCCCTACAGCAAGAGCATGACGGCAAATTCCTGGCCGGCGGCCACAGTTTGATTCCCGTCATGAATTTGCGCCTGGCCGATCCGGGGGCATTGATTGACATCGGCCGCATTGAGTCACTCAAAGGCATCAGCACCAGCGGCGGCACCGTTCGGATTGGGGCCTTGACCACCCACGCTATGGTTGCGGCTTCCAGCGCGGTTCCAACCGTCCTGTCGGAAGCGGCCGGGATGATTGGCGATCCCCAGGTTCGCAACCGGGGAACGGTTGGCGGCAACATCTCCCACGCCGATCCCGCCTCCGATTTGCCGACCGTCTTCACTGCTCTTGGAGCAACGATGTATATTCAAGGGCCGGGCGGCAGCCGCACCGTCAGCGCCGAAGATTTCTTCGTTGACCTCTTTGCAACCGCTCTGGGTGAAAATGAACTGTTGGTGGCGATTGAGGTCCCGGCCGCCAACGGCTCCGGCTCCGCTTATGCCAAGCTGTTCAACCCCGCTTCCCGGTATGCGATGGTAGGCGCAGCGGCCGTTGTTTCCGTCGCCAACGGCGTTTGCAGTTCGGCCAGCGTTGCCGTCGGCGGCCTGACCCCCAAAGCCACCAAAGCCAATTCCGTCGGCGCAGCCCTGACCGGCCAACCCCTGAACGCCGACACTATTGCGGCCGCAGCGGCGGCCGTCAGCGGCGACCTGGGCAATGATGTAATCGGTGATATTCATGCCGACGCCGATTATCGCCGGGCAATGGCTCCCGTATACGTCAAACGGGCCTTAATGAAAGCGGCCGAACGGGCTGGATAGGGACTGTAGGCTGTAGTCAGTAGTCATAAAAAAAATTATGTACGGCGCACTTTTGCTAAGAAAGTGCGTCGTACCTCCCCTTTTCGGCCGTTCAGACTGGTTCGTAACGGCCGGCTTCCAACGTTTCCTGATGACATCCACAACCATGACGTGAACCCCTTCTTGCAACAGAAACAAGACCTTTTCCACGAAAGCCTGCACCGCTTCCGGCCGATCTTTGTTGCCAGGCGAGACAAGCTCAATAGCAGCAACCAACCGGCTGTTGTCATAGGCACTGTAAATGCCGACAATGGGTGATTCCGCCGGTGGGGGAAGAACGGCCGTCAAAGTTGCTTCGGCCAGTACCGGTTGGGCGGCCGTTTTATAGGGGGAACTATCCGCCTCACGCAGCAATAATACATCCGGTTCGATGCCGACGATTAACTCAGTCGGCCGGGCGCGGAAACCATCGGGCAGCACTCCCTGGTTCAGATACTCAACCAGCCGGACAACCCAATGATTATGAAAACTGCGCCAGGGAACACGCGGATTGGGCCAATGATGTAAGGTCATAGAGCATTTTACCCGATATTTGCTTCTCAATAAAATCAAGTGACTCTGCAACGTTAAACGTAGTATAATAAACACTATATATTTGCCGATTGACTGCTTGCTGGAGAACAAAATGAATAGAGAAATAACTTTAGAAGTTCCCGAAGAACTTTATAATTATGCCAAGCAAATTGCCCAAAGGGATCAAAAAAAAGTAGGCGAAGTATTAACCGAATTAGCATGGACGGGAAGTACCGTCTTCGATGACGAACCAGGTACAATAGACGATTCAAATAAACTAAAACAAGAAGAAGAAGCTTACTTAAAAATGCATTCCTGGTTGAAGGAAAATTACTTTGGGGAGTACATTGCTATCCACAATGAAGAGTTGGTAGACCATGACAAAAGTCTGGATGCGCTTGGTAATCGAATTTATGAGAGATTTGGTAATATACCTATCTGGATTTCAAAAGTCCGAGAAAAGCCTATCGAAGAGTGGGTATTTCGTTCACCTCAGTTTGTAAGAGCCAATGACAATGATTCATAGCTTTGATTACGACACTAGCTATGAACCTCCCATTCCTCTTGTCGAAGTAAATATTGGAATAATTGGACAAGACAACTCTGTTCGAGTTCCAGCAATAGTTGATTCTGGAGCCGACGGATCTATCATCCCAGCGCAAATAGTTCAAAGACTTTATATTGAACCATCGGGGTGGGTACGAATAATAAATCTTGATCGTATTAGTCGTCGAATTCCCATCTATCTATTGAAAATTTCCATTGGCTCTCTCTATATTGGAGCATTACACATAGGTGGAGACAAAACAATTAACCAAATGATATTGGGCAGGGATGTATTAAATCACTTCATTGTCACACTTAATGGATTGGCAAATGAAGTACAGATTTCACAATAAAATCTGGCTTCGTTATAAGATATTATGAAATTCGGCCCCATACCATTAGATCAAGCACAAGGCAAGATCTTAGGCCATAACATCGCCGGGCCGGACGGCCGTCGCCTCTTCCGCAAAGGCAAACCACTAACGGCCGAAGACATCCAACGGCTGCGCCGACTGGGCCGGGCCTCCGTCTACGTCGCCGAGGTGGAGCCGGGCGATGTAGATGAAAACACGGCCGCCGCCCGCCTCGCAAAAGCCGTCATGGGCGATGGCCTGCGACTCTCCGGGCCGTCCAACGGCCGCGCCAACCTCTTCGCCACCTACCCCGGCGTCCTGCGCGTAGATGCAGCCCGGTTAGCCCGAATGAACGGCCGTCCAGGCATAACCCTGGCAACATTGGTCGGCCATTCGGCCGTTCGCCGGGGAAAGATGGTCGCCACCGTCAAGATTATGCCCTACGCCGTGCCGGAGGACCATGTTAGCCAGTTAGAAAAGGTTGCTGTGCAGGATGGGCTGGTCATCTCCGTCTCCCCTTTCCGCTACCAACAGGCCGGGCTGATCCTCTCCGGCTCCCCCTCGGCCCGCGAACGGATTGTCCACAGCTTTGAGAGCGCCTTGCAGCAGCGGTTGGCCGCCCTCGATGCCGCCATCGCCAGGGTAGACTTCATGCCTTTGGAAGATGAACAGGGCGAAGTTGAACTGGCAAAGATCATCCGCCAGCACCTCGATGACGGCATTGAACTGATCATCCTGGCCGGGGAAACGGCCATTATGGATCGTTACGACCTGGCCCCTAGAGCGGTCGAACAGGCCGGGGGAGAAGTAACCTGTTACGGCGTTCCTGTTGATCCCGGCAATCTGCTCATGCTGGCCTATCATGGCCCAGTTCCCATCATGGGTGCGCCCGGCTGCGCCCGCAGCCCCAAGACCAACATTGTAGATTTACTGCTGCCCCGCCTGCTGGCCGGCGACCGGCTGGACCAAACGGCCATGATCCACATGGGGCATGGCGGGCTGCTGGAAGATATCCCCGAACGGCCGATGCCCCGCAGCCAGTTGACATAACGGCAATATCTCGCCAACTACTCCTTAAAATAGATAGTACCATTCTCCTATTTATGGTACTTTTCTCCTGTTTTCCCCCTTTCGCACAACCCATTGCCCCTTTTCCAGGCGACTAAATACATGCCGGTTTTGTCTGGGTTCTTGTGCCAAGACCTGTATAATCTGGTTTCTTAACTGGTTGTGAACCAATTCAGTCGAGTTTAGAAGTGTATGTTTTCACAACACTAATTGTTGCCTGTTTGTTTAATCATATATGGAAAGGAAGGGTTTTCTCGTGTTTTCATCAAAGTTGTTCCGTGTAATCATTGTACTCATTGTGCTTCTGGCCGGTCTCTGGCTACTCATAGCCGCCCCAACCGGACCGGGAGCCGAAACAGTCGGCCGTCAAAATGCCCTGCAAGGGGCCATCTTTGCCCCGGCCGGCACCGACCGTCAAAGTTCAAACACTCTCTCCACAGCCTCAGACATGGATAAAGTTGACCCGGTTATTGTAGACCTGGCCGCTGTAGAGCCTGGCATTTATGATCCTAACAACCAGTACGACCGCTGGCAAAGCGGCGAAATAGACCTGGACGAACAGGACGGCATCATCAGCGAACTGGAAAGGCTGGCTCTCCAGGAAGAAGCGCTGAAACTCGCTCCCAGCGAAAATGTCCAGCAGGCCCATCCGGCCGCTCCCTCGCTCGACAGCCAGCCCGGCGTCAATTTTGATTCGATTGACTATACCGAATGCTGCGGCGGCGGAGGCAACGTGCCGCCCGACCCGGAATTGGCCGTCGGCCCCAACCATATCGTGGCAGTCGTCAATGTGGCTTTTGAAATTTACGACAAAAACGGCAATTCGCTGGTTGCTCCCACCACCTTCGCCAGCTTCTTCAGTTCCAACCAAAACTGTAGTGGCGTTTTCGACCCCAACGCCTTGTATGATGAACAGGCCGACCGGTATATCATGGGTATAGATGCCGATGGCCGTTATTATTGCCTGGCTGTGTCTAACACCAGTAACCCCACCGGTTCCTGGAGTATTTATGCCTTCCCAACTGCTTCCGGTAATGAATTTTTCGATTACCCCCATGCGGGCGTTGGGAATGACGCGATTTATATGGGTGCAAATGTGTTTTACTGCACCTTCGTTTGCAACTTCCTGAATTCGCGTGTTTGGGCCTTCGATAAGTGGGCGATCTATAACCAGCAATCGGCCGCTTTCGTCTCTAAAAATCTGGGCCAAAGCGAAGACACCCCCCAACCTCTTAACTTGCATGGCTGGAACCAGGGAACCTGGCCCGGCAGCGGCCCCCATTACATCCTGACGGAAACGAACTATGATGGCGCAAGCTACTCAGTATTCGCCTGGAACACGCCTTTCGGTGCGAACACGTTGTCCACCGTCGGCACGTTTAACCTGGTAACTGCCACCGGCGTTTCGGCCGGAATGCCCCTCAACGTCCCCCAGTTCGGCAGCAGCGCCTTGTTACAGGCCAACGACTACCGGCCGCAGGATTTTGAATATCGCAACGGCTACGCCTGGACGGCCACAACTATTGCCTGCAATCCCGGCGGCGGCACGGTCAACTGCGTCCGTTGGGCGCAGATTGACCCTGCAGCGGCGGCCGTTGTGGACGCCGGTGTCTACGCCAGCAATGGCGAGTATCGCACCTTCGCCGACCTGGCCGTCAACCACTGCGACGATATGGGCATTGGATATACCAAATCGAGTAGCAGCATTTACCCCTCCATCTGGTACACAGGCCGCGAAAGCGGCGATCCGGCCGGAACCTTGCAGGCCGAGGTATTGTTAAAATCGGGCCAGATTCCCTACACCGCTTTTGACGGCTCCCCTCACCGTTGGGGTGATTACACCGAGATGACCATAGGCCCCGACGGCCTCACTTTCTGGTATCTGGGTGAGTACAGCAAGAACACCGGCACAACCAACGGCCGTTGGGGAACCCACATCGGCTCTTTCAGCTTCAACGGCTGCACCGTTGATACCCAGCCAACTCCCACACCGGCCAACAGCCCCACTCCGACCAACACGCCCGCCCCAACCGCCACGTCAACGCCGCTGCCCACGCCGACCAACACCCCAGAACCGGATGGGACAATGCATGTCGGCGACCTGGACGGCAGCAGCACCAACAACGGCAGCACCTGGACCGCTCACGTCACCATCCTCATCGTAGACAGCGCCGGTAATCCCGTTTCCGACGCCACCGTTTCCGGCAGCTGGAGCAACGGCGGCAGTGGTTCCTCTGCCTGCACCACCAACAGCAGCGGTCAATGCACCGTCAGCAAGCCCAACATCCGCAAAAACAT
>Ga0299914_10003551_pt1 | contig 11043 bp, 9 predicted proteins | sample RVTome_10_FD_201361 | JGI IMG/M metagenome (GOLD analysis project Ga0299914, IMG submission 201361) | Soil microbial communities from uranium-contaminated site in the Upper Colorado River Basin, Wyoming, United States - RVT153D57 (version 2) ... | reverse complement strand
GAGAGCAGATTTTGTTTATATGGATATGACCGGAACAACAGGGATAGTGGGCGGCCGTTTTCGTCAGGCAAGTACCGGTGAGACAGTTGATGCCCAGTTGTTGGTGGATCCGGCCGGGAACAGGCTGGTCGGTTTACAATCCCCTGCCGGACAATCGCTGACGGCCGTCGCCGGAGACGCTTTCCAACTGCTTAACCGTTGCCTGGAAGCCGACGGCTCAATTCGCTCCATGCCGGGGGTTGAACTAATATTCCTGGACGGAGGGCAGCTTAATCTGGAGCAACGGCCGTTGGCCTCTGGCGATTACTTCTTGCACCTGATAGCAAGCGGCGCAGAAAACAGCGACGCCTCTATAACCGACTTTCCGGTCAATAATGATTCCTTTATCCCCGATTATCAGGTCTACCTGAATACCGAATACGGCTTCCAATTTCTATACCCCGCCGCCTGGCAAGCGCCTCAATTACAAGATACCCGCCTGGTGACAGGCGACAGCGCCGGTTCAACCACCCTGACCGTGACCGTTCACCCCGACATGGCCGGCCGGGCGGCAAGCGACTTAAAGAGTCTAGCTCTATCTCAGTTTGGTAACGTAACAACCCTTTTTGAAGATCAAATGTCTGTGGGAGATACCGGGGCATTATGGACGGCTTATGGCTACACCGGGGCCGATGGCTCGCATACCGGCGTTCTCCTGGTTTTTGTCCGCGATGGGGTGGGCTATACGGTAGATATGGATGGCCCGGAAACGGCCGAAGCCCAGACGGTAGACTTAATGAATACCTTTGCCCAAAACTGGCTGTTCCGGCCCGATATAACTGCCCCAAGAGCGCGAGAATGGGTTGCGGCCTCTTTTGACAACCTTGCTATGCCGGTGATGGCAACCTATTACCAGGAAGAATTGGACAATGGCTGGCGGCGATTTTCGGTTGGTGACGGCATTAGCTTCCTGGCCTTCCGAAGCGAGCCGCTCTCTGAAGATGATCTCGCAGATGTTGTCGGCCGTTGGCGGGATGTCGTCGGCAGAGGGACGGCAGGTTTTGCGATTAGTGAGGATTATATAATTGCGCTGAACGGCCGGGATTGGACACGAACCGACTTTGCCTATATGGGGGAAGGTGGTTTGGAGATTCAGGGATTTGTGATGGCAGCAGAGATAAACGGCCAAGCCGTTATCTTCTGGGCCGAAATGCCAACCACTCGGTACGAAGAACAGTCGGCCCTATTCCTGCTCTCCCTGACCGGACTCCGCTAATTTTCCAGGCCGGACAACCGCTGCTCAAAATCAGATAGGCTCTCCGCATTCAGGCTTTCGTCCAGGGCAGGCTCCAACACATCCAACGGCAAATTTCGGATTCGGGCTTCAATTTCGGCCGGAACCTCCCCGAACTTCCGCGTTAGAATGCGCAAAACACTTGTTTCAAGCCCTTGTTCAAGCCCTTGTTCAAGCCCTTTTTGAATTCCTCGTCTTTCGATACTAGTTACATATGGCATTTTTATCTCCAATTCATATTGTACCATATCTTCGTCGAATTGGTGAGTTAGTTCTTCCGGCAAAGCCATGATCCAGTCAATGAACCGAAATAGTTCCAGTATATTTTTCCGGTCAAATCCTCGCTTGTAAAGTCCTTTAGCCAGCATCAATTTTGCAGAATATCGCTCTTTCATATCCTTGCGAGTGGCCTGGGTTCTCAAGTGGGCCATAACCGCCACCGCAAAAGGGTTGTCGCTCTTTTCCAATTCGGGCCATTGCGTTTGGTAATCAAGCAGCTTTACGATTGGGAACTCCAAAGAGACTTTACAGCCCAAAATATCGTAGCCATAGTGCGACGGCCGCCAATTCACCTGCTCATCCGTTAATACGGCCAGACTGACGACCGGAATATCATAGCGGTCAAAAACGCGGTAGTGGTAGACAAACATCCTTTTTGAGAACTCTTTGTCTTGCTGTCCCTGGATTTCAATGTGAATCATTATCCAGGTTTCCATCCCATTTTTGAGCCAGACCCGAACCAGTTTGTCCACCCTGCGAATGCCCGTTTCAGCATCTCGAACCACTTGCTGGAGTTCTTTGTCCAGAAAGTCGTAGGGAATAGACCAGTCAATGCCGTCATGCACCGCCGGGAAGAAAAAGGCCGAAAATTCGGGAAAGTAATGTTCGATTATCTCTTTCCAGGGAGAATCTTGTTCCATTACGGGTAGATCATCTGTCATAAAGTCATTATCCTTCTACACTGGCGACGGAGCCGCCGCGCCGGTTGTCGCCAGCCGCAACCAATCGGCCGTCTTCCGACCAGGAGACACTATGAGCGCCGCCAAAATAGATACTGCGCTTGTCCCAGCGGTTGACCTCATAGCCAAGCTCTTCCAGCCCGTCCACTGCCGCCGAATCGTAGCCCGCTTCACATTGCAGAACCCCTTCTTCCAGGTGAATGCGGTTGGTATTAACGGCCTTGTCGAGCGACATATGATAGTCAAGCAGATTGGTTAAAACCTGGAGGATGGCGCTGCGGATGCGAATGCTGCCCCCGCTGCCCAAAACGAGGCGGATCCGGCCGTCCTTCAAAACAATCGTCGGCGTCATCATCGTTGCAATGCGTTCGCCGGGCGGGCTGCTGTGGAAGCCGTTGGGATGCAAATCCGCCTCCCCCAGAATGTTATTGGGAATATAGCCCGTTCCGGGAACGATATAACCGGCCGACTCCCCTGCCGTCGTCGTCAGACTGACAGCCAGGCCGTCCCCGTCAATAACGCTTAGATGGCTGGTATCCGGGTGGAAGGTCGGTTCCGTGAAAGCCGGGAACTGTGCCTCTCCCTCAATCGCCGCCTGCACTTCCCGGACATAGTGGAATACAAAGACATCGCTTAGGAAGTAGCCAATAGCATCTTCGGCCGTTTGTTCCTCAATGGCCTTATCCCATACCGGTCGGGCGCGGGTTGTGGCTGCCATCGCTTCATAAAGTAACTGCATGTAGCGGGTTGAGCCGTGTGGAATAGCCGCCAACTCAAAATGACTGAGCAATTTCAAAGTGAAAGCTGTTAATGCCCCGCCGCTTGAACTGGGGGGCGGGAGAAGAATGTCGTAGGCTCGATTACGGAGCCGGATGGACGGCCGTTGAAAAACCTCATAACTTTCCAGGTCTCTGGCCGTCAGCAAGCCGCCGTTCATGGCCTGGTCATTTAAGATGGCCTGGGCCAGGCGGCCGTTCCTGGCAAAGTCAACCCTCTCCTGTGCCAGTTGTTCCAGCGTTTCGGCCAGATTAGGGATGAAGAGGTGATCATGTGGTTGAATAATCCGGCCGTCTTTCAAGAAAACCGACCGCATCTCAGGGGTGTGGGTGTAAAGCGGCCGTAACAAATCGCAAGTCTCAGCCTGGAAGGGAGCAATAGACAGCCCTTCTTTTGCCAGGCGGATAGCCGGTTGCAGAATGGTTGCCAGGGGAAGACGGCCGTGATCGGCCGCCATCCGGCACAGGCCGAAAATATTGCCCGGCACAGCCACAGAACCTCGCCCCAGGTAGAAATCCTGGGTAGTCGGCCCAAAATTAATCGTTACCTTCTCAAAATCAAGAGCTTCAACAGCGCGGCTGCTGCCCAGGCCGGGCATGGCGCTGAAGAAATCATAGGTAATGGCGCTGCCCTGCTGCGGGTCGAAAATCTGGGCAATGCCGCTGCCTCCTAGATGAACGACGCCGATTTCAGCAATAAAAGAGGCAAAAGCAGCCCCAACGGCCGCATCAACCGCATTCCCTCCCTGTTCTAATATAGCCGCCCCGGCAGCGGCCGTTCCCTTGTCACCGGCAGCGATAACCCCACTATGATTTCCCATAAAACCTTCCTTTTTCCCTAGTTTACCTCAGATGCGGCCGAAAAAGGATTGACACCAAACTGCAACTGACGCAGAATAGTCAACTACCAATTATCAATCACTCAACCACTGGCTGTTTATTGTTAACTTTCCAAAGGAGTTTCTAAACCATGACTGAGGAAGAGCGTCAACTCATCCTGGATTATTTGCCCCTACTCATTCCCATCATCATTATTCAATTGGCTCTGATTGTCGTTGCAATTATTGATCTCTCTAAGAGGGAAACAACACGAGGGCCAAAAATGATGTGGCTGTTCATCATTATCCTGGTTAATTTTATCGGGCCGATCCTCTACTTTGTCATCGGCCGAGACGAAGGATAGACGATGCTTGCCATTCGTTGTGAAGGGCTGAGCCGGAGCTACGGCCCGGTTGAAGCGCTCAAGCCATTGGATTTAGAGATTCCCACTGGAACCGTTTTCGGCTTCCTCGGCCGTAATGGGGCCGGAAAAACCACCACTATCCGTTTGCTGACGGGGCTGGCACGGCCGACTTCCGGCAAAGCGTGGGTAGCGGGCGTCGAGACTACGGACGGCGAAGACATTGCCCGTCGCCAGTTTGGTTACTTGCCGGAGGAACCGGCGTTCTACACCTGGATGACGCCCTTAGAATTTCTCGATTACATCGGCAAACTGTTCTATATCGAAGCCGCCCAACGCCGGGAGCGAATTGAGGAGCTGCTGGAACTGACCGGACTGGCCGACGTCAAGAAGCGGCCAATTCAAGGCTTTTCGCGGGGAATGCGCCAGCGATTGGGGCTGGCCCAAGCCCTCATCCACCGCCCACCGGTTCTTTTCCTCGATGAACCGACCAGCGCCCTCGACCCTGCCGGCCGCCGGGAAGTGCTTAACCTTGTCGAACGGCTGCGGGGCGAAACAACCATTTTCCTTTCCAGCCACATCCTGGATGATGTCGAACGGGTGTGCGATACGCTGGGCGTCGTTCGCCAGGGCGAACTGCTCCTCGTCACCGGCAGGGATGAGTTATTGGGAAGGTATGCGCCCGATACAGCCCTCGTCGAATTTGAATCGGCCGCAGTCTCGCTCCCGCCCACCTTGATCACCCAATTACAATCAGAGTCCTGGGTTGCCAGTGTTCAACAGGAAGAGGCTGCTCTGAGGGTGACGGTCAACGACCTCCAAATGGGGAAACAACAGTTGTTCCCTTTTATCGCGGCCCAGGGTCTTATCGTCAATCATTATGAATGGCTGCGGCCGACTTTGGAAGATGTCTTCCTCGCCTTGAGCGAATAAGTCTTCACCAGATAACTTTTGATCTTCCGGTGATTCGTGATTGGTGATTAGTCGGGCAAACAATCACCAATCACCAATCACTAATTAATAAGCGAACCCTTCGTATAGGTAGTAAATATGGTTTACGTCCTATTTGTGATTTCAATTATAGTGATGATTGGGCTGCCAGTGGGCGCGGCCGTTTTCTGGCGGCAGCGTTTCAGAGTTCCCTGGCTCTATTTCTGTATCGGTATTCTGACCTTTCTGGGAGCGCAGGCCGTTCATATCCCCCTCAACGAACTGTTGGAGCGGATTAATCTGCTGCCGGAAGGGGCGGTGGAAGGAGGGCGGCTAATCCAGGCCGCTATTGTTCTGGGATTAACGGCCGGATTAACGGAAGAACTGGCCCGCACCATCGGCTACCTGATAGTGAAAAAAGCCCGCCGGTTGGAAGACGGGGTTCTCTTGGGGTTGGGACATGGCGGCATTGAGGCGATGATTTTCGGGGGCGTACTCTTGGCCGCCAGCGCCGGTGTTCTCTTGTTTGTTCAACAGGGTGGTTCGCTGCCGGGAGCCTCGGCCGAACAACTTTCCGCCCTTTATGAACAGCTTGATCTGATTACCCAATCGCCCTTGCTGGCGGTTGTCTCGGTCATTGAACGCGCCCTAGCCATGACCCTTCATGTTGTCTTATCTGTTATGGTTTTACAGGCATTTACCCGCCGCCAATGGCTGTACGTTGTGGCTGCCATTCTTTACCATGCCTTTGTTGATGCTGCTGCCGTTTACGCCGCTAACCAGCTAGAAAACGTCTGGCTCATTGAGGGTCTGGTCGCCTTAATGGTCGCGCCCGGATTAATCTGGCTCTGGAGTTTGGCGAAGCAATCAGACAGTCGGCCGTCCCCCAATCCCACTGCGCTGAGGCAGCAGTGGCCCCTGTTCATCGCCGCCCTGATGAAAGAACTCCAGCAACAGTGGCGAACTCGCCGTGTTATCGTCGTCGGGGCTGTCTTTGTCGTCTTCGGCATGATTTCTCCCCTGCTGGCCCGCTTCCTGCCCGAAATCCTGGGCAGCATCGAAGAGGCGCAACAGTTTGCGGAGTTGATTCCTGAACCCACCATTGCCGATGCCCTCGGCCAATATATTGAGAATCTGACGCAATTTGGCTTCATCCTGGCGATTGTTTTAGGAATGGGAGCCGTTATCGGGGAAAAAGAAAAGGGAACGGCCGCTATGATTCTCAGCAAACCTATGCCCCGCTGGGTCTTTATCACCAGCAAGTTCGTGGCCCAGGCTGTTGTCTATGTCGTCTCATTCATCATTGCTGCTGTGAGTGCTTATTACTACACCTACTACCTCTTCGGCCCCCCGGCGGCCGCTCCTTTCTTGCTGATGAACGTTCTCCTCTTAATCTGGCTGTTGGTCATTGTGGCCGTGACCTTATTGGGCAGCACTTTGGGGAAAAGCACCGGCGGCGCGGCCGGGATTGCGGCGGTCGGTTCGGTGATTATTCTCATTCTCGGCAGTATCCCGACGATAGGGGAGCTGATGCCGGGGGCGTTGATCGGTTGGGCCGGGCAGCTCGCCTTGCCCGATACGCCCGTTCCCAACGGCGGCGCATTGGCGATGGCGCTGGTGTTAATCATCGTCGCTCTCATTACGGCCGTCGCCGTCTTTGAACAACAAGAGTTATAATTCCGTATGGATCAACGAACGCATATAGGCCAACTTTTAGACTGTTTACAACAGAACCAAACTGAAATGGTAAGCCTCCTGCGCCGCCTGGTGGAAACAGAGTCGCCCTCCGCTGTCCCGGAGAGCCAGGAACCGGTTTTGGCACTCCTTTCCGAAGCTCTAAAGGCCCTGGACTTTGCCGTTGAGAGGCGACCCGGCAAAAGCTCCGGCGGCCAACTCCTGGCCTGGCCCCACCAAGAGCCGCATCCCCATTCGGCCGACTCCCACAAACCACTTCAACTTTTGCTCGGCCACTGCGACACCGTTTGGCCTTTGGGAACCTTAGAGAAAATGCCTTTCAGGGTTGCCGGAAACCGGATCATGGGACCGGGCATTTACGATATGAAGGGCGGCCTGGTTCAGATGCTCATGGCGCTCCAGGCTTTGCAGGAACTGGCCCGGCCCCTGTCTGTTACACCGGTGGTTTTTATTAATAGTGATGAGGAAATCGGCAGCCGGGACTCAACGCCGCTCATTCGCCAACTGGCAAAGAGGGCCAACCGGGTTTTCGTTTTGGAACCGGCTTTGGGCCTGGAGGGTAAGTTGAAAACGCGGCGAAAGGGCGTCGGCCGTTTTTCATTCCAGATTCAAGGCCAGGCCGCTCACGCCGGTCTCGATCCCGATAAAGGGGTCAGCGCCATCCTGGAACTATCCTATCTGATTCAGAAATTACAGGCCTTAAGCGACCCTGCCAACGGCGTCAGCGTCAATGTGGGCGTTATCGAAGGGGGTACTCAGCCCAATGTTGTGGCCGCTGCCAGCAGCGCCCTGGTAGATATTCGCGTTCCAACCCTGGAAACGGCCGCCCGCATTGACCAGGCGCTTAAACAAATTGCCCCGGAATTAGACGGCATTACCATCGAAATGACCGGCTCCTTCAACCGCCTGCCCCTGGAAAAAACCAGAGCCAATGAACGATTGTGGAACCTGGCTCAAGCCGAAGGCAAGAAACTGGGCCTGGAACAACAAGAAGGTATGGCCGGCGGCGGTTCCGATGGCAATACCACCAGTTTGTATACTGCGACCTTAGACGGCCTGGGGGCGGTTGGCGATGGGGCGCACGCCGACCACGAATTTTTGTTTATGGACAAAATGATTGAGCGCAGCGCTTTGTTGGCTCTGCTGCTTCTGGCTCCGCCCCTCCCCTAACTTTCCTGTGGAGATTGGTTCAATCTCGTAGATTGAACCAATCTTGAAACCACTATAAAGCGGCAACAATCAGCGCTAATCCAATAAGAATCCCAATAATAAAAATGATAAGCAGAAAAATGCCTGCCCTCAACCCTCGCGCCGGGTTTGGAACTTCAGCCTCTTCTCGTTCTCGCCGCACGGCCGTTGCCTGAGACTCTCTCCTGGCTCTGTGCCGGGCAATGTCAATGGATTTACCTTCCAGAAGCTGCTCAACGGCCGTTTTCGCTTCCACATGACTTGTACCAAACGTCACCCGGTAAAGCCGGCCGGCCTCCTCTGTTTTGCCCAATGCTGCCAGATGGGTGATTTCTTTGGCCGCCGCCAGTGGTAAATCTTCCTCATCTTCCCAACGTACTTCTGGAATCGGCAGCGGCAGCCCGGAGGCGGTCTGCTCTATGGCTTCTTTGGCCTCTTGCAGCCCCACCGGGAAAGCCTCGCGGTACACCTTCATGGCTTCAATCTTTTGTTCGCTGCGGGCTAATTCCGTCACTTTGGCGACCGCTTCTTTCTCAGATAGTTTCGGTTTGGCGGGTTTTGGGGGTGGTTTTGGCTCCGCTTTTTTCTCCGGGGGATCTTGATCGGTGGTTCGCAGAGATTCCGGTACAATAATAACCGAATGACAATAATCACAGCGAACGATTGAGGCACCGTTACCACTGTAATCAAGGGCCGCGTTGCAATTTGGGCAGTGAAAAAGTTGACGGATAGCCATGAGGTTGGTATCAGTAAGCGGTGGTCAGTAAGCAGTGGTCAGTAAACAGTAAACAGTAGAATTCTACTAATGGTAGCTGCTTGAAAAACCTAATGTGGACTTTGAGAGAACGATACTAGATAGTAACATAGGTTGATCAAGGTGATCAACAAAAAGAATAGTACCAAACATTTACGTAAGGTGAAACTTTTCTCCAAACTCTTTTGTGTGGCCGGGTTTGTTTTTCTGGTGTTATTGGTCGTTGCTTGTAATCAGCAGACGGCCCCGACCGCAACCGCTGTCTTTCATACGGCCGCTCCCCAACCAACGAGCCTCCCCAACCCGACCCAGGAACAGTCCCTGCCGCCAACCCAAACAGCCACACTGCCAGCGGCCATCGCCGCAACGGCCGCACCAACCGCTGCCCCGACCATTCCCCCAATATTGACGCCGATGCCGGAGGCCACCATCCCAACGGCCGTGGTCGAAGTTGAGGAAGCCGTTCTGCCGCCTGGCTTCTCGATGGTTCGCTTTGCCCCGGTCAACCGGCCGACAGCCCTGGCTTTTGATGGAGAGGGGCGGCTCTATGCCACCTCCAATGACGGCACTGTCACGGTTTTTGTAGATGAGGATGGCGACGGCCGTTCCGATTTCCAGCAATTCTTCTACCAGGATTTCTTCATTCCCCTCGGCATAACTGTCCGGCCGGGAACGGCCGACGTTTACGTTTCCAGCCGGGGCCAGATTAATGTCCTGCGCGACACCGACGGCGATTTGCGGGCTGACGAGAACACCCTCTTTGTGCGGGGGCTGCCGCGAGACTGGCATCAGAATAACAACCTCAAATTTGGGCCGGACGGCATGTTATACGTCACCATCGGCTCGACCTGCGACGTCTGCCAGGAGGAGGACCTCCGCAGCGCAACGATTATGCGCTTTGACCCGGAAACGGCCGAAGGCGAAGTCATCGCCACCGGTTTGCGAAACCCCTACGACCTGGCCTTCCACCCCCTGACCGGCGACCTCTTTGCGACCGATAACGGCCGCGACGACCTGGGTGAAGAGGCTCCCAAAGATGAGCTAAACCATATCACAGAAGGCAGCAACTATGGCTGGCCGGATTGTTGGGACGAGTTGGTTGGGCCTGGCTGCGAGGGGACAACGGCCGCCATTGCCTTTTTTGAACCCCGCGCTTCGACCAACAGCCTTGATTTTTATGGGGGGAGTGCTTTTCCGGTTGAGTATGAGCATGTGCTGTTTGCGGCCGTTTATGGTTCCCGCGTCAGAGAAGTAGAGCGGGGCGTTGCCATGATAACCCTCACACCCGACGGCGATTCCTACATCGGCCAGGTATCATGGTTTGCCCGCTGGCCGGGAACGCCGCTCGGTCTCATAACCGGCCCCGACGGCGCTCTGTATGTTGGTGATTACGGCAATAACCTGATCTATCGTTTCAGTTACGGTTGAACGCTGTTTCCAACGGCCTCAACTCTGCCCGGCCACTTGCAAGCGACACCAGGCGTATAAGGCATCGTAGACCACAAACTGCTTTTCCAGATTGATCCGGTCATCCGGCAAGATCAGGCTGAAACCGCTGGCAATCGCTTCCAATCCCGGCGCTATCCCATCCGTATGCAAATCTTCGGCGATGTCGGCCGCGTGGACAATTTCTGCCAGCCGCAGCAGACCGGGATCGGCCAACCCGTACTTTTCGATAACCGTCTCAAATGAGCATTTGCCCTTGTGATGGCCCAGTTCGACGCCGGGGGCATCGAAGGGAATTGCGCCTGTTTCGGCGGCCGTTTTATCTACCTGGCTCTTCGGCACAAACAGAAATTGGGCCTCAGAGTCAACAAACCGCCTGATGAGCCAGGGACAGGCCACCCGGTCTACGTGAACGTGCGAACGTGTTACCCATAACATATTATGATTTTCCTTTTAGGCCATTGTAAATCGAATTGGTAATTCGATGCGCGATTTGCCAAATCGCGCTACAGTTTCTGGTAGCTTTCAATCCGGCCCACGCCAGATATACCAGACGGCTCCTGCGATACCGAAAACGGCCGCCCCCAGGAAAGTCAGGGTGGGGGAGACGTTCCACAGCGCGGCCCCCAGCAGCGGCGCTGCTGCCACGCATAAGCCGCGTACCAGATAGTAGACGCCAACTACTTCCCCGCGCTGCGCCTCACCGGCCAGATCTACAATAAGACCCTTGCGGGCCGGTTCGCCGATTTCCCGCAGCCCGGCCACAATGAAGGCCGGAACAAGAAAGACGGCAATGTTCCCTGCCGTTACGAGCGGGTACAGCGCGAAGACCAGGGGGAAAA
>Ga0299914_10003550_pt1 | contig 11044 bp, 7 predicted proteins | sample RVTome_10_FD_201361 | JGI IMG/M metagenome (GOLD analysis project Ga0299914, IMG submission 201361) | Soil microbial communities from uranium-contaminated site in the Upper Colorado River Basin, Wyoming, United States - RVT153D57 (version 2) ... | reverse complement strand
ATCCTCGTTGGTGAGGGCGGCGTCGATGATCTCGTCAGCCGTGCGGTTGTAGGCCGTCTGCAGATTGCCCTGAGCGAGCGCTGAAATGGGTAGGGTTGCTGTAAGGAAAGTTGTGACGAGAAAGAGGATGCAGCAATTCATGCATTCGGAAGGTTTATGGAGTTCGCTTACTTATATGCTCTCGATTGCGAGCGCCGTGCCACCGCCGGTCCCGTGACAGATCGCGGCCAGGCCCGAGTGCATTCCGCGTCGGTGCAGGGCGTGCAGCAGCGTGGTCGTTATTCGCGCTCCGGAGGCACCGATAGGGTGACCGAGCGCGATCGCGCCACCGTGCACATTCAACTTATCATAGGGCACGCCAAGCATCCGGTGAAATAAAATGTTGTTGATGGCGAAGGCTTCATTGTTCTCGAAGAGATCGAAATCGTCTATACCGCGGCCGGTCTTCTCGAGAACCTTCCTCACGGCGGGGATCGGCGCCTCCGGAAATCGCCATGATTCGCCGGCCGACCAGGCGGATGCCACCAGGTGGCCGATCGGCTTCAATCCATATGATTCGACGGCACTTTCGCTTGCGATCAGCAACGCAGACGCGCCGTCGCTGATCTGGCTGCTGTTTCCCGCCGTGAGGACACCATTCTTTGAAAATGCAGGGCGCAGGTCCGCCAGCTTTGCGGCCGTCGTATCGCGCCTGACACCTTCGTCGATTTCGAAAGCCTGCGTACCGCCTCTTAAGACAATCTCCATTGGGGCCACTTCGTCGGCGAAGTATCTCCCGTCTATTGCTTCAGCAGCTCGCTGGTGGGAGGCCGCAGCAATCTCGTCGAGTTCATTCCGCGAGATGCCGTGCTCGGCTGCCAACCGATCCGTCTGCTCTCCCATTGCCTCACCACTCATCGGGTCGGACAGGCCGTCCTGTAACAGGAGATCCGTCACGTTCTCCGGTGACCCGAGGAGGAACTTGTATCCCCATCTGGCTCGCGATGAGAGATAAAAGCCGGTTCCGGACATCGATTCCATGCCACCTACCAGGATCACGTCGGCGTCGCCCGACTTCAACAGCGACGCGCCGGAAATAATGCTCATCATTCCCGATGAGCATACCATATCCACCGCGAATCCGTCGATGTCGCTAGGTATGCCGGCTTTCAAGGCGGCCTGACGCGGAATTAACTGTCCGTGTCCTGCGCGGAGCACGTTGCCGAAGATATACAGATCCAGGTTTGCGCCCTCGAAGCCACTACGATCGAGGGCGGCTCTCATGACATGGGCGGCGAGATCAACTGGAGACTGGTCTTTCAGCGTGCCTCCGAAGCGGCCGATGGGCGTGCGCACAGCTGAAATGATATATGCATCTTGCATGAGATATTATACTGTTCGCTTTTGCAGCAGTGCCGTCATGAGATCCGTCGCGCTCGTCACGGGGGCATCGCACGTGAAGTTCCGGCAGACGTAGGCCGTCGCTCGATCATCGATCGTTGTATGCGCCGCGACGAAGGGCGCAATTTTGATGATCGCATCATTCTCGTCGCTTGATCTAAAGAGAAGAACCTTATTCGGCAAGAATATGTCCTGCACGGCACGAGCTAATTCCGTCGTATCGGGAGATTCGGCTCGGCCGGCGATGACGACCTCAAGTGTGGGCCCGAGTGCAAAGTCAACCGCTGAAAGCAGGGCGGTGAATCCTGAAGGCATCTTCTCGATGGCGTCGCCCGCTGATTTCGCGAGTGTGGATGCCCGTTCGCCAAAGCCGGCGTCGCCGGTGATTCGCTCAAGCCGTAGCAGGTTATGCATCGCCACAGCGTTGCCGGAGGGGACGGCGCCGTCGTAGAATTCCTTGCGTCGGACGAGCAATGATTCTGCATCATCAGCCGTAAAATAAAATCCGCCGCCGGTATCATCCCAGAAGTGCGTCACCAGATGACGGTTGAGTTCCAGTGCCTCGGAAAGCATTTTGGGATCAAAGGAAGCTTCATACAGCTCCAGCAGTCCCCATATCATGTAGGCGTAGTCATCGAGATGACCTGCAATTGCAGCCTCGCCGTTGCGGAAGCGGTGCAGTAGTCGACCCGAGTTGTCTCGCATCTCTCGGAGGACAAATCCGGCAGCCTCTCCGGCAGTCTGCGCAAGTAAGGGATCGTCGAAGGCAGCCGAAGCCTTCGCGAGCGCCGCGATCATCAGCCCATTCCAATCAGCCAGGATCTTGTCATCGCGGGCCGGGCGAATGCGCTGCGCACGTCTATCGAAAAGCTTCCGTCGCGCGTTCTCGATCGTCTGCCGCAAAACGACCGGATTCTCGTCGCGATCACGGGCGACTGTTTCGAGCTTTTGCTCAAGGTGCAAGACATTCTCGCCTGTGCGCTCTCCGGTTGCCTCCTCTTCAAAATTGCCTTCCTTTCTAAGTCCGAATACGTCGACTATGAGCGCCGCCTCATCGGTGGCGAGCACTTCGTGCACCTCCTCGACGGTCCAGACGTAAAATTTCCCTTCGCGCCCTTCGCTGTCTGCATCTTCCGCAGAGTAGAATCCTCCCTCCGGAGATCGCATGTCCCGGAGGACATATTCGATGATCTCTTCGGTTGTGCGTCGGTAATCCGCACGCGACGTGGCCTGGTGCGCCTCCGTATACGCGATTGCCAGGAGCGCCTGGTCGTACAGCATTTTCTCAAAGTGTGGTAGCAGCCACGTACGGTCGGTTGCGTAGCGGTGAAAACCGAAACCGACATGATCGAAGATGCCCCCGAGGCGCATGAAGTCGAGGGTGGTCGTGACCATGTCGAGAGCGGCGCGAAGGTCCGTCCGATGCCAGTATCGCAGGAGGAACAGCAGGTTATGAGGGCTTGGAAATTTCGGTGCGCTACCGAAGCCGCCGTATCGGCTATCGAATCGCCCCTCCAACTGCCGGAAAGCATCATGGAGCCGCTGCTCGGTGGGCTCGGGTCCCGCGGCCGATGCCTGAGCTGTCCGCTCGAGTGCCCCTGTCACCTGTCCGGCCGTCTTCAATACGTCGTCCCGGCGATTCTCCCACACATCCTTGATACGGGGCACCAGGTCTAACATCCCGACACGACCGAACCGCGATTCTCGCGGAATGTAGGTCGCGGCGTGAAACGGCCGTTTGTCGGGAGTCATGATGATGGTGAGCGGCCATCCACCCTGCCCCGTCATCATCTGGCAGACGTTCATATAGACACCGTCAACGTCAGGCCGCTCCTCCCTATCGACCTTGATCGGGATGAAGGCATCGTTCATGAGTCGGGCGACCTCTTCGTTCTCGAACGACTCGTATTCCATCACGTGGCACCAGTGGCAGGTCGAGTATCCGATCGAAAGGAATATCGGCTTGTCTTCCTCTTCGGCGCGGCGAAACGCGTCCTCAGACCAGGGAAACCAGTCGACCGGATTGTCTTTGTGCTGAAGCAGGTAAGGGCTCTGCTCGTGGGCGAGTCTATTCGACATCGATAAGAAAGGCTAGCTGAGTACAAGTTGATCGAAACAGGGCGGAAGAAAACGCCGGCCGCGCCGAGGCGGCGACATCGTCGATCAGGTCCGCGCTTAGTGGTATCTCCACGAGACTTATTTGTGCCGCTCGGAGGTGCTGAGTCGAACGAATAAGCTGCAGGTCGGCATGTCGAAAATTTCAGCAGGCGTAGCGTCGTATCGAGACCATCTGCTTTAGACGAGATCGAAATCGGCGATACTGACAACGATACAGGTGATGGCCCGCAGGTGCCCGCTTCGATAGCGCGTTCGCCAAAAGTAGTGTTCTAGACGAAACGCCCTCCAGATATGAAGAATCGATTCATGCAGCGCCAATTCAGGGACGGACGTTCTCTGAAGATGTGTGTGGTTGTAGTCCTCTGCTTTGTTGGCCTGGATCTTCGACCGATTGAAGCCTTCGGGCAGAGCTATTCGCAGACATCGCGTGCGTTCGTGCAGTCCCCGGGGGTGCTTGCCATGGGTGACGCCGGCGTGGCCCTTCCAAGCCCCGAGACGATTTTCTTTTACAATCCAGCCCACCTTTCGAGCGTTGCCGGCACGCGCCCACAGTTCACGCTGCTGGGAATCCGAGGATCGCTATCCAATAACTTCTTCGATCAGCTGGCGTTCTTCGAAGATGAGCTCATGCCGGCCATCGACGACGGTCTGGAGACGATGAGCAACGAAGAGCTCAGAGAATTATACGATGAAACGCTAGCGCTTGGGCGCCGCCGCACGATCGTGAACGGAGACCTTCTGCTCCCATCTGCGATCGCAAAAATCAACGGGATAGGATTTGGCGCAGGCGCCTTCGGACACAGCAGCCTGCATTATCGCTTTGAGAATGCCGGCGCAGGCATTCCTCATATCGATTTCACCGCTATAGCGGACTTTATCTTCGTCGGGTCAGGCTCGTTCGATTTTGGCCGCATCGGCGTTGACGGCCTCGCCGCAGGCTTATCCGGCAAGGTGACGAACCGGTGGCTGACGCTTAAGAACAAACCTCTCGATGCAATCGGATCGGACGAAGACATCTTGTTCTTGAAGGCTTCTGCGTTGGGGTTCGACGCCGGCCTTCAATACGATGTCGGACTCTTCACGCTTCCGGGCGATCTGACGCTTGCCGCCGCTGCATATGACGTGGTGGGTAGCGGCTACGATTATGAATACAGTTCAGGCACGTCGGAGGAGGGTGAAATAAATGCCGACCTGATTGCCGAGGAGGAGGATCTGGCCAATACGTTATATGCCCTCCATCCTTCTTACCGGGTTGGTGCGGCCTATCTCCTGCCCCAGGCATTGCCGGGCGTTTTCAAGAACACCGCGATCGCGCTGGATTATCTTTGGTACTCGCATCCCAACGTGCCACAGGAATCGCTCTCCCATCTCCATCTGGGTGCGCAGACGCAAGTCGGTTTTTTCATCCTGCGTGGCGGACTGAACTCGGGCTACACGACCTTCGGGGCCGGGCTCCATCTTGGTATGATCTCTCTCGACTATGCCTTCTATGGTGTAGAGCAGGGTCGCTTTCCTGGTCAGCTTGGAAGCTGGAATCACAGTGCTCAGATCGCTCTCGGACTGTAGCCGTCTCCTGGCGACCACCGTCAGTACTGTGAACCAGCGTTAATCAATAGTGAACGGTAGTAAAATGAAAATCGGATCTGATCTCCTCATCGCACTTACTTTTTCTCTTTGCCTGTCCGCATGCAACGTCTTCGACGGAATCTATGAGGAGGGATCAAGCAGTGAACCGGCTGTTCTTCTGGCGGATGCTCGTAACGCCATCCGCGACGGACGGCTCGACGATGCCGTCGAATACTTGAACAAGGCGCACGAAAGGCAGCCTGGCAATATTGAAATCCGCGTAGAGCTCGCCTCAGCGCTGCTGACGTTAAACGCGATTGATGTCATGCTCATCGCTGAGTTAGCCGACGAGATCGAAGGCGATGAGATCGGCGGCGAGCCCGAATGGATCTCCAAAGCCGGGTGTCCGGACGATCTTGTCTGCAATTTCGACTGCGGGTCGGCTAAGAGTGCAACACCGTTTAGCTATGGGGATTCCGATGCTTATCGCCGCCTCGAGGAGGCGCTGCATGTGCTGGAGCAGGTGAGTGCTCTCGTGGGCGTAACACTGGACGAGCTCGGCGCAGTCCCGGGAAGCCGGTTCCTTACACGAGCGGACCGGAAGGAGTTGTATGATGCGCTGGTCGACAGAATCGCGGAGGAGCATCCGCGCGAGAAGGCACGACGTCTGGCGACGACACTGCTGCTCGATGCCGGCATAGCTTCGCTCTCGACTACACTGGCATCCATCGAACAATCGGCGTCTGCCAACGAAATCACGCTGTACCACGTCGAACAAGCAGACGGCGGCAAAATCGTTGATTATTGCGGACCGGACGTAGCGCAATTCATCACCGGTACGATGTGTCCCGCGACGTCGTCAGCTCACTTTACGCTGGATATGCTTAAGACCCGCCTAGAGAATTTTGCATCCAACAGATCATCGGAAAGTGGTTCGATCGCGACGGAGCTGATCGATGCAGGCCACGAGCTATTCGACGGGCTGACCTCCGGCGTCCAGTCCTCGTGTAGTTAAGACATTACGTCGGCGGTTCGCCGTCGTCGGTTATTTCGCGATCAGATACTGGACGCTAAAATACTTTTGCGAGTCGGTCCAGACTTGCTCAACACGAAAACCGGCAGACTCGGCAAGTGCAGAGAATTCCTCGAGGGCGTACTTCTGCGAGTATTCCGTGCAGATGCGTTCGCCGCGCCGAAATTGAATCGTTTCTCCCCCAATCGTCACGTCTTGATCGGCTGTGCTGACGAGATACATTTCAATTCGGCCTTCCGGCTCGTTGAAGACGGCATCGTGCTCAAAGGCACTCAGCCTGAAGTTCGCGCCGAGCTCTCGATTCATTCGTCGGAGCAAATTCTTGTTGAATGCCGCCGTGATCCCTTTCGCATCGTTGTAGGCGGCCCGAAGTACGTCGGGGCTCTTCTCGAGGTCGACTCCTATAAGCAGGGCCCCGTCTCGTCCGCATACGGCAGCCATCCTGCGCAAGAACTGAACGGCATCGGAAGGCCCGAAATTCCCTATGGTGGATCCCGGAAAATAGACCGCAATTCGGCGGACGCTTTGACGCGGCGAAGGCAACTCGATCACGTCCGTGTAGTCTGCACAAACAGGGAGAACCTCTAGGGATGGGAATTCCCGCTGCAGGTCGGCCGCGGATGCGAGAAGATGCTCGCGAGAGATATCGATCGGAACGTAACCGGCCGGCGCATTCATGTGGGCTAACAGGATGCGCGTCTTGAGGCTGCTGCCGCTCCCGTACTCGACGACCAGGCACCCGGGGCCGAGACGATCTGCCATCTCAACGACGTGGTCTTGCATGATGGCAAGCTCGGTGCGTGTGAGATAATACTCCTCCAAATTGCAGATAGCGTCGAAGAGCTCCGAGCCACGTGTGTCGTAGAAGAACTTAGATGGCAGCGTTTTCAGATCGGATCGAAGACCGGCAAGCACCTCGTCCTGGAACGTGTCCGTTCGCGGTTCGAGGTCGATCAGTCGCAAGTGCTCCGCCAGGGAATTCATTGTCATATACTGTCGGTAATCCGCATAGCGCCCAAGTACGCACGCCGTCAATGTCAAGTGATTGGTCAAGCATGCAACCGCGTCGTCTCAGACATCCTTTGCGAGACGCAATCCAGTGAACTGCCATGTAGCAGCAGGGGGAAAGAAGTTTCGATAGGTCGAGCGAATGTGCGTACCGGATGTCGCGCAGGAGCCGCCGCGCAACACGAATTGATTGCACATAAACTTGCCGTTGTATTCGCCAAGAGCTCCGGGGAGGGGTTTGTAGCCCGGATACGGGGTGTACTGGCTTCTAGTCCACTCCCAGACGTCCCCGTACATCTGCTGAACCTCGACCTCACCGTTTTTGGCCCGGCCGTTTCGCGCGCTGACTGGATGAAAGCGGCCGTTTTCGGCGAATTCGCCCTGGATTGGCTGCATGCGGGCCGCGATTTCCCACTCTTGCTCAGTTGGCAGGCGTGCATCCGACCAACGTGCGAAGGCATCCGCTTCGAAATAGCTCAAATGGCAGACCGGCTCGTGAAGCGCAACTTCGCGCATGCCGCTGAGCGTGAACATCCACCAGTGGCCATCGCGCAGCTCCCAGTAAAACGGCTCACGCCATTCGTTCTCCTGCACGGCTGCCCAACCTTCCGAAAGCCACAATTCCGGGCGCTCGTATCCACCGTCGCTTATGAAATTCATAAAGTCGCCGTTCGTTACCTGCCGATTTGCGAGAAGAAACTCCGTGAGGAAATGCCGGTGGCGCGGCGTCTCGTTGTCGTAACAGAAAGCGTTCCCGGCATGTCCGATCTCATATATACCCTCGGCGAAATGGGCCCATTCGAGTGGCGGAATACCGCCTGCTGAATTTTCGGGTGCCCCCTCGGAGTATACAGGCCGGAGCGGGTTGACGGAGAGCACGTGCTTAATGTCGGTGAGGATTAGCTCTTGATGCTGCTGCTCATGGTTGATGCCGATCTCGACGACATCGGAAAATTCGGTGGCAAGTTCGTCGGCAATCGAGCCGGGGACGCGGTCAAGAAGTGTCTCCATCTGTTCGTCGACATAGGCCCTGTAATCGTAGACCTCCGCCACTGTCGGACGCGAGATGTATCCGCGGCGGTCGCGGCAGTGCCGCTCTCCCGCCTGGACGTAATACGAATTGAAAAGGAACGGATAGTCGGGGTGATGAAATTGATAGTCGCTCTTGTACTTCTGAAGGACGAAGACTTCGAAGAACCAGCTTGTATGCGCAAGGTGCCATTTGGTCGGGCTCACGTCCTCCATCGTCTGGACGACGTAATCCTCGATCTCAAGCGGCTTTGCCAGGTGTTTCGTGAAGGCGCGAACGCGGCGGAAGTCGCCCCGCAGGCGCTCCAATCGTGTCTCGGGAGACGATTCGTGGACGAGAACCGGTGCGCCGTTCGGAGCCGATTTCCGTGAACGTGAAGCGGGTATTTCGGATTCGATCAACAATGCACCTGCATCAGGATTGTTATCGTATGTATGAGACGATCTGGAGGCGAACGTTTCAGCGACATCAACATAATTACAGATCCGCGGACAAATAGTTGTTCCGCTATCGCAAAAGCAATTCGATCTTGGGCGGTAGACCGACATCCTTCGAAAACACAAAAAGCCCCGGGGGTGCATCCCGGAGCTTTCCGTCTTTGCGACGCAAATGACAAAACATGTGTGGATGTGCAGAGGCTTACGCCGCCTCCCTCGCCTTGAATTCTGACGGAGATAGGCCGAATTGTTCGCGGAAGCACTTGGCGAAGTAGGAAAGGCTGGTAAATCCCACGGAGTAGGCGACTTCTGAAACGTTGCCAAAATGCCCTTCAAGTAGCTGGGCGGCGCGTTGCAGACGCAGCGTGCGCATAAACTCAACAGGCGACTGGTCGACGGTCTCCCTCAGCCGCCGCTGGAGCTGACGCGAGCTCAACGCGAATTCCGAGGCGAGATCCTGGACACCGAAGTTCCCGTTCTCCATGTTTTCTTCGATGATGTCACGTGCCCTGTTGAGGAAGGCTTCATCAGCCGATGTGACTGTGATGTCGCTTGGCCGGATGACGACTTCGCGACTAAAACGCCGGCGAAGCTCGTTACGTGTTTTGATCTCGTTATTGATGCGCATCACAGCTTCATCGAGATCGAAAGGCTTCAGAAGATAATCGTCCGCGCCGGATTGGAGCCCTTCCATCTTCAGTGTCGGAACGGCATTGGCCGTCACGAGGAAGATGGGAATATGACTGAGACTTGCATCCGTTTTGATTGCGCGGCAGAGCTCGTTGCCGTCCATGACGGGCATCATGATGTCACTGATAACCAGGTCGGGATCAATCTCTTTGATAACAGCAAGGGCCTCAGCGCCGTTCGCGGCTTCGACGACATTATGATGTTTCTTGAGGGCATAAGCCAGGTATCCACGCGTACCGGCATGATCGTCAACGATGAGCACGGTCGCTTCCTTCTCTATCGTCTCATTCTTGTCCGATGCATCGTCCTGGTTAGATGCCTCTTGCTGGCCGGATGCGTCTTCTTGGTAACGTGCTTCTTCGTGCTCCAAAGCTTCTTCCTGGTAGCATGCTTCTTGCTGCTCGAATTCTTTTTCCTGGCCCGCCTCTTCTTGATCTCCAAACGTTGCGATTGGGGAGCCATACGAGACGGCAGGGCCATCTTTCCACGTAGCGTCCACCGCATCACTCTGACCGTCGACAGAAAGTCGCTCGCGACCGGTCCGCAGGGGTAGCACGATGCGAACACGTGTTCCAACATTCCCGGACGTGTCGACCTCAAGCTCGCCACCGTGCGAAACTACGAACCGATGGCCGAGTGCGAGCCCGAGGGCCGTAACGTCGGAGATGCCTCCGTCGTATGACATCCAGTCCCCTTGCGCTCGAATCACTTTCAGATAGCTCTCATCAATCGGATTGCCGTCATCGCTGATCTCGAGCGTGACTCTGTCGAAGCCGTCTGCATCAGCTTGCCGCGTCGCAAGATTCATCTCTATGCTTCCGCCGGCAGACATACTGATCAGGGCTCGCTCAACGAAGTTTTGAACGGCTTCCTCGATGCGAGAGGCGTCGAAGATCATCGGCAGCTCGGCCACATCGGTTTGGAAAAGGAGGCTAACTCCGCGGCTTTCGGCCATCGGTGTCCATGATGCTACGAGCCTCCTCATCATGGCGATGAAGTCGGTGGTCCGATAGTCGAGAATGTCCGAACCAAGATCGAGCTCGAGGACGCTCTGTATCTGGTCGATATTCCGCTGAATGCGGTTCGCCTGACGGATCATCCGCGCGACGTCCGTATCATGGAGATCGGCCGATCCTTCATGCTGCGCCACTGTCTGCAGAGGTGTGGTCAGCATCATCAGCGGCTCCCTTACGTCACTTATCATTCGTATGAGAACTTGACTCTTTGCGCGATCGAGTGTCGTTAGTTCATCAGCCTTGCCCTCAGCATCTGCACGTTTAGAACGCTGATCGCTCACCTGCTCGGCGATGCGGACCTTAAATTCACGCTCGAGAGAATGAATGCGCTGCCGGTGGTTGATGTATCCCAGTACTGCGGCGATCGGGAGGAGCAGGAGCGCGAAGACCATAGCGGTACATACAACATTCGTTAACGAAGCCGAAGCGATCTGGAGATGGTGATCGCAAAAAGGGAGCCAAATGAACTCCATCTCGACTCGCGCATTCATCAGGGCGCCCAGATGGCACCGCAGGTGCCGGTGGACTGCTCAATCAATTGGCGTCGCAATTGGGTCTGAATGAGTCGTATTCGACCGTAGCGGTGTCCGATTCCCGATCATTGGACTCGTTCACAGGCGTCATCTTATTGTTTTTGCTTAAGTAAGCAGTCTCTACATTGCATCCCCGGCTTACCAATTTGAGACCATCATTGAGCTAAATGGAGCAGAAAAAAGAGACGTCGAGACCCCTTGCGCCGGCAGTGAAGACGGTATGGAGGATTAAG
>Ga0299914_10003549_pt1 | contig 11046 bp, 9 predicted proteins | sample RVTome_10_FD_201361 | JGI IMG/M metagenome (GOLD analysis project Ga0299914, IMG submission 201361) | Soil microbial communities from uranium-contaminated site in the Upper Colorado River Basin, Wyoming, United States - RVT153D57 (version 2) ... | reverse complement strand
TGGTGCCGTCGGGTCCCATCCCGGTCACGGCCAAGGGCCTTGCGGTGCTCACGCGCGCGGGCGTCCGTGTGTTGCCCGATTTCATCACGACGGCGGGGCCCCTCGTCGGGGGGCTGGCCCCGGCTCTCGACGGCAGCGTCGCCTCTCCTAGCGATGTGGGTGAGGTGGTGGCGGCGGTCCTGACCGAGGTGGTGGACGACGAGCACAGCCCGGTACTGGCGGCATGCCGGCGGGCCGAGTCCTTCATCGGCGGTTGGCGACCAAGCCTTCCGTTCGGCCGGCCGCTGGCCTGAGTGGGTCGAAGGGCGGCGGTAGTCGGGCGGAAGGCGCCCTCGTAGCCTCGATCGCGATGTCGCGCACTGAGTTGGGTTTGGTGTGGTTCCGTCGCGATCTTCGTCTCGATGACAACCCTGCGTGGGCCGCTGCTACTTCTGCTTGCGCGTCCGTTCTCGCGTTGTTCGTGCTCGACCCGCAGCTCCTCGCCTCGGCCGGTCCGTATCGCAGCCGGCAACTGGTCGCGAACCTTCGTGCGCTCGACGCGGATTTGTTCGAGCGGGGTGGTGGTCGTTTGCACGTTCGCCGAGGAGTCCCCTCCGTCGTCCTCGCTGACGTCGCGAGTGAGTTCCGCGTCGAGACCGCCTACTGGAACGCCGACGTGACGCCGTATGCGGCCGAGCGTGATCGCCGCGTGAGGGAAGCGCTCGCGACACCCGTGGAGACGTTCCACGGAACCCTGGTGCATCAACCCGGATCCATCGTCACTGCGAAAGGCTCGACCTCTCGGGTCTTCACGCCGTTCTTCAAGGCCTGGCGGTCTGCCGAGTTTGACCCGTGGCCCGAACCGGGTGAGGCCGCTCCGCTCGACCAGCCGGGGGAAGCGCTACCGGTGCTCGATGCGCCGCCTCCGCTGCCGGAGGGCGAGGCCGAAGCGACGCGCCGGCTCGAGTCCTTCCTCGATCGCGTGGATCGGTACGACGAGGACCACGACCGGCTGGATCTGGACGGTACCTCCGGGCTGTCGGTGGACCTGAAGTTCGGGACCATCTCACCGCGCACGATCGTGGACGCCGTCGGTGACGGATCACGCGGGCGTACGGCCTTCGTCCGACAGATCGCGTGGCGGGACTGGTATGCACACCTGCTGGTCGAGCTTCCTCAGCTCCCCACCCACGCCATGCGAGCGCGCTACGAGGCCATTCCGTGGCGCAACGACGACGACGAGATCGATGCGTGGAGGCGCGGCCACACGGGCTATCCGGTGATCGACGCAGCCATGCGGCAGCTGCAGCAGACGGGTTGGATGCACAACCGTGCGCGGTTGTTGTGCGGCTCGTTCCTCGTGAAGAACCTGTTGGTGGACTGGCGCATCGGCGAGCGCCACTTCCGCCGTCTGCTGGTGGACGGCGACGTTCCCCAGAACGTGGGCAATTGGCAATGGGTGGCGGGGATCGGGCCTGACGCGGCGGCGTACAACAGGATCTTCAACCCGATCCTCCAGAGCCGGAAGTTCGATCCAGATGGCACGTTCATTCGTCGCTGGGTGCCCGAACTCGCCCGGTGCAACCGGGACACGATCCATGCGCCGTGGGAAGCGGCGTCCGAAGGGTTGTTCGCCCCGGACACGGGCACCTACCCGGCGCCGATCGTCGATCTGGCCGCGAGCCGGCGTCGGGCGATCGAGGCCTACGCGGCGGTCAGTGACACCGGCGAGCCGATGTGAGGCTGCGATCGAGGCGACGCGACGCCTGCGTCACTCGGGTCGGAGCAAGACGTCGAGCGCATAGTGCATCGCCGCGGTCGCTTCCTCGAAGGTTCGCCCGCTGACACGCAACGAGTCCCAGAATGCCCAGCCGCTCACGCTGCCCATGGCGGCGCGGACAGCTGCGCGCGACTCGGGCGGGACTCGTGACAGTTCCTCGGCGAAGACCCTGGCGGCGTGTTCCTCGCCGATGGCGATTCCGGTGTCGCGCGCTCTGCGCAACTCCTCTGAGAACGGTTCCTGAAGCAGCGACGCGCGCCGTACCGGAGTCATCCATTCGAGGATCTCGCAGCGCTGCGAGACGAACTGGTCGAGTCGCTCGTCGAAGGGCAGCTCGGCCGCGATGTGAGAGGTCATCGCGACGGTGCGCTCACCCTGACGGACGGCGGCCGCGTGGAACAGCGCCTCGAGGTCGCCGAAGTGGTGATAGATGAGGCGAAGCGAGATGCCGGCTCGCTCGGCGATCCGGTTCGCCGTCGGTTGTAGGTCACCTTCTTCGAGCAGTTCGAGCAGAGCGTCGACGATGACACCGCGCGTGCGAACGGCGCGTGCGGCCCGTCCGTCAGTCGGCGCGTCGGCCGCAGGTTCACCCTCGATCGGCGGCGCTGCCGTCGGTTCCTCAGCCTTCATGGTGTCCCCATCTTGCCAGCGCACGGCCGTGTCGACGGCGGAGTAGTGATCGTCGGGCCCAGGCCGGCCCGGCTCGTAGGCTGGGGCGGTGACGGTGTATCTCGTCGGTGCGGGTCCGGGCGACCCCGGACTCCTCACGGTCCGGGGTGCCGAGTTGCTGCGCCGAGCTGACGTCGTCGTCTACGACCGGCTCTCGGTGCGTTCCTTGCTGGATCTCGTGCCGAAGGAGGCCGACCAGATCAACGTCGGCAAACATCCTGGTCGTAGCACCATGTCCCAGGAGGACATCTCGGCGTTGCTGGTCGAGCGGGGGAAGGCGGGCGACACCGTGGTCCGCCTCAAGGGTGGGGATCCCTTCGTGTTCGCCCGCGGGGGCGAAGAGGCGCAGGCCCTGCTGGACGCCGGCGTCGACTTCGAGATCGTTCCCGGGGTGTCATCTGCCCTGGCGGTGCCCGCCTATGCGGGGATCCCGCTCACCATGCGGCACTCGTCAACCTCGTTCACGGTCCTTACGGGCCATGAGGATCCCGACAAAGGCGGAGAGCTCGACTGGGATGCCGTCGCTCGACTGGGTGGGACGATCGTCGTTCTCATGGGAATCGGCCGCCTACCCAAGATCGTGAACCGGCTCATGGCCAGCGGCCTGCCTCCTCACACTCCGGCGGCCGCGATTCAATGGGGAACGCGACCCGAGCAGCGCACCGTTCGCGCCACGCTGTCGACGTTGCAGGATCACGTGCTCGAACCGCCGTCGACGATCGTCATCGGAAACGTCGCTGCGATGAACTTGGATTGGTTCGAGTCGCGACCCCTCTTCGGAGTTCGAGTCGTGGTCACCCGACCGGCACATCAGGCGGGCGTCCTCAGTCGAGAGCTCCGCCGCGCCGGGGCCGAGCCGATCGAGATTCCCGTCATCGAGATCGCCGACCCGACCGATGGTGGCCGCCGACTCGCCGAGGCCGTGGATCGGATCGCGCAGTACCGCTGGGTCGTCCTGACGTCGCCCAACGGAGCGGAGCGGCTGCTCGCCGCGCTGCCCGACGCTCGAGCGCTGGGCGGTGTGCGACTGGCTGCGATCGGCCCCGCTACGGCCGCGGTGTTGCGCTCAGGCAATTTGCTTGCCGATCTCGTACCGGATCGGTACGTCTCCGAGTCGCTGCTGGCAGCCTTCCCGGCGCCGCGCGAATCCGAAGCGAACCGCGTGCTACTGGTCCGCGCCGAGGTCGCCCGCGACGTGCTACCGGCCGGGTTGGAGGCCACCGGATGGTCGGTGGACGTGATAGACGCCTATCGCACGGTCGCGGCGCCGATCACGGCGGATCAGCGCGAGGCGTTGGCGTCGGCGGACGTCGTCACCTTCACTGCGTCATCGACCGTGGATCGCTTCGTCGACGAGTTCGGCGTCGAGGGCGCACCGGGCGTCGTTGCGTGCATCGGCCCTGTGACCGCCGAGACGGCAGCCGAGCGCGGTCTCACGGTGGATGTCGTCGCCGACGTCCACACGGTTTCAGGCCTCGTCGCCGAACTCGTTCGCCATTTCCAGCCGTGATGTGCGAGAACTCCGGTACATGTCAATCGACGCGCTGATCTTCGACTTCGATGGCCTCATACTCGATACGGAGTGGCCGGAGTTCTCCACGGTTCGCGAGGAGTTCGCGACGCACGGCGTGACCCTGAAGCTCGACGACTGGCAACAGATCGTTGGACGCGCCGACCATCCCCACTGGTTCGACTGGCTGCAAGCAGAGGTGACCTCGCCGCTCGACCGGGCAGTGGTCGTCGATCGCCGCCGGCGCCGGCACCACGCACTGATCGCGGCCGAGGTCGTCCGCCCTGGTGTGGTCGACCTTCTCGACGCCGCGCTCGATTCGGGGATCCCCGTCGGTGTCGCGTCGAGCTCGTCGGCCGAGTGGGTCGAAGGCCATCTCGATCGACTCGGGCTCCTCTCGCGCTTCAACGCCGTCCGTTGTCGCGATCACGTCGACCGGGCCAAGCCGCATCCCGACCTCTTCACGGCCGCTCTGGCCGCCGTCGAAGCCGATCCGGCTCGATCGATCGCGTTCGAGGACTCACACCACGGGTGCTCGGCAGCCAAGGCGGCCGGCATGGTCTGCGTGGTCGTGCCGAACGACGTCACCAGGTCACAGGGGTTCCACCACGCCGACCTCGTCGTCGACAGCCTCCTCGATGTGTCGCTGGACCGGCTCACTAGGCTGATCGGGTGACCTTTCCGCAGCGGCGACTCCGTCGGCTCCGGCGGACGCCCGCCATGCGACGGCTGGTCGCCGAGACCCGGCTCGGCACCGACGACCTGGTGGCACCACTGTTCGTCCGGGAGGGCATCGACGATCCCGCCCCGATCGCGTCGCTCCCCGGCGTCGTCCAGCACACCCGGGACTCACTCCGCAAAGAGGTTCGCGAGCTGGCCTCCATCGGCGTCCCGGCCGTGATCCTCTTCGGCGTGCCGTTGGCCAAGGACGACGTGGGTTCGGGCGCGTGGGATCCCGACGGGGTCGTGCAGGTGGCGCTGCGCGATCTCCGCGACGAGATCGGGGACGAGCTCGTGCTCATGGCCGATCTGTGCCTCGACGAGTACACCGATCATGGTCACTGCGGGGTGCTCGACGACCAAGGTGCCGTGGACAACGATGCGACGCTCGACCTGTACGCCCGCGTGGCGATCGCCCAGGCGTCGGCCGGCGCCGATGTCGTCGCACCGTCGGGAATGATGGACGGGCAGGTCGAGGCCATTCGCGACGCGCTCGACGACGAGCAGTTCGACAGCACCGCGATACTGGCGTACGCGGCCAAGTTCGCCTCCGCCCTCTACGGACCGTTTCGCGAGGCCGTCGATGTGAGCATCGTCGGTGGCGGCGACCGTCGTGGTTACCAGCAGGACAATCGCAACGTGCGCGAGGCGATGCAGGAGATCCGCGAAGACGTGCTCGAAGGCGCAGACATGGTCATGGTCAAGCCCGCGATGGCGTATCTCGATGTGATCGTCCGGGCCCGAGCCGAGGTCGACGTACCGCTGGCGGCTTATCACGTGTCGGGTGAGTACGCGATGGTCAAGGCTGCGGCGGCCAACGGTTGGATCGATGGTCCCGCCGTGGCACTCGAGCAGCTGACGGCGATCAAGCGTGCCGGCGCGGACTTCGTCCTGACTTACTTCGCCCGCGAGGTCGGGGAGCGGCTCTCGGCGTGACCACCAACGACGAGCTCTTCGCAAGAGCGGGTCGGGTGACCCCGGGCGGCGTGAACTCGCCCGTGCGGGCGTTCGGCTCGGTAGGCGGAACCCCGTACTTCGTGAGTCACGCCGAGGGCCCGCACGTGTGGGACGTCGAGGGCCGGCGCTTCGTCGACCTGGTGCAGTCGTACGGCGCCATCATCCTCGGGCACGCGCACCCCTCTGTGGTCGACGCTGTGCAGTCCGCAGCGGCCGACGGAACCTCGTACGGCGCACCCACCGAGCGCGAGGTGCGTTTGGCCGAGGCGATCGTCGACGCCGTCCCGTCGGTCGAGCAGGTTCGGTTGGTGAGCAGCGGCACCGAGGCGACCATGAGCGCCATCCGCTTGGCGCGTGGCTTCACCGGTCGACCGCGCCTCGTGAAGTTCTCCGGCAACTATCACGGGCACGCCGATGCCTTGCTGGTGGCCGGTGGCAGCGGTGTCGCGACGCTCGGTCTCCCGGGGTCAGCCGGCGTCACCGACGCTCAGGTCGCTGACACGGTGGTGGCGCCCTACAACGTCGTGCCGCGGCTGCAGGAGGACACCGCCTGCGTCATCGTCGAACCCATCGCCGCCAACATGGGATTGGTCCCACCGACGCCCGAGTTCCTCGTCGGGTTGCGTGACGAGTGCGACCGGGTGGGGGCACTTCTCGTCTTCGACGAGGTGATCACCGGGTTCCGCGTCGGGCGTGGCGGAGCGCAGTCCCTGTACGGCGTGGCACCCGATCTCACATGCCTCGGCAAGGTCATCGGCGGCGGTCTTCCCGTCGGTGCCTTCGGCGGCCGGGCCGACGTGATGGAGCACCTCGCCCCGCTCGGTCCCGTGTACCAGGCGGGCACGTTGAGCGGGAACCCGTTGGCCACCGCCGCCGGCCTCGCCGCCCTCGAGCTGCTCGGCGACGCGGCGTTCTCGACCATCGCCGACCGAGCCGAGCGTCTCGCGTCGGGACTGGCGAAGGGCTTCGCCGGTGCCGGCCACGAGGTGCAGGTGGTCCGGGCCGGCACCCTCGTCGGCGTGCACTTCGGTCGGGACGTGCCCACCGACTACGAGACGGCGCGGCGCACGGACGAGCAGCGGTATGCACAGTGGTTCCACGGCCTGCTGCACCACGGTGTCGCGGTCGCGCCAGGAGCGTACGAGGTGATGTTCCCCGGACTCGCACATTCCGACGAGATCGTCGACACGATCGTGGAGACGTCCGCCGCGGTGGCGGCCGACATCGCCCCCGGGTAGGTCAGCGCGATGAAGACCGACGCTGTGGTCCTGTTCGGCGCCACCGGCGACCTGGCCCGCAGGAAGATCTTCCCCGCGCTGTACAACCTCGAGCATCGTGGTCTGTTCGACTCGATGCCCGTCGTGGGCGTCGCCGGCTCACCGTGGGACGACGACGAGCTTCGCAGGGTTGCACGTCAATCCGTGGCCGAACAGCACGAGATCGACGAGGAGCTCTGGGACGAGCTGGCGGCGCGCCTTTGCTACGTGAGCGGCGACTACCGCGAGCCGTCAACGTTCGACCGGCTGAAGGACCGACTCGAAGGAGTGAGTCACCCGCTGTTCTACCTCGCGATCCCACCAGCGTTGTTCGACGACGTGGTCCAGGGTCTCATGCGTGTCGGGCTCACCGACGACGCCAAGGTCGTCGTCGAGAAACCGTTCGGCCGCACCCGACGCTCCGCCGAAGAGCTCAACGTCGTGTTGCACCATGCCTTCCCCGAGGAGGCGATCTTTCGCATCGACCACTTCCTCGGCAAGGACTCGATCGAGAACATCCTGGTGTTCCGCTTCGCCAACTCGATGCTCGAGCCGGTGTGGAACCGCCACTTCATCTCCAACATCCAGATCACCATGGCCGAGGACTTCGGCACCGCCGGACGGGCGAAGTTCTACGACACGGCGGGCGCGATACGCGACGTGGTTCAGAACCACCTGCTCGAGATCGTGGCCCTGCTGGCGATGGAGCCGCCGGTGGCCGCCGACGCCGACGCGCTGCGCGACGAGAAGGTGAAGGTGTTCCGCCAGATCGAGACGTTCGACCCCAAACAGCTCGTGCGAGGCCAGTACCGCGGCTACGTCGACGAGCCCGGCGTCGCGCCGGGGTCCGATACCGAGACCTTCGTCGCGCTGCGCTTCCAGATCGACTCGTGGCGTTGGTCCGGGGTCGAGTGGTTGATCCGCGCCGGCAAGCACCTGCCCGTGACGGCCACCGAGGCCGTGGTGGAGTTCAACGCACCGCCGCGCATGCTCTTCGCCGACGCCAGCGCGTCGAGCCCCCACCCCAACCACATGCGCTTCCGGCTGGGTCGCACCAGCGGGATCCTGCTCCAGCTCCACGCCAAGACCCCCGGCGACCGGTTGCTGACCCATGCGGTCGACCTGGAGGTCACCGAGGAGCGCCTGTTCGGTCAGCAGGAGGAGCCGTACGAGCGACTGCTCGAGGACGCCATGACCGGTGATCCGCGGCGATTCGGCCGCAGTGACAGCGTCGACGAGCAATGGCGCATCGTCGACGACGCCCTGCACTGGCCGCCCCGGCTCCACCTGTATGACGCGGGCACCTGGGGTCCGCCGGAGGCCGAGCAGCTCGCCGCCGCCTGCGGCGGATGGCACGAACCCTTGGTCGACTAGGTACGGGGCTCCGGTACGAGTCGCGCCAAGCCGGCCGCCGCCTTGTAGGCGGCTTCGGCGGGCCCGATCTCGTCGTCACGCAACAAGTTGGCCATGATGCGCAGCACCCACTCCATGAGCGTGCGAGATTGCATGCCCACACGTGTGAGCTCTCGCATGAGCGCCGGTCGGCCGATCACCTTGGCGAACAGTCTGGCCACCTTGAAGTACAAGCCGTACTCGGAGGCCAGGAGTGCCGGGTACCGCTGGAGCACCATCCCGTCGTCTGTCCGCAACGCCTCGTCGAGCAAGTCGGCTGCGAGTCGGCCTGTCTCGTACGCGTAGTCGATCCCTTCACCGTTGAACGGGTTGATCGATCCGGCGGCATCACCGACGATGATCCACGTCGGACCGACCTTGGGCTCGATCGAACCGCCCATCGGGAGCCGGCCGCCGGTCGGCGTGGACGTAGCGGTAGCCGGACTGATTCCCCAGTAGTCCGGCGCCGTCAAGGCGAACTCGTTCATGAGGTGAGTCGTGTTGACCGCCTTGAAATCACGAAAGGTGGAGAGCAGGCCGATGCCGACGTTGATCTCGCCGTCGCCGACCGGGAAGATCCATCCATAGCCGGGCAACGAGTTGCCCTGACGATCGCGCAGGTCGAGCGCGCTCTCGATCCACGGATCGGCGTGGCGCGGGCTCTCGAAGTATCCCCGAATCGCCATCCCTTGTGGCCATGATCGGCGCCGCGCGGTGCCGAGTGCTCGCCCGAATCGCGAGTTGGCGCCGTCCGCCACCACGACGTAGCGGGCCCGGATCTCCTGTGTGGTGCCGGACTCCCGCTCCGTCACGACTGCGCCCGCCACGAGCCCCCCGTCGAGCAGGGGTTCGGTTGCCTCGGTCCCGAGGCGGAGGTCGGCACCCGATTTCACGGCGTGCTCGGCCACCATGGTGTCCAGCTCGCGCCGACGCACCACGTACCCGTGGGAGGGATAGACGGGATGCTCGGGCCACTCGAGCTCGAGGGTGACGCCGTGCGCGACGGCCCGCAGCCCGTCGTAGCGATGGAAGTCGGCCAGCCGGTCCTCGAGACCCATCTGGTGCAGCTGGTGGACCGCGCGGGGCGTGAGCCCATCGCCGCAGGTCTTCTCGCGGGGGAACACCTTCTTTTCGACCACGACCACGTCGTGGCCTGCCTCCGCGAGCCAGTAGGCCGTGGCAGCACCGGCGGGCCCTCCGCCCACCACGAGGACGTCGTGGCGATGGCTGACCGACGACGACGTCACCCACCCAGCTTACGGAGGGCCAGCCAGGTCACCCCATCCCGCACAGCCGAGGTTGCGTCGATCGAGGCCGACAGGTGGACTCGATCGACGCAAGGCCGTGACAGGGCCGGCGGATCGTCGCCGGCGCCGCGTCAGGGAGCCGGAGCGACGAGACGCCAGGTCGTGGGATCGAACAGCGGCTCGCCGTCGGGGCCGAGCAGTTCCGAGCCGCCTTCCTCGAAGATGGGAGCGCCGTCGGGCCACGTGAGCGTCTCGTCGTCGGCGAGTTGCTCAGGGGGGACCTCTTCCCCGGAGAGGGTCTCGCGCTCGTGGCGGACCACGGCGAGCAGCTCCTCGGGCGTCAGCGAGTCCCCGAACCCAGGCATGTTGCCGAAGCTGCCGGCGGTGCGCTGGCCCCCCGCCCGGTTCGGGTCGCCGTAGGGCGTGCCGGTCCCGAATCCCTGGGTGCCGGCCGCCACGAACTCGAGCTGGTCGGCGAGGTTCGGGAAGGTCGTCAAGACCTCTCCACCGCTGAGTTGGCGTCCGACACCGCCGCCGCCACCGCCGCCGTGGCAGGAAGCGCAGTTCAGCGTGTAGATCTCGGCGCCCAGGTCGAGTTGGGTGGCCTCGCCGGTGTCGGCGGGCGACAGCGAACCGGCGTACAGGATGATCCAGATCGGCAACAGCCCCACCACCGGCATGGCCCAGTACGGGATGCGCCTGCGCTGCAGCGCGGCCTCGACGTATGGAGGTACCGGCTCGGGGGGTTTGGCCTCGACCTCGGCCGGCGCGACCGCAGCCGGAGCGGCCGCTGCACCGGCGCCCGCTGCTGGTTCGACCTCGGCGCCGCTGTCGCCCGGGGTGGGCGCAGCGCTCTCGCCCTCGCCGCCGCCCTCGCCACCGTCGCCGCCCAGGCCGAGAGCGGCCCGACGGTCGCGTGAGCGTTTCAGCAGGTGCTCGGGAACCTCGGTCACTACAGCTCCTTGCGCGGGTGGGCGTCGCGGTTCGGCGGCGAACGGCGCTCACACTAGGCCACGCGCGCGGGGGCGAGCCAAGCACGCGAGACGGTGCCGGAGCGGCCGTAGATTGCGCGTTTGTGCAGCGTCCCTGATGTGCCGCCTGCGCGAACCGCGTGCTAAACCAGTCGTCGCGCGCCGCCCTCGAAACGCCTTCGAACGCCGATTCCGGGCGGAGCGCCTCTAGCATTGTGAGCGATTTCACGAGGGAGGTTGCCGCCACGTGGTTGCGTTCGTCGCATCAGTGCTGCTGACTGCGGTCCTCGTGGCGATCACGATGTGGTTCGGGTCGCGCCGCCCGGTCGGCAAGCCGATCACGTGGGGCGAGGCCATGCTCGCCGCCACCTTCGTGTTCTTCATCTTCTTCTGGGCGTACGGGATGGTGCCGCACCTCTTCCTCACGTGGGCCGACAACGAGCTCGAGTGGCGTCCCGACAACTTCGCGTACGAGTACTGGGGCTTCCTCGGGTTCTTGAAGCCCCAGAGCGAGGGCGGCTGGTTCCCCATGACGATCACCATGCAGGCGGTGCGCGATCTGATG
>Ga0299914_10003547_pt1 | contig 11048 bp, 15 predicted proteins | sample RVTome_10_FD_201361 | JGI IMG/M metagenome (GOLD analysis project Ga0299914, IMG submission 201361) | Soil microbial communities from uranium-contaminated site in the Upper Colorado River Basin, Wyoming, United States - RVT153D57 (version 2) ... | reverse complement strand
CATGCCCAGATCGAGCTCGCGGGCGTAGGCGTCGGCCTCGGGCAGGGCGTCGGCGGCCAGCACCGACGCCCTGATGTTGCGGACGGCCAGCGGGCCGTTGCGGGCGATGCGCTGCGCCAGCTCGGTGGCCCGCTCGCGCGCCGTCCCGTCGGGCACCACGTGCCCGACGAGCCCCACCTCGTAGGCCCGCTGACCCGAGATGGGCTCGCCCGTGATCAGCATCTCCATCGCCACCGTCCACGGGATCTGGCGCGGCAGCCGGACCGTCGAGCCGCCCATCGGGAACAGGCCCCGCTGCACCTCGCTGACCGCGATCCGGGCCCCGGCGGCCGCGACCCGCACGTCGAACGCCTGCAGGATCTCGATGCCCCCGGCGTAGCAGTAGCCCTCGACGGCGGCCACGAGGGGCGTGGTGGTGCGGTACTCCTTGAGGAAGCCCTTGTAGATGAGGCTGACGTCCTCGCGGATCCGCTCCTCATAGGCGTCCTGGGCGGGCTTCCCCGCCAGCAGCGCGCCGACCAGGCGGTCGAGGTCGGCGCCGGCCGAGAAGTTGCCGCCCGCCCCGGTCACGACCGCGGCCCGCACGCCGTCGTCGCCGTCGATCATGTCCCAGGCCTCGCACAGCCGGCACAGCATCTCGGCGTCGAAGGCGTTCCTCTTGGCGGGACGGTTGAGGGTGATGGTGACGATGTGGCCGTCACGTTCCACGAGGACCGCGGGTTCTGACATACCGTCAGGATAACCGAGTCAACCGGTGCCAACGAACGTCCGTGTTGTCGCTGGTCAGCGTAGGTGAACTGACCAGCGACGTCAATGACAGGAAACGTCCGACAACTGTGCGTTGCTCACCTGGTTGCTCACCTGGCACGATGGGCGCATGCCCCGGAAGCGGTCCAACCGCGAGGGATCGATCTACAAGAACGAGGCCCGCGGCCGCTGGGAGGCCGCCCTCGTGATCGACCACCACCCCGACGGTCGGCCGATCCGCCGGCGATTCACCGCCCGCACCCGCGCCCAGGTGGCCGACAAGCTCGACGACGCCAAGAAGGCGCTCGACCACGGCCTCGCCATCCCCGACCCCACGACCACAATCGCCGCGTACTCCCGCTGGTGGCAGGCCGAGGTGCTCCCCGGCGAGGGCCTCGCCCCGAAGACGGAGCGGTGGTACGGCGAGATGCTCGACCTGCTGCTGCCCGACGTCGGGCACCGCACCCTGACCGGCCCCCGCGCCCTCACGCCCGCCGACGTCGAGGCCCTCTGCGCCAAGCAGCGCACCCCCCGCACCGCCGACGCTGTGCGAACCACGCTGTCGAAGGTGCTGCGCTCGGCCGAGACGCGAGGACTCATCGCCCGCAACGCGGCCCGGCTGGCCAAGCGTCGGCGCGACAGTGGCGCCGCCCGCGACGTGAAAGCCCTCACCGTGACCGAGGTGACCGGCTTGCTCGACGCCCTCGACGGCACCCGCTGGCATCCCATCGCACTCGTCGGGGTCACCACCGGCCTGCGGCCCGGCGAGCTGCTCGCCCTGCACTGGCCGGACGTCCACCTCGGCACCGACCCCAACGTGTCCGTACGGCATGCGCTCAGCTACGTGGGCGGCATCCGCCTCAAGGCCCCCAAGCGCGCCCGGTCCTACCGGACGGTCCCGCTCGTCCCGGAGGCCGTCACCGCGCTCAAGGCGTGGCGCAAGACCCAGGCCGCCGAACGGCTTAAGGCCGGGCCCCTCTGGTCGACCGACTGGCCCGAGCTCGTGTTCACCACCGAGGCCGGCGTCCCCCACCGCGTCACCGCGCTGTGGAAGGCGTTCACCGGCGCCGTCGACGGCGCCCACCCCCACCGGCTCCGGCACACCTATGCCACCCACCTGCTCGAGGCCGGCACGCCGATCCACCACGTGGCCGAATTGCTCGGTGACACCGTGGGCACGATCGAGGGCACCTACAGCCACGTGCTCCGCACTAAGCACGAAGTGGTTGCCGCCGCCCGCGGACTCCTCGGCGGTGCGACGTGAAGCGGCGCCGTGGTGGACGCGGCCGTCACGCTCCGCCCGTCCGTCACGTCCGCGCTCCGCGACCACACCCGGTGGAACGCGACCCGAACCCCGGCCCGGGGTTGCCTCCCGGCACGGTGGGGCTCGTATGCGGCGAAACCGGCGCTGTCCTCTCCGACGTTCTTGAAGCGGACAACGCCGAGGGCTGGTGGCCGGACGGCCACCGCTACGCCTTCACCGTAAACAGCGCCATCGGCTGCGGCCTCCACCACACCCACGAGACCCCTACCCAGGACGAGATCGCCGTCAGAGTGGCCGAGGCCAAGCAGTTCCAGACAGTCATCTGGCACCGAGTCAAGGTGAAGCGATAGAGTCCTATTTGAGTCAACCAGGCGCATGGCCTGCATGAGCGCCGGTGATCGACATATCGGCTGGGCCGGTCGACCAGAGAACCTCGTGGAGGTCTCGTGGTCGCGCTTACATCGGCTCTCGCTCCGACCGTCAATGAACGAGTCGAGCGACTCGCCTATTCACCCGCCGAGTTCGCCGAAGCGGTCGGCTGCACCCGCCAGCATGTACAGAACCTGATCGCTCGCGGTGAGCTGCACTCGGTCAAGCTTGGACGCAAGCGGCTGATCCCCCGGCACGTCGTCGACGAGCTCCTCGAAGGCGGCGACGCGTAATGGCCGCCGTCCCACAGCACACCCACCAGGAGCTCGAGGACCGGCTGACCGCCGAGGTGTCGAGCATGCACACCGAGCTCGTCGCGTTGCGTCAGGACGTGCGCCGCGGGTTCACCGAAGTCGCGCAGGCGATCGCTCAGCTCGCCGCCCACCTCGAAGGCGGCGGCGACGATGCGTAGGCCACCTGACGCGCCGCCGTCCGGCCACAAGGACCGGACGGACGGCAGATCGATCCCCGACCAAAGGAACCGATCACAGGCTACCAGCGAGGTCGCCGCCGCCGATATCCGAGACGCCGCCGCCCGCCTCAGCCTCCGGGCCGCCGCCCTCGGGTTCGTCGACTTCGACGACCTGCTCGACCTCGTGCGGGCCACCGGCCGACTCTGCGACGTGATGATTGGCGGTGCCCGATGACCGTCGACGCGTGGGGTTCCGGCCTATTCGACCAGCACCGGGCCAAGCTCGAATCGTCTGCCATATCGGTCGAGGTAGGCCGCGAGCGTGGCTACCGGTCCGCGGACACGCAAGCACAGCTGGGGCGGTGCGGGTTTGGGCCGTCGCAACAGAAGGTAATTGCCAGGGACGACGGCGCATACGCCCTGCTCATCCCCTTGCACGACGTGTTCGGCGAGCTCGCCGGCTATCAGATGCGGCCCGACAACCCGCGGGTCGTCGAGGGCCGCAACATGAAGTACGAGAGCCGCCTCGGACAGAAGATGGTGCTCGACGTGCCCAAACGGGTTCATCCTCATATCGGCGACCCGACACGGCCCCTTGTCGTCACTGAAGGCCCATTGAAAGCCGACGCCCTCGTGTCCGCCGGGCTCGACGCGGTCGCCCTATTGGGCGTGTGGGCGTGGCGTGGCACGAACGACGAAGGCGGCAAGGTCGCACTCGCCGCGTGGCATGAAGTCGCTCTCAACGGCCGCCAGGTGTACATCGCGTTCGACTCTGACGTCATGTTGAAGCCGCAGGTGCGCGATGCGATGTCGCAGTTCGCCGCGTACCTCAAGCTACGAAAGGCCGAAGTCGCATACGTGTACCTGCCAGCCAAGGCCGGGCACAAGGTCGGCGCCGACGACTTCCTCGCAGCGGGGAACACGGCCGCCGACCTCATCGCCCTAGCAACCTCGGAGCTGCGCCCGCCACCAGGTGAACCCACGGCATCAGCCGAACCGGTCGACACGTTCGCGGACGTGCCAGACGAACCGGGCCACCGGGTGCTCGAGGACGTGGTGGCGTTCCTCGACCGGTACGTCGTCTGGCCGTCGACCGCGCCCCGCGACGCGGTGGCCCTGTGGGTTGTGCACACGTACCTGTTCGACGTGTTCGACATCACTCCACGGCTCGCGGTGCTGTCGCCTCAGAAGCAGTGCGGCAAGACACGGGTGATGGAGCTGGTCAAGTTCCTGTCTCGTCGGGCCCGGTTCCAGCTCACGATGTCGCCCGCCTACATGTTCCGCATCATCGAACAGTCGGCGCCGACGTTGCTGGTCGACGAGGCCGACACCATCTTCGGCAGCCGTCAGAAGAACGACTCGCACGAGGACCTGCGCGGGTTGCTCAACGGCGGCTGGGAGCGCGGTGCCACTGTCGGGAAGATGGTCGGTGACGGTGCCGCGATGGTGCCTACCGACTTCGCCACGTTCGCCCCCGTGGCACTCGCCGGCATCGGTGACTGTCTGCCCGACACGGTGCTCGACCGGTCCATCGTCATCCGGATGCGCCGGCGCGCACCTGACGAGACCGTCGAACCGATGCGTCAACGCCGTGCGCTCGCCATCGCCGCTCCGCTGGCCCGCCGCATCGCCGCATGGTCGACACGCACCGCGGAGCAGTTGGAGGACATCGACCCGGCCATGCCCGAGGGCATCGTCGACCGGCCGGCCGACGTGTGGACGCCGTTGCTTGCCATCGGTGACGCCGCTGGGGGCGAGTGGCCGCGCCGGGCCCGCGAGGCGTGCGTCAGGCTCAACGCCGCTCGGGCCGAGGACGACCCGACGAACCAGACCCTGCTGCTCGACGACATCCGCGCCCTGTTCGCCTCGTCGGGCAGCGACCGCATGTTCTCGGCGGTCATGGTCGAACAGCTCAACAATCTGGAGGAACGGCCGTGGTCGGGCTGGCACCGCGGCAGCGGGTTCAAGCAGGTGGACCTGGCGAGGCAGCTCAGCGACTACGGCATCAAGTCGTCGAACGTACGGGTCGGCGCCGACCAGAAGAAGGGCTACTACCTCGACGACTTCACCGACACGTTCGCCCGGTACCTCCCCCCACCCCCCGGGACGGCCGTCCCGCCGTCCCACAACGGCCGCCGTCCCGGAGAAATGCCCCCTGACCAGGGCGGGGACACTGGGGACGGCTGGGACGCCAATCGGGACACGGGGCCGGAGGGACGTGCCCACGGCAGTCCCAGCTACGACGACGAGCTGATCGGAGACGAGTTCTGATCGCGATGACGTGCAAGCGGTGCCACGAAGTGCTCGCCACCATCCAGCCGTATTGGGCCGATGCCATCGAACTGTGCGGTCCGTGCTCCACCGCGGTCGCCGCGCTGCTCGACCAGCACGACAAGTGGCCGGCGGTCCCCTGGGATGACGAGGACGCGACCCGATGACCTTCGAGGATGCCTTCGCCCGAGGTGTCGCTCGCGCCGAAGCAGCGATTGCCGACGCCGTCGAGCCAACACCCGTCGATGCCGAGTGGTGTCGCTTCGGTGCCGGGCTCGAATGCCTCAACGGAGACCGATGCCTCAACCCCAACCATCGGGGACCGGCGCCCGGCACGACAGCCGCGCTCGCCAACGCCGCCGTACACAACCGCCGTCGCCGCGCAGCGAAAGGCGAATGAGTGACTTCGCTTCGTGTTCGGGCGACAACGGACCGCGGTTTCTTTGAGTGGCGGCCCCGGCGGACCCAAGTTTCAGTCCGGATGTTTGTCCGCAGGCAGGATCTTCGTCACGTGGCAGCGATCCTGGTAGCGGGCGAGGAAGAGGTGATTTGTGGCCGATTCTGACGCAATCCGGGCGAAACGGTCCCGAATGCACCGGCAGGGGGACCATTCGATGTGTCAGCCGGAAAGGTGTCCGGCGTTGGGTGGGCGGCGCCTGTCAGCGGTTCCGGACGGCGCCGAGGCGACGTTGCCGGCGGAGGTGGTGGAGCTGCTGGAGGCGTTGGACGGTGAGCTGGATGCGGGGGATCGGACGGTGCGGGCGTTGGCGTTCCGGTTGGCGCGGTTGTCGGCGATGTCGGGGCCGGCGGCGGTGCAGGCTTTGCGGGCGTTGGGGGAGCTGGTGGCGGCGCAGCGTGACCGGGACGTTCCGCAAATGGTGGACCGTGGCCGGGGTGGTTCAACGGGGCGCCGGAGGCGGGGGTCGTGACTCGTTGGCCTGGCGGTAATGGCAATAGGGATGGGGGCCGGTGGCCTGGCCGGTTGCGTCAGGAAACGCGGCTGGAACCGCCGGGCTGGTTCCGGTGCTTTGTGCTCGAGGATTGGGCCCAGCAGGGTGACGATGAGGTGCGTTATCCGGGGGGTGGGTTGATGGGTGTCGAGGTGGTGGCGGAGCGCCGTTGGGGGGAGGCGCGGCGGAAATGGGCGGATGAGAACCACATGTCGATTGTTGATTGGTTGCAGGAGCGCCGGGTGGCACGGCGTATCGAGCGGGGATGGGACCCGTGAATGGTTTGCGCGGGGCGAGGGGTTCAACTTCCGCCATTATGTCCGGCCTGCGTCCCGACCTGAATCAACGGGGCGTCAACGTGCGCTTTGGGAGCGGCGAAGGTACGGGCCGACCCGGGCTCTATCCGCTGTGGCGGCTACCCGCGTGCGCTCGCACAGTGGGACAATGAATCAACCAGGAGGACAGCGAAATGGCTAAGACCGATGTCGAGCTCGGACCGGTGCGGATCGTCGAGGATCTGAATATGCGGCCCGAGGATGTGCGCGAGCTCGGATTCCGGTTGCTGACCCATTGGTCGAATGTGCCGGCGGTCAGTGAGGCCGACGCGCATGCGCTGGTGTGTCGTCGGCAGATGTTGAGTGAGCAGGTCGAGGCGCGCCGCGAGGCCCAGATGGCCGAGTGGGCGGCCCGGTTCCCGGTTCCTGCCGGTGTCCCGGCGATTCCGGGTATGACCGCGGCCGAGCAGATGTTCGCGGCGGGCGAGGTCGACCGGCCCCGGTCTGTACGCGAGCAGTTGCTCGACGCCGAGCTGGCCCACGTGAAGGGGGTGCGGTGATGTGGGTACCGACGTTGCCGGATGACCCGATCGTCGCCGGCTGGTGGCAGCGGGCCGAGCAGGTCCGTGACGCTGGCGATGCCCGGGCAGCGTCAGAGCGGGCTGCCGTTGACGTTCTGCGTCTGCGCCGTAAGGTCCAGAACATCCAAGAGTCGGTCCAGTACGCGTTGACTGCCTCTGAGGCCCGCCGGCATGTGGCCCGCACCATCGGTCCGGCTGCTGCGGCTGATATCAGCTTGCGGCCCGCTGTCCGCCACCGCCACGTCGACGCCCGGCTGGCCGGTGAGATCAGCTACCACCGTGGCGGCCCGATCCTGAGTATCCGGTGATGGCCGTCGCGGCGGAGTGGACGGCCGCGTGTCTGCAGCGGCACGCCGGCCGTCCACCTCCGCGACGACCGGTCGTCGCCCGCGTCGACGGGGTGGGTTTCGCGTACGACGAGCGACCCGTGTTCGACGGGCTCACTTTCGACGTCGCCGCGGGCGAGGCCCTGGCGTTGACGGGCGAGGCCGGGTGCGGCAAGTCGACGTTGCTGCGCGTCCTGGCCGGCGACCTCGACCCGTTGGCGGGCACCGTCGATGCCGGGGGGCCGGTGTGGTGGCTGGTGCCCGCGGTGGCGCTCGACCCGTTCGATGCCGTCGACCTCGGCGCCACGACCGGTAAAGACATCGTGCGGTTCCCGAACGAGGCGGCCGGGCCGGGCCTGGTGCTCGCCGACGAACCCGATTGTGTGCTCGCACCGGGCCAGGTGCTCGACCACTACCACGATGCTCTGTGCGAGCTGGGCGAGCGGGGGCAGGCCATCGTGCTCGCGGCGCACAACGCTGACACGGTGGCGGTGTGCGAACGGCAATTGCCGGTGGGCCCGGGCGGGGTGCAGTCCCGCCGGGCCACCCTGGCCGCGTACGCGAAAGAGCACCAGCCCGACCGGCAGCGTCGCCGGCCGACGCCCGCCGATGTGGTCGAGCACGTCGGCGGGCGGGCGGTGATGGACGTCGACCGGGGCTGCTGGCTGCTCACCCCCCACGTCCGCCACGAGGCGATGCGCGGTATGGACGTGGTGTGGGTGCTGGTCGATCCGGTGACCCGCCGGCAGGTTGAGGCGACGGTCCCCGGCATTGCGCCGGGCGCAATGCCGGTGGGGGAGGCGGGCGGTTCCGCGTCCGATCCGGGGTTGCCGGTCGGGCGGGCCTGGTGGCCCGGGAAGGCGAAGATCCAGAATGAGCACGCGGAGCCGCGCTGCGCCTCGTCCACCAGCTACGTGCCGCCGTCGCCTCTGGCCCTGTCGGCCGAGGATTGCGCGGCGATCATCGACCGGTGCGGGCACCTGGTCGCCCCCACGGTCCGGAAGGCCGAAGCGATCGTCACCGACCGCCTGCCGGCCGATATCAAGTCGCGGTTGGGCCGTGCGCTCGAGGCCAGCAACGCGAGCTGGTGGCGGTTCGACCTCACCGAACCGGCGGTGCTGCTGGCCCGCTACCGGCCGGGCGACGGCGCGGTCGCGCACACCGATCTGTTCCCGACCTCGGCGACCCGCAAGCTCTCCGCGTCGGTGCAACTGTCGACCAGCGATTCCTACACCGGCGGCGGGCTCGACCTGTGGACCTACCCCGGCGGGTACGACGAAGGGGCGTTCGTGACCACCCCGCGGGACCGGGGGACCGTGACGGTGTTCCCGGCGTGGACCCCGCACCGGGTGGCGCCGATCGAATCGGGCGAACGGTGGTCGCTGGTGGTGTGGTGCTTCGGCCCGGCGTTCCGGTGACGCTTACTCCCTAGGGACTAGGAATCGCCCGCGCCTGCACCCCCACCGGCACCGTCGCAGGCCCGTAGCGGGCCACACAGGGGCCGGGCTGGTGCCGCGGTACCGCGGCTACCGATTCAGTCGCCTCGTCGTCTGTCGAGCAGTACGTCGGTGAGCGCCGTCATGTCGAGAATCCGGGCAAGATGGCCTGAGACGGCCGTCAGCCGGAACGTGCCCCCAACGGCCTCTACGTCCGCCCGGGCGGACATGAGCGCGAGTAGCGCGGCGGAGTCCACGAAGGTCACGGCCTCAGCGTCCACGGCGATGCGACGTCGAGCCCGGCCGAGCGCGTCGTTCACGGCGGCGCGAAAGAGCGGGCTGCCGGCCATGTCGAAGTCGCCCGACAGCGTCATCCGGCACCAGTACTCACCGGAATCGGCGACGTCAATCGTCAACGCGTCGGGGTCGCCCGGGGGCCACTCCGTGGGCATCGCCATGTCTCCCCCCTCCGGTCACTGGCGTCATCGTCGCGGTTCCCACGACGGGTACGCCGGTGGGGGAGCACACGATGATGGTTCTCGGGGTTCTTGCGATGTCGGCACCAATCCCGGGCGGCCGAGTTCGTTGACACGTACGGTCTGGGCGCCGCTGGCACGGTCGAGTCGGCGGTTCCAGGCGTCACCGTGGAAGACACGCTTCCGCCGTGTCCGACTGCAGGTCTCAGGCTCACGGCGCCGCCTCGTCGACTGCGACCATCGCCTGCTCAGCTGTCGCGAAGGCGCCCGAGGTCGATCCCGGTCGGTGTGCCGTCGCGCCGCCAGCCGTGCCAGTAGCGGCGTTCACCGCCGGCTGTGACGACCTCAGCGACGTGTCCCACCTGGCGGCCGTCGTCATCGAAGCCGATCCATCGATCATGCGACCGCTCGCGTCACACCAGACCCATGACACAAACGTATGTTCGAGCTTCAGCGTGGTCTGATCACCACTGAGCAGGGTCGCTCAGCAGGCTCGCTCACGTCCTGCTGCCCCGCTGCGAGCCTTCGATCTTGTTGAAATTGGGGTCGGTCAGGGAGCAGACGACGAGGCGATCGTCGTACTTCCTCCAGGTTTCCTCGGCGGGCAAGATGTAGGTGAGTTCCCACATGGAGTCCAGGAAATCTATGCCGACGTAGGTAGCGAACTCGCCCAGACAGAGCTCGTAGCTCAGCCTGTCGGCTTCGTCGTCGCCGGGGTAGGGGGCGCCTGGCGCGCCGGGCAATGTTGGCACCCCGAACACCTCTGCATCGTGTGGCGAGGTGCAATCCACTCGTGTGATCTCGCCCAGTTCGGGAGTGCTGAGACCGGAATCATTGAAGCAGTCGCCGACGCTAAGGTCTTCGGGGAACACGCTGGTGCCGGCTTCGGTAGTGCCCGGCGACTCGCTCGTAGCTGTCGTGGGCTCGGTCGTAGTTGTCGTGGGCTCGGTCGTAGTTGTCGTGGGCTCGTCGACTACCACGAAATCGCCGTCACTGCGCTGCGCGCACGCGGTCGCAGCAGCCCCCAGGCCAATACCGAGCAGGAAATACCTCAGTCCACGCATGGGACGCCCGCCTCAACGCGTTGTCGTCCAGTTGGCCGGAACGACTCCCGTCGCCGGCCCGCTGAAACGCGTCACCTGAATCGTACTCGTCCCACGGCGAGCGTGGGTCCGACCACAGGCTGGGAGCATCTGCCATCTGAGGCTATACGCCCGGCTCCCAGGACGAGGACGGGGCACCGCCGCCTCACCCCCGTAGACCACCACCCCGGATAGGGGCACGTTTGTTCGCATGACGCGGGAAGTGCTCGTGTCGGATGCTCCGGCAGCGGGTCAGCAGGGTGGTCAAGCGGGGATCTACGGTTCCTGGCATCGGGACCTCCTCTGTAGGTTCCGGTCAGGCCCCGGGCAGCTACCAACTGCGCCGGGGCCACATTCGTGATGGGGCGACATCCGTTGCTCACCCGGTTGCTCACCTGATGGGGTCAGCAGCCCTGTGACTAGGGTTTACGTGCTGACATACCGTCAGGTTCTAGTCGCGCCGCCCGACCGACGCGGGATCGGACGTGCTGGTGACGACGGCCGCACGCCGGACGCCCCTCGGCCGCCGCGCTACGACGCCACCCGGCGGATGACCTCCGCCACCTCGTCGGGCCGTTCGAGCGGAAGCGACCGTCTCGTGCCCAACTCGCTGACCCGGGCCATCGCCGAGCACCGACCCAGCACGACGACGGCGGGCAGGTCCACCGCCCGCAGGCTGTAGCGGAGGTCCATGTCCCGCATGGCGGCCAGGCAGGCGCGCCACACCTCGGGCCGGGTGCCGGCGAAGTGCGCTCGGGTGGCCTCGACGTGGTCCGGCTGCGGGTCGAGCCCGAACGTG
>Ga0299914_10003546_pt1 | contig 11049 bp, 17 predicted proteins | sample RVTome_10_FD_201361 | JGI IMG/M metagenome (GOLD analysis project Ga0299914, IMG submission 201361) | Soil microbial communities from uranium-contaminated site in the Upper Colorado River Basin, Wyoming, United States - RVT153D57 (version 2) ... | reverse complement strand
GAGGTGAAGGGGCTGCTGGCGTTCTACGAGACGCGGCTCGGGCAGAAGATGATCGCGGTGACGCCCGCCCTGCTGCAGGAGTCGGTGACGATCGGCCAGACGTGGTCGCAGCGGATCATGCCGCGCCTCGGCGCGCAGATCGAGAACCGGCTGCGCGCGGAGGGCTACATCAAGTAGGGCCCGACTCGTCGCGATGCACGGTTCCCGCGGAGAACGCCGGGAGGCAGACGGCGATGTACTCGGCGCCGTCCGGCTCGGGCGTGCTGTAGCGCACCCATTCGCCCGGCCGGGTGACGACGGCCTGACCGGCGCGGACGTCGAGCCTGCCGGCCTCGTGGTCCACCCGCAGCAGCCCTCGCAGCACGACCGTGATTTCCTCGAACTCCGGGCGCTGTCCGGGCTCCTGCCAGCCCGGCGGCGAGATCATCCTCGCGACGCTGACCTGCGTCTGGTTCGAGTTGACCCGGCCGGCGTATTCCTCGATACGCTTGGGCTTGTTGCCGGCGGCCTGGATGACGGATGGGGCGGCAATCAACTGAGGCATTTCCGCCACTGTACCGCGGATGAGGCGCGTCCGGCACCAGGATGCCGCACCCTTCCGCGCCGCAGCCCTCCATTCGGCGGAACGGACTTGATCCCGCTCCTGGTGTTTGTTATATTTGCAAGGTTCTGGTCGGCTCTAGGACACCCTATCTAGGGCCAGACTCCCGGTCCCGAGCGCGCCATGGCCTGCCCCGAGCGTTGTCGAGGGGCCTGTCCCGGGCCAGTCGAGGGACCTGTCCCGAGCCAGTCGAGGGACCTGCGGCTCGAACGTGGGAAGCCGCATCGCCAGCGCCGAGGGGCGCCGCATCATCAACTTTATAGGGTAAGCCAGCTCCAGGTGCCGGGCCGCCGCGGCGGTTCCCTAGGCCTGGAGCACACAACCGTTCGCGAAGACGCAGGTGTTCGCGGGCGGCAGCGACAGCCGGCCCGGCCGGCGCCGGGGCGAGAACCCGTGCGCCGAAGCCGGGCGGGTGCCGGCCTGTTCTGGTGTTTTTTCTGCGCGCGGCGGACGCCGCCCGCCTGGAGTGACTGTGCCGACGATCAGCCAGCTGGTTCGCAAGGGCCGCGAGAAGGTGCTCACGAAGACGAAGAGCCCGGCGCTGCAGAACAGCCCGCAGAAACGCGGGGTCTGCGTGCGGGTGTTCACGCAGACGCCCAAGAAGCCGAACTCCGCGCTCCGCAAGGTCGCGCGGGTCCGGCTGACCAACGGGATCGAGGTGACGACCTACATCCCGGGCGTGGGGCACAACCTCCAGGAGCACTCGCTGGTGCTGATTCGCGGCGGGCGCGTCAAGGACCTGCCGGGCGTCCGGTATCACGTGGTCCGCGGCACGCTCGACGCCGTCGGCGTCCAGGGCCGCAAGCAGGGCCGATCGAAGTACGGCGCCAAGCGGCCGAAACAGTAGGCCCGAAACCCGTAGGCCCGACCTTCAGGTCGGGCGTCCTCGAATCAGCAACGTGGTAATGCGATAAGACAGATACTCGCCATGCCCAGACGACGTGAGATTCCGAAGCGTGAAGTGCCCCTCGATCCGCTCTACAGCAGCGTGCTGGTGACGAAGTTCATCAGCACGCTGATGCGCGACGGCAAGCGCAGCACGGCCGAGCGCATCATGTACGGGAGCCTGTCGAGCATCCAGGAGAAGACCGGCGACGATCCGCTCAAGGTCTTCAAGAAAGCGGTCGAGAACGTGAAGCCCGCCCTGGAGGTCAAGTCGCGTCGCGTCGGCGGGTCGAACTACCAGGTGCCGGTGGAGGTGAACCCGAACCGCCGCCTGTCGCTGAGCATCCGCTGGCTGGTCGGCTACGCGCGGCAGCGCGGCGACGGCAAGACCATGCACGAGAAGCTCGCGAACGAGCTGATGGACGCCGCCAACCTGCGCGGCGGCGCGGTGAAGAAGCGCGAGGACACGCACCGGATGGCGGAGGCCAACAAGGCATTCGCGCATTACCGGTGGTAGCGCGCGCGCGGGGGTGGGGCCCCGCGAGCACCACTAAAAGCTGACGAGAATGCTCGCAGCACCCCGAAGTTCGGAAGTACCAATGCCCAGACAAGTACCGCTCGGCAAGACGCGCAACATCGGCATCATGGCGCACATCGATGCCGGCAAGACCACCACGACGGAGCGGATCCTGTTCTACACCGGGATCACCTACAAGATCGGCGAGGTGCACGAAGGCACCGCCGTCATGGACTGGATGGAGCAGGAGCAGGAGCGCGGCATCACGATTACGTCTGCCGCGACGACCTGCTTCTGGCGCGAGCACCGGATCAACATCATCGACACGCCGGGCCACGTGGATTTCACCGCCGAGGTCGAGCGCTCGCTCCGCGTGCTCGACGGCGCCGTCGCCGTGTTCGACTCGGTCGCCGGCGTGGAGCCCCAGTCGGAGACCGTCTGGCGCCAGGCCGACAAGTACCGCGTGCCGCGGATCTGCTTCGTGAACAAGATGGACCGCATCGGCGCGGACTTCAAGCGCACGTTCGAGCAGATCCGCACGAAGCTCGGGGGCAACCCGGTCGCGATCCAGCTGCCGATCGGCAGCGAGGACCGCTTCGCCGGCGTCGTGGACCTCGTCGGGATGAAGGCCATCCGCTACAAGGACGAGACGATGGGCGCCGACTACATCGTCGACGAGATTCCGGCCGACCTGGCGGCCGAGGCGCAGCAGTACCGCGAGTACCTCATCGAGAAGGTCAGCGAGGCGGACGACAAGCTGCTCGAGAAATACCTGCACGGCGAGGAGATCACGGAGGCCGAGATCAGGGCCGCGCTGCGCAAGCGCGTGAACAGCTCCGTGCACACCGAGGGGGCGAAGGCGGAGCCCGCGTTCGTGCCGGTGATCTGTGGATCCGCCTTCAAGAACAAGGGCGTCCAGCCGCTGCTCGACGCGGTCGTGGACTACCTCCCGTCGCCGCTGGACGTGCCGCCGATCAAGGGGTTCGATCCCGCGAAGGGCGAGGACGCGGCCGTCGAGCGCCTCGCGGCCGACGACGCGCCGTTCAGCGCGCTGGCGTTCAAGATCATGACCGACCCGTTCGTCGGCCAGCTCACCTTCATCCGCGTCTACTCGGGCGTGATGACGTCCGGCGCGACGGCCTACAACGCGACGAAGCAGAAGTCCGAGCGCCTCGGGCGCCTGCTGAAGATGCACGCCAACAAGCGCGAGGAGATCAAGGAAGTCTACGCCGGCGACATCGCCGCGGCCGTGGGCCTCAAGAGCGTGTCGACGGGCGACACGATCTGCGACCAGAAGAACCCGGTCGTCCTCGAGTCGATGGACTTCCCCGAGCCGGTCATCTCGCTCGCCATCGAGCCGAAGACGAAGGCCGACCAGGAGAAGCTCGGCGCGGGCATGCAGAAGCTCATGGCGGAGGACCCGACCTTTCGCGTCAAGACCGATCAGCAGACCGGCGAGGTCGTGATCTGGGGCATGGGCGAACTGCACCTCGAGATCGTCGTGGACCGGCTCAAGCGCGAGTTCAACGTCGAGGCGAGCGTCGGACGCCCGCAGGTGGCCTACAAGGAAACGCTCACGCGGCCCGCCGACGGCGAGATGAAGTACGCCAAGCAGACCGGCGGCCGCGGCCAGTACGGCCACGCGAAGATCCACGTGTACCCGGGCGAGCCCGGATCGGGCTACGTGTTCGAGAACAAGATTACGGGCGGCGCGATCCCCAGGGAGTTCATCAAGCCGGTGGACGAGGGGATCAAAGAGGCGCTCACGCGCGGCGTGCTCGCCGGCTATCCGATCGACGACGTCCGCGTGGAGCTGTACGACGGGTCGTACCATGACGTGGACAGCTCGGAGATGGCGTTCAAGATCGCCGGGTCGATGGCGTTCCAGGACGCGGCGAAGAAGGCGAAGCCCGTGCTGCTCGAGCCGGTGATGCGGGTCGAAGTCGTCGTCCCCAAGGAGTATCTGGGCGACGTGATGGGCAACCTGTCGAGCCGCCGCGGCCACATCCAGTCGCAGGAGGATCGCGGCGGGACGCAGATCGTCAACGCGCGCGTGCCGCTCGCCGAGATGTTCGGCTACGCCACGGACCTGCGGTCGCGCACCCAGGGGCGCGCGACCTACACGATGCATTTCGATCGCTACGAGCCGGCGCCGAGCCACGTCAGCGAAGAGGTCGTGGCGCGCGTGCAGGGACGGACGTAGCCGGCCGGTGAACCATGACCGCCGGATGGAAGATGGTGAATGGCCGATGGAAGAGCGCCGGATTCGCGGCGCCTGCCATCGGCGGGTGCGTCCTCGCGGACGCGTAATTCGGCATCAGGTCAGATGAACGCGAACGGCGAAGGGAAGATATGGCGACAGCATTCAGCGACAAGATCCGCATCCGCCTGAAGGCGTACGACAACCGGGTGCTGGATCAGTCGACGACGGAGATCGTGGACACGGCGCGCCGCACGGGGGCGCGGCTGGCCGGGCCGATTCCGCTGCCGACCGAGAAGAACAAGTGGACCGTGCTCCGCTCGCCGCACGTGGACAAGAAATCGCGCGAGCAGTTCGAGCTCAGGACGCACAAGCGCCTGATCGACATCTTCGAACCGACGCCGCAGACGGTCGACGCGCTGATGAAGCTCGACCTGCCGGCCGGGGTGGACGTCGAGATCAAGGCGTTCGGGAAAGAGCACAAGTAGTTCGCTTCCAGCCGTCAGCTGCCAGCTTCCAGCCGGAGGGACGGGGGCAGGCAGCTGGAAGCTGGAAGCTGGAAGCTGGAAGCTATGCTGACTGGCATCATTGGCAGAAAAATCGGGATGACCCAGATCTTCGCGCAGGACGGCACGGTCGTCCCCGGCACGGTCATCAAGGCGGGGCCCTGCGTCGTCGTGCAGATGAAGACGGCGGCGCGGGAGGGCTACGAGGCCGTGCAGCTCGGCCTGGTCGAGGAGCGCCCCGCGCGCGTGCGCAAGCCGCTGGCGGGGCACTACAAGAAGGCCGGCGTGCCGCCGACCCGCGTGCGACGGGAGGTCCGGATCGCGGCCGGTGCCGAGGCGCCCAAGCCGGGCGATCAGGTGCTCGTCAACGCCGTGTTCAACGACGGCGACCGCGTGGACGTCATCGCCGTGAGCCGCGGCAAGGGCTTCCAGGGGGTCGTCAGGCGCCACCACTTCAGGGGCGGCGCGGCGACGCACGGATCGATGTTCCACCGCGCCCCCGGGTCGATCGGCGCCTCCTCGTACCCGTCGCGGGTCGTCAAGGGCATGCGGGCCGCCGGCCGGATGGGCGGCGACCGCGTGACGACGAGGAACCTGAAGGTGGTGCAGGTGGATCCCGAGCACAACCTGCTGGTGGTGCGCGGGGCCGTGCCGGGCGCGCCGGGCAACTACGTCGTGATTCGCCGGGCCGTCGCCGCCAAGCCCGAGCCGCAGCCCCAGGCCGAGAAGCCGGCCAAGGGCAAGGTGGCGAAGGGGAAGAAGTAGACCCGAGCCTCCAGCTTCCAGCTTCCAGCGGGCCGGGAGTTGCTGGGAGCTGGCAGCTGGAAACTGGTAGCTGACAGCCATGCAGATTGACATCGTCAACGGCAACAACGAGAAGGTGGGCGCGCTCGAGCTGAGCGAGTCGGTGTTCGGCGGGCGGGTGAAGACCGACCTGATCTGGGAGTCGGTCGTGCAGCAGAACGCCGCGGCGCGTCGCGGCACGCACGCGACGAAGAACCGGGCGCTCGTGAGCGGGAGCGGCAAGAAGCCCTGGCGCCAGAAGGGCACGGGGCGCGCGCGGGTCGGCGAGATCCGCAACCCGCTCTGGCGCAAGGGCGGAACGGTGTTCGGCCCGCAGCCGCGCAGCTACGAGTACGCGCTGCCGAGAAAGGTGCAGCGCGGGGCGCTCAGGGCGGCGCTGGCGCTGAAGCTCGGCGAGGGCGGCGTCGTGGTGGTCGATCGGCTGGAGGTCGCCGAGCGGAAGACGAAGGCGGCGGCCGCGCTGCTGCAGCGGCTCGGCGTCTCCGGCAAGACGCTCATCATCGATGTGAAGCCGGACGAGGGTTTCGTGCTGGCCGCCCGGAACCTCGCGGGCATCCGGGTGGTGCCGAGCGCGCGCGTGACCGCGCGGGACGTGATCGACACGACGAAGGTCATTGCCACGCGCGAGGCGCTCGAGAAGCTGCAGGAGAGCCTGGGCTGACGCGGGGCTGGAGCCCCGCGCTTCTGGTGAGACGACATGAAACTGACAGACGTAATCAGGCGTCCGCTGGTCACCGAGAAGACGACGCTGCTGCGCGAGGACAACCGGACCGTCGTGTTCGAGGTCGCGGCCGGCGCGACCAAGGTGGACATCAAGCGCGCGGTCGAGAAGCTGCTCGGCTCGAAGGTCGAGGGCGTGCGCACGTCGATCATGCACGGCAAGTTCAAGCGGCAGGGACGCTTCATCGGGCAGCGTCCCGACTGGAAGAAGGCCTACGTCCGGCTGCGCGAGGGCGAGAAGATTCCGGAGTTCCTCGAAGGCGCGTAGGTAGCTTAGGAAAAACACATGCCCATTCGCAAGTACAAGCCGACGTCCGCGGGCCGGCGGTTCCAGACGGTGCAGGTGTTCGACGAGATCACCGCGGTCGAGCCGTACCGGCCGCTGACCGAGCCGCTGCGCAAGTCGGGCGGCCGGAACAACCACGGCGAGCTGACCTCGTGGTGGCGCGGCGGCGGCCACAAGCGGAACTACCGGATCATCGACTTCAAACGCGACAAGCGGGACATCCCCGCGAGGGTCTCCACGGTCGAGTACGACCCGAACCGCTCGTCGCGCATCGCGCTGCTGACCTACGCGGACGGCGAGAAGCGGTACATCCTCCAGCCGCTCGGGCTGAAGGTGGGGGACACGATCGTGGCGGGCGACAACGTCGACATCCTGCCGGGGAACGCCCTGCCGCTCAAGAACATCCCGCTCGGGACGATGGTGCACAACGTGGAGCTGCGGCCCGGCAAGGGCGGACAGATCGCGCGCAGCGCCGGCTCGGCGGTCCAGGTCGTGGCCAAGGAAGGCGGCTACGCCTCGGTCAAGATGCCCTCGGGCGAGATCCGGAAGATCAACGTCGAGTGCCAGGCGACGGTGGGCCAGGTCGGCAACGTCGATCACGAGAACGTCTCGCTCGGCAAGGCGGGGCGCCGCCGCTGGCTCGGCCGCCGGCCGCACGTCCGCGGCGTGGCGATGAACCCGGTCGATCATCCGCTCGGCGGCGGCGAGGGCAAGACGTCGGGCGGCCGGCACCCGGTCTCGCCGTGGGGCGTGCCGACGAAGGGCTACAAGACGCGGAACCGGAAGTCGACCGACCGGTTCATCGTGCAGCGAAGGAAGAAGTGAGCTTCCAGCTCCCGGCTTCCAGCTTCCAGCCGGATGGGCTGATTGGAAGCTGGCAGCTCATAGCCGAGAACTGGCTGGAAGCTGGAAACTGGGAACTGGAAACGGCTGGGAACTGGAAGCTGGGAACTGGTAGCTGATATGTCCCGATCACTCAAGAAGGGTCCCTTCGTGGACGTGCCGCTCCTCGAGAAGGTCGAGGGGCTGAACCGGGCCGGCGACAAGAAGGTGATCAAGACCTGGTCGCGCCGCTCGACGGTGACGCCCGAGATGGTGGGGCACACGATCGCGGTGCACAACGGGAAGAAGTTCATCCCGGTCTACATCACCGAGAACATGGTCGGCCACAAGCTGGGCGAGTTCGCGCCGACCCGGCTGTTCAGGGGGCACACGACCAAGAGCGACAAGGCGGCGGCCGTCGGGGCGCCCAAGGCGGGTGCGTAATGGCGGTCGAGGCACGCGCCACAGCGAAGTACGTCCGCACGTCGGCGCAGAAGGCCGGGCTGGTGCTGGACCTGATCCGCGGTCGCGACGTCAACCTCGCGCTGGCCACGCTCCAGTTCGCGCGGAAGGGCGTGGCGCGGGACATCGAGAAGGTGCTGCGATCGGCGATCGCCAACGCGCAGCAGAAGGAGGGCTTCGGCGGCGACGTGGAGCGCCTGTACGTGGCGGCCTGCTACGCCAACCAGGGACCGTCGCAGAAGCGGATCCGCCCGGCGCCGATGGGGCGCGCCTTCCGGATCGTGAAGCGCACCGCGCATCTGACGGTGCACGTGACGGAGCGCCCGGCGCCGGCCGCGCCGGCGGTCGAGGAGCCGGCCTCCCCGAAGCGGACCCGCGGGGCCCGACCCGCGTCCGGCGCGCGCGCGGCCGGGAAGAAGACGGCCGCACCGAAGGCGCCGGGGAAGAAGCCGGCGGCCGGGAAGAAGAAGACGACGCGCGGGGCGGCCCGCCGCACGAAAGCGGCGAAGGAGTAGACGTGGGTCAGAAAGTACATCCGCACGGGTTCCGGCTCGGGTTCAACAAGACGTGGCGCTCCCGGTGGTTCGCGGACCGCGACTACGCGAAGCTGCTGCACGAGGATCTGAAGCTCCGCGAGCGGCTGAAGCGGCGCTTCGCGCATGCGGGCGTGTCGAAGATCGAGATCGAGCGCGCCGCCAACAAGCTGAAGATCGACATCTACACTTCGCGGCCCGGGATCATCATCGGGCGCAAGGGGACGGAAGTCGACAAGCTGAAGACGGAGATCCAGAAGCAGACGAACCGCGAGGTGTTCGTCAACATCCAGGAGATTCAGAAGCCGGAGCTCGACGCGCAGCTCATCGCCGAGTCGGTGGCGATGCAGCTCGAGAAGCGCGTGGCGTTCCGGCGCGCGATGCGGAAGGCGGTGGAGTCGGCGCTGCGCTTCGGCGCGCGCGGGATCAAGGTGCGCGTGTCGGGCCGCCTCAACGGCGCCGAGATCGCGCGCTCGGAGTGGTACCTGCACGGCCAGCTGCCGCTGCAGACGCTGCGCGCCGACATCGACTACGGCTTCGCCGAGGCGTTCACGACCTACGGGACGATTGGCGTGAAGGTGTGGCTCTACAAGGGCGAGCGCCTGGCGCCGCGGATCGGCCGCGAAGAGGATTACCGGACGCCCCGGCGCGCGATGCGGGCGTGAGCGCCTGCGGCCCGCGCGAGCCGCTGGAAGGAAGCCGCCGCGGAGCGGCGGCCGGCGAGCGCGCCGCGCGTGGGGGTGGGGCCCCACGCGCATCAAGAGAAGCTGACAGGCCGGCGGAGTTCAGCACGAAGGTGATTGCATCATGTTGATGCCGAAGAAGGTCAAGTATCGGAAGCAGCAGCGCGGGCGCATGGCGGGGAAGGCCTGGCGCGGGTCCGACGTGTCGTTCGGCGACTACGGGCTGAAGGCGCTCGAGCCGTGCTGGCTGACCGATCGGCAGATCGAGGCGGCGCGCGTCGCGATGACCCGCTTCATCAAGCGCGGCGGCAAGATCTGGATCCGGGTGTTCCCCGACAAGCCGATCACGAAGAAGCCGCAGGAAACGCGCATGGGCAAGGGCAAGGGCGCGCCGGAGCAGTGGGTCTGCGTGGTCCGGCCGGGCCGGATTCTCTTCGAGATGGAGGGCGTCAACGAGGCGGATGCCCGCGAGGCCATGCGCCTGGCGTCGGCCAAGCTCCCGATCAGGACGAAGTTCGCCACGCGCTTTGCGGAGGAGAAGGCGTCATGAAGGTGGCAGAGGTGCGCGATCTCGCCGTGGACGAGCTGCGCCAGCGGGAGCGGGAACTGGACGATCAGCTGTTCCGGCTGCGGATCCAGAAGTCGATGGGACAGCTCGAGGCGGCGCACAAGCTGAAGGCGCTGCGCCGCGATCTGGCGCGCGTCAAGACCGTGCTCCGCGAGAAGGAGACGGTCTGATGGCAACCAAGGCAGTCGTCACTGGCGTCGTCGTCAGCGACAGGATGGAGAAGACGGTGACGGTCGCGATCGAGCGGCAGGTGCGCCACGGCGTCTACGGCAAGACGCAGCGCCGCACGTCGACGTTCCTCGCCCATGACGAGAAGAACGAGGCGAAGGTCGGCGATCGCGTGTCGATCACCGAAACCCGGCCGCTCAGCCGCCGCAAGCGCTGGACCGTCGTCGGCATCGTCGAGAAGGCCCGGGAGATCTAGCCATGATCCAGATGCGTTCGATTCTCGACGTGGCCGACAACTCGGGCGCGCGGAAGATCGCGGCGATCAACCCGATAGGCGGCTCGACCGGCCGGTACGCCCGGCTCGGCGACATCATCACCGCGTCGGTGAAGGAAGCGACCCCGGACTCCAACGTGAAGAAGGGGCAGGTCGTCAAGGCGGTGATCGTGCGGACCCGGAAGGAGCACCGGCGCCGGGACGGCAGCTACATCCGGTTCGACCGCAACGCCGCCGTGCTGGTCAACGATCAGGGCGAGCCGATCGGCACGCGCGTGTTCGGCCCGGTCGCCCGCGAGCTGCGCGAGCGGAAGTTCATGAAGATCATATCGCTCGCGCCCGAGGTGCTCTGATGTCCCGTCTCGCAACCCCGATTCGCCGCAACGACACCGTGGTGGTGACGGCCGGCAAGGACCGCGGCAAGCGCGGCCGCGTGCTCAAGGTCGTCCCGGATCGCAACCGCGTCGTCGTCGAGGGCGTGAACTTCATCAAGCGGCACACGAAGCCGAATCCGCAGCGCCAGATCAAGGGGGGCGTCGTCGAGCGGGAGGCATCGCTGCACGCGTCGAACGTCCAGCTCGTGTGCCCCGAGTGCAGCCAGCCCACGCGGCTGGGGCGGCGCGTGCTCGAGGACGGCCGCAAGATCCGGATCTGCCGCAAGTGCGAGGGAGTGGTGGACAAATGAGCCGGCTCAGAGAGCGCTACGAGAAGGAAGTGGCCCCCGCGCTCGCCCGCGAGTTCGGGTACGGCAACGTGATGGCCATCCCGCGCCTGGAGAAGGTGGTGGTCAACATGGGGCTCGGCGAGGCCACGCAGAACGTGAAGATCGTGGACACGGGCGCCGACGAGGTCGGCCGGATCACCGGGCAGAAGGCCGTCGTCACCCGCGCCAAGAAGTCGATCGCGCAGTTCAAGGTACGCAAGGGAATGCCGATCGGCACCATGGTGACGCTGCGCGGCGAGCGCATGTGGGAGTTCCTCGACCGGCTGATCGCGGTCGCCCTGCCGCGCGTCCGCGAC
>Ga0299914_10003545_pt1 | contig 11050 bp, 8 predicted proteins | sample RVTome_10_FD_201361 | JGI IMG/M metagenome (GOLD analysis project Ga0299914, IMG submission 201361) | Soil microbial communities from uranium-contaminated site in the Upper Colorado River Basin, Wyoming, United States - RVT153D57 (version 2) ... | reverse complement strand
CCACGAAGCCGAGCACGTCCCGCTCGGTGAGGATGCCCACCAGCCTGGCGCCCTCGCAGACGGCCACCGAGCCGACGCCGGCCTGGGACATGAGGCGCGCCGCCGTGCGCACCGTCTCGTCCGGGCCTGCCTGGACGACGCGCGTAGTCATGACGTCGGCGATCGCCACTGTCCCGAACGACGTACCCGCTCGTGCCGAAGATCACACCTCTCGACTCTCAGCTCTCCTTCGCGCGGACACGCTTGGGGTCGTAGACCGGGTGGCCGACGATCTCGCCGGCGACCTGCTCGTCGCCGACCTGGGCCACGACGTCCTGACCGACCCGGTTCAGGTCCTTGCGGATCTTGGCGAGCCCGAGCGTGCGGCCGCCGAGGTACGGCGAGACGATCGCCTGGGTGACGAAGCCGACCTCCTCCTCGCCGACCCAGAGCGGCGCGCCGCTGGCCTCGTCGCCGCCGCCCTCCAGGACCACGCTGGTGAGGCGGAGCTGCGTCGTCTGCTCGTCCCGCGCCAGCGCCTGGCGTCCCGGGAACTCGCCCTTGTGCAGGTCGACCGACCAGCCCAGGCCGCACTCGTAGGGGGAGACGGTGGCGTCGTACTCGATGCCGCCGATGATGAAGCCGCCCTCGATCCGGAAGAGGTCGAGCGCGATCATCCCGATCAGCTTCATCCCCTGCGGCTCGCCGGCGGCGAGCAGCGCGTCCCAGAGGTCGAACGCGCGGTCGCGGTCGACCCAGAGCTCGTAGCCGAGCTCGGCCGTGTAGCCGAGGCGCGTCATGAAGACGGGCACGCCGGCGATCTCCACGTCCTCGCGGAACGTGTAGTACGGGAAGGCCGCGTTCGAGAGGTCGGAGCTCGTGAGCCCCTGGAGGATCTCCCGGCTCCGCGGCCCCTGGAGGCAGAGGTGCGGCATCGCGTCGGTGCACTCCGTCACCTGGATGCCGGAGCCCGCGGAGGCCTCGCTGAAGATCTCGAAGTCGCGGTCGTTGGCGCCGCAGAAGCGGACGTGGTCGTGCGCCCGCATCATCGTCGTGCAGTCGTCGACCATCTTCCCGTCGTCGTCGGTGAGCGCGCCGTAGGCGATGTGCCCCGGCGTGAGCTTCGAGACGTCCCGCGTCACGATCGAGTTGACGAGGTCGAGCGCTCCGGGGCCGTCGAGGTCCACCTTGCGAAGCATCGTGAAGTCCATGAGCCCGGCCGTCTCGCGAACCGCGCGGTACTCCTCCTGCGTGTCGGTCACGACGGTCGGCGCCCAGTAGCCGAAGAGGTCCATCCACTCGTCGGTCAGCGCCGCGAGGCGCGGGTAGAAGGCGGTCTCCTTGCTCACGGGCTCTCCTCTCGTCGGGTGTCGCCGGGATTCTGACCTGTGCGGCGCCGGCGGTCGAGGCTCGCCGCCCGCGGCCCGTAAGAGCAGCTGCTCTCGCGCGCGTGGGGCTACTACTTCGACCCGACGACGAACCTCGTCAACGCCGGGGCGATCGTAGCGCCTGACCGCTTTGCAGTCGTCGGCGGCCCGTGGGATACTCGCGTCGTCCGGGCCAGCTGTGCCGAGGGACGCCTGCGAGACGAGGACTCCCGGTCGTTCCGCGTAACACCATGCCCGTCAGCGGTTTCGACCTTGGTGGTGGACTCGGGTCGAGCCTGCAGGAGACGGGTCGGGGTTCTTCCGCCGAGCGTTCAGCGCCGCCAGCTGTCCGCAACGAGCGAGAAGGAGGGTGCGATGAGCTCTTGGCTACTGGCGCAGGCCACGCCTGAGTTCCCCGAACAGGTAACGACGAACGCCCTCGTCCAGAACCTCGTCTACGCCTCTGGCACGGTCGGCGCGCTGATCATCCTGGCCGGGCTTCTCCTCGTCGACATGGGAGGCGTTCGGCGGGTGAACGTCTTCGCCGTGACGATCGAGAAGACGGTCGGGTTCTTCATCGGCTTCGCGACGTACTTCCTGATCGGCTTTGCGATCTGGAACTGGCAGTACAACCAGGCGTTCGACGTCGAGAACGGGCTCTGGCAGTCCATCAAGGACTGGTGGCTCGGAGGAGCGCTCGCGGGCGAGTACGCGCAGAACGTCGACCCCGCGGTCTTTCCGGGGCTGAACAACTTCCAGATCTTCATCTTCTTCCTGGCCTGCTTCGCCGGGATCATCAACGTACTGCTCCACCTCGCGGTCACGGAGCGCATCAAGGCGGGCGCGTACTACGTCCTCTCGTTCTTCGCCGCGATCATGTCGTCGATCCTCAGCTACCTGACGTGGGGGTCGGCCGGCCCGCTGACGAACGCCGGCTACCACGATTTCTTCGGTGCCGGCTTCGTGTACCTGTTCCCCGCCGGGATGGCGCTCGTGCTCGTCCGTCGACTCGGTCCGCGGCCCGCCATGTACGAGGCGCACCCACAGGTTCCCGCGTACCGTTCGTACAACCTCGGGCTGACGGTGCTCGGCGTCGTCTTCATCTTCAGCGGGCTGCCGATGGTCATCCTCTCCTGCCTCTTCTTCTTCGAGCCCGAGGCGTACGCCGTCGCTGTGAACATGACCGAGACGAGCGTCGGCATCGCGTTCAACAACCTCGGCCTCGCCTGGGCGGGCGGGGCGATAACGGGCGGGATCCTCGCCTACAGGACGAAGAAGTACATCTACGCCCTGCTCGGCCCGTTCGCCGGCTACGTGGCGGGGGCGCCGGCCTTCGACGTCTACGAGCCGTGGCAGATGTTCCTCGTGGCGCTTGCGGCGCCGCTCGTCGCCTACGCGGTCTACGAGTGGACGCAGCGCCACAACTGGGACGAGCACAAGCTCACCCCGCTCTTCCTCGGTGCCGGCTCGTTCGGGCTGATCATGGTCGGCCTGATCGAGTGGGGGACCGCACAGGGCGGGTACCTCGGCCTCGACTCCGGCGACTACGCGTTCCAGAACGCGTCGATCAACGTCTTCTGGCAGCTGATCGGGATCGTCGTGTCCGTCGGCTTCGGGGTCGTGACCGCCGCCGTCCTCGTGCCGATCCTCGAGCGCACGATCGGCCTGAAGGTCGACGAGGAAGCCCTCGTCGGAGGCCTCGACGGGCACGACTGGGACGTCGAGCACGACATCGAGCCCGTCAGCGACGGCCGCCCGCCGGTCGCCGCCGGAGCGGAGCCGGTCGCAGGGGGGCAACCGCCCGGGTCGGCCACGCGCTGACACCTGCGAGAGCGCAAGGACGTGTGGGGCCCCACACGTCCTGCCGCGCGCTCCTAGGCGCGAGCGAGGGCCCGGCCCTCGGCGACCGGCCCGAGAGCTTCGAGCACGAGCTCCGAGAGCTCGCGCAGCTCGATCCCGCCCTGGTGGCCCGACGTCTTGATCGCGTCCTCGTACATGGTCACGTCCTTGGGGCAGGCGACGACGAAGTAGTCGATGCCCGCGAGGCCGACGGCCTCGTCGATGCGGCTCTCGCTCGGGCGCTGGGCCTCGTCGGCCTTCAGCTCCTTCATCCAGATGCGCCCGCCGCCGGCGCCGCAGCAGAACGAGTTGTCCCGGTTCCGGGGCATCTCGACGAGCTCGCAGCCGAGCGCCTCGAGCACCTGCCGGGGCTCGTCGTAGACGCCGTTGTAGCGGCCCAGCGTGCAAGGGTCGTGGTACGTGACCCGGTAGCCGAGCCCCTTGCGCGGCCGCAGGCGGCCCGCCGCGAGCAGCTCGAGCAGGAGCTGCGAGTGGTGGACGACCTGCCAGGTGCCGCCGACCTGCGGGTACTCGTTCTTGAGCGTGTTAAAGGTGTGCGGGTCGGACGTGAGGATCCGGTCGAAGCGGCAGCCGGCCAGGGTCTCGACGTTCTCCTCGGCGAGCGACGACCAGAGGCCCTCCTCGCCGGCACGGCGGACGTCGTTCCCGGCCGTGCGCTCGGCGTCGTAGAGGATCCCGAAGTCGACCCCGGCCTCGCGCAGGACGCGGGCGAGCGCCTGGCTGATCCGCTGGTTGCGCGGGTCGAAGGACGCGTAGTCGCCGACGAACCAGAGGATCTCGGCAGGCTCCTTGCGGACGTCCTTCACGTCGAACTCGAGGTCCTTGGCCCAGCGCCCGCGCTTGCGCTTCGCCTCGCCGAAGGAGTTGCCGGAGGTATAGATCGTTTCCAGGGTCTGCTGGAGCTGGGAGTCCATGTCGCCGCGCTCGACGAGCGCGCGGCGCATCTGGTTGATGATCGGCACGTGCTCGATCCCGACCGGGCAGATCTCCACGCAGGCCAGGCACTGCATGCACGACCAGAGCGTTTCCTCCTTGATGACCGTGCCGAGGACGTCGGCGTGCTCGGGGAAGCGCGGCGGGATCCCGAGCGCCGAACGGTTGCCCATCGAGCCCTCCGCCACCTCCCGCAGGTCGAGGACGAGGTCGCGCGGCGACAGCGGATAGCCCGATGCGGTCGCCGGGCACGCCGCGTGGCACTTGCCGCACTTGGTGCAGGCGTCCAGGTCGAGCAGGTGCTTGGGCGCGAGCGCGTCGATGGTCGCGTAGCCGACCTCCTCCGGCTTCGCGTCGGCCGGGAGCGGCAGGAGCGCGTTGCCGGCGCGGTCGTCCTTCACCGCGACCCCGACGGGCCCGGCCAGCATGTGCACGGCTTTCGTGAACGGGATCGACGAGACCCAGAAGAGGGCGAAGACTCCGTGCACCCACCACGTCACCGCGCGGGCCGACTCCGCCGCCCCGCCGTCGAAGCCGATCGCGCTGAAGGCCTGGCCTACCAGCCAGCCAAAAGGTGCCCACTTCTCGAAGGAGGGATCGTCGGCTGCGATGCGGAAGGACTCGAGCAGGAAGCCGGTGAGGGCGAGGAAGAGCAGGCTGCCGAGGAAGACCCAGTCGCCGAGGCGGTAGCGCTTCGCCTCGTCGGCGAGCGGCGGGGCCGGCGCGGCCGGCCGCCAGTACGAAAGGCGGAACGGCCGCAGGACGCCGCGCTTGACCGCGAACACGCTCAGGCCGACGACGAGGGCGAACCCGAAGACGTCGAGGAAGAGCGAGTAGCCGAGGTAGAACCACCCCTGCCAGAAGACCCAGCCGAGCACGGGCTCGGCGAAGTCGTCCTGGAAGGCCAGGATCGCGGTCCCGATGAAGAGGACGACGAAGCCGTAGAAGACGAGCAGGTGGCCGAGCCCCGACAGCGGGTCGCGCCGCCGGATCCAGGCGTGCGTGGCGACGATCTTCGTCGTGCGGATCGTCCGCTCGAGGATGTTGCCGACCGGCGCCCGCGAGCGGCCGCGGCGGTATTTCCGGACGAGCCGTCCGACGCCGAAGAGGAAGATCGCCACCGAGACGGCGATGAGGGCGTACCAGAGGACGATCTGCCAGGTCTCGAGGCCGGCGAAGGTCTCGCGCGTCTCCTCGGCGCCCAAGAGGACGGGCATCAGCGGAACCCGAAGCAGAGTGGCGCTTCGTCGTCGCGGTGTCCGGGGTGAGTGCGATGCAAGGACGACTTCCTACAGAACTCGTCCTTCTGATGCCGTCCCCACCCACCACGCGTTCGTAGCCGGAGGCTACGGGCGCAACCGAGGACGCTGCGTCGCGCCGCCCAGGGCGGCGCGAAGGCACAAGGCTTCATCCTGCTTCGGGTTCTAATAGAGCTTTTCCAGCTCCTCCGCGACCTCGAAGAGGTCGGCCACGGCGCCGTAGTGCGCCACGTTGAAGATGGCGGCCTCGGGGTCGGTGTTGACGGCGATGATCGTCCCGCTCGTCTTCATCCCCGCTAGGTGCTGAACGGCGCCGGAGATCCCGAGCGCGAGGTAGACCTTCGGTTTCACGGTCTTCCCCGACTGGCCGACCTGCCGCGCGCTCTGCATCCAGCCTGCGTCCACCAGCGGTCGCGACGACGAGAGCGTCGCGCCCATCGCGCCGGCGAGCTCCTGGAGCTGCTCGAGGTTCTCCTTGTCGCCGATCCCGCGGCCGACGGAGAAGAGGAAGTCGGCCGTGGTGATGTCCACGTCGCCGGCCTGCGCCTCGACCCAGCCGGTGTGGCGTGCGCGGGAGGCGGCCGACGTCACGCTCACCTCGGTGACCGTTGCCGAGCCGGAGCCCTCGGCGGGCGGCCAGGCCGTCGGTCGGAGGAGGAGCACGACGCGGTCTCGGCCGGGGAAGTCCACCTCGGCGTTCACCTTGGCGCCGTAGTACGAGCGCTCCGCGACCAGGCCGCCGTCCTCCTCGCGGAGGGCGAGGACGTCCGAGGCGAAGCCGGTGCCGAGCTTGGCCGCCAGCGCGGGGCCGTAGCCCATCGAGCTGACGGTGAAGCCGAGAAGGACGACGTCCGGGTTTCGCTCGGCGACGAGCTGCTCGACCGCCTGCTGGTAGACGTCGTTCTCGAACTCCTCGGCGTCGACCTGCACGGCGAGGATCTCGTCGACGCCCTCGGCGTTCGCGGCGTCGGTGAAGGCGGCGGGGTCGCGCGCGATCACGGCCACCTCGACCGGGCTGCCGAGGCTCCTCGCCGCGCTGACCAGCTCGAGCGTGACCGGCCGGAGCTCGCCGCGGACGTGCTCAGCGACGACGAGGCTCTTCATCCGTCACACCTCGTTGCGCTCTCGGCACGCTGCGGCACCCATGGGCGCGGATTTCGGCGATAGGCTCGCAGTGGGTGGTGGGCCGGGGTGCCCCAACAGGTGGCGCGTGTATCAGTAGGAGAAGGGCGAGCCGGACTCATGCCTTCATCCGCTCGTCGACGATCTCCTTGATCCGGCCGGCGATCGCGGCCGCGTCGCCGTCCAGCATCTCCGCGCCCTCGCCCTTCGCTGGGACGAACATCCGGCGGACCCGCGCTGCGGGCGCGCCCAGGTCACCGGGCTCGCGCACCTCGATCTCCTTCTGCTCGGCCTGCTTGATCGCCCTCAAGGTCGCGTAGCGCGGCTCGTTGATCCCGGTCTGGATCGTCAGCACCGCCGGCGTGTCCACCTCGACGACGTCGATCAGGCCGCCCTCGAGCTCGCGCTGGACCGTGGCCGCCCCGCTCCCGAGGTCGAGCTTCGTCACGACCGCGACGCGCGGCAGCCCGAGCAGCTCGGCGAGCGCCGTTCCCGTCGCCGCCTGGACTGCGTCGCTCGACTGCACGCCGCAAAGGACGAGGTCGGGGCTCTCGGCGTGGACGACCTCGGCGAGGGCGCGCGCGACGGTGATCGGGTCGGCCCCGGCCAGCTCGTCGGACCAGACCCGGATCCCGCGGTCGGCGCCCATGGCGAGCGCGCGGCGCATGGCGTCCTCGGCGTCCTCGTTCCCGACGGTGACCGCGACGACCTCGCCCTCGCCCGCCGCCTCGCGCACGCGCAGCGCCTCCTCCGTCGCGAAGGAGTCCCACTCGTTGAGGGCGTAGTCGAGGTAGTCGGGGTCGACGTCCCGCTCGTCGTCGGTGAACTCGACCTCGTCTCCCAGCGCCCCGACCTGCTTGACGCAGACGACGATCTTCATCGGCACTGCCGCTTCATGTGACGCTGCTGTCCATGCGGCACTCTAGGCGGGCACCGCCTCGCGCTCGATCACCCTCCGCTCGCGCTTGAACGGGAGCGGCGTCTCGGGGTCGTCGGTGTCGATCTCCCGCGCCAGCCGGTGGCCCGAGAAGACCGCGTCGGCGGTCAGGCGCGGGGCCTCGCAGTCGCCGATTCGGTAGAAGCCGGTGATGCCCTCGGCCCTGAGGGCATCGATACCCACCGAGTCCTTCAGCTCGCGGTAGAGCGCCTCGTTCGAGCGGCGCTGCGTGACGAGCACGACCGCGTCGGCGGCGAACTCGTGCTGGTGCTCCTCCTCGTCGTACACGTGGCCCGCCAGCACCCGCCCTGCCTCGAGCTTCGAGGGCAGGTGGTACGGGACGATCTCGACGCCGAGCTTGTGCAGGATCCGATGCTGGTTCGGCGCCTCGAGCGTGAAGTGCATGTACGGCGCGATGTGGCCGAGGTGCGTCATGAGCGTCACCTTCTTGCCTTCCCGCGCGAGTTTCTCCGCCAGGGAGACGCCCATGTAGTAGCCGTCCGTGTCGAGGATCAAGACGCGCTCGCCGGGCACCTCCTTGCCCTCGAACATGATCTGCTCGGGGGTGAGCTGCCACGGGAGGCTCGCGTCGGCGCCGGGGATCGTGTCGTGCGAGCAGCCGTTGAGGCCGTCGGTCGCCCAGTAGGCGCCCGTGGCGATCACGACGATCTCGGCGCCGTACTCCTTGACGCCCTGCGCGTCGAGCCTCGTCGACGGGATGAACTCGACGTTCTTCAGCTTGTCGATCTGGATCTTGCGGTAGTTGACGACGCGGGCCCATTCGCCCAGGCCGGGGAGCTGCGGAATCCAGCGCATCCCGCCGCCCATGTCCTCGCCCGCCTCGACGAGATGGACGCGGCGCATGCCCCGCTTGCCGAGGATCATGGCGCACTCCATGCCGGCCGGGCCGGCGCCGACGACGAGGACGTCGTTGTCGGCGTTCCTGGCCGGCTCGAACTTCTCGGGGTGCCAGCCGCGCCGGTACTCCTCGCCGGCGGTCGCGTTCTGCGTGCAGATGAGCGGCGGGCCGCCGATCTCCCAGCGCGAGATGCAGATGTTGCAGCCGATGCACTCGCGGATGTCGTCCAGGCGTCCCTCGTCGATCTTGCGCGGGAGCCAGGGGTCGGAGATGGACGGCCGGCACGTCGCGATGATGTCGAGCGAGCCGGACTCGATCGCCTCGACCATGACGTCGGGGTTCGTGAAGCGGCCGACGCCGAGGACGGGCTTCTTGGCCACGCCCTTGACCGCCTTCTGCCACGGAAGCATCCGCCCGGACTCGTAGAAGCGGGACGGCGTCGCGTCCTCACCCCATTCGGAGATGCCGGAGACGTTGATGTCCCAGACGTCGACGATCTCGTCGCACAGCTCGACGAAGGGCAGGCAGTCGCGTTCGAGCTGTGTGCCGGCCTCGCCCAGGAACATGTCCGTCGACATGCGGACGGCGATCGCGCAGTCGGCGCCGACGGCGTCCCGCACCTGCTCGATCGTCTCGCGCCAGAAGCGGGCGCGGTTCTCGAAGGAGCCGCCGTACTCGTCCGTGCGCCGGTTGTAGTACGGGGTCAGGAACTGCTGCGGCAGGTAGGAATGCGAGCCGTAGACGTAGACGATGTCGAAGCCGGCCTCGCGGGCGCGCTTGGCCGCCTCGACGTAGAAGCCCTGCACCTCCCGGATGTCGTCTCGGTCCATCTCCTTCGGGTAGGTGAGGTACTCGAAGTCGCTCGGGATCTGCGAGGGCGCGCGCGGGACGCAGCGCGACTCCATGCAGGGCGCATGTGGGCCGCCGTACCAGAGCTCGGCGGCGGCGAGCGCGCCGTGCTCGTGGAGCATGTCGCACATGAGCCCGAGGTTCTTGATGTCGTCGTCGTCCCACAGGCGCGCGGAGACGCGATGCGTGTCGTCGGACTCGGGGTGGATCGAGCAGTACTCGGTGCAGACCGCCGCGTAGCCGCCCTCGGCCTTCATCGCCCGGAAGTGCGCCTGGCTCATGGGCTTCTCCGAGCCGAAGCCGTTGCAGTGCGGGATCTGGTAGAAGCGGTTCTTCATCGTCTTCGGGCCGATCTGGATGGGCTCGAAGAGGATGTCGTGCCTGGGGTCGCGCGCCATCTGGCAGGCCTCCTTCCGCGGGTGGGGACGATTCTCCAACCGTCGCGCCGACGGCGCAAGCAGCAGGAGAAACGAGCCGGGGAGAGCGGGCCCGCCCCGGCTCCGAAGGGATCTGCGCCCTACGCGAAGGCCGGCATCACCTCGTCGTGGATCAGCCTGAGCTGGCCCTTGACGTCGGGGACGCTCACGTCCTTGCCGGTGAAGGCCTTCACGATCGCCGGGTCGGTGATGCAGAGGATCATGTGGTTCACGCCCGTCGAGGCGATCTCCTGGATCTTGGCCGTGCACTCCTCCGGGCTGCCCGCGATCGAGAGCCTGTCGGCCACGTCGGGCGTGGTCAGCTCGTACGCCTTGTCGAGCTCGCCCTTGCCGAGCGCCTCGATGATCGGCGTCATGTCGGCGGGGTCGATGCCGTGCCGCTCGAGCTGCTCGTGCGGCATGGAGGAGATGTAGAAGGCGACCATCGTGCGCGCCGTGCGCTTCGCCTCGTCGGAGTCGGGCGCGCAGACGATCACGCACCAGGCGCCGATGTCGAGATCCTCCCAGTTCCGGCCCGCCCGGTCTGCGCCGATCTTGATGTTCTCGACGAGGTACTCGTAGGCCTCCTTGGAGTAGGAGAGCGCGTGGTGGCAGCCGTCCGAGAGCTCGCCGGCCGCCTGGAAGGACTTCGGCCCGCGCATGGCGCCGATGATGAGCGGCACGCGCTCCTGCACCGGCCGGGCGAAGGTGAAGAGGCCCGAGTACTTGTAGAAGTCGCCCTCGTAGGTGATGGCGCCGTCGTCGAGGAAGGTGCGCATGACGTGATGCGCTTCCTTGACGCGGGAGAGCGGCTTCATCTGCGACCAGTCCATGTGGTACTGGCTCAGGAGGCCGAAGTTCCCGATCGAGAAGACGCACTCGGTGCGCCCGCCGGTGACCTCGTCGAGCGTGGCCAGCGCCTGGACGATGAGCGTCGGCTCGCGCAACCCGATCGGCGTCAGGTTGGGACCGAAGCGGATGGACTTGGTCTTGTCCGCCGCGTGGGCGAAGAGCACCCACATGTCCTTGTGCCAGGTCTCGTCGACCGAGTAGACGGCGTGGTAGCCGAGCTCGTCGGCCGTCTTGATCATGTCGACGGAGTCCTTGATCGGGTAGTCCGGAAGCGTCACGTAGCTGAACTTCATCCCTCGCCCTCCTCGGCCTCGATTTCCTCCAGGAGCTTCTCGCCGGAGACGACGCTGTCGGCGAAGTGGTCGTGCATCCACGCCAGGTGCTCCCACCGGCTGTCGACGATCCGCAGCGTGTCCCAGGCTGGGATGTCCTGCTGGGGCGTGTGCTCGGTCATGAGCTCTGGGGCGACCTCGTAGATGTGGTCGAAGCGCATGACGACGTCCTCCTTGATGCGCTTCGCCTCCGGCGGGCGCTGGGCGGCGAGCCTGAAGCCGATCATGCCTCCGCCTCCTCGTAGGCCTCGTCCAGGAGGTACTTCCCCGGGTTCATGACGTTCA
>Ga0299914_10003544_pt1 | contig 11050 bp, 7 predicted proteins | sample RVTome_10_FD_201361 | JGI IMG/M metagenome (GOLD analysis project Ga0299914, IMG submission 201361) | Soil microbial communities from uranium-contaminated site in the Upper Colorado River Basin, Wyoming, United States - RVT153D57 (version 2) ... | reverse complement strand
CCCAACACCATCCGCAAGGTGGTCGCCGCCGCGGGCGACCTGACCGGCAGCACCGTGCTCGAGATCGGCGCGGGTGCCGGATCTCTGACACTCGGTCTCGCCGGAGTCGCGCGCCGCGTCGTGGCGATCGAGTTCGACGGGCGGCTGGTTCCCGCATTGCGCGAGGCGCTTCAGGACACCGACAACGTCGAGATCGTCGAAGCCGACGCCATGCGGCTCGACTACGGCGCGCTCAATGCGACGTCGCTCGTGGCGAACCTGCCCTACAACATCGCGGTCCCACTCGTTATGACCGTGCTCGAGAGCGCCCCTCGCATAGCGTCGCTGACGGTAATGACGCAACGTGAGGTCGGTGAACGCCTTGCGGCGACACCGGGAAGCAAGTCGTTTGGACAGGTGAGCGTCCTCGTCGGGTACTGGGCACACGCCGTGGTGGTGACCCGTATCTCCCGCAACGCGTTCTTCCCGGTCCCGAGCGTTGATTCCGTACTGGTGCGGATCGACCGCCGCGACCCGCCGGCGGTCGAGTACGGCCGTCTTGGCGAAGTGGTCAAGACCGCATTCACCCAACGACGCAAGACTCTGCGGAACACGCTCGGCCCCCTTGGGGCCTCGGTACCGGCGGTCGAACGATCGATTCGCGCCGCCGGTTTGGATCCCGGTGTTCGCCCCGAAACGGTCCCGCTGGAGGGATGGGTAGCCGTAACCCGAGAGTTGAGCTCTGCGACGAGCGGCCCCGCATGAGTCAAACGGTGCGGATTCGGAACAACGCGAAGACGAACCTCTTTTTGCGCGTGTTGAGACGTCGCCCGGACGGCTATCACGAGCTCGAGACCATCTTCCATACGCTCGACCTCGCCGACTCGGTCACGATCGCGCGAACCACGAGCGGGGATGTCGAGGTCGATATGCGCCCCGAGTCCGGGACGATGCAGGGACTACCGCGCGCTACCGACAACATCGTCGCCGCGGCGGTCCGAAAGTTGATCGACGCGGGCGGGCGCCCAGAGGGTGTGAGGATCGAGATAACCAAGCGCATCCCCGCGGGGGCCGGATTGGGGGGCGGCAGTGGCAACGCGGCCGCGGTCCTCGTGTGTCTGAACGAGATGTGGGACCTCCGCCTGGATTCCAGGCGTCTGGCCGAGCTGGCGTTGAGCCTCGGCGCCGACGTCCCCTACTGCCTGTCGGGCGGTACCGCCCTGGCCACGGGGCGAGGTGAGGAGATCACCGCCCTTCCGGCCCCCGCGACACTGTGGTTCGTCCTCGGTCTCAGCCGCGAGCCGTTATTGACGCGCGACGTGTACGAGGAATTCGAATCACCCCGAGATGCCGCCGATGTCCGAAGCGCGCCCATGAGTCTCGCCCTCGGCATGGGTGATGTAGAGGGGGTAGCGAGTCTGGTGCACAACGACCTCGAGGCCCCGGCGTTTCGCCTCAGGCCCCGACTTGCGCGGCTGAAGACGACGATGTTGGAGGGGGGAGCGCTGGGGGCCGTAATGTCGGGTTCCGGCCCGACCATGATCGGCCTCGCCCGTGACCGTGACCACGCGTCGGCGATCGCCCGCTCGACGGAGAGCTCTTTTTACCGGGTGGTGGTGGCATCGAGCAGACCCGAGTGCATCGAGCGGCTGGACTAAGCTCGAATGGCGCAGGACGGATCTGTGCCCCGTGGGGTAAGTGGCAGCCCGAGGGATTTTGGTTCCCTAAGTCGTGGTTCGAGTCCACGCGGGGCAGCGATCGAGAGAAAGAGAGCAAATGAGTTACCGAGGCCGCAGGTAGTGGGAGTGCAGACGTGAGTCTGACCGTCATCGTCCTCGCCGCGGGCGAGGGCAAGCGGATGAGGTCGAGCACTCCGAAGGTGCTGCACAGGGTGGCGGGCCGTTCGTTGCTGGCCCACGTCCTGGGTGCCGTTGCTCCACTCGAGCCGGACCGAACGCTCGTGGTCACATCGACCCGCCTCGATGAGATCCAATCTGCCATCGAGACCGAGGGTTTCGCAGAGGGGCTCGAGTTCGTGATTCAGGATCCGCCACGCGGCACGGCCGACGCGGCTCGCATCGCGCTGGGTGCCCTCGACGAAGTCAGTGGACACGTGGTGATCGTTCCCGGAGACACCCCGATGCTGAACCTTCATTCCCTTCGCGCTCTGGTGCTCGAACACGAAGCGCGCCATGCCGCCGTGAGCCTGATGTCGGCGCGGGTCGATGACCCCTCCGGATACGGGCGCGTCATTCGGGACGATCAGGGCCGAGTTCTGAGGATCGTCGAGCATCGCGACGCGACCGAGCAGGAGCGTCAGGTCGACGAGATAAACGCGAGCGTGTACGTGTTCGATCTCGAGAAGCTCAGAGACGCGCTTGGAAAAGTCGACGACGCGAACTCTCAGGGCGAGTTCTACCTCACCGATGTGGTCGAGCTCTTTCACGACGAGAGAGAAACCGTGGCCGCTTATCGCACGAAGCAATCCGAGGTGGGTGGCGTGAACTCGCGCTCCCAGCTTGCCGGTGCGGCGGCGGCGGTCCGTCACCGGGAGTGTGAGCGGCTCATGGACGAGGGCGTCACGATCGTCGATCCGTCGACGACCTACATCGACGTGACCGCAATCGTTGAGCACGGTGCGGTCATCCATCCGTTCACGTTCATAGAGGGCCGCACGGTGGTTCGGAGTGGCGCCGAGATCGGCCCCCAGGTACGAATCGTGGATTCGGAGGTCGAGGAGGGTGCAAAGGTCTCGTTCGCCGTGGTGCTGGAGTCGTCGCTGGGCCCCGCTTCCTCGGTGGGCCCCTTCGCCTCGCTGCGACCCGGCACGAGGCTCGAGCGCGGCGCGAGGCTCGGCACCTTCGTGGAGGCCAAGCAGGCCCACCTCGGAAAGGACAGCCGCGCAAATCACCTGAGCTACCTCGGCGACGCCGAGATAGGCGAAGGGGTGAATATCGGGGCCGGGACCATAACGACGAACTGGGACGGGACCACCAAGCACAAGACGATCGTCGAAGACGAGGCGTACATCTCCTCCGACACGATGCTGGTGGCACCCGTGAGGGTTGGAAAGCGCGCCGCCACGGGGGCGGGCGCGGTAGTGAGGGACGACGTGCCCGACGATGCGCTCGCGGTCGGAGTGCCGGCCCGCATCATCAAGGGCAAGGGAAAGAGGATGCCCCCGCGAGAAGTCGAGGAAAAAGGCGGCGAGAGTCCGAAACCCGCGGGAGAATAGAGCCGCGACCACCCCTCCGAAGGAGATCGACGGTGCAGCTACCAACCCATAAGCGCTTGATGCTCTTCACGGGGACGGCGAACGTCGCCCTCGCTCAGGAAGTCGCCCAATGCCTCGGAATGAAGCTTGGAAGTGTCGAGATCTCGACCTTCGCCAGCTCCGAGACGTACGTTCGTTTCGGGGAATCCGTGCGCGGGATCGACGCCTTCGTCATCCAGTCCATGAGCGCTCCGGTCGACCAGAACGTGATGCAGCAGATGATCATGATCGATGCGCTCAAGCGGGGATCGGCGAAGCGCATCACGGCCGTAAGCCCGTTTTACCCGTACTCGCGCCAGGACCGCAAGGCACGAGGACGCGAGCCCATCACGGCGAAGCTCATGGCCGACTTCTACGAGGCCGCGGGGGCGGACCGTGTGATGGCCGTCGACCTGCACACCGGCCAGATCCAGGGATTCTTCGACGTTCCGTTCGACCATCTGACCGCACTGCCGATGCTCGCGCAGCACTTCAGCGAGGTCGTCGAGGACCACGAGGTGATGATCATCTCGCCGGACGCGGGAGGCGGTGGCTGGGCCGACAAGTGGTCGGATCACCTGGCGGAGTTCCACGGCATCACCAGCCAGGTCGGTTTCCTGCACAAGAAGCGCCGCAAGGACGCGCGCAACGTGACCGAGACACTGGCGGTCGTCGGTGAGGTCAAGAACAAAGTCTGTCTCGTAGTCGACGACATGATCGATACCGGGGGAACCCTGACGAGCGGTGTCGAGGCTCTGCTGGAATCGGGGGCCAAGGAGGTGTACGCGGCGGCGACGCACGCGGTGCTAAGCGAGCCGGCGGTCGACCGCATCAAGAACTCACAGCTCAAACAGCTCGTGGTCACCAACACGCTTCCGATCGACGACGAGAAGCAGATGGACAAGCTGGTGGTCCTTTCTATCGCTCCGACGATCGCCAGCACCATCAAGGCCGTGTTCGAGGAGGGCTCGGTTTCAGAGCTCTTCCACGGCGAGAACCAGCCCTAGCCATCGCGGAATCGCCCGCCGGGGCCCGACCAGGGCTTATGGCATAATCGGCCATTGCTCCGGCACGTGGTTCGCCCGCCGGAGGACCCCGACTCAACCAATTTCAGCAAGCACGAGACCCGATTTGGAGGACCCTGATGGCCGAGGTCAAGCTGGCAGCGACAAAGAGAACATCAACCGGCAAAGGCCCCGCGCGCCAGGCCCGGATGCTCGGCCGGGTGCCGGCGACCCTTTACGGGCATGGCATCGACCCGTTGTCCATCGACGTTGACCGGCGCGAGCTGATCACCGCATTTCACACCGACGCCGGAATGAACGTTCTGCTCGACATAGAGATCGAGGGCGACAACACCCTGGCAATCGCTCGCGAACTGCAGCGCGATCCCGTCAGGGGGACGCTTTTGCACGCGGACTTCGTCATGGTGGACCGCACTCAGGAGATCGAGGTCGAGGTGCCGTTGCACCTCGTCGGCGAGTCGACGGGCGTCAAGTCCGGCGGAGTGCTCGAGCAGCCCTTGTTCACGCTTCACGTTCGCTGCACCGTCACCGACGTGCCCGACGGCATCGACGCCGACATCTCGGCGCTCGACATCGGTGACTCACTGCGCGTCGAGGACCTGGCCCCGGATGCGAATTTCACGATCCTCAACGAGCCCGACCTTCCCGTAGCCATCGTCGCAGCTCCGATCTCCGAGGAGGAGTTCGAGGCGATGGAGGCCGAAGCCGGCGTCGAGCAGGAGGCGCCGGAGATGGTGGGCGAGGACGTCGAGCCCGGCGAGGAACCCGCCGAGAGCAAAGAGGCGCCCGCTCCGGAGGAGCCCTCCGAGGAGGCACAGGAATAGCGAGGACGCTCGAAAGCCATGTCCATCTTCCGGCGCTCGCGCGCCGAATCGGATGACCGTCTGGTCGTAGCCGGGCTCGGCAATCCCGGGGAGCGCTATGCGAGTACCCGGCACAACACCGGAGCCATGGTCATCGATGAGCTCCTGAAGAGAACGAACTCGAAGCTGAAGTCGCACAAGAGCGGCACTGTTGTCGCAGAGGTGGTTCTCGGGCCGCGCAAGGTGACTCTGGCGCGCACGACTTCGTACATGAACGAATCGGGTCGGCCGTTGGGCCAGTTGATGCGGTTCTACAAGATCGTGCCATCACAGTTGATCGTGGTCCACGACGAGATCGATATCCCCTTCGGCGAGATTCGCATAAAGGTGGATGGCGGCACGGCGGGGCACAACGGACTCAAATCGATCGTCAACCATCTCGGCACCAAGGAATTCGTGCGCGTCCGTCTCGGCGTGGGCCGCCCGCGCGGCCGGTCGGACGCCGTGAATCACGTCCTCGACGGCTTCTCGGGGGCCGAGCGCAAGGAGCTTCCGTTCCTGGTAAGCGGGGGCGCGGACGCGGTCGAGCGAATCGTCGAGGTCGGCGTCGAGCGGGCCATGAACGAGGTCAACACGCGGGCCGGTTGACGTCCTCGCCCCGGCGAGTCGAGAAACCGATCTTTGACTGTAGGTTCGCGCGATGAAGACGCGTCTGATCCTGGTTGCCCTGCTGGTTGCGACGTCGTGCAGCTCCGGCCAATCCGGCGGGGTGCCGCCGGCCACCCGGGCGACGGAGAGCCCCTCGCCCTCTCCCGCTCCCACTCCGACGGTTACGCCAAAGCCGGAACCGGACAAGCCGTTCGCGCCGGCGCCCGACAAACGGCTGGCTCGCAGGCCCGGGGTGCTCGCGGCCGAACTGGCCAGGGTCGACGACGCCCTCAAGACATCCGTTCGCAAGTGGAGGCGTTCGGGCAACGCAAGGCCCCCGCAAGTCGTCGTATTGCAGGCGCTCTATCAACAGCGGTTGTACCGGCTGCTATCGCACCGCACCAAGCTCGGGAACCGGACCCTGAGGCGGCTCGACGGGCTCCTGTTCCACTCGGCGGAGAGGATCGTCGGTTCTCACCGAGCCATCCGGGGACTCGTGGTGCCGCTGCCGGCGAACTTCACGTTTCCGACCGGGAGGTCGAAACCGGCCGCCGAGCTACTCCGTTACTACAAGGCCGCCCAGCGCCGCTTCGGCGTCGACTGGAGCGTGCTCGCCGCCGTCAACTTCATCGAGACGAAGTTCGGCAAGGTCAAAGCGACGAGCTCCGCCGGAGCCAAGGGCCCGATGCAATTCATGCCGCCCACCTGGCGCGCCTATGGAATGGGCGGACGAATCCGCAACGACCGGGACGCCATCATGGGCGCGGCGAACTACCTGAGGGCCTCGGGGGCGGGCCGAGGTCCGGCCGGTCTTCGCCGGGCACTGTGGGCCTACAACCACAGTGACTACTACGTGAAGTCCGTGCTCGGATACAGGCGCTACATGAAGAGCCGCACGAGGCACTACTTCATGCTCTACAACTGGCAGGTATTCGTGGTCACGACCCGAGGTGACAAACGCCTGACCGGTCCGGGCCTCTAAGTCGCCCCGCTTGGCGCCTCGGCGCTTTAGAATGCGGACTTCGTGGCGTCTCTGGCCCCCCTGCTCGACCTTCTTCCCGACGAGCGCGTGCGCGCACTCGTCGATTCAGACGCGCCCATAACCGTCCCCGACGCGGCCCGGCCCTACCTGCTCGCGGCGGTGGCGCGGCACCTGAACCGGCCGGTTCTGGCGATCACGGCGAGAGCCGAGGAGGCCGAGAGCATCGCCCGGGACGTGCATGCCTTTCTCGGCCACGACGGCGCGGACGTCTTTCCGGGATGGGAGGTCCTTCCCGGAGAGCCCGTCTCGCCCTCGGTCGAGACCATGGGACGGCGGCTCCAGGTTCTTCACAAGCTGAGACAGCGCCGGGCCTTCGTCGTGGTCACGTCCGCACAGGGGGCCACCCAGCTGGTCGCTCCGATTCGAGAGGATCTCGTGCCGGTTGTCCTGGCCCCGGGGGCCGAGGTGGTGCTGGAGGAGGTCACCCAGCGGCTCGTCGAGATGGGCTACGAGCGTAACTACATAGTCGAGCGGCGCGGCGAGTTCGCCGTGCGCGGGGGAATTCTCGACATCTTCTCGCCCGCGGCCGAACGTCCGATCCGCGCCGAGTTCTGGGGAGACGAGATCACCTCGCTCAGGCAGTTCGCGCTCGCCTCTCAGCGGTCCCTCGACGAGATAGACGGCTTCGAGGTCGGCGCGGCGCGCGAGCTCGTTGTGGACGAAGCCACCAAGGCGCGGGCTAGGGAACTGATGGTGGGGCAGAGCCCCGCCGACCACCAGACCTTTTCGCAACTCGCTGAGGGGGTGATCGAGCAGGGGGCGGAGCGACTTCTCCCTCGCCTGAGGGGGGACCTGAAGCCCCTCGGAGCGCTCTTTCCACAGGGGTCGCCCGCCGTCATCCTCGAGCCCAAGCGGGTGAGGGATCGGGCCGACGAGGTGATCGAGCAGGTCGAGGAGTGGAGTCGCACCCAGCGGATCGAAGACCGTCACTACGCACCACTTGACGAGACGCTCGAGCTGGTCGAATCGGTCGTGCTGATGACGGCCTTCAGGGAGACCGGGGGAGTACCCCACCCCGGAGAGCCGACAGAGGATGTCTCCGGCAGCCGATCACTCGAAATCGACACCTGGACCCAGGCCGCCGGCCGTCCGGACTTGGTGATCGAGCGACTGAAGGCGCTGATCAAGGACGGATACCGGGCGGTGGTGGCCGCATCCCTGCCCGACACGGCCGCGCGACTGAACGAGAACTTCAAGCAGGCCGGCCTCGAGTTCGGGGCCACCGACATCGCGCCCGCCGCCGACTCGAAACCCGGTGGAAGCGTCGTAGTTGCAGAGCTCAACCGGGGGTTCGTGCTGCCGTGGGCGCGTCTTGCACTGGTCGCCGAGTCGGATCTGACGGGCCGTCGTTCGGGAGCCGCACGTCGCCGCATACAGGCGAAACGCCGACAGATCTCGGGACCGCTGGACCTGGCCGAGGGCGATCTCGCAGTCCACGAGGTCCACGGGATCGGGCGCTACGTCGGGATGGTGGACCGGGACCTGCTGGGCGTGCATCGCGAGTACTTGATTCTCGAGTACTCGAAAGGCGATCGCCTTTACGTTCCCAGTGACCAGGTCGATCTGATCAGCAAGTACATCGGCGGCGAGGCCCCCAAGATCAACCGTCTCGGCTCGTCGGACTGGGGAAAAACCAAGTCGCGCGTGCGCCGCAAAGCACGCGAGATCGCTCAAGAGCTGGTGATCCTGTACGCGAAGCGTCAGGCGGCGAAGGGTCATGCCTTCGGCTCGGACACTCCCTGGCAGCGCGAGCTCGAGGACTCCTTCCCCTACGAGGAGACACCCGATCAGCTTCGCGCCATCGACGAGGTCAAGGACGACATGGAGACCGAAACGCCGATGGACCGTCTGGTATGTGGCGACGTCGGCTACGGCAAAACCGAGATAGCGGTGCGGGCGGCTTTCAAGGTCGTCGCCGAAGGCAAACAGGTCGTCGTACTCGTTCCCACGACGATCCTTGCTCAGCAACACCACGCGACTATCACGGAGCGGTTCCGGAACTTTCCGATGCGCGTCGAGATGTTGTCGCGCTTCTTGTCTCCGTCCGAGGCGCGCAAGGTGGTCGACGATCTGGCGGTCGGGAAGGTGGACGTCGTCGTGGGAACGCACCGGCTCCTGCAGCCGGACATCAAGTTCCACGATCTCGGCCTGGTAATCGTCGACGAGGAGCAGCGCTTCGGCGTGGAGCAGAAGGAGAAGCTGAAGGCTCTGCGGGCGAGCGTTGATGTGCTTACCTTGACCGCAACCCCGATTCCTCGAACTCTCGAGATGGCGATGTCCGGGATCCGTGACATGTCGATCGTCGACACTCCGCCGGAGAACCGCCACCCTGTGATGACCTACGTGGGGGAGTACGACGAGGAGGTCATCATCTCGGCCATTCGTCGCGAGCTGTTGCGCGACGGACAGGTCTTCTACGTCCACCACCGCGTACAGACCATCGACCACATCGCTCGTCGCATCTCCGATCTGATTCCCGAAGCGCGCATCGGTGTGGCCCACGGTCAGATGAACGAGCACGAGCTGGAGCGCGCCATGCTCGAGTTCGGCGATGCCAAGACGAACGTGCTCGTTTGTACGACCATCATCGAGTCGGGACTCGACATCCCGACGGTGAACACGATGATCGTCGAGCGCGCCGATCTACTGGGTCTCTCGCAGATGTACCAGCTGCGCGGACGCGTGGGGCGCGCGCACGAAAGGGCCTATGCGTATCTATTCTTTCCACCCGAACGCGCTCTTACGGAACAGGCCCACGAGCGACTCAAGACCATCTCCGAGCACACCGGTCTCGGTTCGGGCTTTCGTATCGCAATGCGGGACCTCGAGATCCGCGGTGCGGGCAACCTCCTCGGCGGCGAACAGCACGGACACATATCAGAGGTGGGATTCGACCTGTACGTGAAACTCGTGGCATCCGCGGTGGACGAAGCCAAGGGGTTGACGTGGCAGGAGGACCTCGAGGTGCGCATCGACCTACCCCTCGAGGCGTACATCCCAAAGAAGTACATCGCCGACGAGAACCTTCGACTCGAGGCCTACCGGCGGGTCGCGTCGGCGAAGGACTCCGAGGACATCGCCGAGGTGCGGGCGGAACTGACGGACCGCTACGGCGCTCCGCTGCCACCGCCGGTCGAGTCTCTCTTCGAGGTCGCTGCTCTGCGACGCTTGATGATCACCCACGGCATCACGGAAGCGGCCACTGTCGCTAGGATGCTTCGGATCAAGCCGATTGAGCTCGAAGACTCGCGCGTCGTACGTCTTCAGAGACTTCTGCCCAATGCCGAGTGGCGTCCGGAAGGCGCCACTTTGCTGGTTCATGAACGGGACCTTCCACAGACTGGAGTTGTTGCGTGGGTAACAAAATTGATAGATCAGCTAGCCTCGTGAAGATGAAATTCAGACTCTTGGCCGTGCTCGGCGCGGCCGCGATCGCATTCGCGGCCTGCGGCGACTCGGATATCGCCGAACCCGCAGCCGCCACCGTCAACGGTAAGAAGATCACCGTCGAACAAGTGCAGCGGGAACTCGCCAAGTTCGAGGACACCGGACAGTTCGAACAACTGACGGCCGAACAGGATGCGGACGAGGTGCGCCGGCAATTCCAGCAGGGCTATCTGTCCCAGATCGTTCGGCGCAACGTCCTGCGACCCCTGGCGGAGGAGCGGGGACTCGAGGTCAGCCAGAGCGAGGTGGACGAATCGCTCGAGGCCATCAAGGCCGACTTCCCGAGCGAGGAGGAGTTCGAGACCGCGCTCGATCAGCAGGGACTGACCGCGGACCAACTTCCAGAACTCGTGCGCGATCAGCTCATCGAGGAAGCGCTGCGCGAGGACATCCAGTCCGAGGTCGAACCGAGCGACGACGATCTCCAGAGCTTTTACGACGAGAATCTCGATCGCTACCGGCAGACCAAGGCCAGTCACATTTTGGTCAAGAAGAAGGGGCAGGCGGACAATCTCGCCTCCCAGCTTCAGGGCGCGAAGGCGAACCAGGTCGACAAGCTGTTCGCGCAGCAGGCCAAGAAGGTCTCCGAGGACCCCGGCTCGGGCGAGAATGGCGGCGACCTAGGTTACTTCGCGGCGGGCGAGTTCGTACCTGAGTTCGAGCAGGCCGCCGCGGAACTGGACATCGGCGAGATCTCCGATCCGGTGAAGACGGAGTTCGGCTTCCACGTCATTCGCGTAACCGACCGGCGGCTGCAGGCGTTCGAGGACGTGCGCGACCAGATCGCCCAGGAGCTCAGCGGGTCGGAGGCAGAGGACGCCTTCCAGAAACTGGTGGTTCAGGCCTATGAGGA